>Ga0213866_10000584_pt1 | contig 28559 bp, 18 predicted proteins | sample PICome_11_FD_160079 | JGI IMG/M metagenome (GOLD analysis project Ga0213866, IMG submission 160079) | Coastal seawater microbial communities near Pivers Island, North Carolina, United States - PICO284 | ecosystem: Environmental > Aquatic > Marine > Coastal | place: USA: North Carolina... | reverse complement strand
TGCGGTCGGCCTGTCGCGGGGATACTCTTGTGGTCGGGGCCGACCTATTGAAAGGTCTGGGGTCTTCCCCCCTCGTGTTGAAAGGAGCTCCAAACGTGTTCTCGACGCCCATCTCCATTAGTGGACCGCTCCGCGCGCCCCAGCAAATGCTCGCCGACCAGGAATATGACGGGCATGTCTCCATTCATGATGACAGCATGGCAGAACAGCTGGGTTTTAAAGCGGGGCCCATCGAGGGACCGACTCACTTCAGCATGTTTCCTCCACTGCTTCATGATCTTTTTGGCCCCGCTTTTTTCGAACGCGGCTGCATCTCGGCCCATTACCAGAATATGGTGGTTGAAGGAGAGCAGGTCCGGGCCTTTGCCGAACGCCCTGCGGCTGGACAGACCTCGACCCGCATCTGGGCGGAGAAAGCCGATGGCACACCGGTTCTGGAGGCGAGTGCAAGCCTCGGGCCTGATCATGGTCAAACGCTGCTGGAGGCCCGGCTCGCAGCATTGCGCCCGCCAGGCCCGCTGGTGATTCTTGAAGATCTTCAGGTGGGCATGCGGGGCGTGGCGGATGAGCATGTGCGCATGGACCCCGACCAGATGATGGGAAAGCTCTACCCCTTCTCGCTGAACCAGAAGCTGGCCAGGATCACCGAGAACAGTCCCTGGTATTCTGAGGCCAGTGCGTCTCCTTGGGGCCGTCCCATCATTCCCTGGGAAATGATCAGTGTTCTTGCGGAGTACAGCAGCGGTCTGGCCCGTTTTCCGGTGAAAGGCCCCGCGGTCGGGTTGTTTGCAGATCAGGAAATCAGAATGCTGGACGGGCCACTTTTTGTGGGTGAGGACTACATCGTCCGCCGCGAGATTGCCGCGCTGTCAGAAAGCCGGCGGACAGAATCCTATTGGGTCCGAACCCGGATCTATGACAAAACCGGCGAACGGCAGGTGGCCGAGATGCTTTTGAATCACGCCTCGTTAAAACAGTCCTATGAGGGTTATGAGGCGCGGTTGGCCGAGATCAGCTAGCCCTAGATCAGCGACGGAGCTTAACCCAGATCCCGGGGGACGAAGTCCGGTTTTCAAACCGGGTTCCTTCCGCCAGACAGATTGAAAGGAGCGCGGGGTGAAAAACTATCAGGACAAGGTTGTGGTCATTACCGGAGGCGCGACAGGTATCGGGTTTGGTCTCGCCGGTGCGTTTGGTGCCGAAGGGGCGAAGATCCTGATCGCGGAGCCCCGTCTTAACCGGCTTGAGGCATCATGCGCTGACCTAGGCGCGCGGGGCGTGGAGGTCGCTTCTTTCCAGTGTGATGTGACCGATATTGACCAGGTTGAAGCGTTGGCGGACTTCGCTGAAACCCGTTTTGGACCTGTTGACTTGTTAATCAACAATGCGGGGGTCAAGGCGCCGCGAAAGCGTGTCAGCGACTTGCCTCTGTCTGATTTGCACGATGTTTTCAATGTCAATTTCTTTGGTGTCTGGCATGGCTGTGCGGCATTTGGCCGACGTATGGTCGAGCGGGGTGAACCGGCGGCAATTTATAATGTCGGGTCGGAGAACTCGCTGTTCAGGGCAATACCTCGGGGGGCGGCCTATGTGGCCTCGAAGCATGCGGTTCTGGGCCTGACAGAGTCCCTTCGCCATGACATGCCCGACTTTATCGATGTAGGGATTATCCTGCCGGGTTTCGTTCAGTCTGAAATGCATGCGCCGGAGGTCTCAAAACTGGGTATGGATACCGACCGCTTCGCCCAGACCGTGCTTGAGCAGATAAGGCACGGAGCGTACTTCGTCGTCTCTCATGCCTATAATATGGAACATATCGAGCGCCGCTATGCCGCTTTGTCGGAGGCTTTTGCCACCTATGCCCCGCGCTATGAAGGTGATGAGGAGTACGACACAGAGGTTCTCATCGCTCGCCTGAGTGCCCGGGCGCGGGGCGCTGGCTCAGTCTGAAGTCGCTTTGACCCAGACAGGCGATGCCCACGCCATCTCGGTCACTGTGGCCGGAATATTCTTGGGCGGAGCCCGGCCAAGGCGCAAGCTGTCATACGTTGTCCATCGACAGGTTGGGTTCTGGACCACCCGGACATAGTAGAAGGCATCAAGTCCTGGCTCGTGTTCTGGATCCTGCCAGGTGACTCGCAGTTCAGGCGCGCCCAGCGTTTCGTCCCAGCGACAGGTGCTGAGATCGACACTGGCGCCATTACTTTGACAACGGCCCGTGACAGGGTCGGGGTCAGAGCCGGCACAGGCAATATCAAATACGCGTTCCTGTCGTTCACCATGTTCGATCCACCCCTTGATGATCTGAATCTTCGCGAGTGGTGCGCTCATTGGGTCACGCAGGGCCCATACAAAAATTGAGAAAGGGTCTGTCCTTCCGTCCAGAACACCACCCATAGGAACGCCGATGTCATCAGCCATGGCAATATTGGCGGTCTCGGCAAGGTTGGACGGGAAATTGTATCCGGCAAAGGTCCGGAGTTTAATTCGCGTACCGCTTGTCGCGTAGACCTCGCGACGCTTCATAGCATCAAACAGGGCTTCGCGTGTATTCTCCTCAGCCCAGACTGCGGCGAGTCCCCCGGGATTGTTCAGCATGGTCCCGCGCGCCTGAGCGAGAGGCCCTGTCGCAATTCGTCGTTCGGCTGGCGAGGAGGCATAAGCGGTCGAGCCGCGATAATCCCACTCTTCGGTGTCCCCTGGATTGGCATTGTGCGCATCTGTAGACCCAATGAACCCAAACCTCAGCGGGTTGAAATCCAAGCTGTCTTCAAGGGCCAGCCCTTTGTGAAGCCCGTCCCGGGCCATGGAAGTGGGAAAGATGCAGGAGGTGACCTGCCCGTCCTGGCACACAGGCAAAAATTGCTCCATGCCGCATTCCTCATCGGCGGCCCCAAAGGCGGTGGAACATTCTGAATTCCCCTTAATCTGGAAAATTTCCACCAAAGGTTCCGAGCGCTCCCGCAAACGCCAGTATTCATCCGTGTATGGGATGCCATCAATGGTCTCGCTCGCAAATGCGAGGCCCCAGGACTTATTCGGGTTGTGCGGAATGGTTAGAAAACGGCAGTCGCCGCTGCAGGTCGCCTCAAGTTGTGTCCAGAGATCGATCTCGGATGCAGCATCAAATGCCGATATGGCATGGTTCGGGGTCTGGATGGAGCGGAAGATGATATTGCGGTGATGCTTGCCGCGGTCCGGAAGCGAGGGCGAATATTCGTAACCGGCAAAAGTGGTAAAGACGCCAGGTTCATAATGGCGTTCGGCGGCATCCTTGACTTGCTGCCAGGTTGATGCCGCGTAGGCCCGGGCAAGGGCGTCATCATTCTTGAAAATGGTGAGGTCCTGCCTCAATGGGCGTTGCTCAACGCCTGAACGCATCGCCATGAAGGCTGCAAGTGAGGGCTCTTCATAGCCATCGCAGATCTGACGGGCCGCACGGCTCAGATCAGGTGCGGCACAGCCCTCAGCGACGCCAAACCCTTCTGCATGATCCGTCAGAGCTGCAAAATCGAGAGGACGGGACAGTTCGACGCGTTCGCCTGTGGCGATTTCCGCGCTTTCACCTTTGGCGATCCTGTAGGCGTCATCAGGCCCTAACCGGTTCCCAAACAAATAAGAGTCGCGGGACAGGCTGGTATGTATGTGGAGGTCCCCAAAATACACATTCCGGAGTGGACTGACCGAGGGGGTGTCATCGGACTGTGGCCTTGGCCTGTAAAATGCACCCTCGTCCTGTGCGGCGACCTTGGCTCGGAGTTCTGTCTCGGCCCTGACTCCCTGGGGGTTTAGTGGCCCATAATACTGCTTGGCCACAAAAATCGCACCCAGCCCTATGATGGTTAGGATCGTCAGGCCCGCCCATTTATACCAACGCATTTCTGCCACCTCAACTGATCAATGAATCCATGGTGTCTGAACCGAAACGGTCTTGCCAGCGTTTATTATATTTAGCGACATATTCGCGAGCGCAGTCCGTGTAAGAGGACCGCGCTGCAACATCAATCAGCTCCGGAGGCAAGAGAGGATCCAGTGCGAGGCGCCGGATGGCGTCGCCGCCGATCAGGAAGGACTCCCGAAGGGCAATGTCCTCCGCTGCTCTGTCGAGATCTTTTACGGACCCCTTGAGGCGATTTGTTTCTCGTCGGTACATCTCCTCGAGTTCTCTCAGTTTCCACAAAGAGGCAAAAGACTGCGCTTCGCCATCAACATAGGTCTCTGTTAGCTTGGAAATGATGAATTCAGAGGTGCCGCTCATGGCCTCGATCAGCTCGGTCATCTTGATGACTGGCATTGCCAGATTATCGGGTCGCACCCAGAACCCATTTCGGAAAGCCCGAAATCCTAAGCGAAAGCAGGCTTTATCGAGCGCTCTGAACGTCTTCGCGGGCAGATGCGTTGAAGGCACAACGATGAGCCATTGGTCGTTCCAGCTGATGGTTCGGGTTTCGCCTTTGGACCAGCTGTCAATCCAGTCGCGGACAGGATCATATTTCCAATTCAGACGATAATGGCCTCTCAGGTCCTGCTCTATCAAATCATCAGACCGCAGTCGCGACAGTGTCACCCGAATGGAGTTTGCGCTGATGTCGAATAACTGCGCTACGTCAATGAGGATACGGACAGGCCAACGGCTAGAGGGGCTTGTCCTGAACAGGTTAAGGATCAGGTCCTTCGCCTTCATTTTTGATCCAGCCATGGCGTGATTTGAGGTTTCCGACAGATCGAACTCCGTTTCGAGGAAAGTGTTTGCGGTGCGCATTCTGCGTCAAGGATCCTTTAGAGCATAGTGATCTGAAAAAAAACCGGCGACACGAAACCTCGTGCCGCCGGCAGTGAAGGAGACTTTCTCCAGAGAAACGTGGATCCGCCCCTCGGGTCTGAAATGGCAACCAAGCGGCCTAGAAGACTTTTCTGATCGTCACCCCGTAGGTTCTGGGCTGGTTCGGATATCCAGAAATTGATCCGGCCTGGGCAACAGAAGGGAAGGCTGTGGTGATGGATTGATCGTCAAAAACGTTCCGTCCCCATACGCTCACGCCAAGACCGGCCTGCGTGACAATGCCAATTGACCCATTCACCAGATCAATCCCTCGCGAATACCCCCCAGGCGCAATCAAGGCGTTATTGGCTGGATCGTCAAAAAATGCGGTGTCCGACTCATATTGCCAGTCGGCACGAGCAAAGAAGTTCCAACCGTTTGCAAGCGTTGTTTCATAGGTCCCGGCCAAAGACGTGCTGGTTTCTGGAATACCAGATGGCGTTGTGCCGGAAATGTCGCCCGCGACGGACCCAACGAAGCTATCATAAACCGGGTCAAGAAATGTGCCCGCGCCAGACAATGTGAAAGTGTCTGTAATCGCCCACGTAAAGTCCACCTCCAGTCCCTGTGCCGACTGCTCACCAGCATTGACGAGCGCGAAGCCGGTGCCGGTGAAGGCGTTGGATTGGAACCCTTTGATCGTCTGGTCAAAGAGTGTGACGTTGAAGGCGATTTTGTCGAAGCTGGCTTTCAGTCCAATTTCCAACACCTCCGACTCCTCTGGGCCGGCCAGACGTGTCCCTGTTGTCAAATTATTCACGGCCAGCCCGGCGTCCCGGATCGGAGACGATGGCGGCGGCGGGTCGCTGGCCGGTGATCCGGGAATAAAGATCGCCGAGGAGGGACGGCTGTCTCTGGAAAGGTTCCAGGACGTTGCTTTGAAACCCGTCGCATATGAACCGTAAACATTGACGTTTTCAGATAAGTCGTAGGCCAGTCGCAAAGTATAAGTTGTATCCGTATCTTCAGAGTGCCCGTCTTCGACGGCGTTCGGAAAATTCAAGAAAGGCGGTAAGAACTGCAATGGTGCCAACAAAAGGAACGGGTTGGCGTTCGGGTCATTTGCAACAGTGGCCGGAACCCCCGCTGCAACACCTAGCTCCACGAGATCAAGCGCCGAGAATACGTCTGTGTTGACCGATCTGAAATAGGCATCTTTTTCATCTTGGGTGTAGTTGAGGCCGATCGTTGCCGTCAGACGGTCGGTGGGATGAAAGTCGAGCGTGCCGAATACCGAAAACGCCTTGTTATCTTGCCCGAAAAATTCTGCGGGACCCTGTCCGGCCTGACCGAAAAGCGTGCCGGCCGCGGCTGGTCCCCCCAAAATCGCTTCAATCCCGCCCAGAGCACCGCCGGTCAAAATATCTGCATAGCCTCGGAAGGCAGACCCGTACTCGAATTCGGTCTCTGTTTCGACAGATTCGTCAAAATAGAAGCCGCCAATCATCCAGTCAACGCGGCCATCCGTGTTGTTTGACGTCAGTCGGAGTTCTTGCGTGAATGTGTCGATCTTCGTGTCGTTGAAATTCAGCTGCACCAAGTCGGCGCTGGTAAAGTCAGAGTCTTGGTTCGTCTGAGACGAAGTATTTCGGAGCGCTGTGATGCTCGTCAGCGTTGCATAGCCTAGTTCATAGTCGACTTGCAACGAGACCCCAGAATTCTCGATCTCGTTTGTGGAGTCGAAATTGTTGTAAACGTTGTAAGAAAATGGGTTCTCAGGATCAAGCTGACCGCCGAGCAGTCCAATGACGGCGCCGGTGGGACCGTTGATCAGATTCCCCGCCACGCAGCAGACTTCGTCAATTTGATCGAAATCTCCAATGATCCGCAGATTCAAGTCGTCATTGGGCGTAAACAGCAACTGCCCGCGGACGCCCCATCTGTCCCGCTGATTGACGTTGTTCCCTGTGGTCAAATCATTCGCGTAGCCGTCACGCTGGTTGACATTTCCGGAAACGCTGAACGCCACTGTTTCGGAAAGGGGGCCAGTGTAGTCTCCTTTGACCCGAACAGCGTTATAATTGCCTAAGGTCGCTGACACAGATCCGCCGCTCTCAAATTGCGGCTCACGGGTCACTATAGAGATAACCCCGGCCGAGGCATTTTTGCCAAATAGTGTTGATTGGGGCCCTCTGAGGACTTCCACCCGTTCAAGGTTTGGAAGGTCGGCGATTTGAGCGGCAGAACGAGACCGATAAACACCGTCAATGAACACGCCCACTGAGGGCTCTATGCCAACATTATTGGCACCATTGCCAAAACCCCGAATGATGAAATTCGTATTGGCTGATGACTGCAATTGACCGACCCGCAGAGATGGCACAATCGATTGCAGGTCGCCGAGATCTTGTATCTCCGCTTTCTCGATTTCATCTTCCCCCACAACAGACACTGCAACAGGCACGTCTTGTAATGTGGCTTCGCGTTTGGTCGCAGTGACGGTGACGGTCCCCAGTTTGCGAGCGCCGTCTTCTTCCTGGCTGTCTTGAGCAAGTGCGGCTCCGGCAGAGACAACAGATAAGGCCCCCACAGTAACCATGAGACCTAGTTTGAAGCGAATTGAATGTTTGGATACTTTAAATTTGACGGACACGCTTTCCTCCCGAGTGTCTATTCTTTTTGGCGTCTACATCGAGTTGCCAGGCTACTTCTTTATCCGAAGATGGGTTACTCGGCGGTCCCTCGTGCCCGATCTTGGCTTTTCAAAACATTACAAAAAAAAGCATAACGGTCAATAGAAGTAATATTCTACTTGAGCAAGGGTCCGGATCGTGTTTCGATGACGAACGTGTCCGAGTTTGGACGTTTGGGGAAGGGGTTGACCTATGATGGAACACGAGCGAAGCGGCGGACCACCAGGACGGCTCGGTGATCCCAATATGGACATCGGATCTGATCCTCGAACTGACCCCCGCCTCGTTGAGGCACTCCGCATATTCGGATTGCATCAACGTGCTGAACCTGCGCCGGTTTCCGCATCATCCAGCTACGAAGACTGCCTGGCCTTCTTTGCAGAGATGGAAGGCCAATATGCTATGATGTTCGACGCGTTTCACGACAACCTGACGCCCCTCGGCGTCAAACGCAGTGAGCATGTCCTGCAGGGACCGGACGAGAACTCCATCAGGTTATTTGTTCACCGCCCGGTGGACCAGTCCGGCAGCTTGCCCTGTATCCTGCATTTTCATGGGGGTGGCATGGTTTTTTCTAAAGCGGCCAATACGAATTACCTGCGATGGAGAGACGAACTCGCATGCCTCGGAACCGTGGTGATAGGAGTCGAGTTCAGAAATGGTGCTGGGGAACTCGGAAATCATCCCTTTCCTGCCGGTTTGAACGATTGTGCTGCTGCGCTCCGCTGGGCTCACCAAAACCGCCAGAAGCTGCAGATATCTAACATTATAACCTCGGGTGAATCCGGCGGTGGAAACCTTTCCATTGCCGTGGCCCTAAAAGCGAAATCGGAAGGATGGATTGATGCGATTTCCGGCGTCTTCGCGATGTGTCCGTATATTTCCGGGCAGTACGCCAATCCGCCTCGCGAGCTTGCGTCTATGATTGAGAATGACGGTTATACGGTGCAGTTGTCTATGATGGGGGCTCTCGCCAAGGCGTATGACCCAGACCTCGTACATCGGATGAACCCGCAGGCCTGGCCCTATACGAGTTCTGAAAACGATCTCAAGGGGTTGCCGCCTCATTTTATCTCGGTGAACGAACTTGATCCATTGCGTGATGAGGGGATCGGATTTCATCAGAAATTGGTGAGGGCTGGTGTCAGTTCGGTGTGTCACACCGTACAGGGAACCTGCCATGGTGGAGACTGTATTTCACCCAAAGTCTTGCCCGATATCTATCAGGCCACGTTGAGAAACATCACTGGATTTGCTCGCGCCTGCGCCCAGTGAGGTCTGTCTGGTTCAGCGTTCAACCGGACAGCTCACAGTTGAAGGAAGACACACTATGCTAAACCTTTCCATACCGGATCACGTTGCACCGATCCGCCGAAAAGTCCTCGAATTTGTCGAGCAGGAGGTGTATCCGATTGAAGGCCAACTGCTCGATGGTCATGCTGGCACTTGGGACAAACGCATCGTCGGGCGCCTCATGCAGACTGCGAAAGACAATGGGCTTTGGGCTTTGGGCCATCCCGAGGAGATCGGTGGTGGTGGTATGCCCTTCATGGATTATGTCTTCATCAATGAGGTGATTGGCCGTTCTGAGGTCGCACCGTTGGCATTGGGCACCCACTCCTTGCAAGACTCCATTATGCTCCATCGCTATGCCAGTCCTGAATGGCGCGAGAAATATCTTGCGCCTTTGGTAAGCGGCGATGTCTTTCCCAGCTTCGGCATGACGGAGCCGGAAGTTGCCAGTTCTGACCCAAGGCAGCTGCAAACAAGCGCCGAACTCATCGGTGGTGAATGGGTTATCAACGGCCGAAAGTGGTTTTCTACTCATGCCGGCGAGGCCGCCTACACGACGGCAATGGTCAGGACTGAAGATAAGGATACTCCGGATCACTCAGCGTTTTCTATGATCCTGGTTCCGACCGATACGCCCGGATACAATATCGTCAGAGATGTGAAAGTCATGGGCAAGCATGACGCCCATTATGAGGTCTTATATAACAATGTCCGCGTCCCCGCGAGCAATCTGCTCGGCCCCAGAGGGCAGGGCTTCAAGATTGCTCAAGACCGCCTCGGCCCGGGGCGTATATTCCACTGCATGCGATGGCTGGGACAAGCGCAAAGAGCGTTTGACCTCATGTGCAAGCGGGCCAATTCCCGCGTCGCTTTCGGACGTGCGCTTAGCGAGCACCAACAAATCCAGAAGTTCGTCTTCGATACAGCCACCGAAATCCAATCTTCGCGCCTGCTGACCCTGCACGCCGCCCAGAAGATCGACGAAGGCGATGAGGCCCGCATCGAGATCGGGTTGATTAAAGTCTATGGTGCCAAGATGCTGCATAATGCGATTGACCGTGCAATCCAGGTCCATGGGGCCATGGGTGTTACCGAAGATACGCCACTCGAACTGATGTATCGGCATGCCCGCGCCGCACGGATCTATGATGGTCCGGATGAGGTTCACGTGATGAACTCTGCGCGTCGAATTTTGCGGACCTATTCTAACGGCGACACGTTCGACTTCGGCCTGCGTTGAAGGGCGCTAGGTCCGGCCAGAACATATCTTGGATTGGGAGAGGAAGATGGATCTCAAACAAACACGCTACGCCGTCGACGACACAATCGCCACAATTACGCTCGATCGTCCGCACAGGCGAAACGCCTGGACTGGCGTCATGCACACCGAATATCGTCATTGCTTGGCATTAGCTGAACGCGATCAAGACGTCAGGACGATTGTGGTCACAGGCGCTCCAGAGGGACAGGCCTTTTGCGTGGGCGCAGACCTCAGCGGGCTCGAGGTGATCGCCGAACGGGGAGAATATAGCGCGGGCATTGATGGTGACATCGCCCAGCCGGGTTATGGCACTGATGCGGCATTCGACGCGACCTTCGCATACCATTTCGGTTTATCGAAACCTGTCATCGCGGCCATGAATGGGGCGGCGGCGGGAGTCGGACTCGTCCTCGCCGCGTTCTGCGATCTTCGATTTGTTGTACCGGACGCCAAATTCACGACGGCACACGGGCGTTTCAACTTCCCGGCGGAGTATGGCCTCTCCTGGATCCTGCCAAGGCTGGTGGGAACCACATTCACAAACGATGTCATGCTTTCAAGTCGTGTGTTCACGAGTGACGAAGCCCATCAAAAAGGATTTTCAAATCGGCTGGTTCCAGCCGGGGACCTCATGAGAGAGGTCACTTCGTACGCGCGCATGTTGGCCAAAACCGTTTCTCCGGGGGCCTTGCGAGAGACCAAGCGGCAAATCTATCTGGACTGGCACCGTAGTGTTGCAAGTTCGGTTCGCGATAGTGAGCGATTGCTTGTCGAAATGTCCCGCCACCCAGACAACAAAGAAGGTGTGTCGGCCTGGATGGACAAACGGGAACCCCAATGGCGCGGCGGATGAAACGGCGTTGGGGAGGCACCTTTATGTGCATACCCGGACCAGAGAGACAGGGTGTCATATAATGGCAGGTAACCCAGCAGAGGGCTTTGATGTTGAAGGCGTGGAACGCTGGATCGCAGAGCATATCCCACAACTCGTTCCGCCTTTGACATGGCGCCGTTTGGCTGGCGGCCATTCAAATCTGACCTATCGTCTGGAAAGCGCCAACGGCGAGCAAGCGGTTATCCGGCGTCCACCGCTCGGAACGCTCCTGCCCAAAGCCCATGATATGTCACGCGAATGGGCGCTGATTTCAGCGCTCAGCGAAACAGGTGTCCCAGTCCCGAAAGCGTTGGGATTCTGTGACGACCTGAATGTCATTGGAGTTCATTTCTACGTTATGCAGTTTATCGAAGGGCGGCCGCTTTACACCATCTCCGACACCGTAGAATGGGTTCCGGAAGGCCAGCAAGAGACCCTCGCCCATTCCTTCATCGACACGCTGGCAGATCTGCATTCTCTCGATCCTGACCAGCTCGGCTTGGGCATGTTTGGAAAGAAAACAGACTACATCGCCCGGCAGGTTAGAACCTGGTATCGGTCGTGGACTGCGAGCTGTGAGCCTGCTCGGTTTGATGACCCGCGGGCGCACCAGCTCCAAGCTTATTTTTTGGCAAATATTCCGGAGCAAGGTTCTGCACGCATCGTTCATGGGGATTTTGGGTTGCACAATTGCCTAATTGGCGAACAAAGTTCTGTGGTTGCTGTGCTCGATTGGGAAATTTCGACTCTCGGCGACCCCCTGGCCGACCTCGCTTATGCGCTCAATCCCTGGCCTGATCCCCAGGAGCCCGTGGTCATTGTCAAAGATGCGGCGACCCGAGCCTCTGGCATGCCAAACAGGCGCGCACTCGCGGCGCGTTACGCCGAGCGCACGGGTCGTGATTTAAGAAATCTGCATTATTATGAGGGTTTCAATTTCTGGAAATCGGCGGCCATCATGCATGGCGTCTACGCGCGCTACATCTCGGGTCAGAAAAGTGCAGAAGGACAGGATTTGGATGACTGGCGCACCCGGATCAAAGACTGCCTGACCGCTGCTGTCCATGCGGTGGACGCGCATAACGCCGGCTTTTAAGCGCCGGACCGCAGGGAGGAGACAAGGATGCGGGCAGCGGTGTTTAGTGGGGTTGGTCGTCCACTTTCAATCGAAACAGTAGCAGACCCGAAGTGTGGTCCTCGGGACCTCATTCTGGCGGTTCGCCAGTGCGGCATTTGCGGAACAGATCTACATGCAAGCCAGGGAGGGCTTATGACGCCTCCATCCGGCACCATCTTTGGGCATGAGTTCAGCGGGGAAGTGGTCGAGGTCGGACGGGATTTGAAGACCGACTGGAAAGTCGGTGACGCCGCGGTTTCCCTGCCGATGATTGGTTGCGGCAATTGTAAATTTTGTGCGTCTGGAAACCCTTTCTTCTGTGGGCGGGTTCAAAAAACAGGCATGGGTCAAGGCGTCCAGGGCGCATACGCTGACTTGGTCCGCGTGGGGATCAATGAAACCGTTCGTATACCGCGCGGTGTGGATTGGGAATTTGGGGCTTTGGTTGAGCCTCTGGCGGTCGCGCTGCATGGTCTGAACATTTCAAGCTTCAAAGCCGGTGATAACGCTCTGGTTATCGGTGCGGGCCCCGTCGGAATTACGCTGATACAGTGGTTGCGACTCTCCGGGGCACGAAACATTGTCGTAACGGAAATCTCAAAAGAACGCGCACGGTTGGCCGAGCAATTCGGAGCCAGCACTGTCCTCGATGGCAGCTTGCATCCGAAGGAGCTCGAGCGCCAGATTGTTGAGGCTCTGGGTGCCGTGCCGACCTGCATATTTGAGTGTGTTGGCGCTCCCGGAGTGATTGAAGACTGTTTCGCTGTCGCACCCATACATGCCGAAATCGTGTCGCTCGGGGTTTGTGACCGCACAGACCACTTCAGACCCTTTATCGGGACGATGAAAGAGATAAACCTAAAATTTGCCGTTGCCTATTTGCGAAGCGATTTCGAACATACCCTGAATTTGTTAGAGTCCGGAGCGTTAAATCCAGCCCCGATGATCACGCAACGCGTCGACTTTGATCACTTAAGCGCGGCGTTTGAGGGCCTCAAGGTGTCAAAAACGGATTGCAAGGTTTTGCTGTGCCCCGGTTGCTAAGGCCCGTAAAATATATTACCAAAAATCACAGCGAAGAAAATAACGGTAATATATTAACCGGGCCGCAAACCCAGAGGATCAGGCGATGCTTGTGCGCAACTACGTCGCGCCAGAAGAGTTCAGGCAGTTCACCAAAACCGACAGTGTAAAAGCGACCGGGATCGTCGTTGGAAACTGGGTGATCGTCGCTCTTGCAATGGCCCTGCCCTATTTCTGGACGAACCCCATAACGGTGGCCGTCGCCATGATACTCGTTGCCGGGCGCCAGCATGGTATTGGCGGTCTCATGCATGAGTGCGGACATAATACGATGTTTTCGAGTCGCGCAGCCAATCGATTTGTTGGGCAGTGGCTGGCGGCCAAACCGGTTTTTGAAGAACTCGGGACCTATGCCAGCGGGCATGGTGAACATCACCGTTATGCGGGAAGCGCCCGCGACCCCGATAGAGGAAATTTTGAGGCCTATCCCGTTGGTCGGGAGAGCTTCCGGCGGAAAATGTTTCGTGACTTGACCGGACAAACAGGGCTTCGCCGACACAAGGCCATCTGGAGGGCGACATTCGGGATATTCAGTCCGGATGCCGAAGCCCGAAAAGCCGCACGCCCCTATATGAGCATGTGGCTGACGCAAATCGCCATGATCTTGATTCTGCATCTGACACTGCACGCCTGGCTGTATCTGATTTGGATGGGCGCGAACCTGACCGTCTACATGGCATTTATTCGCATCCGTCAAGTCGCGGAGCATGCAGCTGTACCCAACGCTCTGAGCACCGATGTTCGAGATAATACCCGCACCACTTATGGGACCTTTATGGAGCGTCTCACCATCGCTCCGAATTATGTCAATTACCATATGGAGCACCACCTGCTCGCCAATGTCCCGTGCTATAATCTGAAGGGCCTTCACGAGCTCCTGAAAGCACGTGGCGCTTATGACGAGGTTCGGATCTTCCAAAATTACCGGGACGTCCTGCGGCATGTGACCCGAGATCAGGGTGCGCCCGAGGCTGTGCCATTATGATGCTGGGACTGGCGTGGTTCACCGGAGTTTGATGTGGCAAAATATGCGATCACGGGGGGCGCGTCTGGCATTGGCGCCGAGCTCCACGCGCAGCTGGCGCGTGATGGTCATGAGATTCTGACGATCGACCTCCATCGCGCAAATATCATCGCAGATTTGTCAAAACCAGATGGACGGATGAAGGCGGTCCGGGCGGTGATGGAGTGGGCCTGCGATGGTCTGGATGGCTTTATCCCGTGCGCTGGTCTTCCATTGCATTTCCGACCGCTCTCCACACTCGTCGCCGTCAATTTCTTCGGCGTTGTCGACATGGTTGTGGGTCTTCAGGGGCTGATTGCCCGCAAGCGGGGGACTGTCCTTCTGGTCGCGTCGAATTCTGCCAGGATGATCAGCTCCGATGAGCCTATGGTTCAAACTTGCCTCACCCAAAACGAGGCGCGTGCGTTGGGGCATGCAGAGACAGTGACGGCTCACGCTGCATATGCGGGATCGAAACGAGCGCTCATACTTTGGATGCGGAAAAATACGGAAGCCTTCGCTCGGACCGGCTTGCGGATAAACGCCATCGCGCCGGGTGTGACGCTAACACCTATGACGGAAGATGCTTATAAGGACGAGGACATGGGAGAGACTTATCGGAGTTTCGCGTCCATATCGCCATGGACCGGTCGGGAAGCGACCGCCAAAGACATCGCCAACATTATGCGCTTCATGCTTTCTGAAGCGAGTGAACATCTCTGTGGGTCGGTCGTATTTGCAGATGGTGGAACCGATGCGAAGCTTCACCCGGATTTGGTATAATCGCACCTCAGAGATTTAATTGGAGGATTGCAAGTTCGCACTCTGCTCCTGCCCAAAACTCCAGATGTCGTTCCAGACTGTCAGCTCTACAAACTACTCGTCCGGGCCGGGCTCCAGCAGCCCAGCGAGATTTCCACGATAAGATGTGGGGGCAGCTTCGGCTCCACTCGCTTCCGCCCGCCGACCTAACTCATCCGGAGATGACGAAATCGGACAACGGTCCGACCCAGAATGGTCTCACTCTCTTGGTTTTATTGGAAAAGTTATATCTGATCGAACGGTATTGGATCATCCAATGGTGCCCAGAAGAGGACTCGAACCTCCACGCCTTGCGGCACACGGACCTGAACCGTGCGCGTCTACCAATTCCGCCATCTGGGCACGGCTTGGTGGAGGCGATGTAGAAGCCATGAGCGGCTTCGTCAACGAGTAAAATCTTAGAGGACCCGCCCAGCGCCATAAGGCACATGGACAAGAGACGCCAAGCATGATCAAAGCCGGGCGTCGAAATCTCTGTTCTGCGGGAAAATACTTACATGTCTAAAGGCCTTGTCACCCTTTTCGGCGGTTCCGGCTTCATTGGTCGTTATGCCGCGAGGCAGCTTGTCGAAGCCGGTTACCGGGTTCGGATCGCCGTGCGCCGGCCAAATCTTGCGGGTGATGTTCGTTTGGCCGGGCCGCCAGGATGGGTCGATATCGTTCAGGCGAATATCCGGAACAAGCCATCGATCCTCGCCGCATTGGAGGGAGCCGATGCCGCGGTGAATCTGGTTGGCATTCTGTTTGAGCGCGGTAAGCAGAATTTCGCTGGGGCACAGCGGGATGGTGCTCTTCTGGTGGCGGAAGCCTGCGCGCAGCGCGGCATCAGGAGGTTGGTTCATGTTTCTGCGATCGGGGCTGATCCGGCCTCCGCATCTGCTTATGCCCGGACCAAGGCTCAGGCTGAGGCCGGTATTCTGGCCCAATGCCCCGAGGCAACGATTCTGCGTCCATCGATCGTCTTTGGTCCTGAGGATGACTTCTTTAATCGGTTTGCGGCGATGGCAAGCCATCCTCTTTCGAATGTGGCGCCGTTTTTGCCGGCCATTGGCGGCGGTCATACCCGTGTTCAGCCTGTATATGCCGGGGACGTCGCCGCCGCCATCGCGCAAGCCGTTGACCGGGAAACGGCAGCTGGACGGACTTATGAACTGGGTGGCCCCTCAATTTACACCTTCCGGGAGCTTTACGCCCTGATCTGCGAGGTGATCGACCGCCGACGCTTCGCGCTTCCGGTCCCTTTCTTTTTGGCCAGTCTGATGGGGCGGACGTTCGGGGCTTTGTTCCGCTATGTCTGGCCTCTATCCAGCGGGTTATTTGGCCCCCCTCCGCTGACCGGAGATCAGGTGGCGCTGCTTAAGACTGACAATGTGGTCGCCGACGAGGCGCTGACCTTAAGCGATCTCGGCATTACGACCGTTGAGAGCGTCGAGGCGATCGTACCCTCTTATTTGTGGCGATACCGCCCTTATGGTCAGTACCATCAACCCTCGTGAGGCTGAACCTCAGATCAGCCCAAGCCAGGGCGCACCAATGAGCAGAAGAGCGCCCAGAATCAGACGGTAAATGACAAAGGGCAGGAAGCTGATCCGGGCCAGGAGAGCCATTAGCACGAAAATGGAGGCGAAGCCGGACCCAAAGGACAGTACGGCGACGATCAGGCCATCCTGCAGCGTGGCCACCCCCGCTTCCGTGGCGCCGGCAAGTTGTAACAGCGCATAAAGGCCAGCTGCCGCAAGGAGTGGCGCCCCAATGAGCATGGAAAAACGGGCCGCCTCGGTGCGCTCGTAACCCAGAGCCCGGGCAAGGGTCATGGTAATGCCGGACCGGCTCGTGCCGGGCAGCAGTGCGGCGATAGCCTGGCTGGCGCCAATCAGGATGGAGTCCCTTAGCCTCATTGTTTCGACGGTTCTTATCTGAGGGCCTTTGATGTCAGCCCACCAAAGGGCGAGGCCAAACAGAATCGTTGTGGCCCCAACCGTCCAGACGCTGCGCAGCGCCGTTTTGGCATCGTCAGGGAGCATTTTTTCATAAAGCAGGATCACGGCCAGAGCGATGGGCAGAGACAGGAGAATGTGACGGGCGAGGTCGCCTGATGGACTCAGGGGCTTATCCTGGAACGCGGACCGCACAAGCTCGGGCAGGCCAGACGCCGCCCTGAGCATGTCACGCCAGAAATAAATGAGGACGGCAAGCAACGTTCCGAGATGGGCCACGGCGTTGATGAGATATTCATCCCGGCCCTCAAGGCCAAGAAAGTCTGCCGCCAGCAGAACATGCCCGGAGGACGAGATGGGAAGCCACTCGGTTACGCCCTGAATCAGTGAGATGAGCAGCAGTTGAAGCAACGACATTAAGGGCTCTCCAAGCTAAAGCGCCACTTTGAGCAGAGTTGCGGTGGAAGACTAGACTCTTTCATGCATATCAAAATAATAGGTAAAAAATTTGACGGGGCCGGACCACTGAAAAAACTGGCTCATTTTCCTCTGAATAAATATCATAATGAGAAATTCAGTGAAGCGGGCTCTTGCGGAGGGGTAGGCCGACCCTGTACCACTCCAACCAGATTTGGAGAAAGCCATGTCCAGTAAGATGCTGAACTTTATTCGAGTTGAAAAGTCGATGCCTGCGAAACGATCGGCCAAGGCGCGTCGAAAGGATTTTGGTGAAATCTACGACGATTATTCCGCTGAAGCGGCTCAGGCACAGGCCGGTCGCTGCTCACAATGCGGTGTACCGTTCTGTCAGCAGGGCTGCCCTTTGCAGAACAACATTCCGGATTGGTTGAAGCTGACCGCAGAAGACCGGCTTGAAGAAGCCTATGCGATGTCGTCTGCGACGAACAATATGCCAGAAATTTGTGGTCGGATCTGCCCCCAGGATCGCCTGTGCGAGGGGATTTGTACGATCGAACAATCAGGACACGGCACTGTGACCATTGGTTCGATCGAACGCTACATTACGGACACGGCCTGGGAGCAGGGGTGGGTCAAGCCGCTCAAGCCCCCGCGTGAGCGGCCCCAGTCTGCCGGGATCATTGGGGCCGGGCCTGGGGGCCTTGCGGCGGCCGAGCAGCTGCGCCGCAAGGGCTATCAGGTGACCGTTTATGACCGCTATGATCGCGGAGGCGGCCTTCTCGTCTACGGTATTCCGAGCTTCAAGCTTGAGAAGGATATTGTGGAGCGGCGCATCCGTTGGCTTGAGGAGGGGGGCATCGAGTTCCGCTTTCGGTGTGCGGTTGGAGACACGGTCAGCCTGCAGGACCTGAGAGACCAGCATGATACGGTTCTTATCGCCACAGGGGTCTATAAAGCCCGCGATCTTCAAGTTCCGGGGATCGGTGCGAATGGGGTCTCCGCCGCGCTAGACTATCTCACCGTCTCAAATCGCCTGGGGTTCGGCGATGAGATCCCGGCCTTCAAGAACGGCACGTTGAACGCCGCGGGGAAAAAAGTCGTGGTTATTGGTGGCGGTGATACGGCGATGGATTGTGTGCGTACCGCCGTTCGTCAGGGCGCGCGGAAGGTCACCTGTTTGTACCGTCGGGATCGGACCAATATGCCCGGCTCCCAGCGCGAGGTCGCGAACGCCGAGGAAGAGGGCGTGGTTTTCGAGTGGCTGTCGGGCCCCGAGGCCGTTCTCGAAACAAAGGATAATGCGGTCAAGGCCGTCAAGGTCCGGCGTATGAAGCTCGGCGCCCCGGACGCCTCCGGACGACAATCCCCGGAGCGCACGGCGGAAACATTCGATCTCCCCGCCGATATGGTCATCAAGGCGTTGGGCTTCGATCCGGAAGACCTTCCCGCCCTGTTCAGTGAGCCCGCACTCACCGTCAATCGCTGGGGGGCTGTGCGGATAGATTTCAAGACAATGCAGACCAGCCTGCCGGGGGTTTACGCGGCCGGCGATATTGTTCGCGGTGCATCCCTCGTTGTTTGGGCCGTACGGGATGGGCGTGATGCTGCCGAGCAAATGCATCTGGCCATGAAGGACATGGCCAAAACTAACGCAGTCGCGGCGGAGTAGACCATGACGAAGACGATCGAATCTTACCTTGAGCAACGCGAGAAACTGATCGCGGCCAATGCGTATGACCCAGCCCATGAGCACGACGCCTGTGGGGTCGGGCTTGTGGCGGCACTTGATGGCCGGCCCAGTCGGGATATTGTCGAAATGGGCATTAAGGCGCTGAAGAACGTCTGGCACAGGGGTGCCGTCGACGCGGATGGCAAGACCGGCGATGGAGCGGGTATCCGGATCGAGGTGCCGCAGGCCTTCTTCCGGGAGCAGGTGTCGCGGACGGGTCATGAACCGACTGAGGATCCGATTTGTGTTGGGCAGATCTTCCTGCCCCGGACCGATTTGAGCCAGCAGGAAGCTGCGCGCTCGATTGTCGAAACAGAGATCCTGCACTTTGGTTTCTACATTTATGGCTGGCGTCAGCCGCCCGTGGATATTTCCGTCATTGGCCAGAAGGCACAGGATACGCGCCCGGAGATCGAACAGATTATGTTCCGGGATGGGCGGGGTCGGGATCCAGAGACTCTGGAGCGGGATCTTTATGTCTGCCGCCGGCGGATTGAGCGCCGGACCCGGGAGGCTGGTATTCCGGGATTCTATATCTGCTCCCTTAGCCATAAATCACTGATATATAAGGGAATGTTCCTCGCGGAGGATATCGATAACTTCTATCTCGACCTGAAGGATGACCGGTTTATTTCTGCGATCGCCATCTATCATCAGCGTTACTCCACCAATACTTTTCCCCAATGGTCGCTGGCGCAGCCTTTCCGCATGCTGGCCCATAATGGCGAGATCAACACGTTGAGAGGCAATCTCAACTGGATGAAAAGCCATGAGATCAAGATGGTCTCGGGCTCCTTCGGTGAGCATGTTGAGGATGTGAAACCGGTTGTGCCTCAAGGGCAGTCGGACTCGGGGGCCCTGGATGCCGTGTTTGAGATTCTTTGCAAGGCAGGCCGGACGGCGCCTACGACAAAGGCCCTCTTAATTCCCGAGGCTTGGTCTAAGCGCGCCTCTATCATTCCCGAAAAACACAGGGCGCTGTATGCCTATTGTAACTCCGTGATGGAGCCATGGGACGGCCCGGCGGCCATATGTGCTTATGATGGCCGCTGGGCGGTCGCGGGCCTTGACAGGAATGGGCTGCGGCCACTGCGTTATGCCCTGACGGGCGACGGCATTCTCGCCGTGGGATCCGAAACCGGCATGTGTCCGCTCGCCGGTCACGAGGTGGTCCGCCGCGGGCATGTCCAGGCCGGCGGCATGATCGCGGCTGATCTTCAGGAAGGCCGTTTTTACGAGCATAATGAGATCGTGGACAAGATTGCTGATGAGCATCCCTATGATTCCTGGATCACCAATGTCCGGGATCTCGATAAGGAGCTCTCTAAGGGCGAGGAACCCCGGCTTTTCGGAACTGAAGATCTTTTGCGGCGCCAGTCTGTTTCTGGATTTACGCTGGAAACACTGGAACTGATCCTTGCGCCGATGGCCGAAACGGGCAAAGAGGCGATCGGCTCCATGGGAGATGACAGCCCCGTCGCCGTGCTATCAGAGACGTTCCGTCCACTCAGTCATTTCTTCCGTCAAAATTTCTCGCAAGTTACAAACCCTCCTGTGGACCCGCTCAGAGAGGACCGCGTCATGAGCCTCAAGACGCGGTTCAAGAATTTGGGAAATGTGCTGGTCACGGACCCGACGCAACAGGATGTCTTCGTCCTGGAGAGCCCTGTTCTCACCACCGGAATGTATACTCGACTCGTTGAGTTGCTGGGGGAGGGCGTTCAGGTCATTGACTGCACCTTCGAGGCAGCAAGAGCCACAGGCAGTGGCGGTGCTCTGAAGGACGCTCTGGCCCGTATCCGACAGGAGGCAGAAGATGCCGTCCGGGCCGGTCGCGAGCATATTGTTCTAACCGATGAAAACCAGTCTGTTGACCGGGTGGCGCTTCCAATGATCCTTGCCACCGGCGCGGTGCACAGCCATCTCGTGGCGCAGGGACTGCGAACCTTCTGTTCGCTGACGGTCAGGTCTGCAGAGTGCATCGATACCCACTATTTTGCCGTTCTCATCGGCGTCGGCGCCACCTGCGTCAATGCCTATCTGGCTCAGGATGCGATCGCGGACCGGCATGCCCGGGGATTGTTGGGAGAGTGCCCGCTAGATGGAGCGGTACAGAACTTCAAAAAGGCTATTGAGGCGGGGCTTCTCAAGATCCTCTCAAAAATGGGGATTTCGGTAATTTCCTCTTATCGGGGCGGTTACAATTTTGAAGCTCTGGGCTTGTCGCGGGCGCTTGTCGCAGATTATTTCCCGGGGATGACCAGCCGGATTTCAGGGCTCGGTCTCGCCGGTCTGGAAGAGAATGCCATGACACGGCATGAACAGGCCTTTGACGAAGATGTCGTGGCGCTGCCTGTCGGCGGGTTTTACCGGCTTCGCGCGAAGTCTGAACCTCATGCTCTGGACGGGAACCTGATCCATATGTTGCAGGCAGCATGTGATCGAGGCGATTACGACCTGTATGAGCGTTATCAGCAGGCGGTGAGCCATCGTGACCAGCCCATACAGCTTCGTGACCTGATGGACTTTAAACCCGCAGGCCCCGCCCATCCATTGGACAGGGTTCAGTCGGTCAACGAGATTCGTAAGCGTTTCGTGACGCCTGGCATGTCCTTAGGGGCTCTTAGCCCCGAAGCACATGGTACTTTGAACGTTGCAATGAACCGCATTGGCGCGAAGTCGGTCTCCGGCGAGGGCGGCGAGGTCAGGGAACGCTACACGCCGCTGCCCAATGGCGACAATATGAATTCTGCCGTCAAGCAGGTTGCGTCGGGCCGGTTTGGGGTCACAGCAGAGTATCTGAACCATTGTCGCGAAATTGAGATCAAGATCGCGCAGGGCGCCAAGCCGGGTGAGGGTGGGCAGCTTCCGGGCTTCAAGGTCACTGAGTTCATTGCGAAGAACCGCCATGCGACCCCCGGTGTGACCCTCATCAGCCCGCCGCCGCATCACGATATCTATTCGATCGAGGATCTGGCACAGCTGATTTATGATCTCAAGCAGATCAATCCAGATGCGCGCGTCTGTGTTAAACTGGTGGCTCAATCGGGCGTCGGGACCGTTGCGGCCGGTGTCGCAAAAGCCCGTGCCGATGTCATCCTGATTGCCGGCGGTGTGGGGGGGACCGGCGCGAGTCCTCAAACCAGCATCAAATATGCCGGCCTGCCTTGGGAAATGGGTTTGGCTGAAGCGCACCAGGTCCTGAGTCTCAACAATTTGCGGGACAAAGTGACGTTGCGGACCGATGGTGGTTTGCGGACTGGCCGGGACATCGTCATTGCGGCAATGCTTGGCGCTGAAGAATATGGCCTTGGGACTGCGGCACTGGTGGCCATGGGGTGCATTATGGTGCGCCAGTGTCACTCCAATACCTGCCCCGTCGGCGTCTGTACGCAGGACGAATCTCTACGACAGAAATTTACGGGGAATGCGGACAAGGTAGTGAACCTGATGAGCTTCCTTGCGGAAGATGTTCGACGGATTCTCGCAAGCCTAGGGCTATCTTCGCTGGATGAGGCGGTTGGTCGGACAGACCTTTTGGCTCAGGTGTCTCGCGGTGCGCCGCACCTTGATGATCTGGATCTGAACCCTCTTCTCGTCCGGGTCGATACCGAGGATCGGGTCCAGTATCAGCCGACGCGTCGCGAAGAAGTCCCGGGAACGCTTGATGATCAGATCCTGAGGGATGGCGAGCCTTTCTTCGCGCGTGGCGAGAAAATGCAGCTCCAGTATGAGGTACAGAATGTCCAGCGCTCCATCGGGGCCAGGTCAAGTTCGCATATTGTCCGCCGGTTCGGAGAAAAAGACCTGCCCGAGGGCCGGTTGCATATTCGTCTGGATGGCAGTGCCGGCCAGTCCCTTGGCGCGTTCAGTGTGCAGGGCTTGCTGCTCGATGTTGTTGGTGATGCCAATGATTACGTCGGAAAGGGCTTGTCCGGCGCCACCATTCAGCTGCGTCCGCCAACGACAGCCTCTTTTCAGGCTGGGAACAACACCATTATCGGCAACACCTGCCTGTATGGGGCGACATCGGGCAAACTGTTCGCCGCTGGCCAGGCCGGGGTACGCTTCGCTGTTCGTAATTCTGGGGCCGATGCCGTTGTTGAGGGCTGTGGAGCCAATGGCTGTGAGTATATGACAGGTGGCCGAGTCGCGATCCTTGGAGGTGTCGGAGATAATTTCGGGGCCGGGATGACAGGTGGAGTCGCTTTTATTTGGGATCCTGAAAGTCGGTTTGAGCAGGTTGCCAACCCGGATGCCATCGATTGGTACCGGTTGCCAGATTTGCCGGCCTCCCACGCCGACGTCTTCCGAGACCTTGTGGCAGAGCATGCCCAGCGGACGCAGAGCCGTCGTGCGGCTCAGCTCCTAGAGGATTGGGACACAAGTCTGGAGCAGACCTTGATGATTGTTCCTAAGGAGATTGCCTCCCTGATTCTTGGGGAAACGCAGGTGAAAAAGACGGGTTAAGAGGTGCTTCCTCTTGTATCAACAGATAAAAACCCCCACTTCCGCCTTTGGTCCGGCCTAGGTCTCGATAAGGGTCTCTATGAGTAAGCTCGATTACTATGACGTGCTCGGCGTCGACAGATCAGTTGACGAGAAGGCGCTGAAAAGCGCCTACAGAAAACTGGCAATGCAGTACCACCCGGATCAGAATCCGGGAGACGCGGCGGCTGAGGCGAAGTTCAAAGAAGTGGGAGAAGCATACGCCGTTCTCTCCGACCCGGACAAGAAAGCAGCGTATGACCGCTTCGGGCACGCTGCTTTTGAAGGCGGTATGGGAGGGAACGGAAGCCCGTTCGGCGGCGGCGATCCCGGTGATATTTTCCAGGATATCTTCAGTCAGGTATTTGGCGGGGCGGGCCCTTTTGGTGGCGGTCGGCGTAATGCGGGGCCACAGAGAGGTGCAGACCTGCGGTACGATCTCGACATCAGGCTTGAGGATGCATTTTCCGGTAAGGACATCACCATCAACGTCCCCGGTACGACCGATTGCAGCGCCTGTGAGGCCTCTGGCGCAGCGCCGGGAACCAAGCCGGAGACCTGTCAGACCTGTGCCGGCGCAGGTCGTGTTCGGGCCCAACAGGGCTTCTTCACAATGGAACGGACGTGCGCGCGATGCGCCGGCCGGGGAACCGTCATTAGCAAGCCTTGCAAGACCTGTGGTGGTGTCGGCCAGATCCAGGAAGAACGCAATTTGTCGGTAAAAATTCCGGCGGGTGTTGAATCCGGGATGCGCATTCGTTTGTCGGGTGAGGGGGAGCCCGGGGCCCGGGGCGGGCCAAAAGGGGACCTATATATTTTCGTCGATGTCGGCGAGCACGATATCTTCGAACGCGACGGGCCAAATTTGTATTGCCGGACCCCTGTGTCTATGGCGACGGCCGCCTTAGGGGGTGAGATCGAGGTTCCGACCATTTCAGGAGGACGGGCGCGCGTGACCATTCCCGAAGGCGCCCAGACAGGTCGGAAACTGCGGCTGCGCGGAAAAGGCATGCCAAGCCTTCGCGGCAGCCATCAGACAGGTGATCTGTTTATCGAGCTGTTTGTTGAGACGCCGCGCAATCTGACCTCACGGCAGAAAGAAATTCTGCGGGAATTCTGCGACTGTTCAGGGGCAGACTGCAATCCGGAAAGCGAGGGCTTTATGGGACGTGTCCGCAAGTTCTGGGATGGCCTCAACAATGAAGATGAAGCGGCAAAGCATTAGGCGGCCCGCACGAATGTCGAGATAACTTTTTTCAAGCCGGCTTTTTCGAAGGCGACCTTGAGCTTCGTGCCGTTGGCATCAATGATTTTTCCATAGCCGAATTTCTCGTGGAAAATGCGCTGTCCGAGGGCAAAGCCGGCGGACTGGATTTCGGACGCGATCAGGGTGGCTCGTCCTTCAATGACGGGCGCGGTGTCGATATCCGAAGCATTTTGTTTCAGTCGACGCCACCCCGGAGAGCTGTAATCGGATCTCTTCCCAAGATCCTGGACAGAGCCGGTAAAGCCGTCTTCGCCGCCTGGCAGGCTGGAGTATCCGGTTTCGGAGTCCGCCTCGACATGTTCGGCGGGTAATTCATCAACAAAACGACTTGGTAAAACCGACTGCCAGCGACCAAAGATCTGACGATTGGCCACAAACGAGATGCGGCAGACTTCGCAGGCCCGGGTGATGCCGACATAGGCCAGCCGCCTTTCTTCCTCGAGCCCCTTTCGGCCACTTTCGTCAAGGGAGCGCCGGGAGGGGAACACTTCTTCTTCCCAGCCGGGCAAGAATACCAGGGGCCACTCGAGGCCCTTCGCGCCGTGCAGGGTGACAATCTGAACTTCGTCCCCGGTTCCCGAGCTCGCCGTCTCCATCACGAGTTCAACATGCTCGAGGAAGCCTTCGAGTGAATCGAATTCGCCCATGGCATTGACCAGTTCTTTGAGATTATCGAGTCGGGTCTGGGCTTGAGGCGAACGGTCTTTTTGCAGCATGTCCGTATAACCAGACTCGTCCAGAACGACCTGTACCAGTTCGGTGTGGGACAAGCCGCTTTGATACTGCTCACGCCAGCCCCGGATCTGGTCGATGAAGCGGCTGAGACCACGCTTTCCGGGGCCTTTGATCTCGTCGGTTTGCAGGACCATCGGCGTGAGGACAGAGAGGCTCCGGCCATCTTCGCGGGCATAGCGTTGTAATTTCTGTACGGTCGTATTGCCAACACCCCGTTTGGGCTGGTTCACGACGCGCTCGAACGCCAGATCGTCATCCGGAGACCGGATAAGGCGCAAATAGGCCATTGCATCCCGGATCTCGGCGCGTTCGAAAAAACGGGGTCCGCCAATGACCTTATACGGGATCCCCAGCAGGATCATGCGTTCTTCGAACAGGCGCATTTGCCACGAGGCTCGCACGAGAACAGCACAATCTCGATAGGCGCGTCCTTTGGCGGTCCAGGCCTCTATCTCATCACAGACCATGCGGGCCTCGGCTTCGCCATCCCACAGGCCTCTGACATGTACTTTCTCAGCATCCGGATCCCCGGCCCAGTCACCCCCGACGTAAAGTGTTTTCCCAAGCCGTCCCTGATTGTGTGAAATGACGCTGGCCGCTGCGGCCAGTATGGGTTCTGTAGACCGGTAATTGCGCTCAAGGCGGATCACTTTGGCCCCGGGGAAGTCCTTCTCGAACCGTAAAATATTGTCGACTTCAGCGCCGCGCCAGCCATAGATCGACTGGTCGTCATCACCGACACAGCAAAGATTCCCGGACCCCTGTGCTAGCAGCCGGAGCCAGAGATACTGGGCGACATTGGTGTCCTGATACTCGTCGACAAGGATGTATCTGAATTTCCTGTGATAGTCCGCAAGCAGGTCCGGATTGTCCTGAAAGATCCGGATCATGTGCAGGAGCAAGTCTCCAAAATCACAGGCATTAAGAACGCTGAGGCGGGACTGGTACAGCTTGTAGCACTGGATCCCCTTGCCGTCGGCGAAGGTGTAAGCGTCGCTCTCGGGAACACGATCTGGCATGAGTGCCTTGTTTTTCCATCCATCGATGAGGCTGGCCAGATAGCGCGGGGTCCATCGCTTCGGATCAATGTCCTCAGCTTCAATCACCTGCTTGCACAGGCGGATCTGGTCATCCGTATCGAGGATGGTGAAGGAGGATTTCAGGCCGGCGAGCTCGGCGTGCTGACGCAGCATCTGGGCCGCAATGGAATGAAACGTCCCGAGCCAGCGCAGGCCCTCCCCGGCCTGTCCCGTCAGGGCAAGTGCCCGATCCCGCATCTCGCGTGCGGCTTTATTGGTGAACGTAACTGTAAGTGTCTGACTGGGATAGGCTTTTCCAGACGCGATAATGTGGGCGAGGCGCGTGGTCAGGACTCGTGTCTTGCCCGTACCAGCGCCGGCGAGGACCAGAAGCGGCCCGTCCAGGGTCTGGACCGCGTCGCTCTGTTCCGGGTTGAGGCCCGTCAGATAGGCCGCGGCCCCGGCCACGGCCTGGGGCGGACGCGGCGCGGCGAGATCAGAGATCTTCTTGTGTTGATTCGGGCTGGACATAGAGTGAACTATAGAGGCATTGGCGGGGATTGGCAGGGGTTTATCCCTGAAAAACCGGGGAGGGGCTGCGGTTCACCGCGACGTTTCAGGCGGCTCCCGGCGGGAATGGGTCGGGAGTCCGCGTGACATTGGCGGACCCCCTTTGCAACAGGACAGGACGGTGCACATGGCACAGGGATTTTCGGCCTTCCGGCACAGCGCCTACAGGCGCTATTTTACCGCCCGGTTCCTCGCCGCCTTCGCGGTGAACATCCTGTCGGTCGCGGTCGCCTGGCAGATCTATGACCAGACACAGAATCCGGCCTTGCTGGGATGGATTGGTCTGGTGCAGTTCGCGCCGGCCTTGCTTCTGGTCCTCGTCACGGGCGTCGCGGCCGACCGGTTCGGACGGCGAAACATTATGGGCCTGTCGGCCATGGTCGAGGCCGCCTGCGCGGGGACCATTCTGACCCTCGCCGTCACGGGTCAGTTCGACCCGATCTACGTCCTCGGAGTCCTGACCGTGTTTGGCATTGCCCGGGCTTTCCTGTCACCGGCATCGGCCGCGCTGGCGGTCAACATTGTTCCCCGGGAAGACTTTGCCAATGCGGTCGGGTGGTCGGCCTCATCCTGGCAGCTGGCAGCGATTGTCGGACCCGCTGCCGGGGGGCTGCTTTATGGCGTGTCGGCGCAGACCGCCTACAGTGTCTCGACCGCCGCGCTCGTGCTGTCGAGCCTCCTGATTTTTGCCATTCCAAAACCGGAGCAGGCCCGGGGTGGGACCGGGTCCAGCCTGAGCATGGTTCTGGGTGGGTTCCGCTATGTCTGGAAGCAGAAAGTTGTTCTGGGCGCCATCTCGCTGGACCTGTTCGCGGTTCTTCTGGGCGGCGCGGTGGCGCTGCTGCCGGTCTATGCCCGCGACATTCTCGAGCTCGGCCCGATGGGGCTGGGGCTGTTGCGGGCGGCACCGGGCGTTGGCGCGATCGCCGTGGTTGCGGTTCTGGCGGTGACGCCGATCCGGGACCATGCGGGCAAAATCCTGTTTGCCAGCGTGGCACTGTTCGGTGCCGCGACGGTGGTGTTCGGCCAGTCGACAACCGTCTGGCTGTCCATTCTGGCGCTGCTCTGCATTGGCGGGTTCGACATGATCTCGGTCTATATCCGGGAGATCCTGCTGCAGCTCTGGACCCCTGATGACGTCCGTGGCCGGGTCAATGCGGTGAATTCCATTTTCATCGGCGCGTCGAACGAGCTCGGGGAGGCCCGGGCCGGCTTCATGGCGGCGAAATGGGGAACCGTTTTCACCGTGGTCGCCGGTGGCTACGCGGCCATTGGCATCGCTGGGGCCTGGGCGGTCCTGTTTCCCACCATGCGCCGGACCCGCCATTTGCAGGGTCAGGAGGCCGGGGACGGTCTGAAGGCCTAGCGCGGGGCCATGCGGATGGCCCCGTCCAGACGCAGCGCCTGACCATTGAAATAGGTGTTCCGGGCCAGCTCCATGGCGAGCGAGGCAAACTCTTCCGGTTTGCCGAGCCGCTTGGGAAAC
>Ga0213866_10000583_pt1 | contig 28572 bp, 25 predicted proteins | sample PICome_11_FD_160079 | JGI IMG/M metagenome (GOLD analysis project Ga0213866, IMG submission 160079) | Coastal seawater microbial communities near Pivers Island, North Carolina, United States - PICO284 | ecosystem: Environmental > Aquatic > Marine > Coastal | place: USA: North Carolina... | reverse complement strand
GCTGGATCTGTTCGCCAATCTTTTCAGCGCTGCTGTCCAGCGCGGTAGAGAGGCCGACAAGGTCAAAGTCGCGCATGCGGACAAGTCGGCAAAGGGCGGCGGTGTCGAGGCCCGGTTCGCAGACAACCTGCCAGCGGTCGCGGCGAAAGAACTCAGCCACCATGGTCAGGCCAAAAATGTGCTGATCGCCGTCTGCCGTGGCCAGAAGTATACGCGGCGCCGCCGGGTCGGTTGGGTGCCGGATGCCATCGTGGTCATGGCTATACTGTCGCAGAATGTCATGCAGGGTGCACAGGCCGATGGTGACGTCGCTGAAACTGCAGCCATCCTCGCTCCACAGGGTGCCCAGCCGCATAGCCCCCGTACTCAGAAGATCAAGGAAGATATCCTCCTCGCTGATGCCCCGACAGATCAAATTATCGACGACTTCAAGGGCGGAACCGGAGGGTCCGTCCAGCAAGGTTTGGAGGAACATGTCATGGTCGGCGGCGGTCAGCCTGCTGGCCGGCGCGCCCGCCGCGTTGGCATGTGCCTCGGCCAGCTGGGGGATAATGTTGTCCCGAATGGTCTGGAGGAGCGCCCTGGTCCTGCTTGGCGCCCCGGAGACCTCGATGTCAGTCTCATAATGGTTAAAGATCTCGAGCAGAGATTTTGCCGTGGTGTCGTCGGTCGATGTGAGTCTGCTTTGCCGGTCGAGTTTAAGATCCGTCATCGCCCAACCCTTCTGAACCGTCTCCGGTTCGCCTCGCTATGGCGGTGGTATGTGGCCAGTGTGTCGGTATGAATCACGGCGTTCCCCCAAGGCCCGATCATCGCTCACGATCTGTTAAGGTTCAACCTTTGCGAGCAAACCGTTTGGGTGCAAGGCTCAGCTGAACGCCAATCGAAAACGAATAAATACCATAGAATACTGTTAAGAGCATCACGGCAAGCTATTTTTTCGAGATCGCGAGCGCACCAAAAACGAGTGTCTGTCCAAATAGATAGACGTAAAGATGCATTGACAGTTCTGCGGACTAATTGATACCGTCCGGTTAGGAAATCAGAGGGTGGGATCGACGGGCATGTCAGCCAGACAGCATAAACCCCTTTACACGGCGGAGCAGCGACGACGCCGTGACGGGTCGGCTTGGACGGTTGTTCAGGCGATTCTGGCGCCGGTTCAGTTCCTCATATTTGTCATCAGCCTTGGTCTCGTCTTGCGGTATCTGGCGAGCGGGGAGGGCCTTTTTCTGGCCACCGCGTCCGTGGTTCTGAAGACCGCTGTCCTGTACCTGATCATGATCACCGGGGCGATCTGGGAGAAGGTTGTTTTTGGGCAGCATTTATTTGCTGAGGCATTTTTCTGGGAAGACGTCGTCTCAATGGCGGTGATTTTCCTTCATACCGCCTATCTGGTTCTTCTGTTTGGTCAGTTGGCCGGGCCGGAGATCCAAATGGCCGTCGCCCTTGCGGCCTACGCGGTCTATCTGATCAATGCGGTTCAATTCGTCTGGAAGCTGCGTCTGGCGCGGCTTCACTCCGGTCTGCCGACAGTCATGGAGGCGACTTGATGTCCCATACGCTTGATATTTCCAGCCGCCCCGGACGCGGTGGGCCGAAGCCGCCGGACATTTTGCGGGAACGAGGGCAGAGGGAAGTTTTCTGCGGGCTGACCGGGATCGTCTGGTTGCACCGGAAGATGCAGGATGCCTTCTTCCTCGTGGTGGGGTCACGGACCTGCGCGCACCTGATTCAATCCGCCGCGGGCGTTATGATCTTTGCCGAGCCTCGTTTCGCCACCGCCATTATCGACGAACGTGACCTCGCCGGCATGGCGGACGTGAATGACGAGCTCGACCGGACGGTGACCCGGCTGCTAGAGCGTCGGCCCGAAATCAAGCTTCTCTTTCTTGTCGGGTCCTGCCCGTCCGAGGTAATCAAGCTGGATCTCAGTCGTGCCGCCTCGCGTCTGTCCAAGATCCATTCGCCGAATGTCAGGATCCTGAATTATTCCGGCAGCGGCATCGAAACGACGTTCACCCAGGGCGAGGATGCCTGTCTGTCATCGCTGGTCCCGGAACTGCCTGCCGCCGCCTCCGAGGCAAGCTCCCTGATTGTCGTTGGGGCCCTGGCGGATGTTGTGGAAGATCAGTTTTCCCGGATGTTTGACGCGCTTGGGGTTTCGCCCGTCACGTTCCTGCCCGCACGGGCGCTGGAAGCGCTGCCCGAAATTGGACCGGGAACCCGTTATCTTCTGGCGCAACCTTTCCTTGGCGATACCGCCCGGGCGCTGGAGGCGCGCGGGGCGACCCGAATCGCAGCGCCGTTTCCCTTCGGGGTCGAGGGGACAACACAATGGTTGCGGGCGGCAGCCGACTGTTGGGGTGTGGACCCGGGCCATTTCGAGACGGTGACAGAGATGCCTCGTGCGCGCGCTGAGCGTGCATTGGAACGCCATCGCCAGACACTGGCGGGCAAGAGCGTATTTTTCTTCCCGGATTCGCAGCTAGAGGTGCCGCTCGCCCGATTCTTGTCGCGGGAGCTGGGCATGCGACTGACCGAGGTTGGTACGCCCTACCTGCACGCAGAGCACCTGGAACAAGAGCTGGCACTGCTGCCTGAGGAGGCGCGGCTCAGCGAGGGGCAGGATGTCGAGTTGCAGCTTGACCGGTGCCGGTCGGCCGCACCGGATATCACGGTGTGTGGCCTTGGGCTCGCCAATCCGCTGGAGGCCGAAGGTCTGACCACAAAGTGGGCAATCGAACTGGTTTTCACGCCCATCCATGGCTACGAGCAGAGCGCAGATCTTGCCGAACTCTTTGCGCGCCCGCTCGTGCGTAAAACGAGGCTTGCTGTCTGATGAAACTGACTGTCTGGACCTATGAGGGGCCACCGCATGTGGGCGCAATGCGCGTCGCAACGGCCATGCGAGATGTGCATTATGTTCTGCACGCGCCGCAAGGGGACACCTATGCGGACCTGCTGTTCACCATGATTGAACGGCGCCAGAATCGTCCTCCAGTGACCTATACCACCTTTGAAGCCCGTGATCTGGGGTCTGACACGGCGGAAATCTTCAAGCGGGCGGCGCAGGATGCCTATGATCGCTTCCAGCCCGGCGCCATGCTTGTCGGGGCCTCCTGCACGGCTGAACTGATTCAGGATGATCCGGCCGGACTGGCCAAGGCGATGAAGTTCCCCATCCCCGTCATTCCGCTGGAGCTGCCGTCTTATCAGCGCAAGGAAAACTGGGGGGCGGCGGAGACCTTTTATCAGATCGTCCGGACCCTTGCGGTCCCGGTCGAGCGCCGCCGAGGCGCAAGGATCGATGATCGCAGCTGCAATATTCTGGGCCCGACCGCACTTGGTTTCCGGCACCGCGATGACGTGAAGGAAATTGCGGGCATTTTGCAGGCTCTGGGCATTCGCGTGAATGTCATTGCGCCTCTTGAGGCCTCGCCGGACGATATCAAGCGTCTCGGTGCAGCCGACTTCAATGTGGTGCTTTATCCTGAAATCGCTGAGCCCGCAGCGCGTTGGCTGGAAAAGACCTTTGGTCAGCCCTGGACCCGCACCATTCCAATCGGGGTTGGCGCGACGCGTGAGTTTATCGCCGAAGTGCAGGAGCTGTGTGGTCGAGATCCCATCGACGACGATTTTTTCCAGACCAATTTTCCGTGGTGGTCTCGGTCTGTCGACAGCAATTACCTCACGGGAAAACGCGTCTTCGTGTTTGGCGATGCCACCCATGCCATTGCGGCAGCCCGGGTTGCGGCGGAAGAGTTTGGTTTCGAGGTCGTCGGCCTGGGGTGTTACAATCGGGAATTCGCGCGCGACGTGCGTGCCGCAGCGGCCCGTTATGGCGTCGAGCCTCTGATCACGGATGATTATCTGGAGGTGGAGGAACGGATCGCCGAGCTCCAGCCAGAACTTGTCCTCGGGACGCAGATGGAGCGCCACATCGCGAAGCGGCTGAACTTGTCCTGCGCCGTGATTTCCGCCCCAGTTCATGTGCAGGACTTCCCAGCACGGTATGCGCCGCAAATGGGATTTGAGGGGGCGAATGTCCTGTTTGATACTTGGGTCCACCCATTGGTCATGGGGCTTGAGGAGCATCTGCTTGGCATGTTCCGCGATGATTTTGAATTCAGCGATGCTGCCGGGCCCTCACATCTGGGCGGACACGGCGCCAGTGAGCCTGTTGATGAGGATATTTCCGATCTGACCCTGCACTGGCTGCCCGATGCGGAGCAGGAGCTGCGCAAGATCCCGTTCTTCGTACGCGGCAAGGCGCGTCGCAACACCGAGCAGTTCGCAAGGGATCGGGATCTGGCCGAAATCTCGGTTGAAACCCTCTACGATGCAAAGGCGGAATATGGCCGTTAGGAGCAGCGCTCCTGACCGGACGCCGGTCCGGGTCGTGCTCATCTCTCTGGATGGGCATCTGGCTGCGGCTGCCGAACGTGCGGCCATATCACTGAAGCGGGCTATGCCCGGTCTGGACCTGAAATTCCATGCCGCTTCGGAGTGGGGCCGGAGTGAGACCGCGCTGGATCAGTGCAAGGCCGATATTGCCGTGGCCGATATCATTGTCGCCTCTATGCTGTTCATGGAGGATCATATCCGTGCTGTCCTGCCGGATCTCGAGGCCCGTCGGGACTCCTGCGACGCCTTTGTCGGCTGTCTGGCCGCATCCGACGTTGTGAGGCTGACCCGGCTTGGACAATTCGATATGTCAAGGCCGGCCACTGGTCCGGTTGCGCTGATCAAGCGTCTGCGCGGGTCGGGCGACCGGTCACGCGCCGGGGCGAAGCAAATGAAAACTCTTCGGCGTCTGCCGAAGCTGCTGAAATATATTCCGGGTACGGCGCAGGATGTGCGGGCCTACTTCCTGTCGATGCAATATTGGCTGGCCGGGTCTGAGCGGAACATCGCCAGCCTGGTGACTTATCTGGTCAACCGATATGCGGCTGGGCCCCGGTCACATTTGCGGGGCACGTTGTCCCCGGAACCGCCGCGCGAATTCCCGGAAACCGGGGTCTATCATCCCGATATTCGCCCGCGGCACACCGTTGATGCCCGCGCCCTGCCGCATGCGCGCTCCAAGCGGCCGGTTATCGGATTGCTGCTGATGCGTTCCTACACAGCGTCACGGGACACCGGGCATTATGACGGCGTGATCCGGGCCTTTGAGGCGCGCGGGTTCCGCGTGATCCCGGCCTATGCGAGTGGGCTGGATTCACGTGAAGCGATCGAGACCTACTTCCTCGACAATGGCACCCCAAGAATAGACGCGCTGGTGTCCCTGACCGGTTTTTCTCTGGTTGGCGGACCGGCCTTCAACGATTCGGACTCCGCGGTTGACATGCTCAAAGCGCTGGATGTCCCTTATGTCTGCGCGCAGGCTCTGGAGTTCCAATCGCTTTCGGAGTGGGGCCAAAGTGGCCGGGGGCTGACCCCTGTGGAGACCACCATGATGGTGGCCCTGCCGGAGCTGGACGGTGCGACCGGACCGATCGTATTTGGCGGGCGGGCCGACCATGGAAGCACCTGTCATGGCTGCGCGCGCCAATGCCATTTCGACGATTCTCACCGTCGCATGCGTGCATGTCCTGAGCGGGTCGAGCGGTTGGTGACCCGGGTCGAAAAGCTGGTGCACCTTAAGCGGCGTGGGCGGGCAGATCGCAGAATCGCCGTGACCCTGTTCAATTTCCCGCCAAATGGCGGCGGCACCGGGACAGCGGCCCATCTCGATGTGTTTTCCTCCCTGCTTCATCTTATGCAGGAGCTTCAGACCTCCGGGTATGAGGTCGACGTGCCCGGCTCCGCGGAGGAGCTCCGACGCCTCGTGGTCGGCGGTAATGCAGAGGACTACGGCACCGATGCCAATGTGTTTGCCCATGTCTCAGCCGAGGACCATGTCCGCCGGGAACCGCGTCTGGCGGAGATCGAGGCCCAGTGGGGCCCGGCACCCGGTCGTCAGCAAAGTGATGGCCGGTCGATTTTTATCCTCGGGGCCCAGTTCGGAAACGTCTTTGTCGGCGTGCAGCCCGCTTTCGGCTATGAGGGCGACCCCATGCGTCTTCTCTTCGATAAGGGCTTCGCGCCAACGCATGCCTTCTCTGCCTATTATACCTGGTTGCGCGAAGACTTCGGCGCAGATGCCGTATTGCATTTCGGGACACACGGGGCCCTGGAATTCATGCCGGGGAAACAGGTCGGCCTGTCGGGTGCGGACTGGCCGGACACGCTGATCGGTGACCTGCCAAATATCTATTTCTATGCCGCGAACAATCCCTCTGAGGCGCTGCTGGCGAAGCGGCGGGGGTCGGCCACAACGGTGAGCTATCTGACCCCGGCCCTGACCCGGGCGGGCTTGTACAGCGATCTGATGGAACTGAAGGCCAGCGTGGATCGCTGGCGTGGTTGCGACCCGGATGAGGGCGATGCCCGCCTCCGTCTGGAGGAGCTGATTCAAGCACAGGCGGCGTTACTGGATCTCGCCACGCCGGAACCGGCATGGGGCGACGGGGCCCGCGACGCAATCGAGGCTTTGCGTCAGCGTCTGGCAGAGATCGAACATACGCTTATTCCTGAGGGTCTGCACGTTGCGGGGCGTGGGATCGGGGAGACCCAGCGTCGCGAGATGCTGGCGGCCATGCCGGTCAGTGACGGGGGTGAGGTTCTGCCTGAGGCCGCCATTGCGGACCTGGTTGCGGGACGCCCCACCGGGCTTGTGGCCAGAGAGCACAGCCTGACCGCACGGTTACCGGCTCTGGAGCATCTCGCAGGTCTCAATGCGCAGCTGCAGCAGGCGCCGGAAATTGAGGCCCTGATCCATGCTCTGGATGGGGGCTTCATTGCGCCGGTTTCGGGGGGGGACCTGATACACAATCCGGATATTTTACCGACCGGGCGCAACATTCACGGTTTCGACCCATTCCGGCTGCCTAGCCGGTTTGCCTGTCTGGACGGGGCAGGACAGGCTAACCGCTTGCTTGAAACGTATGAACGGGATTCGGGGAAGTTCCCTGAGACCATCGCGGTGGTCCTGTGGGGTACCGACAATCTGAAGAGTGAAGGGGCCCAGATCGCTCAGGTCCTCGCTCTGATGGGGGCAACACCGCGCTTTGACAGTTATGGGCGTCTTGCCGGTGCGGACCTTATTCCTCTGGATGAGCTGGGACGCCCGCGGATTGATGTCATGACGACGCTGTCCGGGATTTTCCGGGACCTTCTGCCCCTGCAAACACGTATGATTGCGGAGGCGGCCTATGCTGCCGCTGTGGCGGATGAGCCGGTCGAGCAGAACTTTATTCGCAAGCACGCTCTGGCGTATCAGGCCGAGCAGGGCGGTGACCTCGAAACAGCCGCCCTGCGGGTCTTTTCGAATGCTGACGGTGCTTATGGCAGCAACGTCAACCTGCTCATTGAAGAGGGGTGCTGGGACGAAGAGGATGAGCTGGCGGACGCCTTCTCGCGTCGCAAGTGCTTTGCATATGGGCGGGACGGCAAACCGGCCCAACAGGCTGGCTTGATGACCACCATTCTAGGCACGGTGGACGTGGCCTATCAGAACCTTGAATCGGTCGAGGTCGGTTTGACGACAATCGATCATTACTTCGACACGCTGGGCGGCATTGGCCGCGCGGTTATGAAGAGCCGCGGTGAAGAAGCGTCTGTCTACATTGGCGACCAGACGCGGGGGGGCGGTACGGTGCGCTCACTGGCCGACCAGGTCGCCCTGGAAGCCCGAACCCGTACGCTCAATCCAAAATGGTATGAGGCTATGCTGCGCCACGGTTATGAGGGCGTCCGCCAGATCGAGGCTCAGGTGACCAATACGATGGGTTGGTCCGCGACGACGCAGCAGGTGGCGCCGTGGATCTATCAGCGCATGACAGAAGTTTTCGTGCTGGATGAGTCGCTTCGCGAGCGCCTTGCCGATCTCAATCCGAAGGCCTGTGCCAAGGTTGCAAACCGCCTGATCGAGGCATCTGACCGAAATTACTGGCAGCCTGACCCAGAAACACTCGAAGCCCTGAAACGGGCTGGAGAAGACCTTGAAGACCGCCTGGAAGGCATCGTTGCCCCGTCGGGGGCAGCGGCGTGAGCAGAGAAAGCAGGAGCCTATGACGACATTATCTCTCAACCGACCCGGGGCAAGGACCAGCCGTCCGGATGGCGAAGGCAGCGTTCAGGTGGAACTCGATGCGCGCTTTGACTCCGGAGCGGCCAAGGTGTTTGCAGTTTATGGTAAGGGGGGCATTGGCAAATCCACGACTTCGTCAAATCTGTCGGTCGCCTTCTCCAAGCTCGGTAAACGCGTCTTGCAGATCGGCTGTGATCCGAAACATGATTCTACGTTCACGCTGACCAAGCGCCTTGCTCCGACAGTGATCGATGTCCTTGAATCTGTGGAGTTTCACTCCGAGGAGCTGCGAGCAGAGGACTTTGTGTTTGAGGGGTATAACGGGGTCATGTGTGTCGAGGCCGGCGGACCCCCGGCGGGGACGGGCTGTGGCGGTTACGTCGTCGGCCAGACGGTCAAATTGCTGAAAGAGCATCGCCTTCTGGAAGACACCGACGTCGTCATTTTTGATGTTCTGGGTGATGTGGTATGTGGCGGCTTTGCCTCCCCACTTCAGCATGCCGAGCGTGGTGTGATTGTCACCGCGAACGATTTCGACTCGATCTTCGCAATGAACCGGATTGTCTCGGCCATACAGGCCAAGGCGAAGAATTATGATGTTCGCCTCGGGGGGGTCATCGCAAACCGCAGCGCCGCCACAGATGAGATAGACCGCTACAATGATGCCACCGGTTTGAAACGTCTTGCGCATTTCCCGGATCTCGATGTGATCCGCAGGTCAAGGCTGAAGAAGTCAACCCTGTTTGAAATGGACCCGACGCCGGAACTGGAGGCGGTTCAGCAGGAATACCTGCAGCTTGCGGCCAAGCTTTGGGCTGGGACGGATCCGCTTGACGCCATTCCGATGAAAGATCGTGACATCTTTGACTTCTTGGGATTCGACTGATGCAAACGGCCAGTTACACCTCCCGTCGCAGCGAGCTGGAAGTCTATTTTGACCACACAGCGGCTGAGGCATGGGCCAAGCTGACCTCAGAGGCCCCGGTCTCTGGGATCCGGGCCACGGTCCGGGCAGGACGTGATGCCATGCGCGACACGCTGCTGTCCTGGCTGCCGCAGAATTTGGAGGGGCGGCGGATCCTTGATGCGGGCTGCGGTGCAGGTCAGCTGGCTTTGGAGCTGGCTCGCCGCGGGGCGGAGGTTGTGGCCATTGATCTCGCGGAGACCCTGGTCCGGCTGGCTGAGGAGCGTCAGCACGGCATGGACCTTCGCGGCCGGGTCGAGTTCCGGGTCGGCGATATGACGGATTCAGGGCTTGGTCGGTTGGATCAGATCGTGGCGATGGACAGCCTGATCCATTATCGCGCCCATGACCTCTTGGCATGTCTGACTCATCTGGCGGACCGGGTCGAAGAGTCCCTTCTGTTTACCTTCGCGCCGCGAACACCGCTTCTGGCGACCATGCATGCGGTTGGGAAGTTGTTTCCGAAATCGGACCGGTCTCCAGCGATTGAGCCGATTTCGCAGGGCCTTCTGGCCCGCCGTCTCGACTCTGATCTGGCTGCAGACCGTCAGCGCGGGCGCACCCTCCGGATCAATTCAACCTTCTATATTTCTCAGGCTCAGGAGGTTGTAGCGCGATGACGGCCTCACCTCCTCGCAAGACACCCTTCTGGCAGCGCGTGAGCACGCGGTTTCTGCCTTTTGCGGATGTGGCGAGTGAGACGCTGCCTCTCCGCCGCCTGTTGCGCCTCGCCCTGTTTCAGGTCAGCGTTGGGATGGCATTGGTCCTGCTGACCGGGACGGTCAATCGGGTGATGATTGTTGAGCTTGGTGTTCCGGCCTGGCTGGTGGCTCTGATGATTGGCCTGCCTCTGGTCTTTGCCCCTTTCCGTGCACTGATTGGCCACCGCTCGGACACGCACAGTTCTGTCCTGGGGTGGCGTCGGGTGCCATTCATCTGGTTTGGGTCTGTTCTGCAATTTGGCGGATTGGGCATCATGCCTTTTTCTCTGATCCTGCTCAGCGGCGGAGGTTATGCTCCTGACTGGATGGGCCCAGCCAGCGCGGCTCTCGCCTTTCTTCTTGTCGGGGCCGGGCTTCACACCACCCAGACAGCGGGTCTGGCTCTGGCCACGGATCTGGCAACAGAAGACGCCCGCCCGCGGGTGGTCGCCCTGCTCTATACCCTGCTGTTGGTTGGCATGGGCGTCAGCGCGCTGGTCTTTGGTCTTCTGCTGAGTGAGTACAGTCATCAGAGGTTGGTTCAGGTGATACAGGGTGCTGCCTTTGCGACCATTGTTCTGAATCTCATCGCCCTTTGGAAACAGGAGGGTCGAGACCCGGCGGTTTCATCGCCGGACAGCCCACGGCAGAGTTTCTCTGAGGCCTGGCAAAGCCTCGTTCAACAAGGCCGTTCTGTTCGCCTGCTTGTGGCTGTGGGCCTCGGAGCCGCTGCCTTTTCGATGCAGGAAGCCTTGCTCGAGCCCTATGGCGGTGAGGTGCTCGGCCTTAGTGTGTCGCAGACAACCCTGTTGACGGCGCTTTTTGCGGCCGGCTCGCTGGTCGGATTTGCTTGGTGTGCCCGTGCGCTCAGTCGTGGTGGGGAACCCCACCGGCTGGCTGGTTTTGGCGCGGTGGCCGGCATTGTCGCTTTCGCGGCGGTTATATTTGCGGCCCCCTTGGACTCCGCGGGTTTATTCTGCGGAGGGGTCGCCCTGATCGGATTTGGGGGCGGACTGTACTCTGTCGGAACGTTGACCGCGGCGATGGACCTTGCACGAGGCAGCGACAGCGGCATTGCCCTCGGCGCGTGGGGGGCTGTGCAGGCTACAGCGGCGGGTCTGGCGATCGCGTTCGGAGGGGCGGTTCGCGATCTCGTTCAGATGCTGGTTTCACAAGGAACCCTCGGGCCCGCTATGAGTCATGCTTCATCTGCCTATGGCGTTGTTTATCATATCGAAATTCTGCTGCTTTTCGCAGCGATTCTGGCGATTGGACCGCTTGCCCAACACGCCAGTCAAAAACCCATCCAAGCAAGAGAAAGGTTTGGTCTGGCTGCCTATCCAGGCTGACCCCAAAAAGGAGCGCAACCCATGTTTATTTTTAATGGAGAGTTCGTCAAAGGTGTCGACCTCGTCGATGTCTGCCTCTGGGCTTTTACGATCCTGTTTCTGGCCCTGATTTTTTATCTGCAGAGAGAGTCGGCACGCGAAGGTTACCCCTCCGAGGATGATATGTCCGGTCGGACGGAGAAGCCTGGCATGTTTTTCTTTCCGCCCAAAAAAGAGTTCAAACTGCCTCACGGGCGCGGCACGAAGGCCTTTTCTTACGGACCGGCCGACAAGCGTCAACATGCGCTGAAGCGGACCGCCCCCTGGGCCGGATCGCCCTTTGAACCAACGGGTGACCCCATGCTGGCCGGTGTGGGCCCTGGCTCGTACGCGGAACGCGATGACGTGACCGACCTCACAGATGACGGACGCGATCGTATTACGCCTTTCCGCCTGAATGAGGGCTACACCGTTCCTCCGCAGGATTTCGATCCACGTGGGCACCCTGTTGTTGGCGCTGATGGCGTGGTTGGCGGTACGGTTGTCGACTTGTGGGTTGACCGCTCGGAAGCCGTCATCCGGTATCTGGAGGTCGAGGTCGATGGCTCCACGACACGGGTTCTTGTCCCGGTCCCCTTCTGTGTTTTGTCGAAAGCGCGCAAGCGGGTCGTTGTGGAGGCCATTCTTGGCGCCCAGTTCCAGCATGTGCCCAAGACCAAGTCCCCTGATCAGGTGACCCGTCTCGAAGAGGACATGATTTCGGCCTATTATGGAGCCGGTAAGCTCTATGCCACCTCGAAAAGAGCGGAACCGCTCCTATGAGGCTGTTCCACGACGAAGAGGATGAAACGCCAAAGGAGCCCGTTCCGGGCCTTCCTGCGGCCTTGCCTGAGGGCGAGCGTGTGGTCTGGCAAGGCCAGCCCAACGCCGCCAGTTTCGCCCTGCACGTTTTTCATCTCAGATTTATTCTGCTCTATTTCGTCGTGGCGACGGGCTTTCGCCTGATTGGGTTAAGTCAGGAGGGTGCGGAGACGGCACTTCTGATCAGCGCCACTGCCAGTTCCACCTTCACCTGCCTTGCGGCGATGGGGTTGCTGTATGGGCTGGCTGTTCTGATGGTCCGCTCGACGCTTTACACGCTCACAACCCAAAGGGTGGTCCTGCGTTACGGTGTGGCGATCCGGAAGTATATCAACCTTCCTTTCGGTCAGATCCGCGCCGCGGACCTAAAATGTCATGGTCGTCGCACAGGCGATATCAGTCTGCGGCTTTCGGGCGGCAGGGTCAGCTATCTCAACCTGTGGCCGCACGCCCGACCGTTCCGGATGATGCAGGTTGAACCTGCGCTGCGCGCGATATCTGAGCCGAGGAGCGTGGCCGCCTTGATGGCTGAGACCATCCAGGCCTCTGCGCCGGATGGTGTGCGGGTACAGTCATCGGTGCTGGCCGACCCATCAGACACCGGCATGGCAGGGGCGGCAGGCCTTGCCATAGGGACGTAGGAGGGAAATATGTCCAAGCCGAACGGCATTCAAGTCGATCATCAGCATCATCATAATGCCCGACCGCCAAAAGCTCTGCTGATGGGGTGCGGCCTTCTGGTGGTCTTCGCTGTTCTGGCCACAGGGTTTGTGGCTCTGACCGGGATTGGAAGCAGTCGTGATCTCGGTGGGGCCGCCACTGCTTCTGTATCCCTGACCTTCGCGGACCGGGAAGACGGGGCCGTGATCGCGTCACATGCGGGAACAGGGGATGTGCTTCAGATCTGGGAGCCGGGAACCGGTGGCTTCGTTCGGACGGCACTTCGCGCTCTGGCCTATGATCGTCGGGCGGTGGGGATCGGGTCCACGCCGCCATTCCTGCTCAGCCGGACGGATCGTGGACGGCTTCTTCTCGAGGACCCGAGCACTGGCAAACGTCTCGCTTTGGAGGCCTTCGGACGGGCGAATATGGGAGAGTTCGAAGCTTTGCTGTCAACGCAGGGAGGCTCCCTATGACACCACGCTCGCGGTTCGGAAAGAGACCCAGCAAGTTCACGATCCCGTGCACGATCAGGATCGAGCATACCTATGAGTCGCTGGAGGCCCATGTGGAACTCGACAATGGCGTCGAACCTGGGATTGGCGACAGGGTCGAGGTCCACGGTGCTCCTCTCAGCGTGCCGTTCGGCCAGGGGCTTGTCGTCCGACGTCAGGCGACGGTGACCCGGGCAAACGCCCTTCAACGGGCCTGGGTGCGCTTCCAGGCCATGTTCATTCTTACAGAACTTTATGAAGTCAGCTTTAGCGAGGGGAGGCTCTAAGCATGAGCACAGCAACACTCGGCGCCGATCAGCTCAGTGATTATCTGACAACGCAAGAGCCCGCTTTCGATACCAATGCGGCGGCGCTCGAGGAGACGATCCTCAGCCCCAGATTCTATACCACGGATTTCGAAGAGATGGACAAGATCGACATCTCCGCGATCCGTGAGGAATGGGATGCCCTGATCGCGGAAATGGAGTCAGACCCCAACAAGGGCCACTTCAAACGAACCGACGAATTCGATAATATTCTGGGCACCCTGTCCCCGGAGCTGCGAAAGGAGTTCGTTGATTTTCTTGTCAGTTCTCTGACATCTGAATTTTCCGGCTGCGTCTTGTATCGTGAGATTGTCCGGCAGGTGGATAATCCTGACATGAAGCAATTGTTTAAGCTCATGAGCCGGGATGAAGCCCGTCATGCCGGCTTTATCAATTTCGTTCTGAAAGATTTTGGAATCGGCGTGGATCTAGGTTTTCTCACCCGAACCAAAAAATACACCTTCTTCAAGCCGAAATATATTTTCTACAGTGTCTACCTGTCCGAGAAGATTGGTTACGCGCGGTATATCACAATCTTCCGTCAACTTCAGAAGCACCCGGAATATCGCTTTCACCCGATTTTCAAATGGTTTGAGCAATGGTGCAATGACGAGTTCCGCCACGGCGAGGCCTTTGCCATGATCCTCAGGGCAAACCCGCATTTGCTGCGGGGCGGGAACAAGCTCTGGATCCGTTTTTTCCTTCTGGCGGTCTACGCCACCATGTACATAAGAGATCACAAACGGCCCGCCTTCCACGCGGCGCTGGGTGTGGATCCCACGGAATACGATTTTCAGGTGTTCAGGACCTGTAATGAAATTGCGCGGCAGGTCTTTCCTGTAGAGATTGATCTGGAAAACCCGAAATTTTTCCAGAAGCTTGAGCGTCTGCGCCGGTTGTCGGATCAGATTGATGCCCTTCAGGGACAGGGGAGCTGGGCCTGGGTCAAGCAAAAGGCGCTCAGTGTCCGTGTGGCCCTGACATTTGCCGGCCTGTTCTTCCTGCCGACCCGGCGCAATACCCTGCCCGAGACCACCCGGTTGCAGCCGGTCTGGTAGGAGATCACATGAGCCTTGTCGTTCAACCCATTCTGTTTGCCGCTCTTGTTTGGTGGCTCAGCACCGGAGCCATCCTTTGGCTTATCGGGTTGCCGGCGCGAACTCATAAATGGACGGCCCTCGGCGCCACCGCAATGCTTGTTGGCGCGACCGTCGCCATGCTCCAACTGCGTCAGGAAACAGGTGTGATGGCAGCTTATGCGGGCTTTGCAACAGGCATCCTACTGTGGGCCTGGCATGAGGTGATGTTCCTGCTCGGCTTCATTACCGGACCGTCGAAGCAGGCCTGTCCATCCGGCCTCGGGCAGGGGCGTCGTTTCCTGGCCGCGGCTGGCGTCGTCCTGCATCATGAAGTCCTGCTCGCCCTGCATGCCGGTATCATCGTTCTGCTCAGCTGGGATGCCCCCAATCAATACGCGGCCTGGACGTTTATGGTGCTGTGGGGGATGCGCCTGAGTTCCAAACTGGTCGTATTTACTGGCGCCCCCAACATTGTTGATAAATTCCTCCCGGAGCGTCTTGATTATCTGAAAACGTACTTTTCCCGCCAATCGCCCGGAAGCCTCTTCGGTGTGGCGATCATTGCGGTGACCGCTGTGGCGGCCATCCTCTACTGGCAGGCGCTGGGCCACGAGCCCGGCACATTTCATTCCGCAGGTTTTTACCTTCTTGCGGCCATTACGACGCTGGCTGTGCTTGAACACTGGGCCCTCGTCCTACCCATGCCCGACCCTCTGTTTTGGGAGTGGGCGCTGAAACCGTCGCGTCAGAACCGTCGCGTAAAAACAAGAACCAAAAACTGGAGGGGCTGATATGGACTACCAGGCATTCTTCAAGCGAGAACTCGCCGCTTTAAAGGACGAGGGTAATTATCGGGTGTTTGCCGATCTGGAGCGAAAGTCCGGAACCTTCCCGGCGGCGGCTTTTCACGGCGAAACCGGAAAAAGGGACGTCACGGTTTGGTGTTCCAATGACTATCTGGGTATGGGGCAGCACCCCAAGGTTCTCGCTGCCATGCATGAAGCTCTGGACAAGTGCGGTGCCGGGGCTGGTGGAACGCGAAATATTGCAGGGACAAATCACTATCACGTCCTTTTGGAGCAGGAGCTGGCGGACCTCCATGGCAAGGAGGCAGCGCTGCTGTTTACGTCAGGATATGTGTCCAACTGGGCCGGCCTGAGTACACTGGCCGCGAGAATTCCGGGCTGCATCGTGCTGTCTGACGCCTTGAACCATGCATCTATGATAGAAGGCGTCCGGCATTCTCGGGCCATCTGTAAGATCTTCAAACATAATGATGTCGAGGATCTGGAGCGCCTGTTGAGCGAGTTGGATCCTGATGCGCCAAAACTGATTGCGTTTGAAAGTGTTTATTCGATGGATGGCGATATTGCGCCGATCAAAGAGATTTGTGATGTCGCGGACAAATATGGCGCCATGACCTATCTGGATGAAGTGCATGGTGTCGGTCTGTATGGCGCTCGCGGCGGGGGTGTGGCTGAACGCGAGGGGTTGATGGACCGCCTGACGGTGATTGAGGGCACACTGGCCAAGGCATTTGGTGTGGTGGGCGGCTATATCGCCGCATCGGCAGCTTTGTGTGATTTCATCCGCAGCTTTGCTTCCGGCTTTATTTTCACAACGGCTCTGCCACCGGCCGTCGCCGCGGGAGCTCGAGCGAGCATTCGACATCTCAAGGAAAGCCAGGTCGAGCGGGACATGCAGCAGGACCGGGTCCAGAAAGTACGGGACCGGCTTCGGGCCATTGGTATTCCGACGCTTGAAAACCCCAGCCACATTGTCCCGGTCATGGTTGGAAACCCTGTGCACTGCAAAAGGATCAGTGACATGCTGATGGAAGAGCACGGGATCTACGTCCAGCCGATCAATTATCCCACCGTTCCAAAAGGAACGGAGCGCTTAAGGATTACGCCATCGCCAGTGCATAGCGACGAGGACATTGAGAAACTCGTTCAGGCCTTATCAGAGATCTGGTCCCACTGCGCCTTGTCCCGGGTTTCTGACGCGGCCTGATACAGATCGATAGGCCGCGGCCCAGAAGACAGGCGTCTCACGCACATCTGGGTGGAGGGCGCCGAACCTTCGCCGCGACTGAAAGCGATCAGCTGAGGTCAAAAAGGGCTTCGCTGTCGCGCAGCACAGCGGCTCCGCCCTCTTTGATCCCCGCAGCGCGACCTGGAGCCTCCGCCAGCAATGTCTCCGCGTAGAAGCCTGCAAGGGCAAGCGCGCGGGCCCGGCGGATGCCGCCGGCACGGCGTCCCCTGAGCGCCGAAAGAGCGAGAAAATGGCCACCGATGACATCACCGGCGAGGCGAAGATAAGCCGTTGCGCTGGCCAGCCCGGTCTCACGGTCCTCCGTCATGGTCTGGCGCATCCAGTCGGTACAGTCCCTCAGGGTCTCACAAGCGCTGCTAAGGCGATCCGCGATCTGCCCCAGCTGCGGGTCATTGGTTTCCCTCGCCTGCCGGATGGTGACTTGAATATCCTCCAGCATGTTCTGCATGGCGGCACCGTCCTTCATCGCCAGCTTGCGACCGGCAAGATCAATCGCCTGGATGCCATTTGTGCCCTCATAAATCGGTGCGATCCGCGCATCCCGGTACAGCTGCGCGGCGAGCGTTTCGTTCATGAAGCCCATGCCGCCATGAATCTGCACGCCCAGACTGGCGGTTTCGACTCCGACATCCGTTGACCAGGCTTTGGCGATGGGTGTCAGCAATTCTTCACGCAGACGAGCGGTTTCCCGGTCGGTTTCTGTCCCTGCGGTCTGGGCTTGGTCAGCCGCGATACCGCAGGCAAGGCAGATCGCCCGCGCCGCTTGAACTTTGGCCTGCATGGTTATCAATGTTCGACGAACGTCGGCATGGTGCAGAATGGGAGCCGGGCCCTCAATGCCGGGGGCGCGACCCTGTTTGCGTTCCTGAGCATAGGCGAGGGCGGCCTGGCAGGCCGCTTCGCCAACGCCAACGCCTTCTAATCCCACATTCAGTCGGGCCGAATTCATCATGGTGAACATCGCAGCGAGGCCGCGATGTGGGGCGCCAATCAACCAGGCCTTTGCGCCGTCATACTCCATCACACACGTTGGGCTGGCGTGGATGCCCAGCTTCTTTTCCAGACCAATACAGGTCACACCATTGCGTTGACCCGGATGACCATTTTCATCCAGCAGGAACTTCGGACAGAGGAAGAGCGAGATACCGGCCGACCCTGCTGGCGCATCGGGAAGCCGGGCCAGAACGAGGTGGATGATATTGTCGGCGAGGTCGTGGTCTCCCCAAGTGATGTAAATTTTTTGCCCGGTCAGCGCGTAAGCACCGTCTCCGCTGGGGACAGCTTTTGTTTTCAGCGCACCCACATCGGAGCCGGCCTGAGGCTCGGTCAGGTTCATGGTGCCGGTCCACTCACCACTGACCAGCTTGGGGAGATAAGTCTGTTTCTGGTGCTCGCTGCCATGAGCGAGGAGCGCTTCAATTGCTCCAAAGCTCAACATCGGGCACAGGGAGAACGCCATATTGGCGCCGTGCATCATTTCCATGACACCAAGGGCCAGACTGCGGGGCAGGCCCTGGCCGCCATAATCGGTCGGGACCGACAATCCCATCCAGCCGCCATCCCGAAAGGCCTGATAAGCGGCTTTGAAACCCGGTGCAGACAAGACGCCATCCGGTGTCAGGACACATCCAGAGACATCACCCTGGGCATTGAGGGGGGCAAGCACGTTGGTTGCGAGCTTTCCGGCTTCTTCCAGAACTGGTCGCAGGAGGTCGGCCTCATAGTCCGGATAGGCGCCCTGTTCGGAGAGCTGATTGATCCCAACAATCTCTTCGAGTGCAAAGGCGATATCTTCGACAGGCGAGATATAAGTCATCGGCGAGGTATCCTAGTCCTTGAACTTCCCGGGGCGGTTCTCCATGCCGGCGATCACCGCCTCCATCTGGTTTGGACGGCCAATCAGCTCGTCCTGGATTTCTGACTCCGCTAAAAGGGCGCCGGCCGTGTCACGGTCAGCCAGATCATTGTAAAGGCGTTTTGCGGCCTGGATCGCATCGGGGCTGCGGCTGGCGATGTCGGCGGCCAGATCAAGGGCGTCTTCGAGGGGTTTTTCGGAGAGCCGTGTCGCGAAACCGTGTTCCAGAGCTTCGCGGCCAGAGAATATCCGGCCGGTAAATGTCAGTTCCCGGATGACGTCCTCCCGGGCCAGACGACGCATGATGGCCGTTGACCCCATGTCTGGCACCAGACCCCATTTGATCTCCAGAATACTGAGTTTTGTATCCGGGTGGGTGATACGGATATCCGCTCCCAGCATAACTTGGAACCCACCGCCCAGCGCTACGCCATGGACAGCGGCGATGACGGGCACCCGAAGATTTCGCCAGCCCCAAACCGCTTGTTGGGGCCGGTTGGTCAGGCCATGTGTTCGTTCGGCCAGCGGCCTTCGGCTCACGCCGTTTCCCGTTCCCTTGGCCATGGCTCCAAAGCTCTGCATGTCGAGCCCGGCGCAGAAGGCGCGACCTTCCCCTGAGAGGACAACACAGCGCACATCTGCTCTCGTCTCCAGCATGGCTGCGGTGTCGACCAGGGCTTCGAACATGGCATCGTCAAGAGCGTTCATCTTGTCCGTTCGCACCAGCCGGACGTCAGCCACACCGTTCTTCACATCGACTCGAATACGCTCTGCCACGCTGTCCGCTCCCTTGAAATGTCCCAGTCGTCTATGACCCAGCTTGGTGGAGTCGTCCAGCGGGTGACGCAAGCTTCGCGGGCCGACCTCTCCCAGTCCAGATATCCCTTGCAACCTCGACGTGTTCAAAACCACCGGCGTGGGTGGGTTGGCGTCACCTCGCGCTGAAGGTAGAAAAGGAGAAGAGGGAGCTTTGAGCGATGGCGAGCAAAATCTACCAGGACGCAATCTCCGCTCTGGACGGTCTCGTTTTTGATGGCATGACGCTGATGTGTGGGGGGTTCGGCCTTTGCGGCATTCCCGAACTGTGCATTTCGGCGTTGCGGGAGTTGGGCGTCAAGGATCTCACTGTCATATCGAACAATGCCGGCGTAGATGGCTTCGGGCTGGGATTGCTTCTGGAGAATGGCCAAATACGCAAAATGATCAGCTCCTATGTTGGCGAGAACAAGGAGTTTGAACGCCAGTATTTGTCCGGAGAACTTGAGCTTGAGTTCAATCCACAGGGAACCCTCGCAGAGCGGTGCCGGGCAGGTGGTGCCGGGATACCGGGTTTTTTCACGAAAACCGGCGTGGGGACGGTCATTGCAGAGGGCAAGGAGCACAGGGATTTTGACGGTGAGACCTATATTCTGGAGACGGGCCTTGTTGCCGACCTCGCGCTGGTCAAAGCCGATATTGGGGACGATCAAGGCAATCTGATCTACAATAAGACGGCCCGAAACTTTAATCCGGTCATGGCCACCGCAGGTCGAAACACCATTGCAGAAGTGGAACGGCTCGTTCGCACTGGAAATCTCGATCCCGACCATATTCACACGCCGGGAATATATGTTCAGCGCCTTCTGGCAGGGGAGCATGAAAAACGCATTGAGCAACGCACTGTGACGGAGGCAGACTGATGTCGTGGACCAGAGATGAGATGGCCCAAAGGGCCGCTCTAGAGCTCGAAGACGGCTACTATGTCAATCTTGGAATCGGAATCCCGACACGTGTTGCAAACCATATTCCCAAGGGGATCGACGTGACGCTGCAGAGTGAGAACGGGATGCTGGGGATGGGGCCATTCCCCCGCGAGCACGAGGTGGATCCAGATTTGATCAATGCTGGAAAGCAGACGATTACGACGCTTCCCAGGTCCAGTTTTTTTGACAGCGCGACCAGCTTTGCCATGATCCGAGGCGGCCACATTGATCTATCCATACTTGGCGCGATGGAGGTCTCGGAGACGGGAGATCTTGCCAACTGGATGATCCCCGGGAAAATGGTCAAGGGGATGGGCGGGGCGATGGATCTGGTTGCCGGAGTTCGCAGGTGTGTGGTGATCATGGATCACACATCGCGTTCAGGAGACCCGAAATTGCTCAAGGCCTGCCGCCTTCCCTTGACCGGCCGCCAGGTGATCGACCGGATCATTACAAATCTTGGCGTTTTTGATGTTGTCCCCGGCGGGCTTAGGGTTGTCGAGTGCGCGCCCGGCGTGTCCGAGCAGCAGATTCAGGCGGCGACGGAAGCCACATTGGTGCCCTGAAGCCTGTTCTGGGCGTCAGGTCTTGTATGGTTGGCCCCCGGAAGGTCTCATGAGTGCATCCGGACAGTGCTTAAAAACCGGGCAAGGGCTGTTCCGGACGCAGCAGCTATAACGGAATACAGGGGCGTTCTTCCATCTGCTCTTGGCTGAGGTCCGCGCTCGGCAGATCTTTCTCCCATGGCGAGCGACAATCCTTTCTTCGACGAAATGACCACCTCAGGCGGTGAAGCGCGGACGCCATATGCCGATTATGCTGACTGGCTCAGTTCGGTCGATATCAGGGCGCTGAGACGAAAATCGCGTCAGGCTGAACATGTCTTTCGTCGAACTGGTATTACCTTCAACGTCTACACCGATGCTCAGGCGGACGAACGCCTGATCCCGTTCGATCTGGTTCCCAGAATTATCAGTGGAGCGGAGTGGGCCGGATTGAAGGCCGGCATAGAACAGCGCGTTCGCGCCATAAATGCCTTTCTCTATGATATTTATCACCGGCAGGAGATCCTGCGGGCCGGGCGCATTCCTGAACAAATCATCTCGAAAAACTCGGCCTTCCTGGCCCAAATGGTTGGCGTGACACCACCAGGCGGGGTCTACACCCACATTGTTGGTACGGACCTCGTCCGGACAGGTGAGAACGAGTTCTATGTGCTGGAGGATAATGTGCGGACCCCTTCGGGCGTCTCATACATGTTGGAGAACCGCGAGACCATGATGAAAATGTTCCCGGATCTGTTTGAACGGATCCGGGTTCAGCCGATCGCTGACTACCCCAAGCTTCTCCGAAAATCGCTTGGCCGTTCGGCACCGCCGGCCACCCATGGAAAAGCCCGGGTCGCCGTTCTGACGCCGGGCATCCACAACTCTGCTTATTTTGAGCATGCTTTCCTCGCCGAACAAATGGGTGCGGAGCTGGTGGAAGGGCATGACCTTCAGGTTGAAGGTGGCCGGATCACCATGCGCACAACGCGCGGATATGTTCCAATCGATGTTCTCTATCGCCGGGTTGATGATGACTTTTTGGACCCTCTCAATTTCCGTCGGGATTCCTTGTTGGGGATCCCGGGGGTCATGGATGTGTATCGTGCAGGCGGCATAACCTTAGCCAATGCCCCCGGGACAGGCATTGCTGATGATAAGGCGTTATACTCCTACATGCCGGAAATTGTGGAGTTTTATACCGGAGAGCCGGCACGTCTGAGAAATGTCCCAACATGGCGGTGTGCAGAACCTGACGCCTTGGGCTATGTGCTTGAGCATCTCGATGAGCTTGTCGTCAAAGAGGTTCATGGTTCTGGCGGCTACGGCATGCTGATCGGACCAGCGGCCAGCCGGAAGGAGCTTGCGGCGTTCAAAAAGAAACTCCTCGCCAGGCCGTTCAATTATATTGCTCAACCTACTCTGGCTTTGTCGACCGTTCCGGTCCTGACCCAGGCAGGCCTCGCGCCCCGCCATGTTGATTTGCGGCCTTTTGTTCTCGTTTCGCCAGAACGGATCGACCTTATTCCAGGGGGATTGACCCGCGTGGCAATGAAAAAGGGGTCTCTGGTGGTCAATTCAAGCCAGGGCGGCGGCACCAAAGATACCTGGATCCTTGGGGGCTGACGAATGTTAGGGCGGACAGCTGGTGAGCTTTTCTGGATGTGCAGGTATCTGGAACGGTGCGAAAACACCGCGAGGCTGGTGGATGCCGGATTTCGGATGTCTCTGACACGCTCCTCGGCCGGACAAACGGAATGGAACAGCGTTCTGGAGACACTGGATGCCCGGCACGCATTTGAGGCGCGCCATGGGGTTCCCACAGTCGACAAGGTAACCGATTTCCTGATCAGGGATCGATCGAATCCGGCCAGTGTGATCGAGGTGTACCGGCTCGCGCGTGACAATGCTCGCCGAACGCGGACAGCGCTGACCTTGGAGCTCTGGGAGGCGATCAATGAAAGCTGGATGGCTTTGCTGGAGCTGTTGAAGCGACCGGTCACCAGTGCAGGCGTTCCGGAGCTTCTGTCCAACATTCGGCGCCATAGCGCGCTCGTCCGGGGAGCTTTGTTCGGGACCCTTCTGAGGAATGACATCTATTGTTTCTGCAATATTGGCCAGCTGATTGAACGCGCCGACAACATGGCTCGGATCCTTAATGTGAAATATTATGCGCTGCTTCCGATGGCGGGCTCTGGCGGGTCTCCCTTGAACAATGTGCAATGGGAAATGCTTTTACGGTCCGCCTCCGCGGAGCGGGCCTATCACTGGACCCATCAGGGCGAGATCTCGCCGACCAGTATAGCGAACTTTCTCATACTCGACCGGCAATTGCCCCGCTCTCTGGCGTATTGCTATCAGGAGCTGACCAGACAGTTGGACTGGCTGGCAGGGGCTTATAAGGATAACGGCCTGCCCTCGCAGGAACTTGCGACGACCCTTGGACAAAATCTGACGGGCCTTACCATGACTGAAATCCTCAGCGCCGGTCTTCAGCCATTCATCACTCAATTTTTGCGCGACAATGCCAAGGTCGCATCGCAGATCGAGACAGATTATAGGTTCTATTCCTGACCATGCTTCTGAAGATCAAACATGTGAGCCAATATGCGTATTCCGAGCCGGTGTCCTATGCTTTGCAGCATGTCCGCTTGCGGCCCAAAACGCGCCCCAATCAGGTGGTCCTTGACTGGACGGTCGCTTTCGACCACGCCCGTGAGGAGCTGACTTTCGAGGACCCTTTTCACAACACGACCACTCTGGTTCGGGCAGAACCCGACACGGCTTCGATCACAATCGAATGTGAAGGGATCGTCGACACCCAGTCCGCAGCGGGGATTGTTGGGGAACATCAGGGGTTGATGCCACTCTGGCTGTATCAGCGCCAGACATCCTTGACGGAGCCGGGGCCAAAATTGAGAGCAGTCGCTCGAACGGTGAGAACATCGTCTGATCAGATTGATCAGTTGCATGGCCTGTCGGCGCTTATCCGCGACGAGATGCCCTACCGGGTGGGGGTCACCGATGCCACCACACCAGCGGAACAGGCCCTGAGCCTCAAACATGGGGTGTGTCAGGACCATGCTCACGTCTTCATCTCCGCGGCGCGAACACTTGGCTTTCCGGCACGCTATGTGAGCGGATATCTAATGATGAATGACCGAATTGATCAGGATGCGACCCATGCCTGGGCCGAGATTTTTGTGTCAAATCTGGGTTGGGTTGGGTTCGATGTGTCCAACGGAATCTGTCCCGATGAGCGTTATGTCGCGGTCGCAACGGCGTTAGATTACGACGGGGCAGCGCCAATCAGTGGGCTGGTCTTCGGTGCCTCGGCGGAATCGCTTGCGGTCTCGGTAGAAGTTCAGCAACAATAATTTTTCAGCATGGGTGAGGGAACAACCGGACATGACATATTGCGTGGGGATGCGCCTTGACCGCGGTCTGATTTTCATGGCCGATACGCGTACAAATGCCGGCATCGATAATGTGTCCAGATTCAGGAAATTGTTTACCTGGTCGGTTCCCGGCGACAGGGTTATCACCATCCTGACCGCGGGTAATCTGGCCACCACGCAGGCGGTTATCAGCTTGTTAGACGAACGGTCAAAGATACCGGAGGAACGAAACCCTGGCCTTTTGAAGGCCCCCACCATGTTCCAGGTTGCGAAACTCGTGGGCGAGACGCTGAAGGAAGTTATCCGCACCCAGGCCGGCAGTGGCCCGGAGGCCAGCAATACATTTGAGGCCACGCTGATTGTCGGTGGGCAAATTGCAGGGATCGAGGCACGATTGTTTATGGTCTACCCGGAAGGGAATTTTGTCGAGGCCAGTGACGAAACGCCTTTTTTCCAGATCGGGGAAACAAAATACGGTCGCCCGATCCTGCTTCGGGCCTTTGATCCCGGCATGAGTTTCGAAGAAGCTGTCAAGCTGCTGGCGATTTCCTATGACTCGACCCTCAAAGCCAATCTGTCGGTCGGCATGCCGCTGGATTTGCTGACCTATGAGACGGACTCTCTGGAGCCCGGCCGTCAGCAGAGGTTCGAAATGAATGACCCCTATATGTCTGCTGTGTCCAGTGGCTGGCGTGATGCCTTGCAGGCGGCATTCGAGTTGCTGCCAGATTTTACATTTGACGAAACCTTTATCGAACCTTCACGATCCGAGGTCCGACACGGGTGAACGGAAATCAGACAGGAGTTGGCGGTGAACCTCCCAATCGATCCCGAGTCCATCAAAGGGTTTTTGAGAGAGGACGAAGGCGCGTGCCTCTATCGCCATGCCGCAGAGGCCGCCTGTCGCGGGGTGTGCCTGGAGGTTGGAACTTATTGTGGGAGGTCTGCAACCTATATCGGGACCGCTTGTCAGGCGGCTGGTGGCGTTCTGTTTGCGGTGGATCACCATCGCGGGTCCGAAGAGAACCAACCGGGTTGGCCATGGCATGATGCGGAGCTTTGGGATGACGAGGCCGGTGCTCTCGATAGTTTGCCATCGCTCAGGAAGACCCTTCGCCGGGCTGGCCTTGAAGATACCGTTTTGCCGGTGATCGGTCGGTCCAGCATTATCTCTCGTGTCTGGCGCACGCCCTTAAGCTTCGTATTCATCGATGGGGGGCACACAATGGAGCACGCCCTGAATGATTATCGTGGCTGGGTGCCCCATTTGATCCCGGATGGGGTTCTGGCCATCCATGATGTTTTTCCAAACCCGGCCGATGGCGGAAGACCGCCTTTCGAAATCTATAAATTGGCACTTCGGTCCGGCTTGTTTGAGGAAGTCGAGGCTGTTGCCAGTCTGAGGGTTTTGCGGCGCATATCTCCGGGCTGAGCAATTAAGAGGTCACTGGAGGGCGTTGTGCCATACAACACATCCGCCGCAAGGATCACTGCGGCCTGGGTCCAGCTTGGCTGTTCGGCGGGCCAGAAGATTCGTTCCTCATACTGCCACCCCATCCAGTAGACACCGTCCGCATCACTGTAACGGGTCTGGGTTTCGAAGAGCTGCTTAGCACGGTGCTTGAGGCCCGCCGCAGCCATTGACATGCTCAGCTCGCAGGTTTCGGCCACTGTGACCCAGGGTTGGTCTGTCACGCAATGGCAGCCCCGTCCCTCGTCGACGAAGGATGACCAGTCTTTCGCCAAACGGTCACGCGCTGCAGTCGATGTCACCACGCCGTTCAAAACCGGGTAATACCAGTCCATGGCAAAGACCGACCGTACCTCACTTTGTCGGTTAAAACGCTCAGGCCGATGAGACAGGGCAGATCCCAATGCTTGATGACCCTGACGCCATGTGGTGACGGCCTGACCTTGAAGGTCGGCCAGATTAAGGGCCGCAGACAGGCTTTTGAAGATCGAAGAGTTGCCGGCGATCAGGGCATCGTCGCCCTTTTGGTCGGCGGCCGCTTCCGCAGACCAGGAAATATCACCCCAGGGACTCTGGAGGCTCAGGACGAAGTCGATCGCGTCACGCACCATGGGCCAGTATGCCTCGGCAAAGCCCCGATCTTCAAAGCTGAGGGCATGATGCAGAACGCCCAGCGCGCAATAGGCGGTGAAATTGCTGTCATGGAACTGCGGTGCCGGACGGCGCGCAATATGAATATGGTCCGCTATGGGAAGAGCATTGCCATAATCTGCCAGCCAGGAGCCGTCCGACTTTTGCCGCGCCAGCAAACAGCGATAGGCAGCCTCTGCGGCTTCGCGCTCCCCCATGACCGACAAGGCCATCGCACATTCGACATGATTCCATGGGTCCCACGGGCCGGCTTCAAACCACGGAATGGCGCCATCGGCTTGCTGCACAGCCAAAATGCGTTGTCGGGCCCCGGCGAAGGCTGTCTGGAGGGCCGTGGCCTGCGTGGGTGATGCCAACTCGCTCATCTGTGCCGGGCCGGACCGAAATACAGGACCAGACTTTTGCCCATGATCGGGTTGAGCAGGGCCTCCAGAGCCCGGGTCACCCAGGGCCGCTTCATCAGGTCCCAGACAAGCAGGCGGTGATAAAGACGGATTAGCCTGTGCTCGTCCCGGCGTGACCAGAACAGGCATTTCAGCCACCAGAACGGACTGTGGAGCGCATGGGCGAAATGCCGACCCTGATACGAGAACCCTCTGTTTATAATGGAATATTTCAGATCGACCGGATCGAAGATGCGGATGTGTCCCCCCGGCTCGTGGGCATATCCGCCCGGCGGGGGGGCCAGACGCCAGCACAGGCGTTCCGGCCAGGCTCTCGGGACGCTGACGACAAGGCGGCCGGCCGGTTTCAGCACCCGGCGGATTTCGCCGAGCAGATCGTCATAGGGACCGACATGTTCGAGAACCTCGGAACAGATCACGACATCGAAACTTGCTGTTTCATAAGGAAGCTGCAAGGCATCAGCCCGGTCGAACCGCGTCACCAGAGCGGGCTCAGCGCGGGCCGGTCCGAGGCTCAAAAGGCCCTCTCGAGCCTGTTTCAGGGCGGCCTCGTCAAGATCGGCGCCGATGGCATTGACCTGATCCAGCATGTGAAGTCCGTGCACATGGCGCCCCGCCCCGCATCCCAGATCGAGGACCCAGTCCCCGTGTTTCAGACCCAGCCGATTGAAACGAACGGTTAGCATGCGGCAGCAATCGCCTCTTCGAACACGGCCTGATACCGGGGCGCGATTCGGGACCAGTTGAATTCGGCCTCGGCCCGCTCAAAACAGGCCTGGCCAACAAACCGCCGCCTGTCAGGATCATGCAGCAGGCTGGCGATGGCTTCTGCCAGAGCTGCTGGGTTCCCCCGTGGAACGACCAGGCCGGCAGACCCGGCCACTTCCGGCAAGGCCCCGCCATCGGTCACGACAACCGGTGTGCCGCAGCTCATGGCCTCGGCGGCCGGCAAACCGAAGCCCTCATAGAGAGAGGGGGACACCAGCAGGGTTGCGGTTTGAAACTCCCGGGCGAGATCTTCCCGGCTGAGCCCCGATTTGAAAGTAATGTGCTGCGCGAGGCCATGGGCCCGAATGCGCGCAGCGGCCGCGCCTTCTCGCAGGGTTCCGATCACGGTGAGCTCCAGATCCGGGAAGTCGGCGCGCAGCGCGCCAAAGGCATCGATCAGATATTGCAGGCCCTTCAGGGGAACATCGGCGCTGGCCGTGGTGACGATCCGGCGTTCATGGCGCACTCCGCCGGGAGCCTTGCAAAAGGCCGAGCGGTCGACCCCAAGAGGTATGGCGGTGATCTTGTCGACCGGCAGGTCGAATTCTGTCGCGATGTGGCGCCGTGCACTCTGCGAGGGGGAGATGATCGGTCCGACCTTTCGGGCGACCCGGAGCTGGCTGTGGTGGAAAGCGTACCACCGGCGCACAAGAAGGCGGTGAAGGCGGTCGGGGGCCGCGGCCAGGGCGAGGCGCCGGTCCTCGGTGATCGGGTGATGGATCATGGTCACCAGGGGCAGGCGTCGGGATTGGGTGGCCCGCAGGATGCCTTCCGAAAGTCCCTGATTGTCCAGCAGGACATCGAAGGCCTGTCCGTGCCGCCGCAGCCATTGCCCCGCCCGTCGACCAAAGGTCAGTGGCTCGACAAACTTCCCGGACAGATGGCTGAAATACTCATAGGTGTCTGTCGGGCTCAGCAGGTGTCTGGGGCGCAGGGCGTAGTGGCCATGATGGGGTTGCGCATACAGATCCAGAGACGGCAGACGAACGCAGCTGACGTCCCGGGAGAGCTCCGGATAGGGCGGACCGGAAATGACGGTGACCTCGTGACCGAGGTCTGCCAGCGCCGCCGAGAGATAGTCCACATAAACCCCCTGACCCCCGACCCGGGGGTCGGAGCGGTAAGAGAGAAGCCCA
>Ga0213866_10000582_pt1 | contig 28678 bp, 47 predicted proteins | sample PICome_11_FD_160079 | JGI IMG/M metagenome (GOLD analysis project Ga0213866, IMG submission 160079) | Coastal seawater microbial communities near Pivers Island, North Carolina, United States - PICO284 | ecosystem: Environmental > Aquatic > Marine > Coastal | place: USA: North Carolina... | reverse complement strand
GGAGCCTATTGCTGATACCGATGCTGCAACGAAAGGCTATGCCGATGCAGTTGCCCAGGGCCTGACAGTTAAAGAAGCATCGCGAGCTGCTTCCACTGCGAATTTCGTTGGTTCCTATTTCAACGAAACTGGCACTGTCTCGTCGGTTGATGTTGGCGCCAATGAGCTGACGATTAATAATCACAGCTTCAACACTGGCGAGCGTGTTTACATTTCCTCTACCGCCGCATTGCCCACCGGTTATGCAACAAATACTGAATATTTTGTAATTGATACTGGCACAAACACAATTAAGCTGGCCGATACTGCCGCTGACGCTGCCAGCAATACCCCCATCGTAATTTCAGATACTGGCTCAGGCACTATTACAGTTGAGCACACACTGTATCTTGTTGCCGGTTCCAATGGTGCATTCTCTGCTGATACGGTTACTTTTAGTCAGGGCGATCGCGTCCTGCTGAAAGATCAGACAGATCAAACACAAAACGGCGTCTATGTCGTCAGTGAAACTGGTGATGGCAGTAATCCTGCAGTGTTGACACGCGCAGACGACGCCAATGCGTCGGCGGAGCTGTCTGCTGGTACATTCACTTTCATTTCCGAAGGTGCAGCTAACGGTGGTATTGCGTATGTGCAGATTACGCAAAACCCTGTTTTAGATGTAGACAATATTGTCTGGGCAGTGTTCTCTGCCAGTTCGATCCCAGCGAATACTGTTGACAATACAAAGCTGTCTGACATGACAGAGGCAACTGTCAAGGGACGTGCTGCTGCAAACGGAACTGGCGATCCTCAGGACTTAACTGCGAATCAGTTGGTGGCTATAGTAAATACTGCCACGGACGCCATTGACTGCGGCACTTATTAAAGCTGTATTTGCAGCATTTATCGGGATAAACAATGTCGGTTCCCATTCAGAATCTTCGTAGCGCAACGGCAAATAAACGACCTGCTGCAACGGGCCTTACTGTTGGTCAGATTGCCGTTAATTACAACGAAGAAGATCCGGCTATTTATCTGCGCGGCGATGCAGATGCGCTGGTGAAGGTGAGCCCCACTTTTGTGGGCAGCACCGCTCCAAATGCCACCCCTGCATCGGGAGGCTCTTCTGGTAATAGCAAAGGCGAAACCTGGCTTGATACAAGCACAACGCCTGCAGGGCTTAAGATTTGGGACGGCTCTGCGTGGGTGAATTCTTATGCGCTGGCCAGCGGCACGACAATTGCCAGTCCTACGTTCACTGGAACGGTAACAATTCCTTCTGGCGCATTAATTTCTGGTTACGCGCAACTTGGAGCAGCTCAAACTTTTACTGCCACGCAAACGCTAAGTTCTGGCGTTGTGCTTTCCAACTCTAATTTGACAACCATTAAAACTGCCACTTTTAATTCGCAAGTTGATTTGGTTGGCACAAGCGGAACCATTGCAATCGATTGGAGCGCTGCTCAAAACTATCGCCAGCCAGAGCCCACTGGAACTATTACTTATACATTTACAGCCCCTCCTGGCCCCTGCCATTTGCAGCTCTTCATTGATTCGGACGGTAGCAGCACGGCTCAAACAGTTAATTGGCCTGGGACTGTCACCTTCCTTGGCTCCACTTGGGCGGGGGCTAATAATAAGAAAGCCGTAATCAATCTTTGGTACGACGGCACAAACTTTTTTGCCATTGGCACGAACCAGCCCTGAGGAGACATAGATAATGGCTAATCGTTATTGGGTGGGCGGCACTGGTACCTGGGACACAACAAACACCGCCAACTGGTCGGCAACTTCTGGCGGGGCCGGAGGAGCCTCCGTTCCTGGCCCCACTGATGATGTCTTCTTTGACGCCAACAGTGGCACCGGAGTACTTACGCTCTCACAAGTTTGGCAAAGCAACGCGTCGAGTTATATTGACACGGGCGCAATTAACAACTTAAATTTTACAAATATATCGACTGGGTTGACACTGAGCACGACATCGCCTAGGACGATGCCGCCCATAAATGGGACGCTGACCTTTCCATCGTCAAATTCTTTGTTTGCGAGTGAATATCTCACCTGGATGTTCATGGGAACTGGCACATCAAAGGGTATTGTTAATTACAGAAATACCGGAACAAATGTTTTGTTGGTTTACAATGGAACTCTGACGCTCAGTCAAAATTTGCAGAACTTTTTATACGGGGTTGTTGGTCCATTTTCTTATATTTCTACAAACAGATCTGCCGTATTAAATTACAATGGATTTAAACCTGGCTACTTTAATGTAAACGTTCAACGCGGTGGCACCCTAAATGTAGGCTCTTTGAGCGGCCACAGCGCGGGAGGTTTTTCCGCGGACGCTGGGGGGACAATTAATTTTAACACCGCATCCAGTCTTACCTGTTCGCTGACGAGAAATGGAGGGACAATTAATTTAAATAGCGCGACAATATCCCTTACCGGTATAACGGGAGCCTCTGGAACCCTAAATACAGGCACTTCAACTGTTTACGGAGGCGATTCTAATATTGACTCTGCGACTACTTGGTATAAATATCAGACAGGCTCTAATCGCACCATTGGCACCATATCTGCTTCCAACAATGTCCAACTTTTGCCTACTGGTACAAATTCGTGGTACCGTCTATCAGGAAACATTAGCTGCTCAAGTATCTCTCTAAGGCACGGCAACACAGGAACAGCGTCAGACCGAGGATTCATCTTTAGCTCCGTCGTTGGGACACCTAGGACTATATCTGCCAGCTCTTTTTCTGAAGCAGTAACTAGCAAGTATTTGGATTTTGCGGATACCACCTTTTCGGGGGGAATTTCCGGCACTACCGGGACTGAGTTTGGCGATTTGGGGGGAAATTCCAATATAAACTTTCCCGCTGGAAGGTCTTTGTACTGGGTTGGCGGCACTGGAACCTGGGGCAGCTCCGCAAATTGGTCATCTTCGTCTGGAGGAGCCGGTGGCCAGGTCCCACCAAGACCTCAGGACGATGTTACCGTCGACGGCAACAGCGGGTCGGGGACGATCACCCTAAACTCTACCACTTGGGGTGGCAATGTAAACATCAATAATTCAAACATTTCAATTACCTCCAGTTCGCAGTTTGCGGATTTTGTCTTCGCCCGCAATGCCAGACTGGGCGGAAATCTTACGATTACAAGTGGCACTATTGTGGCGCCGCTTTCATTCTCTTATGTAAAAGGGGGTGCATCTCCGGGGGCCGCGAACGTAAACGTATCAGCCACGGCAAACTCTAAGAATGCATTGTCACTCGCCTCCTATTCATTGGGGGGGCTAAGTTTTCAGTCTAATGCGTTTTTGAAGTACCTCTATTGTCAGGGCGGTACGTCGACGACCAATAATTACAATATAACAATTGGGGAGGAATTGAGATGTTCCAACGAAAGCGGAAGCTTCTATGGAAACCTTAATTGCGGGACTTCTACAATCACCTTTAATGGAAGAGCTGGAAGCCAAATAGCATTTATTAATATGGGGGCTAATAGTATTAACGCGGCAAACGCAACTTTTGTTGTTGACCCTGATGTGGTAACTCCACCGTCTACACTTGTATTTAACTTTGATACTGGCCCATCTTTTGCAATTGGAAAACTTATTTATCGCGGAAGTGTCGATTATCAATGCACTTTTACTTTTGAGCAGTCCAATTGCACCATAGGCGAAATTGTTAACGAAACAAATTCTGGCACGCTGACACTAGCAGGCCCGTCCGGTCAGTCTCTTAACATTGCCAAATGGAGCGCAAATGGTGTTTCTGGTCGCAATGTAGTGATTAACGGTGGTCGATACACCTATACGGGGGCTGGCGTCGTCGATGGCGATTATCTGACGATTAACAGCTCTACTGTTTCGCCTTCAACTTTGACGTGGTACGCTGGATCTACCTCTACAGATGGCGGGTCCAACTCTGGGTGGATATTCACAGATCCTCCTGGGGGCGGAAGCGGTTTTTTCTTTGGGAGCAATTTCTAATGTACGCTTTTGTTTCTGACGGCATCGTCACCAATTCCAATCTTTCGTTAAATATTTGGCGAAGCGAGCATCCACAAATCTCACTGCCCGCTTTTCCTACGGAAGAACAGCTCAATGAGCAGGGTATTTACACAGTAGAACCGGCTCTACAGCCTTCTATTGACCACACGCAAAGCGCGGAAAGCTCCGTAGTGTTTAACGGAACAAGCTGCGTTCAAGAATGGACAGTAAGTGACGCCAGCGAAGAGGAAGTTGCTTCTCGCACAGCATCTCAATCCAAAGCCGTTCGCGACGACCGCAACCAGCGCCTAGCGAATTGCGACTGGACCCAGCTTCCCGATGCGCCGGTCAACACCGAATCTTGGTCTGAATATCGCCAAGCCTTGCGTGACATTCCCGAACAGGCTAATTTCCCTTGGGGCATTATTTGGCCTGATGAGCCCGCAGCTTGATCAGTGTCGTCCCGCCCTCATAGTGAACAAGACTTTAAGGGCAAATTGCAACAAAGTATTGACGAGCTTTTACTAGACTGACAATGCGCTTTTATCAGCCATGATTTCCCCGGCCTCTTACGACACCTACTGAGATGCCCCGTAACCAGAAGATCGTCTTCCGGCAAGGCACCACAACCCCCAGCGCTCTAGACTTTGAGGTTGGCGAACCCGCATGGGACAAGCTGGCCAAGAAGTTCTACCTCAAGGCCGAGGACGGCACGATGGTGGAGATCGCCGGAGGGGGAGGTGGTGGTGGCACTGGCTCCTACACCGCAAGCTCAAGCCCACCTGCGAGCCCCGCCGAGGGCGATCGCTGGTACGACATTGACTTGGGAATTGAGTTTACCTATGTCAACGATGGTAATAGCTTGCAATGGGTGGAAACAAGTACGGGCGGCGGCGCCTCGTCAAGTCCCATCGTGGAAACCCAGCAAGTGATCAGTCAAGATATTGAGCTGAGCGCCGGAACCAATGGGCTATCTGTTGGACCCGTTGAAGTTGCGGATACCTATGCTGTAACTGTACCTGAAAACGCTATCTGGATGATTGTGTAATGGCTTACGGATCTGTAAAAGTCGATTCCATCGTCACCAGCACGCAAACGGTGACGGTTGACAACCTGCTTGATAGCAGCGATCTCGGTTCTTCTGTGCAGGCGTATGACGCGGATACGGCCAAGACTGATGTGGTGCAGAGCTTTACTGCAGCCCAACGCGGATCGGTGGTGACATTGACGCCAGGCGCCACGGTGACACCTGATTTTGCTGCTGGCAATAATTTTAGTTTGGCATTGGATCAAAACACGACGATTGCCAACCCCAGCAATGTGACTGCAGGGCAAAGCGGCAGTATTTCGATCACGCAAGACGCTACCGCGAGGACACTGGCCTACGGCACCTACTGGTACTTCGATGGTGGTGTACCGACGCTAGGTACAACAACAGGTGCCATCAGCACGCTGGTCTATTACGTGGATAGCAGCACCCACATCACGGCCCGCCTCATCAACGAACCCACCAACGCATGACGATTCCTGGAAGCGCCAACCCCCTATTGCTGAAGGCCCCTGCTGGTGGTGGCGGTGGTGGCTACGCCATTGAACGGAGCATCCGCCTAAATGCACCGGATTCGGCATACCTTAGTCGTACTCCCGGCTCTGCTGGCAACCGCAAGACGTGGACTTGGGCGGGGTGGGTGAAGCGGGCAAGAGTTAATAATAGTGATTTGGAATGCTTTTTTGCTTGTGTACCTAGTGCCTCTGATTATGTACAGCTTGCATTCCAACCAGGTACAAACAATTTGGGACTTTATATTGCAAACCCTTCTGGTGTAGCTCAAAGTTTTAGCTTAAATGTTTATAGAGATTTATCAGCCTGGTATCACATTGTAGTTGCTTTTGATTCAACGCAAGCAACAATAACAAATAGACTTAAAGTTTATGTTAATGGGATAGAAATTGCATATTCTACAGACGCTCGTATTTATATTACTCAAAACACTGACTTTGCTGTTAACAGCGTTTACCAACACACAATTTCAGGTATTGTTCCGTATTCGGGAACCAGATACCTTTCCGGCTACCTAGCCGACATCCACTTCATCGACGGCCAAGCGTTAGATCCCACCAGCTTCGGTGAGTTCGACGATAACGGCATCTGGCAACCGATTGCCTACAGCGGCTCCTACGGCACCAACGGTTTCCACCTGCCTTTCAGTGACAACAGCACCGCCGCCGCATTAGGGACGGACACTTCTGGAGCGGGGAACGACTGGACCGTCAACAACATTTCTGTCACCGATGGGTTTACCGCTTCCTATGACGTTGTTCCGACCGCTCCTGGCGATGCGTTTGATGGGAATATCAATACCTATGCTTATGGGCCAAGTGCAACAACAATCACCTTTAGCCCACCACTGACAGCAATAGCAAATCGATTAGATTTGCACGCCAGAACAGGATGGACGTGGACGGCGGCAACCAATCTAGGGACTGTTACCGTTGCAAATACAGGAGTTGCGTGGCCTAGTGGTGGTTCTTACAACGGTTGGTACTCCTATTCCAATGCTTCACTCACAACGATCTACTCAATCTCTGTAAGCGCCGGAGCTAACTGGACGATTTCAGGTGTTCAGATTGCCGGTTCACCAGCGGTTGTTGGAACTCAGTTACTGGTTCAAGGTGTCGGAAGTAACGACAGCCTCGTAGACGTTCCCACTAATGGCACCGAGACGGATACGGGACTGGGGTCGGAAGTTAGGGGAAATTATGCGACGTTGAATCCACTGGAAAACACTGGACTTACCATTGGAAACGGGAACCTTGACACTTCTTGTAGTGCTTCTGCTTGGTATAGCGTCAAGGGAACAATTGGTGCTAGTTCGGGTAAATGGTATTACGAATCCACCATAAGCAGTGGATCACTGTATCAGATGATTGGATTATTTTCAACTAATTCTGCACTTCCAGCGCCTGGATCAGTTGGATATTTTCCGTATCTTGCATCTGGATGGGCCTATCAGACGAGTGGAAGCTTGGTTAATGGTAATGTCTTTTTATCTAGCGGTATTTCTGCGGCAAGTGCTGGAGATGTGGTAATGGTCGCTTATGATATAGACGCAGGTAAGTTGTGGTTTGGCAAAAATGGTACTTGGTTTAACAGTGGAGATCCAGAAGCAGGAACAAATGCTGCCTATACAAATCTCTCAGGAGCGTTGTCACTTGCAATTTCTATGTATTCGTCTCAGAGCAACTCCTTGAATACAGGTGCTCGCCCCTTCGCCTACACCGCCCCCAGTGGCTTCAAGGCGCTCTGCACGGCAAACCTGCCCGAAGGCACCATTACAACGAGCGGCACTTTTACTGGCAACGCAAATGCAGACGGTCCATTCGTTTACCTGAATGGCATTCCAACTGCAATGACCATCAACGGCAATGCCGTTACATTTGCCACGCACGCCGATAAGCTTTCAAACGGATTCAAGATTAGAACCAGTAGCACTTCTTATAATACCAGCGGGAGTAATACTTATTCCATCACGACGACGGGCGACAAGTTCAAGTTCGCTCGTGCTCAACCCAACCCTTAACTTCCGATGGCCTCCTACCAACTCCCAGACGGACGCAAAATTTCCGACTCAATGGCTTTCACGCTGAATGATGTTCAGTATCCAAGCAACTGGCTTTTGCTATCCACAGAGCAAGAGCTAATGCAGCGTGGTATCACGGGGCCACTGCCAGAACCGCCTTGGTACGATCAACGATGGGCTTGGGGCTTCAATGATGACGGCTCCTTGAACTGGAAAGACTTGGAACCACTGAAAGAAGAATACATTGCTCATGTAAAGCGCAATGCTGGGTCGATGCTTGGCGCAACAGACTGGATGGTTACAAGAAGCGCGGAACCCAATGGTAAGCAAGTGCCCGATGCCGTTCTTACAGATCGTGCAGCGATCCGCACTAAGAGCGACGAAAAGGAAACAGCAATCCTCGCTGCCACCACCACCGAGGAACTTGCGGCTTACATCACCGGGCCTGACTACCCAGTGTGGACCGAGCCCGAATCAACTGAGGTAACAGATTCAACACAGGTAAACTAAGTCATGGCTATCGACTTCCCCTCTAGCCCCACACTCAACCAGACGTACACCTTCAACGGGCGTACATGGAAGTGGAACGGCACCGCATGGGTGGCGCTCTCGCAGGAGGCCGCAGGCTCAGCGGTGTCGGTTGACCTTGACCCAGCTATTGCGGGGATGATCTTCTGATGGCTGCACCGAACCTCAAGGCACCAACGAGTATCACGGGCAAGACGGCACGTTATGCCGTCACGACCACACTTGCCGCCGCGCTGAGCAATGCCGCCGCCAGTGGCAAGGTGCTCAAGATCAACAGCATCTTCTGCGCCAACGTGGATGGCAGCAGCGCCGCCGACATCAGCGTGAGCATCTACGACGGCACTACGGATAGCTACCTAGCGAAGACGATTGCCGTTCCAGCGGACGCTACGCAAATACTCAGCACCAAAGAGACATATTTCTACTTGGAGGAAGGCGACTCTCTTCGTGCTCTCGCGAGTGCGGACAGTGACCTAGAGCTGGTGATCGGCTACGAGGAGATTGCGTGATGATTGGTTTTAATGGTGGCTTGGTTGGAGCAAAAAGAACCATCGCTACTGGCCCTTCAATTCCAGGAGTCTGGACATCGAACGAACAGTGCCTGTCAAAACGCGATGAAATATGGGCTAGTAATTTTAATCCAGAGCAAAACTTTATGGATGACGGGGCAGATGATGCAGTAAATGGCGTAATCCCGCTTACTGGTGGAAATCCGCTCTGGATTGATGTAGTCCCTGCAAATGCAGATCTTGACTACAGCGGGTCAAACAGCTTTAACCGAGTAATGGACGGGTCGCTTTCAACAAGTGTTTACTGGACGGGCGATCAATACTCCCAGGGAAATGTAACACAAATAAGGCTGGAGCTGGTTCCACGCATAGTTGCATCAGGTGAAATCTCGACAGTTCGCATTTACGGGCGAACTTATAGCACTAGTTCAACCTACATACCATACGACGCACAACTACTAGATTCAAGCAAAACAGCGATCAGTGGAACTAGCGTAAGTTTAGTTGCCCCTGTGCAATGGCACAATATACCTGTTCTTGGCGATCCTTATTACTTGGAAATATCTTGCTCTTCCGGCAATGCCAGACGATTGTATCTCTACGCCATTGAAGTCAACGGCTCCATCCTCATTGACACATGACCCTCTACTCCCTCCACGGTGCTCGCCCTGAGCCCCTGCCCTTCCGCATCACGCTGCCGAACGGCTTCACGCGCACCGACCCTTCAACCTTCACCGAGGACGAAATCTTCGCCGCCGGTTTCACCGGCCCTTATGCCCCTCCGCCCTACGACCCGGCAACCGAACAATTCGTTTGGGTGGATGGTGCCTACGTCGTGGAGCCTTTGCCTCCTCCACCTCCCGAGCCCGAGCCGCTCGACCTAACGGCCACCGCCAATGGCATCCTCGCCGCCGCTTCTTCCGGGGATAGCGAATCCTTGGCCATACTCTTGAACGACTTGATTACTGCAGCCAGAGAGCCTCGGTAACCTAGTTGTCACTGTGCGAAAGCCTAGTATGGGGCTTGATAGCGACACAGAGCTTGTTAATATAGAAGAAAGCTTTGTTGTATTGTGGACCCGGCAAAATACGACATCACAATTCACCAAGGGGCCACGTTTGAGCTACCTGTGCATTACAAGGATGGTGATGGCAATAGCGTAAACATGAGTGGCTATACAGTTGAAGGTAGTGTGTATGATCGTCTCGGTACGACAAAATTAGCAGATTTCACTCATTCTTGGACGGTTCAAGCCAGTGGTCAATTCACCTTATCCATTCCTGCATCGACCACTGCGACGATGAGTGGAATTGCGCAATATGACGTCCTAATTACTGAGCCAAGTAATAGCAAATTCTATTTACTAGAAGGATCGGCTATCGTAAATCCAGGACTCACTGGAAGAAGTTGATGCAATTTTCAATTGTACGATCTGCATCGCCAAGTCTTTCAATTTCTGGCACTACAAATGCAGTGGTTGTTCAACAACCACAATCTAGTGTTGTGGAAGTGGCGTCTCCCGGCCCTCAAGGGCCAGGTTTTGTTGGAACCGTTTTCATGGACATTGACACCATCGAAACACTTACCTCGGGAGACACTGGAAAGTTATTAGTCTGGAACGGCAGTCAATACACTGCTACTAACATTCTTTCAGAGAATCTTACCGTCGTTGGAGGTGCTTTCTAATGTCTGATGCGGTGACAATTAAAATCAAACGGCGAGCCAGTAGTGGCGCTGCCGGAAGTCCAAGTTCTCTGAAAAGCGGAGAGCTTGCATTTAACGAAAATGCAAGCGACAAAAAACTTTACTATGGCTATGGCGATGATGGCAATGGTACTGCCACATCAGTTATTGCAATTGCTGCGGAACAAATTCCGAATGCAGGACTAGCAAATAGCAGCGTTACTATTAACAGTCAATCCTTGAGTCTTGGTGGCTCGTTGACGCTTGATACAGACAACATCAACGAAGGTTCCACCAATCTTTATTACAGCGATGCTAGTGCTCGTGCCGCCATTTCAGGAGACGCCTCAACTGGCTTAAGCTACAACAGCTCTACTGGTGTGGCGCTGCTATCTGGCATCCCCAACGCATCGTTAACAAATAGTTCTATCACTATTAATGGTTCAGCCATTGCGCTTGGAGAATCTGTAAGCACAAGCTTTAGCGCTAGTGATGGTTCAGTTTCGACAACCATTGCCAATGGCGATACGCTCACCATTCAGGGCACTGCCAATGAAATCAGTGTTTCCAATAGTAGCGGCACTCTTACTGTTGGCCTACCAGATGACGTTACCATTGCAAGCGGCTTAACAGTTGGAGGCAATTTAACTGTCAACGGCACTGTTTCAACAATTAACAGCACCACTGTCACTGTTGACGATAAAAATATCGAACTTGGTTCTACGGATTCGCCCACTGACAGCACTGCAGACGGCGGTGGTATCACGCTAAAGGGCGACACTGATAAGACTATTAATTGGGTGAATGCAACCGACAGTTGGACTTTCAATCAAAGCATTAACATCATTGGTAGTGGCTATGGCTTGAAGATTGGGGGCTCTGAAATTGTTACGTCTAATAGGCAGTTGATTAACGTGACGCTTAGCGGGATTACTGTTGATGGAGGCACTTTTTAATCGTGGGACAAGTTGTACGCAATAATGAACAGTTTGAAACCAACATTCGAGCTGATCACAGGGGCCAACTCTTAAAAGTTGGCCCTGACAGTGGTCGCGTGGACGCATTTGGCAGACAGCGCGTAAGCGAGCCATTCACACTATTTGACAGCACGATGCGCTTTGATGAGCGCACTGATCAATGGTTTACAGTCCTTGCGGGCGGTGGCGCCGTTACTTATCTGCCCAATCAGAGTTCACTCTCCATGGCTGTCACCACCAATGGTGACAGCGTGCTGCGTCGTTCCAAGAAACGCTTTCCCTATCAACCAGGAAAGAGCTTGCAAATCTTGCAAAGCTTTGTAGGCACCACTCCCGTTGATGGCCTTGTTCAGGAATGCGGTCTGTTCGATGATGACAATGGCATCATGGTGCGGGTGAGTGGCACCACTGTGCAATTTGTCATTCGCGGGAAGTACAACGGCGCTGTCCAAGAAACAGTCATCAACCAAGACGATTGGAACATCGATACATACGATGATCTAGATGTTTCCAAGGCCAACATTTTCACTGCCGACATTGAATGGCTCGGCGCTGGTCGTGTGAGACTTGGTTTTGTTGTTGATGGCGAATACAAATATTGCCATGAGCAGAATCATGCCAATGCCATTGATCACGTTTATATGACCACGGCTATTTTGCCGTGCTCCTATCGGATTGCCAGCACTGGTGCTGCAGGCACCATGAAGCAAGTCTGCACCAGCGTGCAAAGTGAAGGTGGATATGAGCCATCTGGCCCCATCTACATCGCTGGTCGCGGTGCAACCGGCGTGGCTGCTATTTCCACTGAGCAAGTGGTGGCTGGCATTCGCATGGCAAGCGGTCGCACTGGCAATGTGATCATGCCCGCGCAAGTGGATGCCACCATTGAAGGCAATACAACGGCGCTTTGGCGCCTGCGCCTCAATCCGACCATTACCAGCGGCACTTGGACTGCAGCAGACAATGGAAGAGGCAATGTTCAAACGCTTACTGCCGCTACATTCTCTGGTGGCACTGTTGTGGCTGCTGGCCTCGTTGGGAGTCGTGGCAGCACTGCATTCAATGCTGAGTCTGCATTGAGCCTTGCTTTGGGCATCGATGAGAATGGCGCGTCAGATATTCTGGTGCTGACCATGGAAGCCGATAGCTCCACGAAAGGCTTAGGCGTGTTGGGGTGGCGTGAGCTGGTGTAGCCGCTAGGCTACGCCGCATGGAGCCCATTACCAAGTTAGAAGTGCAGGAGATGATTGATGCTGCCATTAGGCAGCACAATCGCAATGCTGGCATCATCTCAATGGTGGTGGGCTGGGCTGTATTGGCCTTCTATGCTGATGGCCTATTTCGCATTGTCCAGCGATGATTTCGTTGCCAAAGATGAGCGGTGATTGGCGGCAGCAGCATATTGATGCCATCTCTGATAGCCTGCACGAATTCATCACTGATGGCGGAGCAGAGGCTGCGCATGAAGCACTTTGCGACGCCATAATGTCTTGGATTGATTACCACCAGAAAGAGCTGAACGAATGGCGCTATTTGGCGGCACGTCTAAACCTTCCTTTACCCGACGCCTCTATTCCTTCTTCCGAGGAGAGCAGCAAGCCAAAGCCCTAGAAGAGCTGCGTCAATCAGTCCAGGAGCGCACTAAGCAACTGGCGATTGAGGATTATGAATGGTGGAATGCGTTGCCTCATGAGGAACGCCTACGGGCGTTCCGTAGCGTGTGCCGGCGCATCCATCAAGGGGATGTAATTGAACATGGATCCTATCGCCATGTTCTTTATGAAGTGTTTGGTTTTAATGGTGATGCCTATGTAGATGGCATGGACTGCGGCTACATGGACATTCACAATCTCATCGCGAGGGGGTCTGAGGAGCCTCCCCATCGAGAGTCCACGTAATTCTCATTTCGCCGCCTAATGCCCTTACAGCATCACTTGCATGATCAGGAGCCTTGTGCTCAATCATCACAGATGGCACCGTTGCGTTGGGCAGTGGCGTTATTTTTGATGCTGGGAACAGCTCTTGTGCTTTCGTGGCCAGCTTCTCGGAAACGTCATTACGATGTTCCGCCTCCCATTGTTCTACCAAAGTCCTCGCTTGTTTATCAACGGCATCTAGTGTGTTTGCCGTTTTCCATTCCGCCCAGTCAGGGCGGCACCACTCCATTAGACGTTTGAACCAGGGATTGAACGCCACAGAAGGGCGGAGCTGGACCAGAAGAAGGCCCAGCTCGTAAAGGAGAGCATTTAACCAGCTCTCAAAACTCATCCTTCCTGGTAGACGCTGATGAAGATGCTGCCGCTTTTCAGAAGCGGCATCACAAAATCACGCAGATGGGCATTGTGCATGCGAACGCAACCATGCGTAGCCAGAAGGGGCTGCATTGGCGCCCAAGCACCTGGCCAGCCATTACCACTGCCACCGCCGTGCAGCATGATTCCTGCCCGCCCATTGCTGCGCTCTTGGCCCTCTAGATCGATCATGTCGAGGCTGTACCAGCCATAAGCCATGAGCGTGCGATCAAACGCAGGCTTGTCACCATTGATTTCGTAATCACGGTAGACAGTGCCCACCTTGTAGAGACCGGGCGGAGTGTCAGTGTTGCGCAGCTTCCATTCATAGTCACTGCCTTGACCTCGCGCCAGTGCAGGAAGCTCCCATAGGAGCTTCCCTTCAGAATTGAAGCATTTGGCAGTTTCTACAACGTCATTGACGACGATGTGATGGTCACCAGCTTTGAAGCCAAATTCACGCGGGGATTTCTTAGGGCCGATCATGGGAGATGTGCGAGTTGATTCAGGAGCATATTCCTTCATCAGTCGCGATAATTTAGCGGGATAATCTGGATCCGTAGCATACGACTGCTCCTTAAGCATTCGTGCTGCGGTGTAACGATTAGGGGCGCGATTAACGCCTTTGAAATGCCGATAGTCTTTATACCAGCGCGTGACAAGATATTCAATGCATGCAGCAAGGCTGGGAAAATCAATAAATCCCGCCTTGATTGTCACCCATTGACCGTCGTACCATTCCTGAGTGGTAGTGCTAGTCCCACTTCCCTTCAGGCCTAGGTAGTTATGTTTGCCCGAAGTGTGCTTGCCAAATCCGCTCTCTAGACAACATTGAGCTGCCGCGAGTTCAGGATATTTTGCGCCACACTTACGAGCAATCTGGAAGCATTCGTCCCAGAATGCTCGATTACTGGGCCACATGGCCTCAGCCCTTAACGCGGAACACTGCCTTCAGACCTGTCATGACAAGCTGAAGCACGTTGTTCTCCTTGTAGGGAGTCTTTTCAATAATTTGGTCAATAGCAGCGACGATAATGCCACCGATGACGAACCACTCAATGCCTGCCATTGAAATTCTCCGAAAGAGTTTGCTTTAGCCTAGCGACGAATTTCTAAGCTTCTCACCCGTGCTTCCAGATGTTGTACGTTTTCGGTGAGAGTGTCAAGGTTTTTTGTTATAGCCTCAACTTGCGTTGTAATGCGAATTTGCTGATTACCCACGGCAATCATCATCCCGCCAGATGCCAGTAGCATGCCAGCAGTGACCGTAGCCACAAAGTTTGCCAAGCCTTCTTTCACTGCTCGCTTTGCGGCATTTTTCTAAATCATAGCATTGTCTCAGTGTTTAAATTCAGACGATAGATTAGTGTCAGCCAACTGAAGATAACGTCATGTTTGTGGCGTATGAGCCCGATGATTACATCACTGGCCTCATTGAATTACGTAAGTCGGACGCCACACGACGCTTCAGGAAATCTATCTTCGATGACTATCCGCTTCGCGGCCCGCTAGGGCAGTCCGCGTGCGCTTATTGCGGGCGATGGAATGAGAAGCTAACCATCGACCACATCGTTCCCAAAAGCAAGGGCGGCCCTCATTTCGCCCGCTGGAACATGGTGCCTGCTTGCAAACGGTGCAACCTGGCCAAGACTGATCTGCCGGTGTTTGAATGGTGGCGTCCCACTGATCAGTGGTCGCGGCAGCGAGAGGAAGTGTTGATGGCATGGACCTATGCCAACAGCTTCATCGACGCCCACACTGACAGTGATGAATACTGGCGCTTCCTGGCTGAGAAACGGGTGGTGCAGAAGGAAATAATGCGTCGCATAAGAAAAGGGCCATTTCGTGGCCCTTTTTCTTTAGCCGATTTGGGAGACGTTGGCTGGGCTGTTGCTTAGTCGTAGCAATTGGATTTTGCGTTCTTCGACAAGGTGTGCGGAGGATACGCAACTCTTTAAGCCAAGCGATGGGAAGCTCACCTCATACACCTCTTGATCGTGGCAATCCACGTAGAAGCGCACCTCAGCATCGTCAGGAGACATTGAATCGTCCAAGATGGACGGAGCTTTTTCAATGGTCATAGCGGACGTTAGGAGCAGAGGGACCGAGGGCTTCGCACACTTCTTGGATGGCGTCGTATTTGACGAGGTGCTTGAGATACCACTGAGCCTTCCGAAGATCTTCTTGACCGCCTTTATTACGCTCGCGCCAAACGTATTTGGCGACATTGCCTTTAAGGAATCCACGAAACTCTTCGGGGGTGAGCTGGGCCTCAATGGCCTCGATGCATTCAATGCTCCCCTGGGCAACGTAATGGTCAGGGGAATTGACCATATCGGGCTTAGAAGGAGGAGTCATTAGCTTTGAAGGCTGCGAAGGCTTCACTAACGATAGGCTCGGCTAGCTCAGCAAGAACGTCGGCGTAGGCACGGATTTCCCATTGTGCGTCGGAAGGCTGACGCAAGCTCAGAAAATGCAGGAGGGCCTGAAGGCTGCAGGTCCAGACAAAGCTGGTGTAGTGGCATGTCGGCAGAATGCCGCGTGCCTGCTCCTTGCTCACGCCAACAGCCAACAGGGTCGAATAGGCCTGTCGCACCATCTGCAAGGCCTCTGCATATTTGATTTCAGCCACTCGTGTGCTGCCTTCATCGAGCGGGCCATCAGAGGCTTGTTTGTTGCTAGTGCTCTGCTTTCTAAATTCTTTTGGAAAATAAAACTCTTCGCTATCAGCAGGGCAGTAGCGGAAGCTCTTCTCATTCCAGCCAAGCTGGTCATTGGCAAACGTACCGCCAATCACATGCTTCCACCATTGTCTTGCGACGAATAGCGGAGCTTTTACTTGCCATTTGAACACCACTCCCCGGAACGGGCTGGTGTGTCGATGGGCGACCAAGTAATTGAGAAGCTTCTGCTCTCTTGGTCCAAAGTCTGGACTTTCAAGGTCAAAGCTTTGCCTCGCATCGCAAACAATGTCCATTGAGCTTCCCATCCAGTCGAGAAGCCGAACACTGCTAATACCGTCACCGAGGGGATCATGGATGGTGAAATCAGTCATTGTTCTGGGCGGAGACGCGAAATTGCTGAGACACTAATGCGGGCAGGATGTTGGTCACCCTCATCCCAAGCCACTCGTGCTTTGCGCACTGATCTTCCCTTACTGTCCTTCTCATGTTCAAAGGAGAGAATCGTGCCTTTGAATCCCGAATATATCCATCCATCTGACGTGAGTGATACCAAGACCACTCTCTGTCCCTTGGTGAAAGGATCATGATTTGGAGTGCGGAGAGACTGGCGAAACGGTGTTCTTGGGAGAACCGTAATCACAGGTTCGGGATCTTGTGCAGATTCCACTGGCCGTACAAATGTCTTCCGCCTGTCGCGCAGGGTTACGCTAAAGGAAAAGGAAAGAGCCATGCAGTACAGCGTTCCAGTGATTCTTGATTACGATGGGAGGAAACACATTGCAACCATGGGTCCATTTGAGCGCAGCATGGAGCGGGACTTCTCGCTAGCCGTCAATAAGAAGGCAATTGCAGAATGCACCGACATGCAACAGCTCAAAGAGGTGACAACAAACCTGCTAGAGGGGTTCAGTAACCTGCAGGGCGCCGTAGGCGGTTTGATCAAGGAAAACATGAATTTGCGGCATGCCATCGGACTGCGGGAGTCTGATTTGCAAGCGGCAGAGGATCTTATGAATCAGGCTGCTGCTCTTCTAGAACAGCAGCAATCATCACAGACCAACAAGCCTCCCCGATCTTCTCAATCCAAGTGGCGTCTGTGGCCGTGGTAGACGTGAGCAGAAATACTTTCCAGCCACCCATCATGGCCAGATTGTATTTCCTTGCATCGCGGTCATAACCAGACCCTGATACATGGCGACCTCGCATGTAGGTGCCGCCTTGTATCTCGATCAGCGAGCGGCTTTCGACATGAGCAAAATCAGCTCGGTAGCGCTTGGATCGTTTGCTTTTGGCGTAGCGCTCTTGATAATCAGCTTCCCAAGTAGGCACATCACTGAACTCGCGAACAAGCTCTAATTGGGGCCACTGGACTTTCCACTGATCGTAGAATTTATCCTCAAGAGCGCTCACAAGATCATACTTTCGCAGCAGTTACGCTAGCGCCTTGATCTTGATACTTTCCCTCATAGGGCCTGCTCACTTCACCGCAGCGAAATAGCACCACTTGGGCAATGCCCTCGTTGGCATACACGCGGATGTAGCGATCAGTGGGATTGGTGAGGCTCATGGTTAGGTAGCCACACCAGCCAGGCTCGATGGGGGTGATGTTGGCGATGAGGCCAGCGCGTGCGTAGGTGGATTTGCCCCAGCACAGTCCCATTACATCGTTCGGCATGTTGAACCGTTCGACGCTCACGCCAAGGCCAATGGCATGCGGAGGGATGATGAAGAAGCTGCCCTTTTCATCCTGCACCAGGCCTGTCGTGATGCCCTCAGGGGCATCTTTCACATCGAAAGTGGATGTGGACTGCGGCGATGCATAGACGACAAACTCCTTGGGAGACAGGCGAATGTCGTAGCCGCTTTGGCTGAGGCCGAAGCTCAGAGCAGGCTTGCCATCAACAATCTTGGTCTTCTCACCCACATAGGGCATGAAGATGTCGTTTTCAGCGAGCTTGCTGATTTCGATGTCGTTAAGGAGCATTGTGAAAGGGGCGCTCTAGGCGCCCCCGTAAGGATCAGAACAGATCGTCGGAAGCAGCCTTCTTGCTGCTACCAGCCTTGCCAGAGTTGTCCCACATGGAGGCATAGCCCTTGGCACCATCGATCTTGCCCTTCACTTGCACTTGGCCAGTGAAGCTGGGCTGAGAGTCGTTGACTTTGCGGTCGTTGGTCCACAACGATGCGGCAAGGCTGTACATGCCACGGTCGTTAGGGCCAGCTTCCTTGGCCTCGCGGAACACGTCTGCGGGGATGTCGATTGCGACTTTGTAGAGAGGCTGAGAAGCCATGGTTGAAAAAGAAGAACGGAACAAGAGTAGCGACTATGAACGGGAGATCAAGCTCCCTTGTCCATAGAAATTGTGAAGGGCACACGACCGGGATAGTGGTCGAAGAAGAACTGCTGAGTCTTCTGTGTCATCACGCCGGCTTGCGCTACAAGCTCACCGGCATCCAGGCTCACAATTTGAGCCTGTTCGCCCTTTCCAGTGTCGGGATCGTAGATGGCAATGGCGCAGTGCGCCTCATTGATTTCGATGTCATACATCTGTTCAATGGCCTGCACATAGGCTCCAAGCTGCATGCGGTAGTCCGCAAGCATCGAGTCGCTCTTGTGCTTGTAACTGGTCTTCCAATCGAGCAGCGCATAGGCGCCGCTCTTCATGGTGGCGAGCATATCGAAGGTACCCGCGTAACCAATTTCCCTGGAAGGGCAGTACCACGAGATGGCACTTTCGACGAGCTGAGGCTCGTCTATCTGGTCCAGGAAGTCCTGAATGCTCTCGTAGTAAGGGAGGAATTGAGGCGCATTATCAAAATGCGTCTCAACATCCTCCCCATTAAAGAGGTCTTCCAATACTCCATGAAGCCAGTTGCCACGTTCAACGGCATTGCGCGTGCGACGGTTTGCTTCCGCATCGCCTACACGCTTGCGCCAGTTGATGAGGGCCATTGTTTTGCCTATGGGGGCGGTGGCCGAGGCGACTGTTGTAACGGACGGCAAGACGATTCCTGCTGGAACATTGGGAAGCTCCTCCGAAACGTAGTAGCGCTTCTTGTTAATTTGGAGCCTATTTGGCTCGTAGCGTGGGAATTTCATCGTGGTTTGACGCAGTAAGAGCCAGATGTGTAATAGCCCATGGGACAACTGCTTCCCTGTTTCTCGATGGCATTAGTTGCGTTACGAGAGGGCACGCAATAGGCGCCGGAGATGAAGTAGCCCATAGGGCAGCTACCCACGCGAGGGAGAGGCTGCGCAAGCTGAGCCATGATGAGGAGGGAAATCATTTTTCGTTTACATCCCAGAAGTACTCGCAGCCTTCCTCCGTGCATGGAGGCGCCGCGAATTGCGATTGATACCTGTCTGGAGGCGCAAGATAACGCCAGCAGTTTTCCTTAACAGGGCATCCATCCCCCGTACACATTGCAATGTCAGGCATGAGATGTCGATTAATAAACGGCTTAAGAAACGCAGAATCCAGAAGACCAGCATCCATGACGGAAGCAAGCAGAGCCGCCACACGTTTCGGACTATCAATGAGATCGTCTGGAAAGCTCCAATAGGCCTCATTCGCCTTCTCCCACCATTGCTTGTCCAAGGCGGTTTCCTGAATCAACGAGGGCTTGGCGATGGTCGCTGATGTAGTCATCAAAAGCTTCAATGATGGTGCTTTGGAAGAAGCCACAGCCCATGAGGTAGCAAGCGAAGTCTTCTACGATTTCTGAAGTCGTTTCTTTGTAGGAAGTAAAGCTGAGTTCGTAGGAAGGATTGCCAAAACGATCAGCAAATGAATGGGTCCATTTGTGGGGCATCACTTGGAAGTCCATAGACGTGCTATGCGAAGGATGAGAAGAGCGCTGACAGTTGCTGTACCAGCCAATACAAGAAATAGGCCGAGCGGGTCATGCTGAAAATAAGGAGGAAGGAAGCTCAGTAATGGGACCATCGTCTTCATCGAAGGCAACTACTCCAGCGAAGGCCCTCGCTAAGAGGGCCGCCGCCAGATCTACTTTTTTGATGCAACGAATGCCTTAACGGCTTCGACGGCAGCTTCGGTGGACACTGCAGCTCCACGAATACTGTCCAGTTCTTTCGTCATGGCAGTCTTGGTGATCTTGATGCCCTGTTCCTTAGTCCAGGAGGACACCAGAGTGGTGATCACATTGCCGAAATCGCCGACAGTCTTCACGTTGGCGCCAGTATTAAGGCCAACAGTGTCTAGGGCGTTCTTGACTGCCATTTGGCAGGCCCTCACATCAGCGAGTCCAAGAGGATTGGCTTCGCAGAATCCAACAAGGGCTTGTTTTCCATCGAAGGCAAGAGCCCACGCTTCTCCAAGGTGAGCATTGCCTCCATCAGCAGGCGCTTGCTCTTTCTTTGATGCCGGAGCTTGCTTCGGAGCATCCTGTTGGAGCGGGAGCCGGGCCGATCCTTTTTGATCATCTTCTTTGGGGATGTCTTCGCCTGCGTAAAGACGCAGGCCGAGGCCGGTGAAGGTGGCGATGCACTTAACGGCAGCACGCTGGCAGTTGTCGCTGATGGCGCGACCATCCAGCTCTTTAATGGCATTGTGCTTCCGATCCATCACGGGGAAGATCAGAGCAACAGTGCGACGGATGCCGTCAGTGAGGTAAGGGCGAAGGTAGTAATAGCCGGGGCCACCAAAGACCACTTCACCAATGGTTTTCTCTTCAAACGCGACGAAGAGCGTGGGAAAGTGTTCTTTGAGATAGCGGTAAGCGAAGGGCCAGGAGAGATAGGAAAGGCCTTTGTAGTCCTTCTCAATGTGAGGACCAATGTCTGGGGTGTCGTATGCAGCCTTAAAGGCTTCGGCGCTGATTTCAAGAGGAGTGAAGACGCCGTTGTAACGGTCGAGCATGGACTGCTGGGCGGGATCTGAAGACATGAGGGAGGGGGTGTGAACGGTGAAGGAGTGCTTCATTAGGAGCCAAAGCTGCGCTTGTAGCCAGAGCGCTTGTTCTCGTCAGATGAGTCGTAGAAGATGACGAGGTACTTGCCTGGTTGCTCTGCATCACCAATGACAATGCTTTCGCCAGGTAGAGGCCAGTCATTTACCGAGCGGATGTCAGTGATGACTTCAGCGGAATGCTCGTCGAACACATCGTCATAAACGACGCTTTCGCAGAACAGCTTGATTTCGCAATCTTCGTTAGTGCGAAGGTAGCCGTCTAGGTGGCTACGGAGTTCAGAGGCTTTCATCGGGGAAGAGGGAGGATGGGTCTACAGACTCTTGCGTGTGGTCGAAGCACTCTTCCCACGCATTGTCTGCGAGAGTGGCACTTCCTTCCCATACGGGAGTGGAGCGAATGAGACGCTCCAGCGTCTCACTGTTGGACTTTCGCGCTTCGTGGGCAATGTTGCCCAAGTGAGTAAAAGCGGTGTCTGTGAGGGTGACGTGGCGGCGTTTTTTGAGTTCGCCATGAGCATTCGGCACGGTAATTAGAGGTGAGTGAGCAAGGAATAGGTCAAAACGGAAGAAATAATTAAGACCAGGAAAAGCTCCATCGGGAAGCGCGGCTCGACACACCTTACACACCTTTTTGGGGTATGCAACCCCCTAATCCTCCGAGTCTCATGAGACTGCTGCTGAATACTTAAGCATGCATTAAGAGCGCCTCAAGCCGTTGCAGCGCCTGAAAAATCTGCTACAACAGCTCTGACTCACCCCCGCTCATGGCCTTCAACATCCTTGACCACGAAGCCAAGCTGGAGCCTTCCAAAGAAGCAGGGAAATATAAGTGTCCGGCCTGTGGCGGCAACAACCTCAGCCTCGACCGGAACAATGGTTCCTATAACTGCTGGAACGATCCATCACCTAAGCATCGCGCTGAAATCCGCAATGTCCTCGCCCCATTAAAGCGTTGGGAAAGGCCGCCCAGGGAAAGCGGCTCCTATCGCTTCCCCTACCAAAGTCGTGATGGCAACAAGGTTTTGGACGTTGTTCGTCGTGACAACGACGGCAAGAAGCAGATCTTCCAGGAATATCCTGAGGTAAAGCCTGATACACCTCAACGTCAGAAGGTTATCGAGAGCCTGCGCTCTCAAGTGCTGCCATACCGCTACAACGAAGCCATTGAAGCCTCCAAGGCTCTCCGCCTGCCCATCTTTGTGGTTGAAGGTGAGCTTTGTTGTGATGCCGTTTGGCAAATAGGACTACCGTCCGTCACTTTCTTGGGCGGTAGCAAGCAATACAGGAGCAATGGGGACTATTCATCCCTCTTCAAAAATGCCCGTCTCGTGTTGTGTCCAGACCGAGATGAGCCAGGCGTGGCTCTCATGCGGGAAGTGGCGGTTGATAACCCTGGCGCTCAGTGGTTGTATGCAGATCCCGAAAATTTTGAATGGGACTCACTTCCGCAAAATAACGGATATGACATTTCCGATTGGATTGATGAAGGTGCAGACCAAGAACTAATCCTCGCCTCTGTCGTCTCAAAGGATCGCCATGAAGGCCACGACGGCCTTCCTTCCTATGAAGAGATCATTGGCGCCCTGGAAACCATGGTCGGCCTTTATGGCAATGACGCCCGCGTGTTGTTTGAAGCACGCCAGTGGATGACAAACCACGGCCTCAAGATGGCCACCACCGAACTTGAAAAGCTTCTGACTGAAGCCAAGACTCGCGTGGACGGCAAAGAGGAAATCGAGGTGTTGGACGCCAAAGCCATTGCCCTGTCTAATGAAGTGAGGCGCTGGACCATTGCTGGCATCCTTCCCGAAAGCAGCGTGATGCTCCTAGCCGCTGCTCCAGGCAGCGGCAAATCAACGCTCATTTACAATTGGGCGTTACATGTTGCAACTGGCACCGAATGGAGTGGCAGACGCTGTGCTAAAGGCAGAAGCCTCATCATCCAATGCGACGAACCAGTGGTCGATGCAGCGGAAAAGATGCAGGTGATCGGCTACGACCGTGACGATCTCAACCCTGAGGACATTGGTTTTATTGAACGGTGGCGTTTTTCCAATATTGGCTGGCTTGCGGAGCGCATCCGTCGTGATCGCCCGCAATTTGTGGCCATTGACAGTCTCACCGCATGCCTGGCCGGCATGGATGTAGACCTCATCAAGAGCGATGCAGGCAATGTCATCTACGAACTGCGAGACATTGCCAACACCTATGGCTGCAGCATCGTCATCCTTCACCACCTCAACAAAACAGGCGGTGTACGCGATAGCTCCAGCTTTGAGGCCAATGTCTCTGAAGTGGTGAAGCTCTACCGCCCCGAGAACAATCCTGGCCCCAGTGAATTCTTGCTGGAATGGACAAAATCACGTAGCGGACTGTCCGGCAAGCACTTCCTGGTTCGCGAGCCCGAAACTTATGGCTGGTTCTACAGGGGGCCAGTGGACGGCGACCCCGAAGATCTGATGCGGACTGCCAATATCGTGAATAATCGAGGCATGGAATGTTTCAGTGCTCAGCAGATGAGCAACATCCTTTCGCTGTATGACACCGGCAAAGCGAAGCGCACGCTGGAACAGGCACGGCGCCAAGGGCTCATCTCTTCATCATGGAGACTCGGTCCCACTGGTGAGCGGGACCGCATGTATCACTCTTTTGATTATGTGGAAGCAGAACCGTCGGACTTTGCGGAGGAGAAACCAACTATTGAGAACGCCCCTGAGGAAATGCCAGATGTTGATGATGACATTCCGTTCTAGGTTTTCGGAATTTGATGGTTAACATTTCTTGATGGAAACAATCGCTGTCTGGTTCTCGTGTGGTGCGGCTAGTGCGGTGGCCGCATTGAAAACCATTGAAAAATATGGCAACTCTCATTGCATTCGGATTATCAATAATCCAGTAGCGGAGGAGGATCCTGATAACCGCAGGTTTTTGCTAGATGTTCAACAGTGGCTTGGCGTAGAGATTGAATTTGCCACTAACTCAAAATACCCTTCATGTTCTTGCGTGGATGTCTGGGAGGATAGGAGATTCATGAGTGGCCCACTGGGCGCACCTTGCACATTGGAGCTAAAAAAAGCATCTAGGCAACAATGGGAAAAAGATAATCACCCAGATTGGCACGTACTTGGATTTACTTACGACGAGATAAAGAGACACGAAAGATTTGTCATGACAGAAAGAGATAACGTCATTCCTGTTTTGATTGACGAAAAAATAAACAAGCAGCAATGCTTTGAAATCATTTCAAAAGCTGGGATAGCATTGCCTTCTGTCTATCTTCGGGGTTATCCAAACGCAAATTGTATTGGTTGCGTAAAAGCAACATCAGCAACCTATTGGAATCACGTAAGAAAGCAGGACCCAGAAATATTTGAGCAACGCGCTAAGCAGTCTAGGGATATAGGTTGCAAGCTTGTCAGGTGGAAAGGTGAAAGGATTTTTCTCGATGAACTACCAGAAAATGCGAAAGGCAGGAAAATGAAGGGAATGGATTTTGAATGTGGTATTTTCTGCGAGGAACGCACGTTCTAAATAGAGGGAGACTGTTAAGCGGCGTCTCCCCGCCCGCCCGACGCTACGAGGCGGGCTTTTTTAATGCTAGCTAATATCTGATTTCCCAATAAACGGCCTTTATTAAGAATGCAGCTAACATAGTAAAGATTAAGTTATGGCCGCGGCCTAGTTATTGCAATGGCTTTCCAGAATCCAGGCCTTGAAGCGCTGCATCAATTCGTCACTGGTAACAACTCTGCCCCTGATTCTGCCCCTGTCATTGAACAGAACGTGGTAGAGCAAGTTGACAACAAGGTGGAAGTCGAGGAAATTACCAAGGAACTGCAGGACGATGCCCGTCTGGAACGGCCAAAATGGAAGGGATTTGGCTGATTTCTAGGCGTTTTAGGGCTCGTGCTACAGTGGTCACGGAAAGTCCCGAGCGCACCCAGTTCCAGAACTGACGAGCCCTAGACTCCCTCCAGGCATGGCCTTCCAGCACCAGCGAAGCCCCCTCAAGGGGCGGAGCGGAGTCGGACGCCAGGCCAAGGCTACCTAAACAAAAACAGTGGATAACATTGCAAAGCAAACAATTCTTGCAATGATTAATCCCCCTCAGCCAGTAGAAGTGTTGCCTTCGTTGGAACACAATGGAGTGGAAGTTATTTGCCGCATTCATCACGGATTTTCCACGCCTTTGAAAGGGCCAGCTCCTGCACCTCGCTACCTGTATGGTGCCGTGAGCCCCCAAGGCGAACGGCACTGGCGAAGGAGCCTAAATGAACTGCAATCTCTCATCGAAGGAGGGTTTAGTGTTGATGGGAACAAGAAGCAGAAATCATGACTCATGACAATGTCTTGTCTGATTCGGAGTGGGATGAGATGAACTCGCTACGGAGGGCCATTAAGGATGGCCCTCCTGCCGTCGCCTCACACAAAATGGAAAGGTTTGCTGAACTGTTCGTGCGAACTCTTCCCTATGAGGGCGATACAATTGCGCCAGCAGTGATTTTTACAGATGGCTCAGCCTGAAATTATCTTCAAAGATAAAGAAGAAGGCTTGCGCTATGCATTGAAGATCCTGACGGATGCTGGCCTCACGCCAGAAGAAATCGAGCGTGTTCGTGCCAAGAATAAGCCTGGCGTGAACATGGCGAAAGACCTTATCGGCCTGCGTCGATACATGGTCCAGGAATTGTTGGCGGCCAACATGAGCAACCGTCAAATCGCTGATGCATTGCAGGTCAGCAAGGAGACTGTCAATGCTGACCGTCATCACGCTCGCCAGCTTTATACGGAAAAGCTTTTGCAAAGCGCAGACGTGCATCGGGCACGTCTGCTCAAAGAGCAAATGGACCTTAAAGACAAGGCCATGGAGGCGTTTGAACACAGCAAACGCAAGAAGGTGACCACCATTCAAGATGGTGACGATGGCAAGGGTGGCACCATGATCAAAGTGGAAGAGAGTGCCGGTGAACATGGCTTCTTGAACGTGGCGAAGAGCGCCCTGGTGGAGCAGGCTAAGCTTTTGGGCCTGCACGAGCTGAAGCGTGAAGAGCAGCAAGATAAGACCTACCAGCAATTCCTGAAGGACTTGACTGTCACCATTGATAAAGAGAAGAAGCTGAGTGAAGACACCGCCATGAAGGAAGGGGCTGTAGAGGTTGAAGCTGTAGACGCAAATGAGAATAATGAGGCTCATGACGTAGCGGAGCGCACGCGATTCCTTCAAGGTTCAGAAAGTCTTTAGCCCCGGTAGTTGACTGGCTTCGTTATCGTCGGCAAGATACAAGCGTCGCTCAGGTTTCATTGTCTTTTTCCTTTAACAGCGTCGACGACTTCCTGCGAAAAGCCAGTGAAGCCAAGAGTGAGCAACGGGCGGAAGCTAACGCCTGGGCTCAAGATTTCCTTAATGATCCGCACACCATTGGCGTGCCTGTGGAGATGGCCGACACCATCGGCATTCTCATAGAAAAATATGGCGACGAGGCCCTTCGACAAATCGCCCTATTTTGCCTCGGCAAGTGGCATTCCATTCACTCTGGTGTCATCCAAGAGATGATTGAAATGGAGGACACCGCAGCCTCAATAGCTGCGGCAATGGACTCTGCTCGCGTGAGTGGTGCCATTCAAATGCTTGAAAGCGTAGGCAGCTTCGGCGGTGACGATTCTTGGCGGGACATGCTCAAGGAAAGCATCATCTCGGAAGTGGATGAGCACAAAGCTAGGGAGCAAAACGATGGTTGACATGCCCAACACCATGAATGCCTATCTCATCACCACTAGCCGTGACGAGATGATTTCCCTCATGGCACCAAGCGAACGAATAGCTCGCCAGCTATTTGCGACGCATTTCCCTCGTAAACGCATTTCAACAGTGACGGAATGGCCTTCTGACATTCCTTGCACTGTTCCTTCCATCGAATGATCCTTCCCACACTCCGACTCACCACTAGCCATGCAGGAGGCATCTTCCAACTCGGTCCTGTCACCATCGAATGGGCCAACACCATCCCAGAAGGCAGCCAGCTCGTGGGCCAGCCCTGTTGGGGCTGGACCACAGTCCTATTCCCAAATGATGTTTGGTTTTTCGGAAGATAAAGCGTCCGATGGACGGCAAGCATATATATGTATTCCACCAGCCCTAGCAAAGGAGGTGATGGCCAAGGCTAAGGAGAGCCCACCGCCTCATCCAGTGTGGGCCAGCGCCAAACGGCGTAGTCGCTACTTTGTTGTCACGGCTAAGTCCTTGGACGACCTCACTGAAATTGCAGACTTCGCTCGCGTGGAGCTGGAGGAACCGGAAGAGCCTCTTACCAAAGCTCGCCGACATGCTTTTCAAACCCTACTTGGCCGCGCCCATCGCTACGCAGTGCTGGAGCCACTAGGCGACTGCCACTGCCTGGCCACGGCATGGCGTGATCAGCCCCTGAAGGGCACCAAGGCTTCCTCTCGCATTGTGCGTGAACTTCGTGACGCAAAACGCACTAAGGGGTTGACGCTTTGGTGAAAAGGCGGCATCATGCCGCCAAGGGACGCGAGTCCCGCCCATTGCTTCTTAAATCATGCACTCCAAAGTCGTGAGCGTTTCTGGCCACACCAGCGAGCGTGGCATTTCTGTATTTGCCAAAAATGTTCTTGGCAATACTGTTCCTGTGATGTTTGGCGGCGAGCCCGTCACTGAGGGCGTGTTTCGCATAGGTGAATTACTACGCGCCTGTCAGGCTCTAGAAACTGCGCTTTGCGCTCTAGAGGGCCAACGCTCAGACGTTGGCCCCAGCCCAATGCTGGACAATGCAATTAATGATTTGAACTATTTGCACATCCGTCTGGACGGGCTGGTGCAAGCCACTGCTGTAATGCACGGTTCAGTGGTGGAATGCATGGCTGTCGAGAAGCCTGATCTTATGCAGAGCTACCTCAGCGCTTTTGCAAAGGCGGCAGGGCAAGGAGAAGTGTGACAATGGATAGAGAACTGATGCAGTGGACAATGAAGCCTTCTGAATTCTTTGATGCAATGGCAGCTCGCATGCGGCGCCTTGAGAAACGCCTAGCCAAAGTCAAGAAGAGCGAAGAAGAACTCATTCTTGAACTCTACCGCCAAGTCACTTCTATTTAACCATCGGCCCCATCAGGGGCCTTTTTATTTGCCCAGGTGGAATCGTTCGGTAGCGGTTCAGTGCCGTATTCAAAGGTGTCGTAGTCCTCTTCATTGCGCGGATCGTAAATCGCTCCTTCGCGCATCCATTGTGAGAGGCGTTCCTTTTCCTGCTCTAGTGAAAGCTTCATGCCAGGTCCGGCCAGTGATGTATAGAGACTAGCTAGGTATGTATCTATGAAAAAGGCGGGCTTCAAGGCCCGCCTTTCTTAATAGTTGTGGCCTCCGATGAGCAATTTTACCTACGAGAGCGAAGCTCAATCGTAGGGACAGTGCGCTCCTGGGGTCCATGCGATACCCTGATTCACTTCGTCACGAAGATCGTCCGCACTGTCTCGCCCGTCCACCCTTACGGCTCGCCATGCGACTGA
>Ga0213866_10000581_pt1 | contig 28701 bp, 35 predicted proteins | sample PICome_11_FD_160079 | JGI IMG/M metagenome (GOLD analysis project Ga0213866, IMG submission 160079) | Coastal seawater microbial communities near Pivers Island, North Carolina, United States - PICO284 | ecosystem: Environmental > Aquatic > Marine > Coastal | place: USA: North Carolina... | reverse complement strand
AATGGCACCAACTACCTCGTAGCAGGTAGAACTGCTGCTGGCGGATCCTTCAGATTCTATACCAATAACACAACTAACATTGAATCAAATACCACTCCAAATGGAACCTTCGCAATGGAGATCCAAAGCAGTGGTAGGGTTGTTACTAAACAACCACTTGAGTTAGATAGCACTCTAGTTGATATTGGTGGATCTGCAGGTACATCTGGTCAGTTGCTATCTTCAACTGGTTCTGGAGTATCTTGGGTTAACAACACAGGTACAAACTCCTACTACTATTTGGCTATAAATACCGATAAGAATGACACCTCTGATTATGGCAACTTGAAGTTGACTGAAGTTAGTGGATCCTCAACCTTTGAGGCAAATGACACTAACTCAACAATCAGAACAGCACCAATTCTTTCTGATTTCTTTGCTCTAACTGGTGCATTGTCAATGGAAATCACCTCAACTGGATACCTTAAATTAACTACAGCGGTATAAGATGGCAGTAACAGTAGAAACTCTTGGAAAAGTTAGATATAATATCAGAGGTGAATATAAAACCTCTGATAATTATACTGTTGATGATATTGTCACCTATTATGGTGCTCAGTATCGTTGTAAAGCAAATAATAACGGATCGTCTAATTATTATCCCTCTGGATATCCAGCTTATTGGGAAAAATTAAGTGGTCTTACTTGTGAAAAGGGGCGTTGGAATTCATCAACAACATATCAGGTAAATGATATTGTAACTTATATTCATGAGTATGCTTACAATTCTGTTTGGAAGTGGTATGATACTTCGACTTGGATCTGTAAGCAAGCAAATACAAACTACAATCCAACAACTAATAATGGAACCCAATGGCAGAATCTGTCTACGGGATCTTCATTCTCAAGAAACGCATTCCTTGGTGCATGTAATGAGGGATATGTTGGGGAGTATAAAAAGATTTGGAACGCTAAATCTCAGTCAGTTATAGGAACGATTAATACCTTAAGAATCACAGGTGCTGGTTCTGGATGGAGATTTGATAATACTGTTGAAGGAAGAAGAGGCAGCCCTAGATCTGCTATGTTAAGATTGATCGCTACTGGTGGTGGTGGTAGTGGATTTGTGGGAGTAGCACATATTAATGAATCTGGGACAATTTTCCAATGTGAAATCGTTGATCCTGGTAAGGGTTATACTTCTGCTCCAACAATTAGTATTGACACTTCTGTATCTGGATATACTGGAAGAGTTGGTGGATCTAACCCATCTTTTGGTGTTTATGTAACAACAAACTCAACAAATGGTGCAACAGGAAATTCTGTTCTTGTTGGCATGGGAGATAGCATTGGACCATCAAGAACTTATGGTGCTGAAAGTAGATATAATTATCGATTTATTAATCGTAGATATCAATTAGTAAACTACGGACAGTCTGAATATCGTTCTGGATGTATTTCCATGAGCAATAATGATGGAAATGATAATAACTTTTCCATGGGTAATTTCATGAATCTTGATTACCTAGATGGATTACTTCCAACTCCAGATGGTGAGTATCCAAAGGTTATCCAAGTTGAAACGAATGGTAGAGATACATTAGTTCTGTTTAATAATGGAGAAGTTCATTATCAAGGATATAATGGTAATGGACAGCAAGGAGCAAACTATACTGATGGCAGACCTCAGTGTCCATTAAGATGTGGATATGCAAACGTCAACAAGTCTGGTACGACAACTTTAAGAGGTAAAAAAGCAATTCGTATTGCCTCAGCATCTCCTGGTTCAAGTGATGAATCTCATGCGATGTATTGTTTGATTGAGAATACTGACGGAACCAGAGATCTTTATAGTTGGGGTTATAATGGATATGGACAGTTGGGTCACTCTGATACGAGTGCCAGATCTAATCCAACTCAAATTCCTCTTAATCCATCTACCTATGGAAGAATTGTTGAGATCTGGGCAGCAGGTGGCAACTATGGAAACCTATTTGTCCTAACAGATTTGGGTCATTTGTATTCTTGTGGATACAATGGATATGGGCAGTTGGGTAGAGGTAACAGTAGCAACCAAACAACATTAGGTAGAGTTGACTCCAACTCATTTGGAACGCTGACTGGTTCTGGACAAAGAGTTAAAAAGTTTAGTACAATTGGTGGTGGTTCTCACCAGTTCTCAGCTCTTGTAAGAGGTGATGGATCCGCTTATACTTGGGGTTATAACAATAACGGTCAGTGTGCACATAACCATACATACAATACTTATGTTCCAGTAAGAGTTCGTACTTCTGGATATAGTGGTGCATCAAACCCAGTAACTTCAACCTCAAACCAAGGTACAGGTCAAGGAACAGCATTTACTGATTGTGTTGATTGGTGGTGTTGTGGCGGTGGTTCTCACCTGTTCTCCTACATGACCAGAGGATCTAGTATCACAAATAATACTTTGTATGCTTGTGGTTATAATGGTTATTATAATTTGAGTAACTCTTCTAATAATACAACTAACGTATCTACTTTACAGAACGTTAAGATAAACAATAATGTTAATGCAACAAACGTCATGATGACTGTTTCCAACCAAGGAAGCAGCAGTTCTTATATTAGTGTTGCTATCTACCGTTATAGTGGATCGACAGATACTGCTGCGAATACTGGATATCTGACAAACTTTGCTTCTAGAGCTTATGGTAATTTGGGTGAGTGGTACTTTGGTGGTTATGACGCTGGAGTATCTGGTCGCTGTCACTCTGATAGTTATGAGAACAGAAGGGACCTTGACCCAGATTGGATAAATACAAATTATAGGTTAAAGAATAATTATTTCGAACCTTATGCAAACTATGGAAACTGGTTTATGACACAAACTGGAAACTCATCTTCCAAAGGATCTTATTGGGCAGACTTGACTAATGGTGTTGTATTTGTAACACAAAACAGTCCATTTGGTAATAGTAATAATACTGGATCTTCTGGAGATGGTGGAGGTATGGGTAGCCTAAGAAGACCGAAGCATCAGCATCAATAAGGAGGAATAATTTAAAACAATGGCAAGCGTAACATTAGGAAAAGTTAAGTTTATTCATAGAGGTGCTTATACAGCATCTACAACTTACAGTAAAGGTGATATTGTAAGTTATGAAAATCGTTTGTACATCTATAAGAATGATGTGCCAAAAGCACATTCTCCTATTATTCTTCCAACCTTAAATGGAACTATTGTATCCTTAGGTATCCAAACTAGTGTTGTTAGAGTTACTTTTACTGGATTCAATCCAACAACCCAGGTTGCTGGGATTGTAACTTCTTATCTTGAAAAGGCTGTTTATGGTCCAGAAGAATGGGCACCTAGAACAGGATTGAATTTTTATAATGAATGGTTCACTGCTAATACTGGGATTACATCAGTTAATCCAGTTAGCTCGTCTCAGGCTGATTTATATCTAACTTCTGTTGGTATTAATACTGCCATTAAGGCTAATGAACCAGTTAAGATTGGTCCAAGAAGAATGTGTGGTATGTATGAAATTGCCGACAACACATTAGATTGGGATTTATACTCTGAAGGATATAATCATACTGGAGAATGGCAGAATGGTACAACTTATTTCCCTGGAGACATTGTAAAGAGAAGAAATAGTTCTTATATTTGTGGAGTAGGTCACTCATCTGTTGACCCAATGTTTGATTTTCCTGGAGTATGGGAAATATTCTCCAGAGGTGATGATCTTATGCCTTATGATAGATGCATAGGATTTGTAAATAATCAACCCTGGAATTGGAGGGGACACCCATACATAGATAATCCAATTTGGGGAGCCAATCGATACCAAGGAAATATTCCTTGGGATAACACTTTAGGTATTGGCGCTAGTTCACAACATGCCTGGAGATGGAATGCTGGTTGGAATAAGGGTCATATGAACTATACCCACCAAGAGGCATTTATTGCTGGAAATGGTCAGGTTTGCACTGACGGTGGTACTAATAGTAATAATTATAAGAGTGCTGGAAATACTTTATATGCTAAAGAGACTGACATTGGTAACAATATTGACTTCAACCGTGGTGAGTTCTATGATATCGGAAACCTACCTCTACACAGAGTAAAGAAAGCTCCAAATATTATTCAGGCATATCATTCGTGGAGTGGTATGAGATGTTATGTACTATCTGATGGTAGTATTAAGATGTCTGGTCAGACTAATAATGGTTACTGGGGTTATTCTAATGATGATGCTGGAACACCAAACGGTGGTTGGTCCATTCCTAGAAGAATGTTTAAGAACAGAAGCATCGTAAAAGTTGTTTCTGGTGGACACCAAGCAAGAGATGGAGATACTCATATCATTGCCCTTGATGAGTATGGTGAGATTCACCTATGGGGTAGAAATGATACTGGTCAGTGTGGTATTAGTTCGGAAGTTTCTTCTAATACAGCTCCTGGACAAGGTAAGGGATCATCGGATATTTACTACTTCCAAGATGGTAGCATGGGTGTCAACAATAGATCATATCTTGTTCACTCAATGAATAGAGATTTCTTCTTTGAAGGTGCTAGAATTGTTGATATTTGGGCAGGTCATAGAACATCATTTGCACTTGATGAAAATGGAAATCTATGGTCTTGGGGTTATAATAACTATGGTCAATTAGGATATCCAACTAATAGCGGATTTAGAGATTCTGATAGATCTTATACACCTAAGAGAAGCCCAATTAACTGGGCATCTTATGGAGGTATTCAAAAGTTTATTTGTTCTTCTTCCGAAGCCAATAATGATTTTATTGTTCTTTTGGATGGTCAGAACAATGTTTGGACTCAGGGATACAATGGTCAAGGTCAACTAGGACAAGGTAATACAACAAACGGAAATAATGGCAGCACTATTGCTAGGAGAAGTCAGAGTTGGACCACTGGATCTTTATCTGGACAATGTGCTAATGTTTGGGCTGATTGTGATAATAGTGGTCATGCTCACCTCTGGGTTAGAAAGAGAAATGGTGAAACCTATGCATGCGGATATAATGGTAACCGCAATTTAACTGACGGCGGCACAACTAATCAGACTAAACCAGTACCAATTTATCAACCTGGTGGATCATCCACTTTGATTTTGAAAAACGTTGTTACTGTTGCTGCTGGTGGTAGATCTGGAGGAACAACTCAGTCTATACTTACAGACAGTGGGCATGTTTATGCTTGTGGTTGGAATGGATATGGTGAAGGAAGAAATGGAACATCAGGTCAGTTAACAAATAATAATATTAGATATCAGCAAAATGGTCAGCGCCAGTATGCTCTGGGAAGATGTCTAGGTGCACCTTATTATCATATGAGTCCTACTGATAATAATTACAATCAAATTAAAATGGATAGTCATCCTTGGGGAGGTGCTCATTGTATCGACATCCACCATACTGGAGATTATGAGGGTAATATTAGTCACACCGCTAGGTCTGCACACTTATATGATAATGGTGAGTTAACTCATGCTGGACGTGATTATGACTGGGGATTCGCACAAAACAGAAGCCACATTTATGGCGCTGTTAATGGACACTTATTAGGATAATAACAATGAGTACAAGAAAAATTCTATCACTTAAGTCTAATTATAGTAGTTACAATTTTCCAGAGTTGGACTTGCCAACTTCTCCACCAATTGTTGGTGTCAGAACTGACGTTACTATGGTTTATGTTTTTGATGATGAAGGAAATATCACTGGAGAAGAAGAGCAATATTCTGAATCTCCAATTTATGACGATGATTGGAAATTAGATGAACTTGATATTTTTCTATGCTCTACTGATGAAAGAGTGTACTTTTCTATTCATGGTGATTTTACAATGGAACTTTTGGAAACAACTTTTTATGTTCCAGATGTAGACTCCATCATGTCGGCAGATTCGCCAGAAGAAGAGAGATATGCTGGAGATTTAGAACTACTACAAACAACTACTGAAAAAGAACTTTTTGATTTGAGATTTGAAACTCATGAAACTTTAGTAGAATCTATGGGTGAAGATTATGTGGTAGATATACTACAATTTGATAATGATATACGTGATAAATATCTAAATGATGCAGATTATCTTGGATATCTTGGGATTACCACTACTTTAACTGAAGCACAACATCAGAGAGTAATGTATTATTCTGGTGAACAACCAACTGTTCCTCCATCTGAAGACCCTGAAGATAACATCAACTCAGCTTTAACCATACTCTAACACCTCATGGATAATATAAGAACTAATTTTTCAAATATTGCCAAAGAATTATCTCAAGATTATCGTGGTGAGTGGAGACATGGAGTAGCATACCGTAAAAATGATGTTGTTAGGGTGAACGGATCTGCTTACGTTTGTAAGACAGACAAGTATTTCCAAAATAATCTTCACGGAGAAAAGTTCAAACCAGAGCATGACTCTGAAGGATGGGATAGATACTCAGCTGGATATTGCTGGACTGGGCAATGGATGGAGAATGGTGAATACTATCCAGGGGATATTATTAACTATAATGGTGATAGATACGTTTGTAAGAAACATGGTAAGTTCATCCACCCTGTTTATGAGAACACAAGTTCGTCTTCTTATTGGGATAGAATAAGTACAAACTCAAACCAGAACAAAGCAAATAGAACTATTATGTTCTGGAATCGTGAACCAATGGGTTGGAACGATAAGAACTGGGGATGGCAACCAGGTAGACTTGATCCTGGAATGTTGGGGACCAATGGTGCTTCATTTATCAATGGTAACTATGAAGCAGTTCATATTGGATATCACAACGACTATAGTTTTGGTGCCTCAGAATTTGGATATGGTGGTCAACAGGATGTTGCATCACCATCAGTATTCCAGCGTTGGGATGAATATGATGGATATAGAACTTCGACAGTAGATCCTGGAGTTTTTGGAGCAAGAGGAAGAGTCATCCAGGGTGTTGGAGACTCTCACCACATGTATGGATTCCTATTTGATACTGGTGAGGTATTCTGGGCTGGATGGATGGGATCTGGTGAGCACGGGGATGGTGGTACTACTAACAGATACTATTCTAGAAGAGTAGGTAGATGTAATAATCAGGGTGGTGGTTTCGACTACAACCAACAAATCCAAATCTTTCAGGGTAAAGGATACGAAAGAAGACGCCAAGGTCTTATTAGAGACATGCAGGCAATCAAGATTGGAACCACTGCTGTTGCTAACGCTAGAAACTCTAGCAGTACTAATGCTGCCCTTGATATTGATGGTAATCTATGGACCTGGGGTTATAACGGACACACTGGTCTCGGCAGAAACTTTAGATATAATAACAACTGGAATAATAGTTATGTTCCTGGCAGAATCCCTCAACAGTATTTTGACAACAGAAAGATTAAAGATTTCTGGTTAGGTGGCGGTAACTATCAGTTTGGACATGCTCTAGATGAAGATGGAAATCTGTGGGGTTGGGGATATAATAGCTCTGGAGATCATCTTGGCGTCGGTAACGACCAGTATACTGGTGCTCCTAGAAAAGTTCCTTACATCTGGGAAAAACATGGTGGAATTAAAAAGATAGCAACTGCTGGTTATAACACTTATTATACTACCATTGTTCTAACTCATGATGGTGTTCTACACCAGGCAGGTAGAGGTGAAAGCGTTGGTAGAAATTTGTATCAAACTGGTGATTACACTGATGATCAGGCATCTGTTGGTGGTGGTTTCTCTCCAATGCAAAAGTATTGGTGGGATCGCGCCAGATCAATGGAAGTATCTGGAGCAGAATTAAGACATTTCTGGAACGTTACTGATCTTTATAATGATGTTGAAGATTTCTGGTTCAGTAATGATCAGAATAACCCAAGATTATTCATTAAGCAGCGTAGTACTGGAATGATTTTTGGTGTTGGTACTCAGGCATATTATAGATTTGGTACTCATGACTGGATTGCTAGTGAAGCGCAAAATACAGGAGATCAGCCATATACCAATCCAAGCCTTCAGTATCCACATCCGATGTATATCGGATATAGTGATATTATTGATATCACAAGATCGGGTGATGGAAACAACGAATGGAGATTTGGTTACTATCTGAGTGCTACTGGAAGAGTCATTGTTCAAGGTAACGGTGATGAAGAAGGTTATGGTGGAGGTACTAACCGTTGGAGTGGTTACTATCATGTAGACGGAAGAAACAAACTTCCATGGGAGTTTGACAATACCCTACAGTATTCTAATCACCAGGTTAGCTGGTTCTCTAAGATTGCTAGTATTAGTACTCCATGTAATAATGATGGATTCTTTGCTATCTGCCAGGACGATAAACTGTACTCTGTCGGACAGGGTACTGGACTTGATCCATCAAGAACCGATCCAAACTCACGTATGATGGGTAGAATCGGTATCTGATTTTTAGGGACTTGTAATTCCTCTATATACTTGGTATAATACATCATATGTTTAATTGAAGTGTATGCACTTTGCGAAGATTGCTCTAGATAATGGCGGTAGTATTCATCCTTTAATTATTCCTGCTACTCTTACAAACGGAACGGGTTTGATGAATCCTTCCGTTTATAATGATAATGGGAAGATCATGGTGAATCTTCGTCATGTAAACTATACGTTTTATCACTCAGAAAAGAAAACATTTCAGCATCAATGGGGTCCTTTGACCTATGTGCATCCTGAGAATGACATGCACCTAAGGACTGTAAATTATTATCTGGAATTGGATGATGATCTGAATGTCAGTAGAGTTAATAGAATTGATACTACAGAATTAGATAAAGAACCTCTCTGGGATTTTGTTGGTCTTGAAGACGCAAGACTTTTTCGTTGGGATGGAGATCTGTATATTTCTGGTGTTCGACGAGATACCACAACAAATGGTCAGGGGAGGATGGAACTTTCTAAGATCATTGTTGGAGAAGATTATGTGAAGGAAGTATCACGGGTTCGTATTCAACCGCCTAAGGATCCAAATTCTTACTGCGAAAAGAATTGGATGCCGATTCCTGATATGCCCTGGCATTATGTTAAGTGGTCTAATCCTACAGAAGTTGTCAAAGTTGATCCAGTTAACGGAACTTCTCAGACAACCCATCTGACTCAGATGGTTCACATTCCTAGAGACGTTAGGGGTGGATCTCATGTCATTCCTCTTGATGATGATCACTATTTTGCTCTAACTCACGAAGTTGATTTATTCCAGAGTGAAGTTGGACGTAAAGATGGTCTTTATCGCCACAGATTTATGATCTGGGACAAGAACTGGCAGTGCTGTGGATTCTCCAAGGACTTCTCCTTCATGGATGCACACGTTGAGTTCTGTACTGGCATGTGCTACTACAAAGGTGATATTCTTATGACCTTTGGATTCCAAGATAATGCCGCATATTTGCTAAGAGTTTCACCTGAAGTTGTAAAAGATTTTATTGCTGGAAAATACGATGAAGAGAACTGATATTATCCAATCGCTCATTGATAAAATTGGAGCAAAAAAATATCTAGAAGTTGGTGTATCTGCTGGGGAAAACTTTAGAGATATTAAGTGTGACTATAAAGTTGGTGTAGATCCAGAAAGGACTTCACCAGCAACTATTCATATGACATCTGATGATTTCTTTAAATCAAATAAAGAAACCTTCGATGTAATTTTCGTCGATGGTCTTCATCATGCAGATCAGGTCTATCGTGATATTATGAATTCACTCAACTGTCTGAGTGATACTGGATATATTGTCTGTCATGATATGAATCCAGAAAAGGAAGAACATCAAACTATTCCTTTCCGTGGTGGTATCTGGAATGGTGATTGTTGGAAAGCATTCGTTCAACTCAGACAAGAGAGAGATGATCTCGCTATGTGTGTTGTTGATACTGATTATGGGTGTGGAGTTATTAGGAGAGGATACCAAGAAAAACTTGATAAGATTAATGATCTAAACTTCCATGCTTTTGCTAATAAAAGGAAAGAATGGCTAAACTTAATTACACCCGACCAATTCATTTCTAAAATTTTAATGACAAATACTGAAAAGCGAGCAACTGATAATCGTTATCTAATCAATCTTCTGGAAGACTTTATTCAGAATCCAGATGATGCTGAAATTAATTATCAGCTAGCTCTCTATTATGATGAGATTGGTCAGACTGCTGCAGCAATGTCTTACTATCTTCGAACGACTGAGCGTAGTGAAGATAAACTACTTCAATATGAATGTTTGATTCGTGCTTCGATGTGCTATGACAAACAGGGAACTCGCAAGTTTACTGTCAAGGGATTGATTCAGAATGCATTGACTGTAATTCCAGAGCGTCCAGAAGCACATTTCCTTCTAGCAAGGTACTATGAGCGCAGTGATAAGGATGGTAGTTGGAAAGACTGCTATCAAACTGCTTGTTTAGCAGAACAATTCTGTGATAGAAATCCTCCACCACTTCGTACAAAGGTGGATTATCCTGGTTTCTATGGCATTCTTTTTGAGAAAGCCGTATCCTCTTGGTGGTGTGGTCTATGTGATGAGTCAAGAGATATGCTTCAAGATCTTCTTGAAAACTATGAACTTGATCAAGTACATAGAGCATCAGTTATTGCTAACCTTGAAAAGATCACTGGTGACAAAACAACAGGTCTTCCCCGTCTGAATTGGTATAGCAAAACAAATCATAAGAAACTTAGATTCAAGTTCAAGGGATCTAAGGATATTGTCAAAAACTATTCTGAGTCTTATCAGGATATGTTTGTTCTTTCTATGCTTAATGGTAAGAAGAAAGGAACTTATCTTGAGATTGGTGCAGGTAATTCTTTCTATGGAAACAATACTGCTCTCCTGGAAACTAAGTTTGACTGGACTGGTGTTGCTCTTGACATCGACGAAAACTTTGTCAACGCACACAATAACGAAAGGAAGCATACATGTGTCCTTAAGGATGCTCTGAAAGTTAACTATGAGCGATTCCTGAACGGGTTAGACATGCCTTCCGATATCGATTACCTACAGTTGGATTGCGATCCTCCAGAGGTCACATACAAGATCCTCTTGAACATGCCCTTCGAAACTCACAGGTTTGCTGTGATTACATATGAGCATGATTACTATTGTGATGAGACTAAATCTTTCCGAGATAAGTCTAGAAAGTATCTTGAGTCTTTTGGATATAAATTAGTTGTGGATAATATCTCACCTAATGAGAACAAACCATATGAAGATTGGTGGGTACATCCAGAACTAGTTGACGAATCAATCCTTGAAAAGATGATTTGTGTTGATGGTGAAACCAAAAAAGCCGAAAAATACATGTTAAATTCTCTGTAAACTTATGTCTACTCCTATTCCTGTTATTGGTATTCCTGTTGTAAACAGCACTTTTTGGGTTAGTCGATTGCTCATGAGTATCGACTACCCAGTTGATGAAGTCTTCATTATTAATAATAATGGTCGTGGTGAACTAGATGAGGATCTTGATAAACTTGCAAGTCTAAAGCATAAGTTTGTCAAGAAAGTTAGAGTTGCTCATCTTCCTGGTAACCTTGGTGTTGCTGGTTCTTGGAACTTAATCATCAAGTGTTATTTGATGGCACCCTATTGGGTCATTTGTAACGATGATGTTTCCTTTGGACCAGGATTTCTTGAAGAGATGGCTAACACCGTTAATGGTGATGAAATGATTGGCATGATCCATGGAAACAAAGGTGACTATGGTGTTGGTAGTTGGGATGTATTCCTAGTAAGGGAAAATATTATTAGGCAGTTTGGTCTGTTTGATGAAAACTTATATCCAGCATACTGTGAAGATGCTGATATGATCATGCGATTTATGCATCGTCCTATCCGCAAAGTTCTTGAGTTAAATTCTATGTATTATCATGGATTTGGCAAAAAGGATGAATACTATACTCATGGTAGTCAGACTAAGAAGACTGATCCAACTCTTAAAGAGAAACTTGAGGCATGTAATGCCATGAACATTGATTATCTCACTGAAAAGTGGGGTAAAGACTGGAGGATTTGTGGACCTACTAATCTTCCTTGGGAAAATGAAGAACAAAGAGTTTCGGCAACAACATTTGATTTGGACTTTGTTCGTAGTAAGCATCTAGGTTTCTAGTATGGATCAGTTACTAAGTGTCAATCCCGAGTATAGAAAATCTCAGAGAGTAATTATCGTTGATAATTTCTATAAAGATCCTCATGCCGTAAGGAAGTTTGCTCTGGAGCAGGACTACTTTGATGATCCTGGATATATTGGTAGAAGAACTCGAAAACAATTCTTTATTCCAGGAATCAAAGAAGCATTTGAAGACCTATTGGGGCAACCGATTACTAAATGGGAAGAGCATGGGATGAATGCCAGATTTCAACATAACTGGTCTGGCGAGAAACTGGTTTATCATTGTGATGATCAGACATGGGCAGGTATGATTTACTTGACTCCCGATGCACCTCCAGAGTGTGGAACTACCATGTGGAGACACAAAGAGACAAAGATTCATCATAATTCTCAAATTGATTGGGATTCTGGTCAGGGATTAAAAGTTTTTAATCAGAGAACATTCTTGGATAGAACCCCATACGAACCAGTTGATGTTGCTGGTAATGTTTTTAACAGACTAGTTCTTTTCAGTGGCGGAAATATTCACTCTGCTTCTGAATATTTTGGAGATTGTAAGGAAAATTGCAGACTCTGGCACATGTTCTTTTTCGATTAAACTAATATGAATTTCAAAATTTATTCCAAGGGCGGATGCCCATACTGCGAAAAAATTAAAAAGGTTATGAAGTTGACAAAACTCAACCACGTGGTTTATACTCTTGGTGAAGACTTTACCAGAGAAGAATTTTACGCTGAATTTGGAGAAGGTACTACCTTCCCACAGGTTATTGTTGACGATAAGAAAATTGGTGGTTGTAACGACACTGTTAATTTTCTAAAAGAACAACAACTTGTCTGATGAGCAACATAAATAATGATACCCGCATAAATCGTGGGATTGAATTCGTTCTTAATGGAGGTAAGAGAAAGCAACCCAAAACCTTTCATATCATCTTTGGTAAGATGGTAAGCTTTCTCAAACGGGAAGTAACTATCTACCTTGAATTTTCCTTAGATATAAGGAAACGCAGAACTTCCCGAGGAGAAAAAAATGTTAGCAACTAGTTTAGTCATCGGTTCCTTCATAACCGTTCTATTTTTTATAGTTGGTATAATGGTAGGTTGGGTAGCAAGAGAGTACATGATGAACTATCGGGAAATTCCAAGACCTCACCCCGAGATGTTTGATGGACAGGGGAATTTAATTCCAGATGAGGTGATCGCATTTAACTTTGAAAACTATCATGACTACGAAGACAATGGCGAAGACGAAGAATGATTCTTTAGATCTCCCAGCAAATCCTTTTATTTTTGAAATTTTGAGTCTTGCTGCGAAGCAAAAATCTAAAGCAAAAAAGATTGAGGTACTGCAGAGGTATTCTCATCCATGTTTAAAAACTATTTTTATTTGGAACTTTGATGAAACTGTAACTTCTGTTCTTCCTCCTGGCGATGTTCCCTATGCTGCTGTTGATGAGCAGGATTCTTTCAAAGGAACTCTAAGTGAGAAGATTGCCGATGCAGTTTCTAAAATGGAAGAACTTGGAAGTAATTCTCTTGGTTCTCAAGATCAAGGACGTTCTTCTATCCGTAAAGAATACAGTAAGTTTTACAATTTTGTTAAAGGTGGTAACGATGGATTGAGTTCTCTTCGTAGAGAAACTATGTTTATCAATGTTCTACAAGGACTACACCCACTTGAAGCAGAAATTATTTGTCTAACAAAAGACAAAAAACTGGAAACCAAATACAAGATCTCTAAAGATGTTGTATCTGAAGCATATCCTGACATTAGGTGGGGTAACAGAGGTTAAAAATTATCTGGATCTTTTCATTATGAAAAAAGAAGTTAAAGAAGAGCAACAAACTAGAGTTGCTCTTAGAGGAGAAGAGACTATGTTTTGGTCCGCATCAGAAAAAGAATGTTCCAAACAAAAGTATGGATGTGAGATACTCATTGAAAATGGAACATGGGAGCAAGTCACTACAAAAGATGCTCCTAATGATGCACGTATTGTAACTTATATTGTTGATGGTGAAACTAGATATGATCTAACAAAAAGCGCAAAGGCAGTCAATGTCTTTGATATGTATTGGGACAAGTTTCGTGAAGGTCTCAAGGACATAAGGTATGGTGAGGGTAGGATCAGCCCTAAACTCTGGGGTTATCAGGCACCTAAAAAGAAAAAGCAGAAGTAGTTTCAATATATCAGCAAAAAATTTTCCCCAAAATTTTTGACCTATAGGGTTTTTGTAACACATGTTACAAAACTACTTGACTATATACTATATCAAGGGTATAATACCCTTACGTTCATCCACATGTTAGCACTATTGCTGGCATTCACCCTTGCCCATCATGATGATAGTTCACCCTATGGGTGGCACATGTCTTGTGAAGAGTGGCTAAAACAATCTATTGAAATCCAACAGGATCCAAACCTTGACTTTCGCGCCAAGAGGAACCTAATCGGATACCTTAGATCAAAAGTACCAGGTGAATGTAACCAAGTGTTAACATAGGACGCAAGTAAGTCGCGGAACGGAGCGTTCATCCTGTGTTATCATTAGCTTTAATCTTTTTTAGTCACATCGAACCTGAGCTTTTTCTTAGGTGTGAAGACTATCTTTGGTTAAAACAGGGGTTGGAAGAGAGTAGTCTCTTTACACCTGCGGAAAAGTTGGATATCACCCTTCATTGGATGGAACATACTAATCCCACCTGTTTTGATAACAAGGACGCAAACGACTGAAGGAACGGGATCTTAACACATCTCATTTCTTTAGGAGTAAAACCATGTCTAAAGTAGTTTATCGTGGTAAAGCTTACGACACCGAAGAGCGTCGTCAGCAACAATCACAAGCACAACAACAACCTCAACAATACAACGAAGTTTATCGTGGAGTAAAATTCGTTAAGGAGGACAAGTGATGCAGAAACTCAATTTCCTTCAACTCATTAAAGAGAAGAAGCAAAAAGAAGATCGTCGTCACAAAGCAGAACTCTGCATGGCGGGAAACTGTCAGGTAGGGAAAAAATGATTGCTTTGATTGCTGGCATTGTCGGCGGATCAACAGCATTCATGCTTTTAATTTATGCTGAAGTTCTCTTGTTGAGCAAGTAATGGAAAACTACACATATCACTATGATGATATGGATAAGGATAATAGACCACCTGCCTGCTATCAACTAACTTATAGGGGATGTAAGTATTGGTCTTGTTATCAAGTTCATTTAAGAGAATGGTTTGAAAGCGTTTTGTCTATCGAACCTATCTATAACAGAAGGGGTTGACGCCCCTTCTTTTTTTGTGTAGAATGGTTCAAGAGAACAATATTTTATGGACAAAGAAAAACTAAAACTCATGGTCCGTAATCTTGAACTGTTAGTTGATTCTCTTAAAGCAGAAATATACTCTGATACTCAGAGTTATCTGAACTATGAGGATATAAAGGGTGGTTTGCACGATTACGACGAAATCTTTGATGATGATGATGGATACCCAGACTGATGACTAGTAGATCTAAAAGACTTATCAAGTTGCTTGAGCGTTTAATCAAGCAAGATCATCTCTATACTGAAGAAAAGATTATAGAGATGAAAGCACAACTCAGAGAGTTGAAAGAGCAACTCTCAGAAATCGAAAAGAAAACATCAAAAGGATTTGGTAACAAATGATAGTAAAACTGATTAGTGTAACTCCCGATGCTGAGCAGACTATGGCATATATTGCCAGGGTCTCAAATCCAAGCAACCAGGAAAATCCTAACTATGCTAAGTTGTTGGGTTATTGTATTAAGCACAATCACTGGTCTGTGTTTGAGCAAAGCACAATGACTCTGGAAATTGAGACTACTCGTGCTATCGCGGCTCAGATTTTGCGTCATCGTTCGTTTACATTTCAAGAGTTTTCGCAACGCTATGCTGATTCTTCCCTACTCTCAAAGAAGATCCCTCTTCCAGAGCTCCGTCGTCAAGACACGAAGAATCGTCAAAACTCTATTAATGACTTGGATAAAGAAACGATTGATCTTCTTACCCGCCAAATGAATACTCTTTTTGATTCATCTATGGCATTATATCAACAGATGTTGGATCGTGGAGTTGCAAAAGAGTGTGCTCGTAATGTTCTTCCTCTTTGTACCCCAACTAAAATTTATATGACTGGTTCTTGCCGTAGTTGGATTCATTACATCAGCCTTCGTTCTGCTCATGGAACTCAAAAGGAACACATGGATGTTGCTCTTGCTTGTAAGGAAGTATTTAAGGAACAGTTTCCATCTGTTTCTGAAGCTCTTGAGTGGAATTAACTAAATAAATTTACTAGGATTAGTATAACAATTTTTAAATATGTCTGTAGAATTTAGTTGGAAAGTTAACGCTCTTAAATACGGCAACGAACCTGGGTTTGTTCATGTTGCTCAGTTCGCAGACTGCTCTTATGTTGCGAGCGAAACTGTAGGATTAACAACATATGTTGCTGAAGAAAGACTAATTATTGAATTAGATCCTCCATCTGAAGATGGATATATTTCATTTGGTGAAATAACTGAAGAACTTGTTCTTGAGTGGATCACTCCTAAACTCGATGAAATTGATGAAGTTGAATTGCAGAGTAAGCAATTTAAATTAACTACTGTTATCCAAGAAAAAATAAGCGGCAAAGAAGAACTTTCTAGCGGAGCTCCTTGGGAACCTGAGGTTGTAGAGGAATTGCCTAACACATAGACCACAGCACATAAATAAATTATCTTGAAATTCTGACTTATGGCAACATACCCTGTAGTGAATACGAAAACTGGAGAACAAAAAGAAGTTGTCCTTAGTGTTAATGACTGGGATCAATGGAAAGAAGACAATCCTGAGTGGATTCGGGATTGGTCGGATCCATCGACTTGTCCTCAACCTGGAGAGGTTGGAGAGTGGCGAGATAAACTTGTCGCTAAAAATCCTGGATGGAACGATGTTCTTCAAAAAGCATCAAAAGCACCTGGTTCTAGAGTAAAGAAAATCTAATGGCAAGAAGAAAAAGAGGATCTGCAGAGCAACCAATCGGGGTTGGACTCACGGCAAAGCAGATGAAGAGGAAAAAACCTCTTAGTTCTGATTATCTGATTGATATTGATCCACTTACAGATAATCAAAAGCGTTTATTTGAATCATACAACGAAGATAAGCATATTGTTGCTTATGGATGTGCTGGTACTGGTAAAACCTTTATCACTCTTTATAACGCTCTCTGTGATGTATTGGATGAGAGAACACCTTATGAGAGAATCTATCTTGTTCGTTCTCTTGTAGCAACTCGTGAGATTGGTTTTCTACCTGGTTCTCATGAAGACAAGGCAGACATTTACCAAATTCCATATAAGAATATGGTAAAGTATATGTTCCAGATGCCTTCTGATGCAGACTTTGAGATGCTGTATGGCAATCTTAAGTCACAGGAAACCATTAAGTTCTGGTCTACCTCATTCCTTCGTGGAACGACTCTTGATAATGCTATTGTTATTGTTGATGAATTTCAAAACTTGAATTTTCACGAATTAGATAGTATAATTACTCGTGTTGGTGAAAATACCAAAATTTGTTTCTGTGGGGACTCTAGTCAGTCCGATCTACAAAAGACAAATGAAAAAAATGGTATTCATGATTTTATGAAAGTTCTAAGAGCAATGCCATCCTTTGATCTAATTGAATTTGGTGTAGAGGATATCGTTCGTTCTGGACTTGTTAAGGAATACATTATTGCAAAAATGGAAGCAGGTTTTTAATGTTCAATCATGTTGATATTGATCTCCCTCAACTTGAGAGGGAGACTATTGATGGAGTGAGGTACTACAAAGTTCCTGATGAAGAAGAACTTCTCCGACTGGTCTCCATCACTTCGGTGACCAGTCATTTTAATAGGGAGATCTTTATTAACTGGCGTAAAAAGGTTGGTGATGAAGAAGCTGATCGAGTAACCAAGGCAGCAACGAGTCGTGGCACTGATATGCACACTCTCGTAGAGCATCATCTAAAGAATGAAGATCTACCTAAAGTTCAACCTATCTCAGATTTTCTTTTTAAAATTGCTAAAGAAAATCTAAATCGTATAAATAATATCTACGCCCTTGAAGGTTCGCTATATAGTAAGCAATTGGGTGTTGCTGGGACAGTTGATTGTATTGCCGAATATGACGGCGAGTTAGCAATAATCGACTTTAAGACTTCTAAAAAACCAAAACCACGCGAGTGGATCGAACACTATTTTGTACAGTGCATGGCATATGGTTGTATGCTGTACGAACTGACTGGAATCTCAGTCAAAAAACTTGTAATCATTATGGCTTGTGAAAATGGAGAATGCGTCGTTTATGAAGAAAGAGACAAATCAAAGTACATCAAACTCCTCAGCAAATATATTAGAAAATTTGTTGGAGATAAACTGGAACTCTATGGAACAAAATAAAGAACTAGAACAGGCAATAGAAAGTAAGTTTTTAACGCCTTCTAAATTTGCACTTGAGATTGAAAAGATTGTGGCGGAAGAAAACTTCAACTACATCGATGCAATCTGTCACTATTGCGAAATCAATAGTCTTGAGGTAGAATCAGTCACGAAGCTCATTTCAAAACCACTGAAAGAGCGACTGAAGTGGGACGCCACTCGTCTCAACTTCATGAAACGAACCTCAAGAGCGAAACTTCCTCTATGATTTCCCGTGATGATTTAATGCACCATCGCCTACAGGCATGGTTGCGTGAAAATAAATGTGATGACTTAGAGTATCTTGGTTTTTATCCAGATGCTTTAGGTGTCGATAAGCATTGGTATCGCATTGCCGACCATGAAGTTACAGTTGATTGTATTGAAGATCTTGAATTAGTCGATGCTGAAAGTGAGCCCCTTTGAAACCTACCAACACTATCTTTCACTAAAAAATCATTTTACTAATCCAAAGTATGATTTTTTCAAGTACGGTGCTAAGACTCGTGCAAGCGTAACCTCTTTTAATAAGAGGAAAGATAAGTATTGGTTTGAAAAAACTTCGCGTAAATATAATGATAAGGAAGTCGTAGATTTTCTTGTATCCAATTTCACTGCCACCGATAACCCACAAAACCTATGGATTGGAGAAATTATCAATTCTGGCGAAAGAAACTACGCCGAGTGGATGAAAAGACAGCAGAGTTTGACCTACTTGTTCAAAGAGCAAAGCAACGAATTGTTCTCGGAGAACGAATTAGAGAGTGTTTTCGACTGTTCGAAAGGTCATCCAACCGTTCTTAAAAAGTTCCTGAGCGGGACAATTTCACTAGAGACCCTAGTGATTTACAATAAAATATTCCTGTTCGGGAATAAGTTTGACAAGCAACTTTTGGACCCAGTGTGGGAAACCGTAAGTTTAAAATTAAAGAAGTACACTCCATTCCTAAATATTGATGTATTCCAATACAAAAATATATTAAGGTCCATTGTAAATGAGTGACTTTTTTAAATCCGACATAATTCAAGAAGAGTTGAAAGAAATCAACAGACTTCAAGAAGAAATATACGGAAGTGTCCTCACATTCGGTATCATGGACCGTGAGACCAAGTTAAGTCACATTGAGAAACTCCAAAGCTTGCTAGAAAAGCAAAGAGTGATGTATACTAGGTTATCTCTTTCAGACGATCCAGAAGCGGTAGAAATGAAAGAGAACCTACGCAAATCAGTTGCCCTGATGGGTTTCCCAGCAGAGACTGATGTGCAAGTTTTATTCCATAGTATGACTGAGACAATCGAATCCCTCAAGAAATATCTTGACGACTGAGGGCATCCTTGCTATACTATCAGAGTAAATCCCCCGAATCCAAATTAATCCGAGGTAATCCAAATGTCTTTCGCAGACCTTAAAAAGCAATCTAAGCTTGGCTCCCTGACCGCGAAACTGGTCAAGGAAGTCGAAAAGATGAATAACACTGGTGGTTCCAGTGGTGATGAGCGTGTATGGAAACTGGAATGTGATAAGAGCGGCAACGGTTATGCCGTGATCCGTTTCCTCCCCGCTCCTAATGGTGAGGACCTTCCCTTTGTGAAACTCTACAGTCACGCCTTCCAAGGTCCTGGTGGTTGGTATATTGAGAACTCTCTGACTACTCTTGGTCAGAAGGATCCCGTCTCCGAGCACAACTCGATGCTGTGGAATAATGGCACCGATGCTGGCAAAGAGCAGGCACGTAAGCAGAAGCGTAAACTGACCTACATGGCAAATATCTATGTGGTCAAGGATCCTGCTAATCCTTCTAATGAAGGTAAAGTCTTCCTGTTCAAGTTCGGCAAGAAGATCTTCGACAAACTCACTGCTGCTATGCAACCTGAGTTCGAAGACGAGGAAGCAATCGATCCGTTCGATTTCTGGCAAGGTGCTAACTTCAAACTGAAGGCAAAGAACGTTGCTGGTTATCGTAACTACGACTCCAGCGAGTTTGCTCGCCCCGATGCTCTCCTGGACGATGATGATGCTATGGAAGCAGTGTGGAAGAAGCAGTATTCTCTTGCTGAACTTGTTGCTGCTGATCAGTTCAAGTCCTATGATGATCTGAAGAAGCGCCTGGACTACGTGCTTGGCACTAAAGGTACTCCTCGTTATCAGGATCCAGATGAAGGTGAAGAGGAAGAGTACACTCGTGGTTCTGCCCGTGAACTCACCGAAGATCTCCGTGATGAACTGTCTTCTCTGAAACCCACTCGCACCGTTGCCTCTTCCTCTGATGAAGATGAGGATGACGATGCCATGTCCTACTTCGCACGACTTGCTGAAGAGTGAACTATAACCAAATCTGCTTGACTCTTTTAGTTATAGCAGCATACGTTAATCTTTTTAGGGGAGGGTAACCTCCCTTTTTTATGGGGATTTGATTCTGCTATTTGTGGTTCTGATTAGCTTTGAGTCAACGTACTGAGATGATTCATCATAAGTCATGATTCTCTTTATGTCTGCAACAAAAACACCAACATACTCAGGTTTTAAGACATAGATACTTCTCTTTTCTTCATTTTTTCTAACTTCATACTCATAGTTAGTAACTGGAACTACTACTTGAGATGGAGTTAGGTTTAATATAGTAAAGTCTGAGTCAACTACTTTTCCAGCAGGTAAGATAACTCTTCCAGAATCATCTTTTATTTCTTTAGTTTCATAATGCTTTGTAGCATTTATCTCACCACCATACTTTTCTAAAGCATAATTGTATAGGTGGTAGTTTGAAAGTGGCCATTCATCTCTAACGTTTACAATACCAGCAGAGATTAAAACAACCCAGTCATAATCTGCTTTGTTGTAGAGTTCTTCAGCAACAGAATCTGGTCTGGCACCTTCTTTTATTTCGTACTTATTGAATAGTGTGAATATGTTTTTTAGGTCATCTCTTAGTTTTACTCTACGAAAAAGATTCTTGACCCTAATATAGTCAAGTGAAGAGTTTCTATCGGAAAGTGGTGACTGATATTCTATATCAGGTAGTTCTCTGAAGTATGACATTTTAGTAACCTACACCGTCTTTTCCTTGACCAGTCTCATAATCTTCCCTGTATATAGGAGTCAGTTCACTAAAGCTAAGTGACAACTGCATATGAACTGGAGTTGAATCACTGTAAGTAGCATATGTTCCAGACGCCGTATAGTTGACAGACATTGCTGTCAAGGCACACATTTTAAATTTGTTTAGAAACTTGTGGCGGTTCTTTCCAGTTTTATATTCTAAAAAGAATACATTTGGAGAAGCAATAAACATTCCTTGACCAGGAGCACTTTTTGCGTTCTTGCTAGCAGCCATGTTCATTTTAAAACATCTTATAATTTCTTTAATGACTTCTGCTTCTTTTTTTCCTCTAGGAACTAAATCCCAATTAAAAGAGAATGATCTAGCAGTTACTCCATTAAAGAGCAATTGACTGTTTGGGTTCAGTGTAAATCCTGTTGCTCTATTGATATATGCACCAGCGTTACTACTCCCAGTAAGAGCACTGGAAACTAGACCTCCAGTTAATCCACTTACTACTTTTTGAGCTCCTGCTGTATTATTGGTAAGTGATTTTAATTTTGTATCGACATTTGTTTTAAGTTTGTTTACCATCTCACCAAGATCTTTCGAATCAGCAGCAGCAGAACCTGCTGCTGCAGCAGCACCTTCAAATGGATTTAATCCAGCATCTTGCCAATCGGCACTATTGGTATCCTGAATTCCTTCAGGTATGGGTAAGAATATAGTTTGTAATACTTTCTTTTTATCTCCAGAGATACTATCATCAGTTGTCAGCAAAGCAAATGATGACTCACTTTTAAATTCAAGTCCTGGTGGTACATATTCAACGACTTGAATCTGCAAATAGTCGCTCTGATCATCCAATCTTTTGAATGGATAACGTAAAGGTTCTTTAGATTTTGGTGGTTTAGTTGTTTTTGCGGGCGTAGAAGTACCGTATGTTGCGTTATACGTCTTCAACGCATCCGAAAAGGAATAAGACATTTATCCTTTTTTAGTTATTTAGACGCTTTTTTCCATAAGATAGTCTTTTAGCATCTTCAAGTTCTTCACCATCTTCTACATTGTATATTCCACCAACAATTTCCGAATATGTGTATTGTCTAAAACCTGGCCAATGAAAGTTTAAACCCCTAAATCCCCAAGAAAAAGTTTCAGTAACGGCGACTAGAGGAAATTCATCATACTGAACATTTGGTGTCTTTGGAGAATATACAAAAGTGTAATATTTTCCAACGGCAGGAGTTTCTTGAGATTCAGTACCCAACGCTTCCATAACGTCGGTCATTGTATCGTCTGGATCTTCTCCTCCTATCTTTTTTTCGACAAGTTCAGAGAGTCTACTCATATACCTAGTTCGATTTCTGTGATTACTTTGAATTCCCAACCACGATCTGCACAAAATTCTCTTGCCGCTGCCCATTTAGATTGGTTTTTGGCATACTCATATGCTTCTCTAATGTATCCCTTAGTTTGTCTTTGGGGTTTCTTGGGAGGAATGGTTTGTTTCTTTGGTTTTACTTCTATCAGATATTTCTTAATCAAACTGTTTGATTCTTTTACTTTAATATAGAAGTCTGGAAAATATCTGTGTATTCTTCCATCAACTGGTGATCTATATGGGAGAGCGATTTCTTCACTTCCCCACTCTAAAATATTCTCGTTTAAGTCACAATATCTCATAAACTTGCGTTCCCAGAGAGAACGGTATATAATATTTGTAGGATCGCCTTTGTATTTTTTTGGATGTGAAGGTTGGTATTTTCCTTTATATGACATCTAAATAACTATAACAATTTCATATAAGATATTTAGAGTGCCTACTCCAAGACCAAGAAGAATATCTGATTTTAAGCCACTGTTAAGTAATCTCGCCCAAACTTCTCACTATATTGTGGAGTTGGGTGCTCCTCCAAAACAGTTGGCAACTTATTTGGCGAAGAGAGGGGTAGATAGTAGATTCATTTCTGGTGATGCTGGAATACTCTGTTATTCTGTTTCATTGCCACACGCTGCTATAGCAACAGCAGCAGTTTCTGGAAACTATACAGGTATTCACGAGAAAATAGCACATAGTAGAATTCCAACTCCAATCGGTATGGAGTTTTATGTTGATAAAGACTACAAAATACTAAAGTTCTTTGAGCACTGGGCAGAGTTTATTGCTAGCGGATCTCACAATACTATCGATTCTCCAGTCGGTGCCATTTCTCAAGGAGAAGATAGTTATTTTGTCAGAATGCAGTATCCAGAATATTATAGGATGCAGTCAACAAAAATAACTAAGTTTGAGAGGGATCACAACCCAACGAGAAATCTGGAATATACATTTTTTGATATGTTCCCTCAGAGTGTTTCTATTGCTCCAGTTTCTTATGATGCGTCTAGAACTCTAACTGCTTCTGTTACCTTTGAGTATACTAGATATGTTTGTGGTCCAATAACTAAACTTTCTGAGAAGAAGGGAGAATCAAATAATCAAGAAAATAATATCCCTACGGATAAATTGTATTATAATAGCAAGGTTGCACCTTTGAATTTGGATGAAGCGTATAGAAATAAGGCAAATGCTAGTACCTATCAATTTGACAGTAAGGATTTAAAGGCAGATTATTGGTCTGGTGGATTTGGAGTTAGTTCCACCCCATCACCAAATACAACTCAAAATCAAGCCCAGTCTAGTTCTAATAAATAAATCACTGATAATATTATAGAATATTATGCCTTTACCAACTATTGCGACGCCAACATATGAGTTGGAATTACCTTCGAGTAAGAAAAAAATCAAATATCGCCCATTTCTTGTAAAAGAAGAAAAGATCCTTGTGATTGCTATGGAGAGTCAAGATGATTCTCAGATTGGAAATGCGATTAAAGAAGTCATCTCCAATTGTATCGTGACAAGAGGTGTTAAGGTAGAAAATCTAGCAACTTTTGATATTGAATATCTATTCCTAAACATTAGAGGAAAGTCTGTCGGTGAGACCGTAGATGTTCTGATTACTTGTCCAGATGATAATCAGTCTCAGGTTCCTCTTTCTATTGATCTAGATGAGATTCGGGTAACTATTTCTCCAGAACATAGTAGAGATATTAAACTGGATGATAATTTAACGCTAAGAATGAAGTATCCTGCTTTGGATCAGTTTATTAAATCAAACTTTAATGTTTCTGAAGTCAGTGTTGATGATACATTTGAATTGATTGCTGGTTGTATTGAACAAGTTTATTCTGAAGAAGAGTCTTGGAATGCATCTGATTGCTCTAAGAAAGAACTATTCCAATTCGTAGAACAATTAAGTTCAAAACAATTCAAAGAAATTGAAAAGTTCTTTGAGACAATGCCAAAATTGACACATACTATTAGAGTTAAGAATCCAAATACTGGTGTTGAAAGTGATGTTGTGCTGGAGGGACTAACCGCTTTTTTCGGGTAGGAATGGCTCATGAATCTCTTGAGTCATACTACAAAACCAATTTTGCCTTGATGCAACACCATAAATACTCTTTGACAGAGTTAGAAAATATGATGCCCTGGGAGAGAGAAATTTATGTTACTCTTCTCCAACAATACATCGAAGAGGAAAATTTAAAGAACGGTGTAACTAATGGCTGACGCTTTTACAGCAGCGCAAACTGGAATTGACCCTACAACTGGATCATACTTGTCTCCTTCTGCTAGGAAGGCATTGTTTCGTAGTGCTACTGTATCTGGGTCAGTTTTCGGTGGCGGAGGAGGTGCCTTAGTAAGACAACCAAAAAGTGAGTTAGCCACTGCTCAGGGAGTTCAATTACTTGAATCTAATCAACAGACATTAGGCACTATAACAGAACAACTTAATAGTCTTAGAGATCAAATTGCATCTTTAACAACTGGAATCAATTCCATTGCTAGTCAGATTGCTAATGAAAGCGCGGTAGAAAATTCTAGATTACAGGCAGAGCAAGATCAGCAGAGAAAATTAGCAGAAGCAGAAATTAGAATTGGTAGAGAAAACGAATTAGAACAAAAGTTACAGAATGCTTTAGTTGCTCCAGTACAAAGAGCAACTCAAAAGACGATGGGATTCTTGGAAAGAATCAAACAAGCATTGATGGCTTTGCTTGGTGGATGGTTAACAAATCAAATATTAGATTTGTTCCAAGCATCCAAAGATGAGAACAAGACAAAATTTGACGAAATAAAAAATAATATCATAAAGAATCTTTTTTATGCTGGCGGTGCTTTTTTAGCAATCAATACTGGATTTAATGTATTTCTTGGAATAGCAGCTAGAGTCGCTGGATTAATTGCTAAGCTGTCAGCAAAAATATTAACCGCTCCATTTAGAGCTGCTGGTGCCTTAGCAACTAGTTTATTTCGCCCAAAAGGAAATACTCCTTCCCCATCAACCAGTTCTCCAAAAGGTAATCCTCCAAAAGTAAAGGGTGGAGGATTTCTAAGCGGTGCTTTGAATCTTGCTGCTGGTGCTTTTGATTTTATGGGAAGAAAATCGGAAGGACAAACTAATTTACAAGCAGGTGCTGGATCTTTGACTAGTATGGCTTTTTCACAAAAAGGTATGCAGTTAGGATCTAAACTTCCTGGGTGGTTAAAACTACCTGGAATGGTTTTGGGAGGGGCTGCTGGATGGACCATGGGTGGAGGTTTATCTGACTTCTTTACTGGGGCAAATAAGAATAAAGAACAACCAGAATCTGCAGAAACTTCATCTAATACAACTACAACCACACCTACAGTACCAGAAACATCACCACCATCAAACTCATTAACTACTATGCCATTTAGTAGTGCCATGAATCTTGATCTTGGATTATCTTCTAATGAGGATACTCCTGGTCCAGTTGAAGGTAGTGTTTCAACATCAAAGGTAAAATCAGAACCACCAAAGATTACTGGAGACAACCTTAATATGGTTTCCATGCCATCACAGGCATTCAATCAACTTGGACCAGAATCTAAACCTGCTCCAGAAGTAGTTCTTTCTTCTCCAGAACCAAAAGCACCAGCACTGACTCCACAAAAGAAATCTGGATTTGCTGCTGATGTTCCTGGAGTAAGTTCTTCGAATTCGAACAATTTCTATAGCATGTACTCAAAACTAACGTATAACGTGGTAGGATAGTATGGCAATTTCCACGAATTCTTCCGCGATCAAAAATATCCAAGCAACGATTTCTGGAATGAAGAGTGATGTTGCACAGACTAAGAATAGTGTTGCCAATATTAGAAAGGTAATTGCTGCTAGAACAAAAGTAAAGAGTGAAGCAGTATTTAAATCAAAAGCACTCTATCAAAAGAGACTTGATGCTTCTAGAAGAAAGGATGCTGAAGATCAATTAGAAGTATCAAATATTTCTCCATCACTATCTCCAACATTAGCAGTTCGTTCTAGTGGGAAGGGATTTGTTGGAAGAATAATTTCTGCCATAGGATATATGGCTGCTGGATGGATATTAAATCAACTGCCAGTCTGGACTCAGATGGCACAAGAATTTATTGCTAGAACTTATAGATTAGTAGATCTTAGTAAAGATTTTGTTAACGCATCATTTTCATTTATTAAATCTTTCCCTAGGATTGTTGAGGCATACGCAAAGAATATAATTTCTTTTGATTTCTTTGATACTTCTGGTAGAGTCACAAAAGCATTTGATGAACTTAATGCCAGTATGGAATCCATGCAGGGTTCAGTAGATGAAGCATTGAAATTGTTTACAACACCTTTAACAGAACAGATTGATGATGCTGAAAGAGTAGGAGAATCGGGATATACAGACTCTGGACCATCTTCTTATGCTGCTGGAACTATCCCAGAAAAAGTAAAGCAAGACACAGCATTTACTCAGGGAGTTACTGATCTTGCTAAAAAATTAAATGTTCCTGAAGATTATCTTTATGCTGTAATGGGATTTGAAACTGGAGGTACTTTTAGTCCTTCTGCACAAAATCCAAAATCTAAGGCTACTGGTTTAATTCAATTTATGCCTGAGACTGCTGAAGGATTGGGAACCAGTACTCAGGCTTTATCTGGTATGAGTAGAGCGGAGCAGTTAAAATATGTTGAAAAGTTTCTTTCTAATAAAGGTATACAAGGTGGTTCATTATCTGATGTTTATATGGCAGTTCTCTTTCCAGCTGCTGTAGGTAAACCAGATGATTTTGTTCTATTTGGTAAGGGCGCAATGAAGGGCTTTACTGGAATAGCATATGAACAGAATGCGGGGTTGGATCTCAATAAAGATGGAAGTGTAACTAAAGCAGAAGCAGCCTCAAAAGTTAAAGATTATCTACCAAAACAAGGATCCAGAACATCTACTAGTCAGGCACAAGTCAAAATGACTGGTGGAGTTAGTGGTAGTCAACTTTTACTTCCTGCTGGAAAGGGTGGACACTCCGAAGTTGGAGCAACAGATAGATTTGGGTATTCTTCTTGGAGAGGAAGACATCACAACGGTATTGACATTGGAACAAGTAAACAGAAAGGATACTTTGTATCTTTCTTAAAGGATGGTAAAATAAGTTTATTACCAAATAATGGATCTGCTGGTAATGAGGCAGTAATTATGAGTGAAGGTATCAAACATAGATTTTTACACTTAGCAAGATTTATGACTGGTGCTGGCAATTATAAGGCAGGAACAGTCATTGGTGAAATTGGAACAACGGGAAGATCAACATCAGAACACCTTCACTATGAAGTTCATCCATCTGGAACAACTGGAGTAAATCCAGAACCATACTTACATTTGATTAGTATTGGTAAGGATTTAAAAAATGCTGGTAGAGTATCATCTACAGCATCTCCAGCAAAAGTAACTCCAACGACTGTTTCGGAGAAGATTAATGTTATTGATACTCGTCCACAACCAACTCCAGAAAAACCATCTTCAGGTGGTGCAGCACAACAAATAATGTCAACAGTATCCTCTGCTGGAAACATGTTAAATAACTTTATTAGACAAAAGTTCTTAACGGATCTGTCATACCTATAATGTCAGCTACTCAATCTCAAATAGACGAATTTATTATCGAATCAAATGATCAGAAAAGAACTGTAGATGCTAGCACATCTATTGTTACCTTTGATTATTATGAGGATA
>Ga0213866_10000580_pt1 | contig 28702 bp, 27 predicted proteins | sample PICome_11_FD_160079 | JGI IMG/M metagenome (GOLD analysis project Ga0213866, IMG submission 160079) | Coastal seawater microbial communities near Pivers Island, North Carolina, United States - PICO284 | ecosystem: Environmental > Aquatic > Marine > Coastal | place: USA: North Carolina... | reverse complement strand
TTCTCGGGAGACCGTCAAGGGCTTGCTTCACCTTCGAATCGGGGAGGATCTCCATGAGGCTCTCCTCGGCCGAGCGCCCGATTGCGGGATCCTCGAAGGTTCCCATGCGGCGGTACAGGTACAAGTCTTCAACGTCGGCGAGGTCACTTTCGTCGAAGCGCCGCTGCTCAGATCGGTACTTGTTGATGTACGTGTTGGTCAGGATGCGGAACATCCAAGCTCTGAGGTTGGTGCCTTCCTCGAACGTATGGAAGCTACGGAAGCCCTTGAGGTACGTCTCCTGCACTAGGTCTTCGGCGTCAGCCTTGTTGCGGGTCATCCGCATGGCGCCCGCAAAGAGCTGGGGTGCGTACTGCATCGCCTGTTCAGCGAAGACAGCCTGGTCTGCCATTTGAGCGAAGGTACCGCAGGTATCGGCGATGGCCGTGCCGCAAATATCCGAGCGTCGAGGCGGATCCGTGGGCCCTAGGGTGGCCGGGTCAGGAGAGCCGGTCGGTCACGTGGTCCATGGCAGCGACAAACCGCTCAAGCATGCCAGTGAGATCCGAGCGTTCTTCGGGACTGAACTCACCGAGCAGTAACGCCATGATGTGCGCCCGGCGGGCGTTGGCTGCGGCATGTACACGGCGACCTTCCGCCGAGATGCGGACTGTCACCACTCGGCCGTCGTCGGGTGAGGGGAATCGTTCGGCGAGGCCATCAGTTACAAGCGAGTTGACGGCGCGAGTGGCGGTTGAGGGATCGATGCGCAGACGTTCGGCAAGACCACGCATGGTGCGGTCGCCACGAGCGAGGAGGTCAAGCGTGTCCATCTGGCTCTGGCGAAGCGCGTCGGTCGTGCCGTACACGTATTCCTTGAGGTCCGACATGGAGGCGCCACGACGCATCTCGGTCCAGGCGCGCCCAATGCGGATTGCCTGTTCGTTGTCGAGCGGGTTGGTGAAGTCGACTGGAGTCGCCGGGTTGACAGTCCTCTCGAAGGACGTGGCGTCGTCACCAGGAGCCGGCGGTGATGCGCTCATCGGTCGGCGACGATACCCGGAGGGTCTGGCCGTGGACGAACGGCGGGATCGCACGACAGACTGCGGGGGTGCTGTTCCGCTTCGTCCCGTTAGACCCTGCGGTGGAGCGGTGACTACAGCAGAGCGCGAGGGCCGCCAGCCGATGCCCGGTGATCCCACCCGTTGGTGGGCGAACCGTTTACACGCATTACTCGGTATCCCGCCGACGTCAGGCAACGACGTGAACGTGCTTACAAATGGCGACCGCATCTTCGAAGCGATGATCGATGCAATCGATCGGGCGGAACGCGACGTCGACTTTGAGACCTTCGTGTGGTGGCGGGGAGACATCACCGAGCGGTTCGCTGCGGCGTTCTCCGCGGCGGCGGCTCGCGGCTGTCGAGTCCGGGTGCTGCTCGATGCGCTTGGCAGCCGGAAGATCGACAACGACCAGACAGAGCAGATGCGAGATGCGGGGTGCGAGGTCCGCTGGTTCCGGCCGCTGTTCGACAAGGTACCCAAACTCGTCGAGGCGAACCGCCGCACCCACCGGAAGATCCTGGTGTGCGACGGAAAGGTCGGCTTCTGCGGCGGTGTCGGCATCGCCGACGAGTGGACGGGAAATGCGGAAGATGAAGCTGAGTGGCGGGACACACATCTCGAACTGCGCGGCCCGGTCGTTGCCGGCCTGCATGGAGCTTTCCTCGACAACTGGGTCGACCAGCACGACGAGGAGCTCGACCCCGCTGCTGAGTTCGAGATCGACTTTGCCGAGCACGGTCGCTCGACGTGCTTCGTCGTGCGCGGCGCCGCCGAGACCGGTTCGAGCGATGTGTGGAACCTGATGATGGCGATGGTGTCGCTTGCCCGACGCTCGATCACGATTGCCACTGCGTACTTCAACCCTGACGACCAGATGCTGCGAGCACTGGCATCGGCGGTTGAGCGCGGTGTAGTCGTGACCCTTCTTGTGCCGGGAGAACACGCTGACAAGCGCTTTATCCAGATCGCAGGAGAGCAGTCGTACGCGCAACTACTCGACGCCGGCGTGTCGATCATGGAGTACCAGGTGTCGATGATGCATGCGAAGGTTGTCACAGTCGACGGGGCGATCGCCACGGTTGGGTCGTGCAACCTCAACCAACGCTCGATGCAGCACGACGAGGAGGCAAATGTCGTTGTGATCGACCCGGGGGTCGTCGCTGAGCTCGATGCGCAGCTAGCAAACGACCTCGAGCGCTCGACCGAGATAGACCCGGTCGCTTGGAGCGAGCGCCGCCTGATCCAACGTCTGGCCGAACGCGCTGCCAACGTCGTTGAACGCTGGCTTTGACCACGTCCCGGTCCAGTTGAGCCTCGACCCCTCGTCCGTCCCCGTCAAATTCAGCACGCTTCGGTGTTATGAAATCTCACGAGGACGAGTCTTTACAGAACAAGGGCTGACTTTGGCGGGCATCTCGACAGGCGGAGTGCGAAACTCGACGTATGGCTAATTTGTACGACGCGATGAGCTCGCTGCGAGCGGTGCGCAAGCTGCGCCCTGACCCGATTCCCGCCGATGTGCTCAATCGGGTGCTGCAGGCGGCGTGCTGGGCGCCTACCGGAGGAAATGCCCAGCCGTGGCGAGTGGTGGTCGCAACCGACCCGAGAGTTAAGGCCGGATTGCAGTCGATCTATCAGCCCGAGTGGGAGAAGTACTCGGCCGGGTTCATGAAGATGATGGCCGCGCTTCCACCTGAGGAGCTGGCCAAGTGGGAGCGTGTGAAGGCGGCCGGTGATCATCTCGCCGACAACCTTCACGCGGCGCCAGCAATCCTCATGTTCTGTGCGAACCCGGCGATGATGGCCATCACTGACGCAGCTCTCGACCGCATTTCGATGGTTGGTGGTGGGTCGGTCTACCCGGCGGTGCAGAACGCAATGCTCGCCTGTGTCGAAGAGGGACTCGGCTGCACGCTTACGACACTGCATTGCCTACGCGAAGACGAGGTGAAGCAGGTGATCGGCGTGCCTGATGACTGGGCGACCGTTGCGATGGTGCCTATCGGCTATCCAGTGGGCAAGGGCCACGGCCCCATCACCCGCCAGCCGCCCGCAGCGATGGCCTTCCGTGATCGATTCGGTGAGGCCTGGACATGACCGACACACCTGTGCGCGCAACTCATGCTCCGATTCCCGGTCGGTTTGAGGACCGCGTCGCTGTGGTCACCGGTTCGACGCAGGGCCTCGGTGAGACCCTGCTACACCGCCTCGTCGACGAGGGCCTGCGAGGTGCCGTGGTGACCGGCCGCAACGCCGAGCGCGGCATGGCTGTGGTCGAGGCGCTGCGGGCCAAAGGCTGCGAGGCGATCTTCGTCGCAGCCGATCTTGACAATGTCGATGCAATCGCCGGGCTCGTGCCAACGGCGGTCGAGCGTTTCGGTACCGTCGATCACATCGCCAACTGTGGCGCCAAGACCGACCGAGGCGACGTTTGGGATACCTCGGTCGAACTCTTCGACGAGATGTTGGCGATCAACCTCCGGGCGCCGTTCCAGTTGATCCAGGCGCTCGCCCGAGTTGCTCGCGAGCAGGGCAAGCCGGCGTCAGCGGTGAGCGTCGGCAGTGTCGCTGGGTACGGCGGTGCACCATTCATCACCCCGTACTCGATCGCCAAGGGCGGGCTTACGATCATGACGAAGTCGCTCGCCAACCAGCTCATGGCCACCGGTGTGCGGGTCAATCAGGTAAATCCCGGCTGGATGGACACCCCGGGTGAAGACGTCATTCAACGCAAGTACCATGGCGCTGGCGACGACTGGTTGACGAAGGCCGAGGCGACCCGTCCGTTCGGACGCCTCCTCAAGCCGGCTGAGGTCGTGAGTGCGTTGTCGTTTGTGCTCAGCGATGACTCCGGGATGATGACCGGTGCAATCATCGATGTCGACCAGACAGTCCAAGGTGCCGACGCCGGTACCACCGCGTGACCTCATCCGCACCCTGCGATGTCGACTCGTTCAGGGTCGACGATGTCGCTGACGTATTCGACCAGATCGACTCGCGGCTGATCAGGCGTCGGGGAGGGGTTGCCAGCGGAGTGGTTCGACTTCGGCGGCAAGCTGCTCCGCTACACGTTCCATCGTCCGGTAGCCGGATCGGACGAACCAGCGTGACGGGCGCCGACGGGCTTGAGCGGGGGTGAGTGTAAGGATCGTGACGTTCATTGAGGCCGACCCGTAGAGGCGAAGGCGGACGGGTCTTCGTCGCCACAGGAACGTGCGGAGCGCCGCATCGAACCCCAGGTCACGCCGTTCGCTTCGGCGGCCCGCGATGTCGACGTGCAGCCGCCGGCTCACTGTGAGAGCCGATCCGTTAACGGCTTGGTCGGCGGACGACGCTGGGTGAGCAAGCAGCGTGACGAGGACGTCGTCGCTCGACCCCTTGCGTCGCCGATCGAGGGTGTCGCCACCGCCCGTGACGGCCTCCGATCCTCGCCGGTGATGCCCGATTGATCCATCACCCAACGCCCGCCACGCCGTCGGATCCCCGAAGATCGCAGTGAACTCGGTCGCGGGTTCAGTCCGATCGTTCGGGCCGACCGACTTGATCGAATTAATCGGTGGTCTGTCATCCACAGCACTGGGCTGATCGTCGTCGGGGCGCGCCCACATGGTGTCGGACTGGCGCAGACCAGGGGAGTGAGTGGCATCGGTCATCAAGCGGGCGCTACTCGATCGCTGGGTCGCCAGCTGACGTGCCGGTCAGTTCGGTGGTCGCGCACGCAGGGCAGCGGGCGGTCCAGGCGAAGTGGCCGTGCTCGAGCTCGAAGCCGGTCGACTCAGAGACGAACGTCTTCACAGCGGTGAACGCATCGGCGCCGAGATGGGTGACGGCGCTGCACGACGGGCACACCAGATGGGGCGAGGCATCGTGGGTGAAGTGATACACCGACCGGCCATGTCCAAGATGGACGTGGCTGATCACGCCGAGGTCGGCCAGGGCGTGGAGCGTGCGATACACGGTCGACTGGTGTAGTTCTGGGTTTGACTTTTTTACGTAGGCCGTGACGTCGTCGGCCGACGGGTGAGGTTGGGTGGCGATGAGTGCATCGAGCACGAGCCGACGCTGCATGGTCACCCGGCCGCCAGCCGCTCGCATCGCTTCGAGGACCTCGTCGATTGAGGTCTCGGGCGAGGCGGGCGACACGAACCGGACCGTAGCAGTCAGTTTCGGTCATCCCCGATCCTTGTTGCGCTCAGCATGCAATAAGGATCACATTCCTATACGGTCGTATCGTGATCTCCGCAGCCCTTCGTCTCCGTACCGCGTTGGCAGGTGTTGTCGCCGCATCACTCGCCCTCGCTAGCTGCGGCTCGGAAGACGATTCGTCAGCCGAAAGCGACTCCGCCGACGCTGCTACCACCGGCTACGTCGTCGCCACTACCGTTGCCCCGATTACGTCGATCGCCGCCAACGTCATCGGAGACCGCGCCGACATCCGCGGCATTGTGCCCGAGGGAACTAACTCTCACATCTTCGAGCCGCAGCCGAGTGTCGCCGAACTGCTTGTCGATTCCGACATCGTCTTCATCAACGGCCTCGTGCTTGAGGAGCCGACCAAAGAACTAGCGCTCGCCAACATTGGCGACGACGTCGACTTGATAGAGCTCGGTGACCTCACCATCACTCCCGACGAGTACAAGTACGACTTCTCGTTTCCCGAATCGGAGGGCAAGCCCAACCCGCACCTGTGGACTGACCCATCGCTCGCGATGGCCTATGCCGCCATCGTGCGTGATGAGATGAGCGAGCTCGACCCCGACGGCGCCGAGACGTACGCCGCCAACTTCGACGCGTTCGATGCCTGCGTCGCTGAACTCGACGCAGCGATGCGCGAGGCGTTCGCCACGATCCCCAAGGAGAACAAGCGACTCCTCACCTACCACGACGCCTACGCGTATTTCGCCGAGAACTACGGCTTCGTTGTAATCGGCGCGATCCAGCCGGCCGACTTCGGCGATCCGTCGCCGCAAGAAGTCGCCAATCTGATCGAGCAGGTTCGGGCCGAGAACGTGCCAGCGCTGTTTGGCTCGGAGGTATTTCCGTCGCCGGTACTCGACCAGATCGCCGCCGAGACGGGTGGCACCTACGTTGACACCTTGCGCGACGATGACTTGCCCGGTGAGCCCGGCGACAATGAGCACTCGTGGGTCGGTCTGATGCGTTCGAACTACATCACCATGACCGCTGCTCTCGGCGGCGACCCGGCAGCGCTCGAAGCCTTCGAGATCTGCGGTGGTGCTGACGACTCCGCCGACTACCCGCAGTGAGCTGACCCATGAGCATCGGCGCCGCCGTCAAGACCGGCTTGGTTCGACTCAGTGGTGTCACGTGTGCGTACGACGCCACGCCAGTGATTGAAGACGTCGACTTGACGATCGAGGCCGGCGACTTCGTCGGCGTCGTTGGCCCGTCGGGGTCGGGTAAGTCGACGCTGCTGCGGGCCATTTCGGGGTCGATCGATCCAGTGCGAGGCTCGGTCGACCGAGCCGGTGTGCGATTCGGGTTCGTGCCGCAGCTCGAAACGGTGAACTGGGACTTTCCAGTCACCGTGTCGCAGTGCGTGCTCATGTCCCGCACCCGGTCGATGCGTAAGTTCTGGCCGAGCCGGGGTGAGCGCGCCGCCGAGCGGGCACGTCTGTACGAGGTGCTTGATCGGCTCGGCATCGGTGAGTTCGCCGACCGCCACATCCGTGCGTTGTCGGGCGGTCAGCAGCAGCGAATGTTCCTCGCCCGTGCGTTGATGACCGACGCCGATGTGCTCCTTCTTGACGAGCCGACTAGTGGCCTCGACGTGAAGACTCGCCATGAGGTGCTGCATCTGCTCGACGAGCTGCGCAAGTCGGAACTCGCCGTCATCATCACCACGCACGATCTCAATGGCATCGCTGCGCATCTGCCGAATGTGGTGTGCCTCAACAAGCGGGTGGTCGCCGCTGGCTCGCCAGCCCAGGTGCTCACCTCGGCCAACCTCGAAGCGACCTATGGCTCGCCGATGGAGGTGCTCCAGCACGCCGGCATGCCCGTAGTAGTCGACGCAGCACCCGAGTTCCGTCTGCTCACCGGTACCGATCCGACCCCGGCGCCGACAGCAAAGAGAAAGTGAACACGGTGCTTGCCGTCACGATCGACGAACTCCTTCGGCCGTATGAGTTCGAGTTCTTCCGAAACGGTGTCATCGTCGCCACGGTCGCCGGGGCGCTGTGCGGTCTCATCGGTTGCTACGTCGTACTCCGATCGATGAGCTACATCGGACACGGGTTGTCGCATTCGATTTTCGGTGGCTTCGCGTTTGCCTCCCTGATCGGCATCAACGTGTTTATCGGTGCCGGTGTGTGGGGGCTGGCGACCGCATTGTTGATCGCCTCGATTACTCGCCGCCGACCGATCGGGTCTGATGCGGCGATCGGCGTGGTCACCACCGCATCGTTTGCTCTCGGCTTGGCCATGGTGCAGGCGTGGGGCTCGGCTGACACCGATGCTGATGCTGCCCTGTTCGGCTCGATCCTCGGTGTGAGCACCGGCGACGTCTACCTGATCCTTGCCGTCACGTTAGGGACTGTGGTGACCATCATCATTTCGTATCGACGGCTGCTGTTCGTCACGTTTGACCCCGAGGTGGCCGAGGTGTCGGGCGTCCGAGTGGCGGTCACCGATGCCGTGCTGATGTTGTTGCTCGCCGCCTCGATCCTCGTAACGATGAACGTCCTCGGTGTCACCCTTATCGCCGCTGCGTTGGTGGTTCCGGCGGTCGTTGCGCGGTTACTTACGTCGAGCTTCACTGCGATGCTCATCATCGCCACGTTCGTCGGGGCCGTGACGGGCGTGGTCGGAATGAACCTCAGCTATCACCTTGACATCGCATCGGGCCCCGTGATCGTTCTTGTCGGAGCAGTTTTCTTCATTGCAGCGTTTATTTTCTCGGGTGTCCGTGGACGGGCCGGCCTGAAGGGCCTGGCGCATGCCCACTGATGCCGACGTCGCTCTTGCGGTCTAGTTTCCGCCGCTGAGTCGTCGGACGGTGATCAGAGGAGTTGCTTGATTGCGTCCCGGGTGGCAGCGGCTTCGTCAGGGTTGCCGGGGAATTCGACAGCCGCGAAGTCAGTCACGCCAATGTTGGCGAGGGCGCTGATTCTTTCGACCACTTGGTTGGCGGAGCCGGTGATTGCGATGTCTTCAGGGCCGGCGGCACCCTCTCGGTCGAGCATCGCCCTGTAGCTGGGGAGCGACCCGTAGATTTCAAACACCTTGGCGGCGCGTGCCTTTGCACCGTCGAAGTCGTCGGTGACACACACGGGTAGCGCTGCGATCACGCGCGGTGCCGGTCGCCCAGCAGCCTCGGCCGCTGCGTTGATAGTAGGAACCGTGTGTGTGCCCAAGGTGATGGGACCTGTGCACCAGGTGAGGGTGCCGTCAGCGAGCTCGGCAGCAACCTTCAGCATCTGTGGGCCAAGCGCCGCAACGACTGTACCGAACGGCTTTGCATCTGGAGCATTGAGCGCTCCGTGGCTTGAGTACTCCTCGCCGCGATAGTTGACGGGTTCGTTCCGGCTGAGTGGACCGAGGATGCTGAGGTAGTCGCGGATGTGTCGGATGGGCTTGTCGTAGCTCATTCCCATCATGTTCTCGATGACCACCTTGTGGCTGAGCCCGATCCCGAGGGTAAGGCGCCCGCCCGCCGCTGCGTTAACGGTGAGGCACTGTTGAGCGATTGCCATTGGGTGCCGTGGATAGGTCGGCACCACAGACGTGCCGAGCTCGATACGCGGCACCTCACGGCCGACGATTGCCAACGCCGTCAACGCGTCGTGGCCGAAAATGTTCGGTGCCCAGTAGGAGGCGAAGCCGTCAGCTTCGACCTGCCTGGCCTCGTCGATGACATCGTCGATTCTGCCCTCGTTGACGGTTCCTCCGAAGTACCCAATGCGCATGGCCTGTGTCTAGCTGCGATGCGCGCCCGCTTTCAAGACGACCCGTCGACAGCGTGGGGCGAGCCCCGACACGGCGGCTGTCTAAAGCGCGGCGGCCAGCGCGGCAATGACAGTTGATGTTCCGGTGAGCGCAACCGTCGTTTGCCCTACAAGTCGAACGCTACGTGGGTGCACCGGGCTCTCGCCCCGACGAAGGGGGCCGTGCAGTTGGTCGTAGTGGTAGCCCGCCCAGACGAGTTGGCCGGAGCCAATGAAAAGGTAGGCGATCCCCAGGGCCGCTAGCGCTGGGTGGACCTCGGTAGCCAGCCGCGCAAGTAGGGCACCGACCACGATCGTCGCAATGGCCGTACGTTCCCATGCGAGTGCCGTGCGTTCGTGCTGGAGCATCCGGTCAAATACAGCATCGGGTCGATCCGGTGTCGGGCGAGGGCTCAGCTTCATCGGGCAGACCAGGCGAAGCCGATGGCGGCGATGAGCGCGACGACGGCCACGCCGATTGCCATCACTAAGGGGAGTCTTGAGCGCGGGAGCGGTTCGTTTTGACGGATCGCCTGTTCGCTGAGCGACCAACGTCGGTATGAGGTGGTGGCGGTCAGGAAGCTCAGAACCAGCAACCCGATCCCTAGGACTTTCTCACCGCTGAAGTCGTCGAGGATGGTGAGCACGCCGAGACCCCCAGCTGCAAGGGCGAGCGCAGTGCGGATCCATGCAAGGAAGGTCCGTTCGTTGGCGAGAGTGAATCGGTAGTCGGGGTCGGATCCGATGGTGGTCGGGTCCTTCAGCCAGCGTGCCGACCGTCGCGGTCGACGGGAGTCGTCGGTGGAGTCACTCATCGGTTTACATGTGGGCCGCGGCGGCGAACGCTGACTCGCTGCCCACCTAGGACTGGGAACCGAACCTACCTCATGCGGGACAATTGGTGAGGAATCAACACTCGGCCCTCCGACGGTCAAAAAGCGTCGAGAAACCCGCGGAACGAACGGCTGACTCCACATTGATGTGCGGCTGGCACAGCAGAAGTGGCTTTATGGTCACACTCCGGCTTATGGAGGAGTGCGGAACTAAACATCTCATCCGAATCGACCGAGTTACGCGTCGGCAGTCCGAGCGAGCAGTGGTGGGATGGCCCGTCGGGCCTCTCGTCAATTCGATAAGGCAGATCGTCGCCGTCTAGCCGAAGTCCCAGCGACACACTGTCTCGCGTAGCGATCCCTCAAGTGCGCACGGGACGATCCTGGCGCTGAGGTCATACAGGGCACTGACGTCGACAGGCGAGCGTCGCCCGGGGTCAGGGCACGGATTGAGCGGCAGCGCCCCGGGCGTTTCAGGCATTGGGCACGGTCGCACTGCTACATACGCAACGGCTCGGGAAATGATGTCTGCGACCGCTAGCCCACCGAGTTGCCGAAGATGAATCCCGTCTGGGTAGAGGTATTGCGGTCGTTGGCGCGCAATAGCGCTCCATTCAACGAGGTGAAAGTCCTCGTGCGCCGCAGCGAGGGATCGGAGAACATCGTTATGGCGCTCGTACACCTGGTAGGCGCCGCCACCGCCCAGGTCTGAGCGGAACTCTGGATGCTGAGTAAGCCAGAGCACATGGTCGATCCCAGCAGCCTTGGCGGCCCGATAGACGTCGCTTGCATGTCCGTTGAAGGCTGGCATTTGATCGTTGTGGCCGACCTGTAGAACCACGATGTCGAATACGTCGTAAGGCGTTGACTGCAGAGTTGCAAGTGCTGTGGGCGGCGGGCCGTTTCCCCGCAGATTGCAGGAGGTTCTGACCAGTCTCCGGCATGACTCGCCGCGAACCTCAAACTTGGCGCCGCGGAGCGCCGCAAAGGCGCCGTTGCGTTCGATGCCGGCATGAGCTGAGTCGCCAATCGTGAGGACGTGAAGGCGTGGGTCTGGCGGATCAACACGAACTGCCGTTTGAGTAGCGGTTGCAGACGATGACAGGTAGGCGGAGGCGCCGTGCGTGGTCATTGAGGCTCCAGTTGAGGCAACGAGGAGTAGCAGGAGTGCCAACAGCGCTGTGCCGGTACCTGTCGTGTGGGTCGCAGTAAAGCGAATCCACCGATCCGTCATAGGCCGGACCGTAGTCGGCAGTGTTGGCCCAGCGCAGATCCGAATGGCACTGTCGCTCGGGTGTCGGTTGAGCCGCCGCTGAGCAACCCGAACAGACGCGTCCATAATTCCGGGAAAACGATGAACGTCGACCGTCTGCCGAAGTGATCAACCGCCTGAGTCGGATGAAGCAACCGTCACTTCTCGTCGGACGCCGCAGATCGAGCACTTCCAGACGCGAGGAGACACAAACTTGCTGCCGGTTTCTTCGAATCGATGAAGCCGGCGACCACCGCTGACGACAGGATTCGACCGACACCACAGAGCCACTCCCTGTTTCTTGCACGATCGAACCACAACAGCGAGGTACGCGACTACGCAGCCGAGAAAAACCACGCCCATGAACCAGGTCTCGATGCTTGTGATCGCACTTTCGGGATCGTCTATCTCTATGCGATCATCCGGGTCGGCAATGCCGTTAATGAGGAAGGCCAAGCTGACTACCGCTGCGACTGCAGCCCCAACCACCTCTCGGCGTCTCAACTCCCAAACCCTTTCGGCGATGTCACCAGTAAACATCATGGAGCGTCGCCACTCTTGACAGGGGACAATCCCAGAGAAACGGCCGCTGACGCCCGGTTGTCGGCAATCTCGAGCCCCCAGTCAAATTACCCGGTCAGTTGACACAGAAAATCAGGGTCGCGAAGATGAGACCATGAGCTTCCGACGTGGTGACGTGACACGTGTGTGCAGCCATAACGGGCCTGACCGGAGAGGCCCACGCTCGTCGACACGATTTCATCTTCCAGTGAACCATGACATACACGCCCCGAATGAGAGCGTCGATCGGGGGGAACGATGAGCCTGGACGTCACCCTGCTTGGGACCGGATCGCCGATGCCGTCACCGGACCGCGCCGGCCCAGCGACCCTTGTATCGACGGGGTCGACACCAGATGACGAACACTACCTAGTCGACGCTGGGCGCGGCGTCCTAATGCGTCTTGCCTCTTCAGGGATCGGTGCGCCGAACCTCACCGCCGTGCTTCTCACGCATCTGCATAGCGATCACATCACTGACCTCAACGATGTGATCACCACACGCTGGGTCATGACCTTCGAGCGGACACCGCTGACGATCGTTGGCCCCGTCGGCACGCGCGACGTTGTTGACCACCTCATCGCATCGCTTGAGCCTGACATCGAGTACCGCATTGCGCACCACGAGGATCTCGATCACCGCCCACCGGTCACCGTGATCGAGGTGACCGACGGTCCAGTCCAGCTGCCCGGCGGTCAGGGCGGAAACGTCACTATCACCTGTGCACCCACTGATCACCGGCCAGTCGAGCCGAGCATCGGCTATCGATTTGAATTCGACGGCGCTTCAGTGGTGACCGCTGGCGACACCGTTCCGTGCGACGGACTCGACCAACTCTGCAACGATGCGAACGCTCTAGTGCACACAGTGATCCGAAAGGACCTCATCGTCAACGTACCGCTCCAGCGGATGCAGGACACCCTCGACTATCACTCGTCGCCCGAGGAGGCTGCGCAGACTGCGGCACAGGCAGGTCTCGACACCTTGATCCTCACGCACTACGTGCCGGCACCACCGCTTGGCGGGACGTACGACGACTGGCGAGCTCTCGCCGCCGAACACTTCAACGGCACCATTGAACTCGGCGACGACCTTCACCGAGTCACCATCATCTCAACGGAGCCCTCATGAAAACACTGCGTACTCCCGACGAGCGGTTCGACGACCTACCTGAGTATCCGTTTGCGCCGAACTATGTCGACGTCGATGACTTCGAGGGAGGCACCCTTCGCGTCCACTACCTCGACGAGGGTCCGGCCGACGCACCAGTTGTGCTTCTGATGCACGGCGAGCCGAGCTGGAGCTACCTCTATCGAAAGATGATCCCGACGCTCCGCAGTGCTGGGCTCCGCATCGTCGCCCCCGACCTCGTTGGGTTCGGAAAGTCGGACAAGCCGACCGAAAAGTCGGACTACACCTATCAGCGTCATGTCGCCTGGATGCAAGCGGCGATCATTGATCACCTTGATCTGCATGGTGCGACGTTCTTCGGGCAGGACTGGGGTGGTTTGGTTGGGCTGCGGCTTGTCGCCGAGAACTCGGACCGTTTCGCTGGCATCGTCATCGGTAACACGGGGCTCCCGACGGGTGATCAACCGTTGAGCCAGGGTTTTATGGAGTGGCAGAAGTTCAGCCAGACCACCGAAGTGTTCGACATCGGGTTCCTCATTCAGAGTGCGACCACTACCGAGTTGACCGCTGCTGAGGTTGCCGCCTACGACGCTCCGTTCCCGGATGACGCGTACAAGGCTGGCGCCCGGATCTTCCCGTCGCTCGTGCCCACGTCGCCAGACGATCCAGCAGCCTCGGACAACCGAGCAGCGTGGAAGGTACTCCGGCAGTGGGACAAGACGTTCATCTGTTGCTTTAGTGACTCCGACCCGGTGACCGCCGGTGGTGATAGGCCGTTCCGCACGCAGGTGCCAGGTGCGGTGGACCAGCCGCACACCACCATTGAAGGCGCTCACCACTTCGTGCAGGAAGACGCGCCCGCCCAGGTCTCGCAGATCATCGCCGCGGCGGTCGCGAACGGCTGAAGCTTCAGGCGTGTCCAAGGAGTTCCGATGACAACCGTCGAACGATCGGGTTCGGTCGATGCACCAATCACTCTTGTGTGGGAGGTGCTCAGTGACTTTGGCGCGATCGCGTCGTGGGCATCAAACGTCGATCATTCATGTCTGCTCACCGATAGTCCGTTGGGCGTCGGCGCCGCACGACGTATCCAGACCGGTCGCATGACCGTTTGCGAAACGGTCAAGACGTGGGAGCCCACGACATCTATGTCGTATCGGATCAGCGGGCTGCCGCCGGTTGTCCGGTCGGTCGTTAACACGTGGCGTCTCCAAGCGTCGGGTGACTCGACGACCGTGTCACTTTCCACCGAGGTCGACTGCGGATCGCGACCGCCACAGCAGCTGATCGCACGTCTGGTCGGTCGGCGTCTCGCAGCGGCCTCAGAGCAGATGATCGACGGCCTTGTCGAACGCTGCGGGCAAATCTGCCCGGTGGCTGCCCGGGCTGGAGGACGTAAACGATGAGCAACGCTGCGGCTCGGCCCGACATCGTCGTCATCATGACCGACCAGGAACGGGCGGCCCCGCCCTACGAATCAAACGAGGTCGCCGCCTGGCGGCGCAACACCCTGGCGGGTGCGCGCTGGTTTGGCGAGCACGCCGTGAACTTCAGGCGCCATTACACCGGTTCACTCGCGTGTGTTCCGAGCCGGCCCACCATTTTCACCGGGCATTACCCCGACGTTCACGGTGTAACCCAGACGAACGGGCTCGGGAAGATGGAGGACGACTCGCGGATGCGATGGCTCCGTGTCGGTGAGGTGCCGACGCTCGGCCACTGGTTCCGAGCCGGCGGCTACGACACCCACTACGACGGCAAGTGGCACATCACTCACGCCGACCTGCATGATGCCACTGGCGCACGGGTCGTTACCAACGACGATGACGGCAACGTGCTCGCCGATGGAGTGGCGAGGTATCTCGACGCCGACCCGCTCAACGAGTTTGGGTTCTCTGGCTGGGTTGGGCCCGAACCGCACGGTGCCGCACTCGCCGACTCTGGCCTTCGTCGTGACCCGCTCATCGCCGACCGAGTCGTCGCGTGGCTCGAAGACCGGTATGCCCGCCGTCGCGCAGGAGATGAGGCGGCAATGCGTCCATTCCTGCTCGTGGCCAGCTTCGTTAACCCTCATGACATTGTTCTGTTCCCTTCATGGGTGCGGCGCAGCCCGCTGGAGGTGTCTCCGCTCGACCCGCCGCACGTACCGCCGGCGCCGACGCACGACGAGGACCTCGCATCGAAGCCAGCCGCACAGATCGCGTACCGCGAGTCTTACCCCACGACTTACGGTCTAGGGCCAGCGGTCAAGCGCATTTACGCGCGCAATGCGCAGCGCTACCGCGATACTTACCTCCGGCTGCACGCTGAGGTCGACATCCCGCTCGACCGGGTTCGTCGAGCGGTCACCGACGGAGGCTCCAATCAGGCTGTGATCGTGCGGACCGCTGATCACGGTGATCTGCTGGGTGCACATGGCGGACTGCACCAGAAGTGGTTCAACCTTTACGACGAGGCGACGCGTGTCCCGTTCTCGATCGCCCGCGTCGGCGATAACTGCACCTCTGGGGCTGTCATCGATGCAGCGCCGACCTCACATATCGACATCGTTCCCACGCTTCTTGCAGCTGCTGGGATCGACCAAACGATTGCGGCCGAGGTGCTTCGCTCGGAGTTCACGGAGGTACACGACCTGCCTGGCGTCAATCTGATGCCGGTCGTCGACAACCCGGCTACCGCCGATGATGAACGACGGGTTTATTTAGTGACCCGCGACAACATGCCCGAGGGCGACTCGGGCGCATCCGGTTTAGCGAGGCGGTTCGGGCGGGTCGAGAAACAACCCACACCGCTGCGCATCCAGGTTCCTGCGCATGTGGCCGCCAACTTTGAGGGGCTTGTCGCCCGCGTATTCAACGACGACGCAGATGGAGGCGCGGGTCACCTCTGGAAGCTGGTGCGAAGCTTCGACGATCCCGCCACGTGGACCGAGCCCCACACACGTCACCTCGCCGCGACGGGCCCCGCAGGCGAGGAGTATCGAGACGAGACGTTGCCCGATCAGTGGGAGTTGTACGACCTCGACGTCGACCCGACCGAGGCAGTCAACCTCTGGTGCAATCAAGCTGCCGCGACGGTGTTCGACCATCTGCGCGCTGAGCTTGCCGCCGAGCGCAACCGTGTCGTTCCGAACCGTAACTATCCGTGGCCCTACGCCAGCCGTCGACCAACCGGAGGTCCCATGAGTAAGTCCGTCCCGCTACCCGTTCGCCTGCTACGCAAGGTGTTGCAGCGCGTCGGGTTGCACCCTGATGACCCCGACTCAGCCGAGTTTGACCTTGCGGGCCGGCGTGCCTTAGTCGTCGCGACCAACGCCGGCCAGCTAGGCGTCGGCAAGCCAACCGGTGTGTTCGCAAGCGAGATGACCGTGCCGTACTACGCGTTTCTCGACGCGGGCATGGACGTCGAAGTGGCGAGCCCAGCCGGTGGCGTGGTCCCAGTCGACCCTCAGTCGCTGAAGCCAGTCATCCGCACGAGCGACGACGACCGTTTCCTCGCTGACGACGTGCTTAAAGCCAAGGTCACCGACTCACTAGCTATCGGTGACCTTGACATGGGCGACTACGACGTCGTGTTCCTCGCGGGCGGGTGGGGCGCTGCGTTTGACTTTGGCTTCTCCGAGGCACTCGGCACGAAGATCACTGAGGCCAACGCCGCGGGAAAGTTGATCGGCGGCGTATGTCACGGACCGCTCGGCTTGATCAACGCAAAGGCCGCCGATGGTTCCCCGCTTGTCAAGGGCCGCAGAGTGTCGGGCGTGACCGACAAGCAGGTGAAGGAGCTCGGTATCACCGCCACCCCGCATCACCCCGAGACTGAGCTGCGGGCGAAGGGCGCAGTCTTTGAGAGCCAGACCAAGCGACGTGATCCGCTCGCCAACCACTGGGTCGTTGACGACAACCTGGTCACCGGGCAGAACCAGAACGCTGCACCGATGGTGGCGCGCGAACTCATGCAGATCTTGGACACGACCAACACCGGGTCAGCTTTGTGATTGGATCAGTCCTGAAGGTCATCGGCATGATGCTGACAGCGCCCGTCCGACGCCGTCGGTCGCCGTCCGACACGCCACCGGCTGGCCGCGAGCACTACGAACCAACGCCGTTCGCTGCGACCCGAGATTCGGCGACACTCAAGGCGGTCGACATCCCGGTCGCCAAGACGCCTGAAGATGGTTGGAGCGGTAGTGACTGGCCGACACCCGTGCTCACTGGCTGCGACGAACCGCTCGTTGAGGGTGCTCCTGACCTGCGCGGAGTTTGGCGCGTCGAGAAGGGCCCGCTCAAGGGTCACGTCGAGCGGATCGAGCAGGCAGGTGACCGAGTGGTGATCACCGCCGGTGGGGTCATCCACGACATGTTCGTGAACGGGACGCTTGCGGGCGGCGTGAACGATGTCAGCGAAGCGGGGACGCAGATCTCGGTTGCCGCCCGGTTCGAGGACGGTCGCCACAACTTGTATCCGGGCAACAAAAAGTTCGTAGCTGTCACCCGCTATCTCGAGGGCGACGAGATGATCTGGCGGTGGGGTCCATGGCGCAATCGGTTGCAGCGTCTTGACGCCTCAACTGACTGACTCGCCGGCTGACAATCAATCAGGGGAGAATTGAGTATGGAATTTCAAGATCTCATCTTCGAGCGGCGGAGCATCCGCGGGTATAAACCGGATCCGGTCCCGCGCGAAGTGCTCGACGAGATCATTGAGGTGGCGGCGCAAAGCCCGTCGTCAATGAACACCCAGCCGTGGCACGTTCACGTCGTGACAGGTGACGTGTTGGACCGGATCCGGCAAGGCAACACCGACAGGATGATCGCCACGGGCAAGCCCGATCGCGAGATTAAGGGCCACGGCCGCTACGAAGGCGATCACCGTGAGCGCCAAAAGCGGGTTGCCGCTCAGCTCTTCGAAGCGGCGGGAATCGGTTGGGATGACAAAGCGCAACGTCAAGACTGGACGATGCGTGGGTTTCGTCAGTTTGATGCACCGGTGTCGGTGATTGGATGCATCGATCGTGCGGTTGAGGACATGACCGAGTCGTACTTTGATCTTGGCCAATTTGTGCATGCGATGGTGCTCGCCGCGTGGGATCGAGGCGTTGGTGCAGTGATCAACGGCCAGGGGATCATGCAGTCGTCTGTGGTGCGCGCCGAGGCTCAGATCCCTGAAGATCAGCTGATCGTGATCACGGTCGCAATGGGTTATCCGGCGGACGGCTTCGCTGCGAATGATGTCGTGTCGGAGCGTCGCTCAGTGGATGAGATTGCCACGTACCGCGGTTTCTGATCAGGTTGGCTCGGCGGCGCTGAGCCCCCAGCTGCCGACATCGTCGGGTCGGGGGAGAGGCGATCGTTTGCTCTAGGTGGTCACTGCGTCAGCCAGTTGTGGATTGCTCCGTCGAATGGATCGTGCGCTCAGTTCAAGCCTTAGTGCCGTCTCTTGGAGGTCGGCGTCCCCTGTCCCGCGTTCGTGAACCCGCCTCCATTTGTCGTCGAGTTCATGCGCCGCTCTGACCGCCACGTCGCCTACCTGTCTTGCGAATAGCACGGAATTACGGCGAAAAACAGTGAACATCGACCGGCTGTCGACATCTGAAAACAACGCAAAGCCCCACCAAATGGGTGCATTTACTGAGCCCAGAATTGGAATCGAATCGACGACCTACGCATAGATGCGTGTCATTCTTCTATCCGCCGCGCAATCCGGGCTGCTCGTCCGGGCCCGGGCCAGACGAACAGGTCAGGCGGAGGCGCGCTGGATCAGCTCGACCGGAAGCACGACCGATCTGCCGCCGTCACCGTTGGACAAGGCGCGTACCTGGTCGATCGCGGCGGAACCGAGTCGTTGCCGGTCGATTCGGATGGTGGTCAAGGCGGGTGAGATCACGGCGCCCACCTGAACATCGTCGAAGCCAACGACTGCGATGTCGTCGGGGACGGACTTGCCGGCCTTGTGGGCCGTCTGGATCGCGCCGATCGCCATTACGTCGTTGAAGCAGAACACGCCGTCGACGTCGGCACGCTCGCTCAATACCGTCTCCATGCCCGACATGCCGCCCTCAAAGGTGTTGGGCGCGTCGATGAGGACCGTCTCCATCCCACCGGGCAGTGACGCGCTGAAGGCCTCGGGACGCTGTCGTTCGACATCGAAGTCGAACGGCACCAGCATCGCCAGTTGTCGACAGCCACGAGCGAGTAGATGGCACACAGCTTGACGAGCGCCGTCGGCCAGATCGGATCGGACCGAGACGGCATTCGGGTGCTCGATTTCGGCGTCGACGACCACCATCGGCATGCCGCGGTCGAGAAAGGGCACCAGTGGTTCGGTGCCGCCCTGCGCGGGGAACACGACCACCCCCTCCGGGTGGTGTCCCTCGAGCGACGACAGCACGTCGTGCTGCACGTCGGGATCGGCGCCGCTCATCGCGAAGAGCACGGTCAAGCCTGCGTCGTGCGCCGATCGCTGGACCCCCTCGGCCAGCTCTGGGAAGAAGGGGTCGGACAGGACCGGGATGACGAAGCCGAGTGAGCCGCTACGGCCCGAGATCAGCCCGCGGGCGTGGACGTTGGGCCGGTAGCCGAGCTGGTCTATTGCGGCAAGGACCCGTTCACGCGTGTCGGGGCTGCATCCCCCTTCGCTCCGCACGACGCGGGAGACGGTGCGCGCCGACACGCCGACGAGGGCGGCGACGTCGTGGAGGGTCGCAGGGCGCTTCGACATCAGGACTCGCGGGTCATCGCACGGGACGGCAGCGGGGCGACCGAATAGCCGGTGGGGAGTTCGTCGGAGGAGTCCGCAACGCAATATCTCGTGAGGTGCCGGGCGTGGTCGGACAGGGTCGCGTGGTCGGCGTGGCTGATTCCCGGGGTCATCGGCTCGCGGAACCAGGGCGCATAGAACTCGAGATTCGGAATCGCCCGAAGGTCGTCGGAGAGATTCGGCGTTCCGCCGTGCCATGCCCGGGCGTCGCGGATCTGCGCCGAGCCCGCCGGTGCGGGGCAGACGGTACTCAGACGCATCCACTCGGGTTCCTCGTCGAGCGTTGGGATGGGGGCGCGCGTGTTCTGACTGCCGGGGATCTGTCGGGTCGGACCGTTGAGCGGTGTCTGGTCGTCGGGGAGGAAGTTGACGGCGATGTACGGGGTCGGCATGTCGCGTAGCGACAGGAAACCGCGCGGATCGTGGAATGCGCTGAAGGGCGTGACGCCCTCAGGCTCGAAGTCGCGGACGTCGGAGTGCAACGGTTGATAACCGGTCGCGCCGGGCAGGCAGAAGTCCCCACTCGCCGCACGGAGCAGGTAATCGCTCGACTCGAAGATGGCCGTGATGATGGGCGTGACGGTGGGGAGGTCGACGAGCATCCGCCATTCAGCTCGGTGCAGCATGCTGCGGGTCGGGCTCGACCCGCCGAACGAATAGCGGTGCGAGCCTCGGTTGCCCGTCAAGTCGTTCGTGTCGGCGGCGACGATCTCCGCGGCCACCTCGCGCACCCCCGTGCGGAGCACCCGGGTCTGTTCGGGTGTGAGGGCATCGGCCACCACGACGAAGCCATCGCGTCGGAAGATCCGGACCGCTCGGTCGATCTCGTCGGGTCGGAGGATCTCGAGACCACGAATGCCGTTGTTGTCGATGAGATGTTTTCGGGAAGCGACGAGGTCGGGGGCGTCGCGGTCGCGTTCCCGCCAGCCGAGGTCGCCGAAGTCGTGCAGTGCGCTCATCTCGATCCTCTCGTCCTGGCGCCGGTCGGCCCGGTCACCATGCGTACGCCTCCGGGGCGGGGCCTGGACCCGGGAAGATTTCGTCGAGCGCCGCGAGGGAGTCGGCATCGAGACGCAGTTCGGTTGCAGCGAGCGCGTCGTTCAATTGGGTAGCTGTGCGGGGGCCTACGATCGGCGCTGTCACGGCGGGTTGGTGGAGCAACCACGCGAGAGCGACGACGGGGGGTGGAGCACCCAGTTCGACACAGAAAGACTCCCAGCGCTCGAGATGAGCGAGGCGCTGGGAGCGCTCCTCTCGGCTGGAGGCATCGCTCCGCCGGCCGCCGCCGCCGCCGCTTGCACCCGCCAGGAGACCCCCGGCCAAGGGGCTCCACGGCAGAATCGCGATGCCGTAGGCCTCGCAAGCCGGGATGACCTCGAGTTCCACCGACCGCTGGGCGAGGTGATAGAGGCTCTGTTCGGAGACGATCCCCAGAGCACTGCGAGCACGGGCCGTCTCGTTCGCCTGCGCGAGATGCCATCCCGAGAAGTTGCTCGAGCCGACGTACGTGATCTTCCCCTGCGCAATGAGGGTCTCCATCGCCTGCCATATCTCATCCCAGTGGGCGGCTCGGTCGATGTGGTGCATCTGATACAGGTCGATGTGATCCGTCCGGAGGCGCCGCAGGCTGGCGTCGCATGCGCGACGGATGTGGCGCGCCGACAGGCCACGGTCATTCGGGAGATCAGACATCGGCTCGTGCACCTTCGTGGCGAGCACGACCCTGTCGCGCCTCGACGGATCCTGGGCGAGCCAGTCGCCGATGATCGCCTCGGTTGCGCCCAGACCGGCGGATCCGCCGTACTGATCGGCGGTGTCGACGAAGTCGATGCCAATCTCCAGAGCCTGGTTCAGGATGGAGAAGGAACCGTCGGCGTCGACGCGCGCGCCGAAATTCATCGTTCCCAGGCCCAACTCGCTGATGCGAAGTGCCGTTCTGCCCAGCCGTCGATGTCGCATGTTTCTCCGCTCGCCGTGCCGGTAGTTCGGGTCGGCGATCGACCCGGTCTCGTCGTGCGACGATTTATTACGTCAACGTTGACATGAGGGGACGCCTCGGTCAAGTATGGTGACACCGCCCACGTACGTGGGAGGGGGAGTTGGACGGCGCGCGCCGTTCATGGACGCGGCCGCTCGATGCCGCACAGAGAGGGAGATCAACGTGCACAACACACGAAGGGTTGCGACGGCTGTCGTCGCACTGGCTCTCGTTGCCGCAGCTTGCGGGAGCGACGACGATTCAGGCGACGCGCCTGCGGACGATTCGTCCGAGGCACCCGCCGAAGCACCGGCAGAAGAGCCGGCCGAGGAGGCCTCGGGCGGTGACGGCGACGTCGAGATTCGCTGGCGTACTCGTCCGGACAACGATGCCGAGGCCGAGGTCTACGCCTCGATCAGCGATGCGATCGACGCCGAGAACGGCGACGTCTCTCTTGCGTACGAGCCGGGAACCACCGACGGCTCCAACTATCAGGATCAGCTCGTCACGGAGATCGCGAACGGCACCGCTCCTGACGTGTTCTGGATCCCCGGCACCGACATCGCCCGCTTCCAGAGCGCAGGTCTGATCCTCGACCTCGCAGGCGAAGCTGAGGCCGCCGGCTTCTCGACCGACGAGTTCTATCCGGAACCGATGTTCCACCTGACGTACGACCCCGAGGCGGGCGCACCGGGCGACAAGCTGTGGGGTCTGCCCCGCGATGTGTCGACCTTTGCGATGTACCTCAACAACGACCTGATCGCCGAGGCCGGCGCAGACGACCCGCGCGCTCTGGCCGAAGCGGGCGAGTGGGACTGGGACGCCTTCGCCGAGGTGGCGACCGCCGTCGCCGATCTCGGAGGCGAGAACAAGGGCTTCGCCATGGACGCCTGGTGGGGGCCGTACGGCTACTTCATCAACGCCGCAGGCGGCAGCTTCTTCAATGAGAACCGCACCGAGTGCGCCCTCGACACGCCGGAGTCGATCGCCGGCCTCACCCAGATGGCGGCAGTGTTCCAGTCCGGTATCGCCGTGCCCTACGGCGAGGGTGGCGAGGCCCCGTGGAAGGCCGGCACAGTCGGCATGTTCATGAACGGTCGTTGGGCCACCCCCGGCGCCCGTGCCGACGCCGACTTCAGCTGGGATGTCGTCCAGCTGCCCACGGGCCCTGGTGGCACGCAGGGCAACTGGCTGTTCTGGGGGGCGTATGTCGTCAACGCGAACACCGAGCACCCGACCGAGGCGTTCGAGCTGGTCCAGGCTCTGACCACCGCCGACACCCAGGCGAAGATCAGCGAGCTCGGTGCCAACATCCCGAGCCGTCAGAGCGATGCTGCCATCGACGCGTTCCTCACGTTCACCCCGCCCGAGAACAACCAGGCCTTCATCAACGGCCTGGCTGATTCGCCCACCGCTGAGGGTCCGCTGTGGACCGGCAGCTGGCCGGAATACGACGGCGTGATGGGCGCTGCTGTAAACGCCGTCGTGAACGGCGAGCGCACGATCGAGGACTTCGAGGCCAACATCTGCGCCGAGACAGCGGTCGCCTTCGAGGGCTGATCGCACTCGACCTCTGAGACGGGTCGGGGTCGCCGTTCGGTGGCCCCGACCCGCCGCATGTTTCGGGCCACTGTCGTGGCTCGGGTACCGTCGTCACGACCGCGGGAACTGGGGGGACCGTGTCTGACACCATCGACGTCGACCTTGCCGCTGACGATCAACCGACCACCGATCCTGACTGGATGATTCGGGCCAAGGCCCGAGTGGTTGGCGCCTGGCACCTCGTGGGGGCCGTTGCCAGCGCACTTGGCGTCCTGCTCGCCCAACGCGACACCGACGGCGAGCTGCCATGGATGCCGCGCTACGCGCTGCAAGCATTCTTCAGCATCGCTTTCGTCGTGCACGTCGCGTGCGCCTACGGGGTGGCCAACCGGACCCGGTGGGCCCGCCCGGCCTCGCTCGCGGTCAACTACCTGCTGACCCTCGTCGCCGGATCGGTCACTCTCCACCTCTTCGATGCCTACCGCGCGATCGGAGACCTCGGCGAAGGCTTGTACAAGGCCTTCCTCCCGTTCCTCGTCATGTGCGTCGGGTTCCTCTGGGTGCTGCTCGGTGCCCAGTTCGCCGTCGACCGACCGACCGCTGTCGGACCCGCCCGGCTCCGCCAGGCCGGTTGGATCGTGGTCGGTCTTTCCTCCGTCTGGTTCGTCATCGTCGCCGATCCGTCTGGATTCGTGTCCTCGCTCTGGGACAGCATGACGCGACCACTGACCATCGGCACCCTCCTCGTGACAGTCGGCGCCGCAATGGCGACCAAGGTGATGTGGTCTCGGCCCATGGCGCGCTGGTTCCGGTCGTCGCATTCGACCGACGAGACGTTGTCGGGTCTCGCGTTTCTCTCGCCGAACCTGCTCGGCTTCTTCGTGTTCTTCGCGTTTCCGCTGATGTTCTCGCTCTGGGTGAGCTTCTTCGACTGGGACACAACCAACACGAGCCGGGACTTCATCGCGTTCGACAACTACATCCGAGCCCTCTCGCTCGACTTCTCGAGCGCAGATGAGGTCAACGCCGGGACCGAGGTGCTCAAGCCCGGGTATCAGGTCCTGATGAACGTGGACTGGTTCGGTCAGCACTGGGTGATCGGCGCCCGTGACATCGAGTTCTGGCTGTCGCTGCGCAACATCACCGTCTTCCTGGCCCTGGCTGTTCCACTCGCAGTCCTGCCGGCGCTGGTCCTGTCCAGCATCCTCGCCTCGCGACTTCCCGGAATGAAGGTGTTCCGCGCGATCTACTTCATCCCGTCGGTCGCCGGCGTGATCGGTGTCTCGATCATCTGGGGGCAGATGTTCGATGCGACCATCGGCTGGATCAACTATCTGCTCGACCTCGTCGGCCTCTCGGAGCCGGGTGAGGGGCAGGGATGGCTGACGGACCGAAGTACGGCCCTGTTCTCCATAGTGGTCGTCTTCGCGTGGATGAGCTTCGGGTTCAACACCGTGCTGTACCTCGCGGGGCACCAGTCGATCCCGAAGGAGTTGTACGAGGCCGCCGAGATCGATGGCGCGAGCACGTGGCAGATCTTTCGGCGGATCACCGTTCCCCAGCTGCGCAACACGACGTTCTACGTGCTCGTCACCACGTCGATCCTGGCGCTCCAGTTGTTCGACATCGTCTGGATCCTGGCGCGACCTGAGCCGGGCGGGCCGAACAACGCGACGCGGACACCGGTGCTCACGCTCTACGAGGAAGCATTCACGAACAATCGCCAGGGCTATGCATCGGCCCTCGCGTGGGTGTTGTTCATCATCATCTTCGGCTTCACGTTGTTCCAGTTTCGGCGACAACGGGACGAAGCAGCCACGGGAGGCTTGTCATGAGCGTGCGACGCAAGGGACCGCGGGCAACCTTCGTCCGCATCATGACCTACGCCCTGCTGGTCACAGTGGCCGTTGTCGTGGCCTTTCCGTTCATCGTCGCTGTGGCGACGTCGACGAAGAACAACGACGATATCTTCAACTACCCGCCGACGCTGATCCCTCGCGAGAACCAGACCATTGCGGCGGCCGAGCTTGACCTTGAGGGAGACCCCCTGCCGTTGTACCGATTCGACGACAGCAGCGCCGAGTTCGCCCTGGTCGACAACGACGTGTCCGTCGCCGAGTTCCGACCGCTCGATGACCTCGACATGATCATCCGCCTCGATGTCTCGGCCGGCGAGGAGACCGGCACGACCACAGTGATCGACGGTGAGGAGGAGGACGTTTACCTGATCGAGGTCGACGGCGAGCTCATCGAGGTTTACCGGTCCCGACTCACGTCGGGCGGGCTCTTCGCATCGGTCGAGGATCCGAGCGAGACGCGAGTGGAGCTCGTCAACCTGGTCGAACCGCTGACCCAGTTCGGACCCCGCCTGGAGAACTACAGCGAGGTGGTCATCGAGAAGGATCTCGGCCGTTCGCTCACCAACACGGTGCTGGTGACGATCGCGGTCGTCGTCGGTCAGATCGTCACCTCGGTGCTGGGTGGCTACGCATTCGCGCGGATCGACTTCGCGGGACGCAACTCGCTGTTCCTTATCTATCTCGGCTCCGTCATGGTGCCCTTCGTCGTTCTGATCATCCCGCTGTTCCAGTTGATGGTGCAGTTCGGATGGCTCGACAACCTCACAGCGCTGATCATCCCGTTCGTGTTCACCGCGTACGGCACGTTCCTGATGCGGCAGTTCTTCGTCGGTATTCCGAAGGAGATCGAGGAGGCGGCGCTCATCGATAACGCGTCGCGGTCGACGATCCTCTGGAAGATCATGGTGCCGCTGGCCCGACCCGCGATTGCCACTCTGGCGACCTTCGGCTTCTTGTACGCCTGGAACTCGTTCTTCTGGCCGCTCGTCATTATCAACTCGGGCAACCCCGACGGCCGCGTCCTGTCCCTGGCGCTGTCGACGCTCGGTGGCCGATCCAGCACCGACATCAACCTCGTCTTCGCCGGCGCCGTCATCGCGATGACGCCGCCGATCCTCGTGTTCCTGTTCGCCCAGCGCTACTTCGTCGAGAACTCGGCGTCGAGCGGGCTCAAGTAGTCCTCAGAAGGGGAGTTCTCCAATGGCAGCCGTGACCTTCAACAGTGTCACCAAGCAGTACAAGGGCGATGGACCGCGTGCCGTCGACTCGCTCGACCTCGACATCGCCGACGGCGAGTTCATGGTGCTCGTCGGTCCGTCGGGATGCGGCAAGTCGACCGCGCTCAGGATGATCGCCGGGCTCGAGGAAGTGAGCGATGGCGAGCTGGTGATCGGCGATGACGTCGTCAACGACGTGCCGCCGGGCGACCGCGACATCGCGATGGTCTTCCAGAACTATGCCCTTTATCCCCACATGACCGTGCGGGAGAACATCGGCTTCGCTCTCGAGGTGGCCAAGGTGAAGAAGGCGGAGATCGCTCAGCGCATCGAGTCCGCCGCCGAGATGCTCGGGCTCGCCGAGTACCTCGATCGTCTTCCGAAGGCGCTGTCTGGTGGTCAGCGTCAGCGCGTCGCGATGGGCCGCGCGATCGTGCGCAGCCCTCGTGTTTTCCTGATGGACGAGCCCCTGTCGAACCTCGATGCCAAGCTGCGTGTGCAGATGCGCAGCGACATCATCCAGATCCAGAAGCGTCTCGGCACGACAATGGTCTACGTCACCCACGATCAGATCGAGGCGATGACCATGGGGCACCGCGTTGCCGTGATGCGTCTCGGTGTACTTCAACAGGTGGCTCCTCCGCAGGAGCTATATCACCGCCCGGCCAACCTGTTCGTTGCGGCGTTCATCGGCAGCCCGGCAATGAACCTATTGAATGCCACGCTCGGCGGCACACCCGATCGACCGACGGTGACGTTTGCCGGGCACACAGTGGCGATTGACGAGCGTGCGATCGAGCGCTACCCGGCCGTCGTCGATCGACTGGGTGAGAACGTCGTTCTCGGTCTGCGGCCCGAGCACTTCGCGATGCCCGAGGATTTCGAGGCACCCGACGACCAGCATGTCGAGCTCGACGTCGAGCTGGCAGAGGCGATGGGCGCCGAGGTGCATCTGCACGCGCTGGTGGACGTTCCGCGCGTCGAGCTCGACGGTGCCCCCGTCGATCCCGAGGCGGTCGACGACCTCGACTCGGACGGGGTCACCGTGATCGCACGGATCGACGGCGTCCACACCGTTCAGAGCGGTGATTGTGTACGCCTCGCGGTGAAATCCCATCTCGCCCACTTCTTCGACCTCGAAACCGGCGAACCCCTCCGCTGACGCGACCGATCGCATCTCTGTTGGTCTCGGCCTGGGCCAGACGAACAGGAGGGTCGCGTCAGCCGGAGGTGTCCTGGAGCTCGAGGCGGATGCTGAGGTCGACGGAGATCTCGCGGCCGAGTTCGTCGGCGAGGTCCCCGGCGGTCGGATTCTCGCTCTCCATCGGGCCGGAGCGGGAGATCGCACCTTGTGTCGGAACTGGCGCTCAAAGGCCAGCAAAGCGGTCGAGCATTCGACTGACAACCGAATGAGAACTGGCGCTGGCAGTTGACTGCACGGTGCTGTCCCGCGTCTGTCCCGCGAATAAGGGGGAATTCCGGTGAAAAACGGCGAACAGCCAGTGGAGGCAAACCTGCAGAAAGCCTATTTTACCAGGTAAAACGTAGAGCCCAGAATCGGAATCGAACCGACGACCTACGCATTACGAGTGCGTTGCTCTACCGACTGAGCTATCTGGGCGGGACCGGTCGAAAAGTTGGGAGAAAACCGCCCAGCTCTCGTTGACCGGAACTGAGCACGGAATCGTATCGCTCGAATTGCCGTGAGCAGCCGCCGATCTGGGCTCGATTTCGACAGACCCCGCTCGTGAGCGGTGGTCGGGCGCGTCGAAGTGAGCCTGGTCGACTGAAGGTACGGTGGCGCTCATGCGGCGACGGGTTGTCGTCGCCGTCGGTGCAAATGCAGGGCGAGGCCGTTGATGCAGAGTTCGTAGGCCAGGAGGCCAAGCCCTCGGTGGTGCCGGCCGATGCTGTGAGCGCGGCCGAGCCAGAGGATGCCGTGGCCGTGGCAGTTAATGCCGCTGGCCACGTTGTGACGCCGGTTGAACCAAATGACCTGTGACGTCACCCACGAAATGGCGTCTCGACGCTTGAGTAGGGTGGAGGCTGCATGAGTCGGCAGGCGGGCGAGCGAACCGACCGTGCCATGCGGATCGCGCTGTTGGTAGCGCTAGCGACGATGGCGGTCGCAGCGTTCGGCGTAATGGCGCGGTCGACGTATGGCGCGCAGACCTCGAGCGATGAACCGCAGTACCTGTTAACAGCGTTGAGCCTCGCCGACGATTTCGATCTCGACATCAGCGATGAGATCGAACGGCGAGCGTTCGAGCCGTTTCACGAGATCGGCCTCAACACCCAGACGTTCGCACTAAACGAGTCGGGCCAGCGCATCAGTCCTCACGACCCGCTTCTGCCGCTTGTCTCTGCGCCGGCCATGTGGGTCGGCGGCTGGGTTGGTGTTCGGGTGCTGTTGGTCCTGATCGGTGGCCTGGTCGCAGGCCTTACGGCGTGGACCGCAATCCGGCGTTTCGGTGTCTCCTCGGTCGGTGGCCTGATCGGCGTGGGCTCCGTGATGGTCGGGGCTCCGATCGCTGCGTACTCGACGCAGGTGTTTCCCGAGATCCTCGCAGCCCTCTGCGTGGCA
>Ga0213866_10000579_pt1 | contig 28735 bp, 24 predicted proteins | sample PICome_11_FD_160079 | JGI IMG/M metagenome (GOLD analysis project Ga0213866, IMG submission 160079) | Coastal seawater microbial communities near Pivers Island, North Carolina, United States - PICO284 | ecosystem: Environmental > Aquatic > Marine > Coastal | place: USA: North Carolina... | reverse complement strand
CCTCCTTAAGGGATGACGCCCCCGCCGGGGTGTAGCAGAATGTGCGCGCCGGCGCGCTGTGCCGCCAATCACCCGATGGAGCTCGAGACCGCATGCAAGGTTCACACGATCACGCTGCTGATTCCCGTAACGAACAGATCCTGATTGACATTAATGGCACCCATTACCCGCGCTCGGAAGCGAAGGTTTCGGTGTTCGATTCCGGCTTCATTCTCGGCGACGGTGTGTGGGAGGGGTTACGTGTTGAGCAGAATACGGTCCTGTTCCTCGAGCGACACCTCGATCGCCTGTTCGAAGGCATGAAAACCCTGGATTTCGAGCCTGATTTCGATCGCGATCAGCTCAGCTCGCGCATCTATCGCTTGCTCGCGGCCAATAATATGCGCCACGGGGTGCACATCCGGCTAATGGTTACTCGCGGTGTGAAGTCCACGCCCTACCAGGACCCTCGTGTGACCATCACGCCACCGACGGTGGTGATCATCCCCGAGTACAAGGAAGCGCGACCTGAGACCGTGGAACGCGGCGTGCGCCTGTTCACGGTGCATGTGCGGCGAGGCTATTCAGATGTGCAGGATCCCACACTGAATACCCATTCCAAGCTGAACTGCATCGGGGCCTGTATCCAGGCGGCCAAGGCGGGTTACGACGAGGCGTTAATGCTGGACCCCCACGGTTTTGTGGCCACCTGTAACTCCACCCACTTTTTCATCGTGCGACGAGGCGAAGTCTGGACCTCCACCGGCGATTACTGCCTGGACGGGATTACGCGCGGCAAGGTTCTGGAGATGGCCGCCTCTCTGGAATTGCCTGCCCGCGAAACCAATTTCACGCTGACCGACGTCTACAACGCCGAAGAAGCGTTCGTCACGGGCACGTTTGCCGGCCTGGTACCGGTGACCGACGTGGATGGGCGCAGTATCGGCAACGGTACACGGCCCGTGATCGAGCAACTGCAGCAAGCTTACCGGGACCAGGTGAAAGGCTACGTGGCTGGTCGCGGTGCAAGTCATCCCAGGCCCTGACGCCGTGCGACGAATTGCCATGTGGTCGGGACCGCGGAATATCAGCACTGCGTTGATGCGGTCTTTCGAGAATCGGCCGGATTGTCGTGTGGTCGACGAGCCGCTGTACGGCTGTTACCTGGATGAAACCGGCCTGGATCACCCGGGGCGGGAAGACATCGTCACGGCCATGGATTGCGATTGGCGATCAGTGGTGCAATCGCTGTGTGAGGGCAGTCCGGGTGATTGCGAGCTGTATTACCAGAAACACATGACGCAGCACCTGCTCCCCGGCATGGGGCTGGACTGGGTGGACGCGCTGGAAAACTGCTTCCTGATCCGCGAGCCCCGGCGCATTATCGCCTCCTACGCCCGCGTTCGGCCTGATTTCGTGCTCGAAGAGCTGGGCATTCCGCAACAGTTAGCACTGTTTGAGCGCGAGGCGGACCGCCTTGGCGAGGCACCACCTGTGCTCGATTCTGCGAAGACGCTGGCGAACCCCGAAGGGGTATTACGCGCGTTCTGTTCGAGCATGCAGATACAGTTTTACCCGGAAATGCTGGCCTGGCCCACCGGCCGCCGGGACAGTGACGGTATCTGGGCGCCGCATTGGTATGGTGCGGTGGAGCAGTCCACCGGGTTCAGTGCGCCAACGGCGGTATCGGGCGAGCAGGTTGATATACCCGAGCAATACCTGGCGTTGTGTGAAGAGGCTGAAGCGGTGTATGCGAGGCTGTCAGCCCACGCACTGGTGGGCTGATCGAAAGAGCGTTATCAGTTGGCGCTGCGAATCAGCTGGTGTTCTTCGCCGGTGGCCGGATGTTCATTACGCACACGCTGGTCGAACGCAGCGAAGTGCGTGGGGCACTTGCTGCTATGGGCGTTGTGATGCTGAGAAAACTTGATGCTGCGCATGAAGTCTACCAACGTGGTTTTGCGTTCGTCGCGACGTTTCATGGGACGTTCCGGCACATTTCGATCTGACACGGGCCGAGTGTAACCGCCCGTCAAATGCCTTGGGCGTGAAAAGTCCGCATGCTCTGCGTGAATTTTACAGCCTTGCTAACTACCGGGGATGGTTTTGGCGTACTTGTCCCAGTTCGCCAGCAGCTCCGCAATCACTTTGCTGCCGACCAGGTAGGCATTTTCCAGAGCCGCGTCCAGCCCCGCGTAGCTGTCGTGCTGCTCCTCGCGCAGGTAGTCTGCAGCGCTTTTGCCAGGCGGTGGCAGGGTAAAGTTAGAGGCGGTTCTCAGCACCATCATGCGGTGCTTGTCGACCTTGCCGGCCTCGTGGAGATAGCTCATGGACTGGAAGGTGCCGGTATCCTCCATCGCCGAACTGACAAACTCACCTTCGCCGCCGGTCCAGTAGTCGGTCCATTCGTTAGCCCAGTCATTCAGCACCTCTCCGTGCCAGAAGGTCATGGCTGCGAGCTGGTCACCCTTGAGCACAAATGGTTTGCGCTGGGCGACCGGGTAGTCAACGTACAACTTGCGAGTGGCCTCCAGGGTAGGGTCGTCTGGTAGCTTCATGTCTCGCGTTAATTCGTAAGCCCAGTTCACCAGTGTCGGGTTGAGGCGAAATACCTCACCCAGGTTGTAACTGCGTCGTTCCTGGTCGCCGGGCCCCTGGCTGAACAGTGGGAAATAGCCGGTTTCCCATTCATCCGGAATTTCCCGGGCGTCAATCTCATGGGCGAGGTCGCCGTCCACCAGCCACTCTGCCCAGGCTACAGATCCCAGCGAGGCATCAGCGGGGTCGAAGCCGGAGATACCGGCCACCAGCCAATAGGCCTGGCTCAGGTCGAAGCGCGGATCCAATCCCAGCGCCATCACGCTGGCTGCCGAATTGGCGGTACCCATGCCGGTCACGATACCCAGTACTCCGGTTTCGGTGTTGACCATGATGTCGTGGTGCATGTGGGGCGCGGGAAAGACGGTGTTCAGTGTCTGGCGCTCGTACCAGCGCTGGAATTCCCCGGCCTGGTCGCCGGTATCCTTGCCGGTTTCAAACATGGTAACGACCACCACCTTGATCGGCAATGGCGCCTGGGCGAGGGTGATGCCGGGCAGTGCCAGCAATAGAGCGAGAGTCAGTTGGCGCAATCGAAGCATAAAGATAGGCTCGTTAGTGTTGGGTGACCAGAGTTTGTATGTCAGTAAGGTCGGGTGCGCTGACCTGGGCGCCCAGGGTCTGTACCGAGATCGCAGCGCCAGCCTGCGCGAATTCTATCGCATCATCCCAGCCCCTGCCCTGTGCCAGCGCAACGGCGAGACAGCCGTTAAAGACGTCGCCTGCGGCGGTAGTGTCCTTGGCGATGACCGAAAACGCGTCGTGATTGCGGGCGGTGAGCTCGCCGGAGGCCATGCGTTGGGATGCGTAGCAGCCCGCACCGGCGCGCGTAATCAGCACATTATCCACACCGCGGCCATGCAGGAGTTCTGCGGCAATCTGCGCGGAGGTTTCGTCCATCACCTGCATGCCGGTCAGGAGTTCCGCCTCGGTCATATTGGGGGTCAGGTAGTCCACGAATTCAAACAGGCTATCTTCCAGTTCCCGTGCCGGGGCCGGGTTGAGAATGACGGTGCTGCCTTTTTCGTGGGCCAGCCTGGCTGCGTGTTCAACAGTTTCCAGAGGGGTCTCCAGTTGCAACAGCACCACGGTCTCTGGCGTAAACAGGCCAACCGCGCGATCGATGTGGCCGGGTTCCAGGCAGGCGTTGGCGCCCGGCGCAACACCGATGGTGTTCTCACCCCTGGCGTCTACGAATATTTGTGCCACACCCGAGGGGGTCACCGGGTCGATCATGCATAAGCCGGTATAGATACCGTCTTTACTGAAAGCATCCAGCGCTTCGCGGCCCAGATGGTCGTCGCCCACCGCTGCGATGAAACTGACCTGGCCGCCGGCACGGGCTGCGGCAACCGCCTGGTTGGCACCCTTGCCGCCAGCAGCAGTGGTAAAGGTTCCGCCCAGCACGGTTTCGCCCGGGCCGGGCAGGTGCGGGACCTGGATGATCATATCCGTGTTGGAGGAACCGATAACAACCACTTTGCTCATGGCGGCGTCCTACAGGTTGGAGTAGATGATCATGCCCAGGCCGACAAAGAAGCAGGCAAACATGGCAGCGATCAATGACCCGGTGCCCTGCGGGGTGTCCTTGAATTCCTTCCAGATGAACACCCCCCAGAATGCGGCCACCATGGTGGCGCCCTGGCCGAGACCGTAGGACACGGCGTAGCCGGCTTTGCCGGCAGCGATGATATTGAAGCAGAAGCCGGTGGCCCAGATGGCACCGCCAAGGATGCCGACCAGGTGCAGTTTCGGCGTGCCGCGACTGAAATATTCGCCCAGGGCCGCTGGTTCGCCGCTGATAGGTTTGTACATCAGCGGTATCAGGAACAGGACATTCGACAGGAGCAGGCCAACGGCAAACACCACCGCGGCGGAGTAGGGCGTCATCAGGCCGGCTTCCGGATTGGCGAAGTCAAAGGACATGGACTGAGCCACGAAGCGGTAGAAAAAGCCCATTGCAATGCCGGCAATGATCGAGATGGCCAGTCCCTTGCCAACGCCCTGGTTGCCGGCGCTGGGCACACGGCGGTAAATCAGCGCGTCGATAATGATGGCAACCACCACCAGGCCCACGCCCAGGAACAGCAGTGTGGCATTGTTGACCTGGTCGGGGTCGAAGTTGGCCATGACACCGATGACCAGCGCCAGCCCGATGCCCACCGGGAACGCTACCGCCATGCCGGCAATGTCGATGGCGACCACCAGCAGGATGTTGGCCAGGTTGAAGACAGCGCCGCCGAGCAGCGCCATCTGAATGGCTTCAGTACTGGCCTGGGAGATATCCGGCATGAAGGCGCGCCCCTGTTCACCGCTGCTGCCCATGGTAAATGCGAGCAACAGGGCCAGTAGCAGGACGCCGATGGAGTAGTCCCAGTAGAACAGTTGAAAGCGCCATTCCTGGCTGGCGAGCTTCTGGGTATTGGCCCACGAGCCCCAGCACAGCATGGTGACAAAGCACAGCGCCACTGCGACGCCATAGGATTCTACAATGAACATGATTAGCCCTCTTTTGTTGTTTTATCAGGCATCAGAAACGAAAAACCCCGGCTAAGCCGGGGTTTCCGTTGCGGCCGCTTCGACAGTGTAGAAGATGGCCGTGATTGCTGCACCTGGCGGTGCGCCGAATTGCCTCAGAATTCGGTGGCGATCGATACACCCCAGATTCGCGGCTCGTTGGTGAAGCCGGTCAGGTTGTTGAAGTCGATCACACCCTGCACGTTTTCCTCGTCGGTAATGTTGCGACCGAACAGGGCAACTTCCCAGCTGTTATCCAGCTTGCGCCATCCCAGGCGAACCCCGCCTTCATACTGGCCGTCGGTTTCAAATTCCTTGGCTTCGTAGAGCGTGATTTGGGTATCGCCCTGGTAAGCCCAGTCGGTGAAAGCGAACAGCTCAGCGTCGCCGCCGATCGGGATGCTGTAAGACGCGGTGAAGTTGTAGGTTGTCTCGGGAGCATTGGGGAACGGATTGCCGTCTACCAGCACGAAGCCGTCGGCATCGACAGTGTCTGTTACCGTGCACAGGCCTGATCCACAGGCAGGCACACGCAGCCCATCGTCTTCGATTTCGGTATCGGCAAATGCGTAGCCGAATGTGACCTCGAAGTTGTCGGTGATCAGCCACTGCAGGTCGAGTTCAAAGCCCATGCCGACGCCGGTTTCAGCGTTGACCAGGCGGATATTGTTACCGTCACCGCCCACAGCTGTGAACTGGATGTCGTCAACCTCGTAGTAGAACACTGCCGCGTTCAGGCGCAGTCGATCATCGGCAAACTGGCCCTTGTAACCGACTTCGAAGCTGTCGATGGTCTCGGAATCGGCAATTGAGGGCGCCCCGAAGAAGGCCACGTCACGACCCTGGATGGTCGGTGCGCGGAAGCCCCGTGCCGCCTTGGCCCAGATCAGGGAGGCGTCATTGGGGGAGAAAGACAGGGCCAGGTCGCCGCTGATCTGGTCGTCAGACACGCTTTCAGAGAAGGGTGTGCCGAAGCCACCGGTTCCCGCGGTCTCAAAGTCTTTCTCGTCGTCGGTGTAGCGGATACCGGCGGTGACCGTCCAGCTATCGGTGAAGGCGTAGTCCGCCTGGCCGAACACGGCCCAGGTCTCGTTCTCGTGGGTTACTGTGGTCGGGTCGACGAAGAACGGGCTGGTTTCCACTTCCAGGTCGCCATCAAAGTAGAAGGCCCCTACCTGCCAGTTGAGGCCGTCACCGAACTCGCTGGCGAGGCGGAATTCCTGGGTAAACTGCTCCACGTCCGCCGCATCCTGGGTGACCGCCGGGAAGGGGATGAAGCCAGGGCCGCTCTCGGGTAGGAAGACCGCACCGAAGCCGCCGTCGATATCGCCAAGGCTACGGCCATCGGCGTCATCCCAGGCAGTGATAGAGGTCAGGGTCATGCCGCCGAAGTCGTAGTCTACCTTCAGGTTAAAGCCCGTGTTCTCGTACTCCTGGGGATTGTTGTCGCCCTCATCGTGGAACACGGTTTCGCGGTCGTAGTTCTCGTTCAGGCTGTTGCTGCCCGGGTTAAAGATGTTGGCCCGGAAAACAGATGCTGTACCCTCCAGATCACGATAGTGGCCCCCCAGCAGGAAGCTGAGGTTGTCGGTGGCGTCCCACTGCAGGAAGGCCTTCACGGCGTTGTCTTCGAAGCCGCCCAGGGCGTCGCTTTTGCCGGTGAAATCGTTGTCGATATAGTCGTCGCGATTCTGGGTCATGACAGCAATGCGGCCAGAGAGCGTGTCAGTCAATCCACCGCCGACGGCACCCTCGAAGTTAATGGTGCCAAGCTCGCCCACGTCCAGCTTTGCCCGGCCCTCAAATTCATCAGTGGGCTTGTAGGAATCAAACTTGACGATACCCGCCGTGGTGTTGCGTCCGAACAGGGAACCCTGCGGTCCGCGCAGTACTTCCACTCGCTGGATGTCGAACAGCGGGAAGCTCTTCAGGATAACGTTTTCTTTCACCACCTCATCCATGATCACGGACACTGGCTGTGATGCCGCCAGATCGAAGTCGATGTTGCCCAATCCGCGGATGTAAAAGCGCGGAGCCACGCGGCCGTTGGACGATTCCACGTAAAGGCCCGGAACGCGCGCGGACAAACCGCGAATGTCGGCGCCGCCTTCAAACAACGAGGTAAAGCGTTCGCCCTGGAGGGTGGCTACAGACAGCGGCACGTCCAGCAGGCTTTGCTCTCGCTTGGTTGCAGTAACGATAACTTCTTCGAGCTGGGCCATCGCGGGCGTGCCGGTGCCTATGGCAGCTGCAATAGCAGCGGTTAGGGCCGCCCGGGGTGCGGTGATCCTTGTCATGATGTTTACTCCTGGAGTAGGTAAGGTACGGGTGGTTCCTGCGAGTCCGGCCGGATTCTGGTGTCTTTTGGCCGGTTACTGTGACTGACGTGAAAAATTTACTCTTTTGCAGCATTCGGTGCAGCCACATCCTGCAAAAGTACCAGAATTCACCGGTTCCTACCGCCGGTGCTATGCTCGCAGCCGACACTGTCTCCCACCTTGCTGATTGAGGCCTGCTCGTGACACGCAAATACCCACATCTGATCTTTGGGATGATCCTGCTGGCTGCCTCGGCCGGCACCTGCGCCCAGACCATGGTGATCTATGGCGATTACGTGCTCACCATGGTTGAGGGAGAGGCGGTGATCGAGAACGGTGCAGTCGTGATCGAGAACGATACCATTATGGCGGTTGGCCCCCGCGACGTCATAGACCGCGACTATATCGGCGCCCGCTCCTTGGCGGGAACCCACCGTGTTGTGATGCCCGGGCTGGTAAATGGCCACACCCACACCGCGATGACGCTGTTTCGCGGCATGGTCGACGACCTCGACCTCATGACCTGGCTCAATCAGTACGTATTTCCCATGGAGGGGCGGTTTGTAACTCCCGAGTTTGTGCGCACAGGGTCCGAGCTGGCCTGCTGGGAGATGATCCGCGGGGGTACAACCAGCTTTGTCGACATGTATTTCTATCCTGACGAGATTGCGGGTGTCGTTGACCGCTGCGGTCTCAGGGCGGTGGTGGCTGCGCCGCATATTGACTACCCCAGTCCGGGGTTTGGCGGCTGGGATGACTCCTTTGCCGCCGCCATCGACTTCGTGACCCGCTGGCGGGGCAAGCACCCGCGGGTCACGCCGGCGTTTGCCCCCCACGCGCCCTACACGGTGTCGCCCGAGCACCTGCGGGCCACGGTGGAAAAGGCTGCAGAGCTGGAGGCGGTGATATCCATGCACCTTGCGGAGGCGCCGGCCGAAACCGCCTATGTTGGCGAGAATTTCGGCAAGACACCCGTGCGCCACGTCAGCGACCTCGGTCTGTATGGCCAGCGCCTGATCGCGGCGCATATGGTGCAGCTTGACCCGAATGACATCGCCCTGACCGCGGCTGCCGGCGTAGGCGCGGTGCACAACCCCACCTCTAACATGAAGCTGGGAGCCGGGGTGTCGCCGGTTCCAGCGATGTTGGCGGCGGGGGTGAATGTGGGGCTGGGGACGGATGGCGCCGCCTCCAACAATGACCTGGACCTGTGGGAGGAGGTGCGCATGGCGGCCCTGCTGCACAAGGTCAACAGTGGCGACCCCACCGCACTGCCGGCGGGCGAGGCGCTGGCGATGGCGACGCGGCTGGGAGCCCATGCCGCCCGACTCGGTGACCGGGTTGGCCAGATCAAGCCTGGCATGCGCGCCGACCTGATACAGGTGGAACTGAACAAAACCCACCAGTTGCCCCTGTATGACGTGGTGTCACACCTGGTCTACGTCACTGACAGCACCGACGTGGTAACCACCATCGTCGACGGCAAGGTCCTGATGGAGAATCGAAAAGTACTCACGATCGACGAGCAGGCCCTGCGGAAAAAAGTGCAGGCCCGTAGTGATGAGATTCGCTCAGCGCTGGCCGATCAGGCGGGTGACTCGTGAGAGCCCTGTTGATGAGCGCGGTGATAGCAGCCAGCGTCGCCGCACACGCCCAGGAGGCCGAAATGTCGCAACCCACGCTGGAAACAGTGATCGATGCCCTCGGGCTTGAGTCGCACGTGGAGGGAGGGTACTTCCGGCGCACCTTCCAGGCTGATCATCGCGAGAAAATAGACCTCGGTGATGGCGAGCGGTTTACGATGACGTCGATCTACTACCTGCTAACCGCGGACAGGCCAATCGGGCACTGGCACCTGAATCGCTCTGACATCCTGCACTACTACCACCTGGGCAGCCCCGTGCACTACTACCTGATTCATCCCGATGGCCGCCTGGAAACAGCGGTGCTTGGGCCTGACCTGGCTGCGGGGCAGCAGCTTCAACTGGTGGTACGCGGTGGTGTGTGGAAAGCCTCTCACCTGCCCACAGGTGATTACGGGTTGATCAGCGAGGCGGTGTCGCCCGGCTTTGAGTACGAGGACATGACCCTGGGCCAGCGTGAAGCACTGCTTGCTCAGTTTCCGCAGCATGCCGAGGTGATCGCGGCCTACACGCGGAACTGATCACTTCGCCAGCAGGGGTTCCATCTCTGCGAGGAAATCCGCCAGCTCCGGTTTGTTGCTGCGAATCTCATCGGTGGTGAGACCGTCTAGTTCGTGGGGGAACACCAGCCAGTCATCGGTTTCATGCACGTAAAAATCCGGTACGCGCTCGGTCTTGTTATTCCCCGGCTTGTAGTACGGGGTGGCGATGCGTATTTCCGGCGAGTTCTTCTTGCAGGCGGCGGTGAGGTCCTTGATGGTCTGGTCGATAGACAGGCCTGTGTCGTGCACGTCATCGACGATCAGCAGCGAATCCTCGGACTCTAGCCGCCGTATCAGGTAGTTCAGGCCGTGCACCAGCACGTGGCGATTGCGTTCGCCGATACCGGTATAGGATGAGGTGCGGATGGCGATGTGGTCCGCCTTTACTCCCAGCACATCCAGCAGCTCCTGCACTGCGATGCCCACCGGCGCACCGCCGCGCCAGACGCCGACGATGTAGTCGGGACGAAAGCCGCTCTGGTACACCTGCCATGCCATCCGGTAGGAATCTTCGAGGAGCTGCGACGCGCTGATGTAGTGTTTGTGCATAACGGTGCCGAGAGGGTCGAAAGCGCAAAGAGTAGCATCGGGGCGGTTGCGTCGAAAGCGCGCACTATGGTCTGGCCATTGTCGATTGCGTACACTGCCCGTTCCCCGAGATTTTCACCGGCAGACAGCGATGACAGAGCAAACGAGCGCGCAGGGCGTACTGGCAAGGTACTTCAGGCTCGCCGAGCACGGCACTGATGTACGCACCGAATTGCTGGCCGGCGCCACCACCTTCGTGACCATGGCCTACATCATCTTCGTCAATCCGCAGATGATGGCGGCGGCAGGCATGGACCAGCAGGCGAGTTTTGTGGCCACCTGCCTGGCGTCTGCCATGGCCTGCCTGTTGATGGGGCTTTACGCCAACTGGCCGGTGGGCCTGGCGCCTGGCATGGGCCTGAATGCGTTTTTCACCTATACCGTGGTGGCAGACATGGGCTACAGCTGGGAAGTGGCGCTGGGGGCGGTGTTCCTGGCGGGCATCCTGTTTGTGATCATGAGCGTAACCCGCATCCGGCGTTGGATGCTGGACAGCATCCCGCTGGATCTGCGCATAGCCATGGGTGCCGGGGTGGGCCTGTTCGTGGGCTTTATCGGCCTCAAGAGCGGCGGCGTGATTGTCGCCAGCGATGCCACCTTCCTGACCCTTGGTGATCTCACGCAACCCGAACCTTTCCTGGCCTGCCTCGGGTTTCTGTTGATCGCGGTGCTGTCGATCCGCCAGGTTCACGGCGCGATCATCATCGGCATCCTGACGGTGACGGTGCTGGCACTGGTCCAGGACCTGGTGGCCTTCGACGGCCTGGTGTCTGCCCCGCCCAGCCTAGAGCCCATTCTGTTCAAGCTGGATATCGCCGGCGCCCTGGATGTCGCAATGACCAGCGTTGTCATCGCGTTCCTGTTCGTCAATCTCTTCGATACCGCAGGCACCCTGCTGGGCGTGGCCAGTCGCGCCGGCCTGGTGGACGAAAAGGGCAATATCGAAAACATGGACCGTGCGCTGAAGGCCGACAGCACCTCAAGCGTGCTCGGTGCCTTCCTCGGTTGTGCACCGGTAACCAGCTACGTGGAAAGTGCCTCCGGCGTCGCCGCCGGTGGCCGCACCGGCCTGACGGCGGTGACGGTGGGAGCGCTGTTCTTGCTGGCGATATTTTTTGCACCACTGGCGGGCATGGTGCCGGCCTATGCCACGGCGGGCGCACTGGTCTACGTAGCCATGCTGATGCTCACGGGCGTGCAGGGCCTTGAGTGGTCAGACATGAGCGAGGTTGTACCGGCGCTCATCACCATTGTGATGATCCCGCTGTCTTTCTCCATCGCCAATGGCATCGCTGTGGGGTTCATCAGTTATGTCGCGATCAAGGTCTGTATCGGCCGGGTAAAGGAAGTCACCCCGGGTGCCTGGTTCCTCGCCGTTATCTTCCTGGCAAAATTCGCCTTCATGTAGGGCTTGCAGACGTTCCCGGCCCGGGATGGCTCAGTTATAATCGCGCCCCCGCGTATGGAGCCCCCAATGAAACCCGAGCAATACCCCGCTGAGCCCGCACACCTGTGGGAGCATTTTTACCAGATCACCCAGATTCCACGACCCTCAAAAGAAGAGGCCGCCGTTCGGCAGTACGTGATCGACCAGGCCGAGGTAGCCCAGTGCCCGTGGGAGACGGACGAAGAGGGCAACCTGGTGGTTCGTGTACCAGGCTCCAGTGGCAGGGAGAAGGAACCACCGCTGATTATCCAGAATCATCTGGACATGGTGACGGTGAAAACCGAGGACAAGGCACACGATTTTTCGGCGGACCCGCTGAGCCTGCAGGTACAGGAGGGCTGGCTATCCGCTGACCGCACCACCCTGGGTGCCGACAACGGTGTGGGCTGCGCCGCGGCACTGGCCGCAATGACGGATACCTCCGTCAGTCACCCACCGCTGGAACTGTTGTTCACCGTTGATGAGGAGACAGGCCTCGGTGGAGCGCTCAATCTGGATGCCGGCTTACTGAGCGGCACGCGCATGCTCAATCTCGACACCGAGGACTGGAACGAGCTTTACATCGGCTGTGCCGGCGGTGGCGGCTGGGAGTTCACCCGCACATTCGATACCGTTTCCGAGGGCAATGAATCGTTCTGGGAAATCTCTCTCAAGGGCCTGGCTGGCGGTCACTCCGGCATCCAGATCCACGAGCAGCTTGGCAACGCGATCAAGCTGCTGGGGCAGCTCCTGTACAGCCTGAGCGGCGCAAGGCTGGTCAGCCTCGATGCCGGTGTCGCTCACAACGTGATCCCCCGGGAAGGTCGGGTGGTTGTGGCGGTGCCCGGCGATGCCGAGTCCCAGTTGCGTACCCAAATCGAAAAACTGCGGGAGCAATGGCTGGGTTTCCTGCCGGCAGCAGACGCTGCGCTGGAACTGGGCCTGACTGCTACCGACGCTGCCGCGGCCCTCAGTCGCTCGGATACCCTGACGGTGCTGGGGTTGATTGCGGCATTCCCCCACGGCGTGCAGGCTTATAATCTCGCCCAGCCCGCTGACCTGCCCGATCTGAGTATCAATCTGGCGGTCTGCACGCTGCGCGAGGGGCGCTTGTTTGCGGAAGCGAGCTTCCGTTTTTTCAATTATGAACAGAGCCTGCCCCTGCAGCAGGCGGTGGAAAGCCTGGCGGCTGCTTTCGATCTGCACATAGAACCCCAGGCGGGCTACCCTGGCTGGCAACCGGAGTTCGACAGCGCGCTGCTGGAGCAGGGCGCAAAGGTACATGAACGCCTGTTTGGGTTCCGGCCGGAGGTGAAGGCGATTCACGCCGGCCTGGAATGCGGGATTCTCAAGAGCAAAAAGCCGGACTGCGATATTCTTTCATTCGGGCCCACGATACGCGGCGCGCACTCCCCGACAGAACGTCTGGAGATCGCCACGGTGGCGCCGTTTTGGGATTACCTCAAGGCCATGTTGGCCGATATGTAGCGGGAACAGGGATCATGCTGGACACACTTGAAGAACTTCCCCCGGATTCCATTCTGGGTTTGGCAGCGGCTGCACGCGCGGATGGCAATCCCGACAAGGTCGACCTGACTGTCGGCATCTACATGGACGAGCAGGGCGTATGCCCGGTGTTTGGCGCAGTTCAAAAGGCGCAGCAGGCACTGGTCGAAGAAGAAATCAGCAAGGCCTATTTGCCGCCGGTCGGCCCCGACAGTTTCAATACCGGCATGCGCACGCTGGTATTTGGGCAGGGCAGTGTCGCGCTGGGCGAAGATCGGGTGTCGAGCATCGCAGCGCCCGGTGGCTGCGGCGCTCTGCGCATCGGGGCAGAGATCATCAATGCTGCCAACCCTGGTGCGCGGGTCTGGGTGTCGGATCCCACCTGGCCGGTGCATATCCCCTTGTTGGGCAGCGTTGGCCTCAGTTTTGAGAACTACCGCTATTACGACCCCGTTACCCATGGCGTGGATTTCGACGGCATGATGGCTGACCTGGCTAACGCCAGGGCCGGTGATGTCGTGCTTCTTCACGGCTGTTGCCACAACCCCTGCGGTGCGGATCTCAGCCTTGAGCAGTGGCGCACACTGGGCGAAATGGCCGAGAGGCAGGGTTTCCTCCCGTTTGTGGATATCGCCTACCAGGGCCTGGGTGATGGCCTGGACCAGGACGCCGCCGGACTGCGGGCGCTGGCAGACCGGCTGCCCGAAATGATTGTGGCGGCGTCTTGCTCGAAGAACATGGGCCTGTACCGTGAACGGACGGGCATTACCCTGTTTTTGTGCCGGGACGCAGACAACGCCGGTGCGCTGGAGTCCCAGGCCGCCGTGGCCGCGCGGCGCGTTTACTCCATGCCGCCGGCACACGGCGCGCTGATTGCAGGGCGAGTGCTGGGCGACGATGCCCTCAGCGCAACGTGGCGTCAGGAACTGGCCGCCATGTGTGAGCGGATCAATGGCCTGCGCTCGCAACTGGTGGCCAAATTGCACGCCAGCTGTGACCGGGATTTCAGTTTCATTGAGCGAGAGAAGGGCATGTTCTCATTTCTCGGTCTCAGCGTGGAGCAGGCGCAGGCATTGCGTCGCGAGCACTCTGTTTACATGCTGGATTCGTCACGGATAAACGTGGCAGGCATCAACGCGGGCAATATCGACGCACTGGTATCTGCGGTAAAGGCAGTGCTCTAGGCGAGGTCTTCCAGTTCGGCCCATCGCTCCAGCGCCGATTCCAGCTTTGCCTGCAATGTGCTGAGTTCTGCCAGCATGGCTTCTACCTCGGTATGGGATTGCTGGTAGAAATCGGGCGCCGCTATGGCCGATTCCAGTTCGCCCTGGCGCTCTTCCATTGCTTCAATGTCCCCCGGCAATGATGTCAGCTCACGCTGTTCCTTGTAGGACAGCTTTCGCCGTTTTGGTGCCGCTGCGCCTGCCTCTGGCGACGCGTTATCTGCGCCAGCGCTCCCGGAGAGTGTCACTGAAGGCTGGGCCAGTGGGCGGAGCCTGCCACCACGCGCTTCCCAGTCTGAGAAGCCGCCCGACTGCTCGCTGATCACCCCGTTGCCTTCCATCACCAGGAGGCTGGTCACCACGTTGTCCATGAACGCGCGGTCGTGGCTGACCAGTATGACGGTGCCCTCAAAGTCCAGGAGAATTTCCTCCAGCAGTTCCAGGGTTTCGATGTCTAGGTCGTTGGTAGGTTCGTCGAGCACCAGAAGGTTGGCTGGCTTACTGAACAGCTTTGCCAGCACTGCCCGATTGCGTTCGCCACCTGACAGCGCCTTGGCTGGCGTGCGCACGCGTTCCGGGCTGAACAGGAAATCTCCCAGATACGAGATGGCGTGTTGGCGCCTGCCACCGAGCTCGATAAAGTCCTGGCCACCGCACACGTTGTCGATCAGGTTTTTTTCGGGCTCCAGTTGCTCGCGCAGCTGGTCAGAGTAGGCGATCTCAAGTTTGGTACCCAGCTGCACCGAGCCACTGTCGGGCGCCTGTTCGCCGAGGAGCAATTTCACCAGGCTGGATTTTCCTGCGCCGTTGGGTCCCACAATGCCGATGCGATCGCCGCGCTGCACAATGGTGGAAAATTCGTTGACGATGGTGGTCTGGCCATAGGCCAGCGACACCTGCTCCAGTTCTGCAACAATCTTGCCCGAACGTTCGCCATCTTCGATCGTGAAGCCGGCCCTGCCGACTCGCTCCCGCCGCTGATTACGCTCGTCGCGCATTGCCTTCAGCGCCCGCACCCGGCCCTCGTTGCGAGTGCGTCTGGCCTTGATGCCCTGTCGAATCCAGACCTCTTCCTCGGCCAGTCGCTTGTCGAACAGCGCATTGGCTGTCGCCTCTGCCTGTAACTGCTGCTCGCGATGCTTGAGAAAGCCCTGATAGTGTCCCTGCCACTGCAGCAGATGCCCCCGGTCGAGTTCCGCGATGCTGGTGGCCACATTCTGCAGGAACTGGCGGTCGTGGGTGATCAGGATAATGGCGCCGGGAAAGCGCTGTAGCTGTTCTTCCAGCCACTCGATGGCGGGCAGGTCCAGGTGGTTGGTGGGCTCGTCCAGCAGCAGAATGTCGGGCGCCACCACTAGCGCGCGAGCAAGTGCGACTCGCCTGCGCCAACCACCCGACAGAGCCTGCAGGGGACTGTCGGCGGGTAGTTCCAGCTGGCTCAGGGTGGTTTCCACCCGATTTTGCAAGGTCCAGCCGTCGGCCGCTTCCAGCGCCGCCTGCACGCGTTCGAGTCGTTTGAGGTCGGTATCTGAGCCGTCCTGAAGCAGTTGGTGATATTCCGCGATCAGCGCGCCAACTTCCGCAAGACCGGAAGCCACGGCTTCGTACACGGTCAGGTCCGACGACGGCGGCAGTTCCTGTTCCAGCCGCGCGATACGCGTACCCGGGCGCAGCCAGCGCTCGCCACCATCCGGTGCCAGGTCTCCGGCCAGCACCTTCAGCAGTGTGGTTTTTCCGGCGCCGTTTCGACCCAGCAGGGCAAGACGATCCCCCGGCTCGACGGACAGCGAGGCCTTGTCCAGTAGGACCTGGGTGCCGTACTGGAGATCGGCTTCTTTCAGCTGTAACAGGGGCATCTGGTTTGTCGGGGCAGGTGAGCGGCGCATTGTAATGGCCGTTGACGGGTGTCGCCAGCAATGCGTGGTTTAGCGAATGGGTTCCGGCTGCGCAATAGTCGGCACTGGCGGTACAGGGCCTGGGGCTATTCAATCCTGAAGGAAGGTCACTTCGCCGCTGCTGACGTCGTAGAGGGCACCCACCACGGCCAGCTTCCCGGCGTCTGCCAGCTCAGCGAGGACCTCACTGCGAGCCAGGATATTGTCGACGGTCTGGCGCACGTTCTCGAGGGTAACCGCGCTCACAAAGGCCTTGTTGGCGCTGGTGCGTTCGCCATCAAATCCCGCAATGGCCTCGACGGCGGGGCGAATGTTGGACAGTGTCCGGGTGAGATTACCGAGCTTCACGTCGTCGCAGGCGCCTTTTACCGCACCACACTCCGTGTGGCCCAGTACCAGGATGGCCTTGGAGCCCGCCACCGCCGCGGCAAACTCCATGCTGCCAAGGATGTCCTCATCCACGAAATTGCCCGCTATGCGGGGCGCGAAGATGTCGCCAATACCCTGGTCAAATACCAGTTCAGGGGGTACGCGCGAGTCGATGCAGCTAAGCACGATCGAGTGCGGGTACTGGCCGCCGGCAGTGGCTGCTACCTGGGCGTTCAGGTCGCGCTCTACCATGGTGCCGCTCACAAAACGCTGGTTGCCTGCCTTCAGTTTCGCCAGCGCCGCGTCTGGCGTGAGGGCTGCCTGGCTTGCTGCGGTTTGTACCTCCGCCACGATCAGCGCTCCTGCTCCAGGCGGGCGGCTTTGTTCAGCACCTTGTCACGAAGGCCGTTTTTGTAGGCCGTGAGTCGTTGCCGCAGTTCGTCGTCGCCAGTGGCCAGCATCTGCGCCGCCAGAAGGCCCGCGTTGGTGGCGTTATCGATGGCGACAGTCGCTACCGGCACACCGGCTGGCATTTGCACGATCGAGAGCAGGGCGTCTTCGCCATTCATCTTGGTCGCGCTCACCGGTACGCCAATGACTGGCAGTACCGAGATAGCCGCCGCCATGCCGGGCAGGTGAGCCGCGCCCCCGGCGCCGGCAATGATGACCCGCAAGCCGCGCTCTTCAGCGTTGCCTGCATAGTCGTAGAGACGTTCCGGCGTGCGATGGGCGCTGACAATGGTCAACTCCCATTCCACGTCCAGTTCCGTGAGGATGTCCGCTGCTGCCTGCATGACTGGCAGGTCGGAGTCACTGCCCATGATGATGCCTACGCGAGTACTCATGATGCCACTGCCTGTGTTTCAGCTTTTGGGGGATTGAGATCCCCGGATTGAATTTTTGCGAGCCCGGCGCGAGCTCGCTCCAGTGCTGCCTCGGTGGAGTCACCCAGCGCATTGATGTGACCCATCTTGCGCCCCGGCCTGGCCTCGGGTTTTCCGTACCAGTGCAGTGTGACGTGCTCGTCCAGGGCCAGCGCATAGGGTGCGCCGGTATGCGCGGCAACCATACTGTCATCATAGAGCAGGTTGAGCATGACTGCGGCCGGTGCTCGCGACTCAATGGCTGCGACCGGGTGGCCACTGACGGCGCGCATATGCTGCTCGAATTGATCGTGCGCGAAGCCGTCGATGGTGAGATGGCCGGAGTTGTGCACCCGTGGCGAAATTTCGTTGATATAGAGCTCACCGTCCTGGGTGAGGAACAGCTCCACAGCAAACACACCCACACTGCCCAGGGCGTTGACGGCTTCGCTGGCGATTGTTCGGCAGCTCTTCTGCACCTCGGGTGCCAGCAGTCCGGGGCTGATTACCGTACTGACCGCATTCAGTTGTGGATCGAACTCCATGGTGACCGGCGGGTACGCACTGATCATTCCGTCTACGTCCCGTGCAACCACTACCGCGACTTCAACGCAGTTGTGCAGGGCAGGTTCGATCACGCTCGGCACAGGCCATAATTCTTCGAGCTCTTCTGCTGTGCGCAGAATCTGCACGCCTTTGCCGTCGTAGCCTCCCTGGCGGGCTTTCTGCACCAACGGCAGGTCGATGCCGCCGACACCGCCACTGTCAGCCTGAGTCTTGGCATCGATGAGCGCAAAGGGAAGCGTGGGCAGTCTGGCATCACTCAGCCAGGTTTTCTGCAGGCCCTTGTCCTTGATGCACGTCATCACCTCCACCGATGGATGGGTCATTACCAGTGCTTGATCGATGGCAGTCTGAAGTTTATCCAGGGTGACGTCGGGAATGGCTTCCAGTTCGAAGGTGACAACATCGCATTGCTGAATGAGCGTTGTTACCGCGGCCGAATCATCCAGCTGTGCGACCAGTACATCGTCTGCCGAGTGTACCGCGGGGCTGGTGGCGTCGTCTGTCAGCACCGTGGTGTGTAGGCCGATGCGTCGCCCGGCCTGGCAGAGCAGCAGGCCCAGCTGGCCCCCGCCGATAATGCCGACTTTCTTTACGGGCGCCGCATCGCCCTGGGCGTTGTTGGAACTGTGCGTCACGGCTTTGGAAGCCTCCTGAAAAGTGGCGACATTGTACAGATTGTAATCAGAACGAAAAGGCGATTTGTCGCATTCTCATGCCGGTAATCGGATGGCCTGCGGCGATGCTCAATTCGCGTTCACCGAACCCGGGCATCTCGCGTCATGACTGCGCCCATTGGCCAATGCTTCGCCGAACCGAGCACATTACCGGGCGACGGTCACTTTCGCCAGACCCGGTGCTATGATGCGCTCCCCACGAGACAGGATATCGCCATGCCCGCCCCGTTGTGGCAGCCATCAGCCGAGCGTATTGCCGAAGCCCGCCTGACCGCATTTGCACAGTCTGTGCAGGCGCAAACGGGCGAGGACTTTCGCGGAGACTATCACCAGCTTCACCGCTGGGCGGTCGCCAACCCTGGCGAATTCTGGGACGCGGTCTGGCGCTTTTGCGACGTGATCCCCGCAGAGAAAGGTGGGCGCACCGTCGCGCACTTCGATCGCTTCCCCGGCGCGCAATGGTATCCCGATGCCAGGCTCAACTTCGCTGAAAACCTGCTGCGGCGCCGCGACGAGCACCCGGCCCTGGTGGCGCTTCTGGAAAACGGTGATCGGCGCGAGATCACCTATGCCGAGCTCTATCAATCGGTCGCCCGATTGGCCGCTCACCTCAGGGCCCTGGGGGTGAAGCCCGGTGACCGGGTGGCGGGCTTCATGCCCAATGTGCCGGAGACGGTGATCGCAATGCTCGCCGCTACCAGCATCGGTGCAACCTGGTCATCCTGCTCCCCTGATTTTGGCATTAACGGCGTGTTGGACCGCTTTGGCCAGATCATGCCGACCGTCCTGTTCGCCGCAGACGGTTATTTCTACAACGGTAAAACCTGCGATTCGTTGGAGAAGCTGGCGGGCATCGTGGCCGCCATCGATTCCCTGCAACAGGTGATCGTGGTGCCAATCCTGTCCCGGACGCCAGCCATCGACCACTTGGAGCGCGCTGTCCTGTTTGCTGACTGCCTGCTCACTGACGTCGATCAGCTTGAGTTTGAACAACTTCCCTTCGAGCACCCGCTGTATGTGATGTACTCATCCGGTACCACCGGCGTGCCCAAGTGTATTGTCCATGGGGCGGGCGGCACGTTGTTGCAACACCTCAAAGAGCACCAGCTGCTGGTTGACCTGGGCCCTGGCGATGTCTTTTTCTATTTCACCACCTGTGGCTGGATGATGTGGAACTGGCTGGTGTCAGGCCTGGCCAGCGGTGCCACGCTGGTGTTGTATGACGGGTCGCCCTTTGCCCGCAATGGCGAACTGTTGCTGGACGCTATCGATCGCGAAGGCATTACCGTATTCGGGACCAGCGCCAAGTTCATTGCAGCCCTGGAAAAGGCTGGCCACAAGCCGCGTGCGAGTCATCAGCTGACGTCTCTCAAAACGATTCTTTCTACCGGCTCGCCGCTGTCACACGAAAGTTTTGAGTTCGTCTATCGCGACTTCAAATCAGATGTGTGCCTGTCGAGCATTTCCGGCGGCACAGACATCCTGTCGTGCTTTGTCGGTGGTTGTCCGACCTTGCCTGTGAACGTTGGCGAGATACAGGCACCGGGCCTGGGTATGGCGGTGGAAATCTGGAACGACGCCGGTGACTCTGTGGTGGGGGAGAAGGGCGAATTGGTCTGCACCCAACCTTTTCCCTCCTGTCCCATCGGATTCTGGAACGATCCGCAGGGCGAGAAGTTTCACGCTGCCTACTTCGACAGCTGGTCCGGTATCTGGGCTCACGGTGATTACGGCGAAGTCACAGAGCACGGTGGTTATGTTATTCACGGACGCTCGGATGCGGTTTTGAATCCCGGCGGTGTGCGCATTGGCACCGCGGAAATTTACCGCCAGGTTGAGCGCATTGAACAGGTCGTCGAGAGCATCGTCATCGGGCAGGAGTGGGGCGACGACGTTCGCGTGGTGCTGTTTGTAGTGTTGCGTGAAGGCGAATCCTTGAGCGATGAACTCTGTGACCGCATCCGACGCTCGATCAGGGAAAATACGACGCCGCGTCATGTGCCGGCAAAGATTGTCCAGGTCCTGGATATCCCGCGCACCATCAGTGGCAAAATCGTCGAGCTGGCGGTTAGAAACGTGGTGCATGGGCGCCCGGTGAAAAATACCGATGCGCTGGCAAACCCCGAGGCGCTGGCGCTCTACAGTAACCTGCCCCAGCTGGCTGACTGATTGTTGCGCCCTCGTCAGGCGCCGGGCGTTAAGGCGGTGTTCTGATCGCGACCTGATTTGCTGCTTAGCGCTCCGCCATGATCACTGCGATTCGGTTATCATTGCCGTTCCCGACATTTGCAATCGACTCATGACAACATTGGCTCCTCACGCTGACCACGATCGACAAATTGCTGCCTGGCTGACCCTCTGCGCGGCGGTGATTTTCGGCATGATCATCCTGGGCGGTGTCACCCGCCTCACCAACTCCGGCCTGTCTATGGTGGAGTGGCGACCGCTGATGGGCGTGGTGCCGCCAATGAGTGAGGCGGCCTGGCTGGAAGTGTTCGAGAAGTACAAGCAGTTTCCCGAATACCAGAAGATCAACAAGGGCATGAGCCTCGACGGGTTCAAAGAGATCTTCATGTACGAGTACCTGCATCGTGTACTCGGGCGCATTATCGGCGTCCTGTTCTTTTTCCCCATGGTGTACTTCGCCCTGAAGAAAAAGGTAAAGCCGGGGCTGATGCCGAAGCTGTGGGCGCTGTTTGTTCTCGGTGGCTGCCAGGGTTTGCTGGGCTGGTTCATGGTGAAAAGCGGTCTCGTTGACCGACCCGATGTCAGCCAGTATCGCCTCACAGCGCACTTCGGCCTGGCCGTGATCATTTACGGCTACATGCTCTGGTTGATCTTCGACCTGGTGTTCCCGAAGGGCGGGGCAGTGGGTGCGGTAGCCTCGTTGCAGCGTTGGGGTCTGGGCCTGGTGGCGCTGGTCTACCTGATGATGCTAAGCGGTGGGCTGGTTGCCGGTACCAACGCCGGGTTCGCCTACAACACCTGGCCGCTGATGGGCACGTCGTTCATCCCCCCGGGCCTGTACAGCTATGACCCGGTCTGGCTGTCAGCTTTCGAGGACATCACCACTATCCAGTTCAACCACCGGATGTTTGCTTACCTGCTGGTGGGCCTGGTGGGGCTGTACAGTTTCAAATTGTTGCGCAACGCTGGCGCCGGGCGCGCGCGCCTGGCGGCGCTTCTGTTACTGGCCGCCCTGGTCTTGCAGGCGGTTCTGGGCATCGCGACCTTGTTGTTACACGTTCCCGTCTCCCTGGGCGCCGCCCATCAGGGTGGGGCGGTGTTGCTGCTGTCGGCAGCCATCTTCTCGGCGCACAGCCTCAAGCCGCGCTAAGCCCTTGCGGGCCTCGGGTACGGGTCGGTTTTCGCGTATACTCGCGCTCTTTTTCTGGGGCGGGCAGTCCCGCTCTGTGGAGCACCGGATCAATGAAAGCACTGGTCAAAAAAGAAGCCGCCGAGGGCATCTGGCTGGAGGACGTTCCCGAGCCTGAAGTGGGCATCAATGATGTCCTGATCAAGGTCAAGCGTACGGCTATTTGCGGCACCGACATGCACATCTACAACTGGGACGCCTGGGCTCAGAAAACCATCCCCGTTCCCATGGTGGTCGGGCATGAGTTCGTGGGCGAGATCGTCGATGTGGGCGCCAACGTTAACGACTTCAAGACAGGCATGGTGGTCTCTGGCGAAGGGCACGTGGTCTGCGGCCGCTGCCGCAACTGTATGGCAGGGCGTCGGCATTTGTGTGCCTTTACCAGCGGTATTGGTGTGGACCGTCCCGGCGCGTTTGCAGAGTATGTGTCCCTGCCCATGTCGAACGTCTGGGAACATACGCCCGGCATTGATCTCGATGTGGCTGCGTTGTTCGACCCGTTCGGGAATGCCGTGCACACGGCACTGCAGTACGACCTGTTGGGCGAGGATGTGCTGATTACAGGCGCTGGCCCCATCGGCGCGATGGCAGCGGCGGTCTGTAAGCATGCCGGGGCTCGCCACGTGGTTATCACTGACGTGGTTGATTCACGCCTTGAGCGAGCCGCCGCCCTGGGGGCTACCCGCACGGTTAATGTCAGCAGGGAGACGCTCGCCGACGTGCAGGCTGCGCTGGGTATGCGCGAGGGTTTTGATATCGGCCTGGAGATGAGCGGTAACCCCAAGGCATTTAATGACCTGCTGGCCAGCATGTGCCACGGGGGCAAGGTGGCAATTCTTGGTATCCCCTCGGAAGATACCGCGATTGACTGGAACACGGTGATCTTCAACATGCTGACGCTGAAGGGGATCTATGGTCGCGAGATGTACGAGACCTGGTACAAGATGTCGGTGATGATCGAATCGGGGCTGGATATTTCGCCCGTGATTACCCATCGCCTGCATTACACCGATTTCCAGACCGGGTTCAATGAGATGAAAGGTGGGGAGGCCAGCAAGGTCATCCTCAACTGGGAGTAGGCGAATGTACGGGCAATTCCAGGACTATCTTGCCGGTGAGCTGGCGGGTATCGAAGATGCAGGCCTGACCAAGCACGAGCGTTTGATTACCACTGCGCAGGGCGCGCACGTGAAAACCCGTGAGGCGGGGGACGTGCTCAACCTGTGCGCCAATAACTACCTCGGTCTCGCGCAGCACCCTGAGGTAAATGCGGCGGCGGCACAGGGGCTCGAAGACTGGGGCTATGGCATGGCATCGGTGCGGTTCATCTGCGGCACCCAGTCTCTGCACAAGCAATTGGAGGACGCGATCTCCGCCTTCCTGGGCACCGAGGACACCATTCTCTACCCCTCCTGTTTCGATGCGAACGGCGGCCTGTTTGAAACACTGCTGGGGGCGGAAGATGCAGTAATCTCTGACGAGCTCAATCACGCCAGCATCATCGACGGCGTGCGACTCAGCAAGGCCCAGCGTTATCGCTACAAGAACAATGACATGGCCGACCTCGAGGCCCAGTTGCAGGCGGCCGATGCCGCCGGTGCGCGCTTCAAGCTGATCACCACCGACGGCGTGTTCTCCATGGACGGCTATATCGCCCGCCTGGACGAGATTTGTGACCTGGCAGAGCGCTACGGTGCCCTGGTGCACTTCGACGACTGTCATGCCACCGGGTTTGTCGGGGAGGGCGGTAAGGGCACCCACGAGCTGCGTGGCTGCATGGACCGTGTGGACATCATTACCGGTACCCTGGGTAAGGCGCTTGGCGGCGCCAGCGGCGGTTACACCGCAGCGCGAAAAGAGGTTGTGGCCCTGCTGCGCCAGCGTTCCAGGCCCTACCTGTTCTCCAACACGGTTGCGCCGCCGGTGGTTGCCGGCGCTATCAAGGCGATCGAACTGGTGTCGTCATCCAGCGATCTGCGCGACAGGCTGAATCGAAACACGGCGCTGTTCAGGGAAGGCCTGGAAAAACTGGGATTTGAGCTGCTACCCGGCGAGCACCCCATTGTGCCGGTGATGCTGCACGACGCCGCCCTGGCGGCGAGGTTTGCTGAAGCTGTGCTCAAGCACGGGGTTTATGTGGTGGCGTTTTCATTCCCGGTGGTGCCCCGGGGCAAGGCCAGAATTCGTACGCAGATGTCAGCGGCACTAAGCGATGATGACCTGGCGCTCGCGATTAACGCCTTTGCACAGGCGAAGAAAGAAACGGGGTGTTAGAGAGTGGCGCCATCCGTTTCGGATGACGGATGACTGGCAATTAGAAGGCTGCGGGTGGGTGATTACCAGAAGGCGGGGCACCTTTCATCATGACGGCGGCCGCGGCTCTGACGGCGATCCTCTGTATTGAGTTCAAAGCGAACGTCCAGCCGGCGGTCGTGCCCGCTGCGGCGATTATTCCGGCGCCGTTCCGGCCCCATGTACTTGGTCTCGCGTGGTTCTTCTGCGCCGAATTGAGCGGGCGCAGGGTCTTTGACTTGGAAGGCGGATTTCGAGTGCGTAGACATAATATATCCCCTGCTTGGCAGCCACTTATGTGGTCTGTGCGCCCCACATCCTGTGGATTGTTGCAATATTATGAATCTTTACTGACAAAGGTAGCCCCGAAATCGGGATCTCGCTGAAAAATGTGACATGGCTCACATCGCCGATTTATTTTAATGTTCGCTACTTTTTGCCCCCCCATCAATTTTTTGTGTGGGCAGAAAAATATAAACAAAGGCGTGTTTATTAAATAAGTGCAGAAATACCGCGAAAACCCCTGAGAAATGTGACTTTACGCGCAGATATCACGTGGTAATAGCGGGGTATCTGGCCTATTCTGTGGCCGACTCGAAACTGTTGATTTTTCAGCAGCTTAGCCACATATAGTGATAACAAGGGTCGTGCAATAGTGATAACAAGGGTCGTGCAAGGCCCGGCAGACCATGGGAGCCCATGACTAACCACGCAGACGATACGCTGCTGCAGTGCCTGTTGGCACTCTGCCGCTACCACGGGAACGCCTCCACGGCGGAAGCGGTGGTGGGCGGGTTGCCGCTGGACAATGGCAAGCTCACGCCCGGGCTGTTCGAGCGCGCCGCTGCTCGCGTTAACCTGACCTCCCGCGTGATGGAGAAACCCGCACAGCAGATAGAGCCAGCGCTACTGCCAGCGGTGCTGTTGCTGTCAGATCAGCGTGCCTGCCTCTTGATGGGGTGGTCGGACGATGGCCAGTTCGCCAGGATGGTATACCCGGAGCTGAACGAGGCCGTGGTCAACGTGCCTGCCGAGGAACTGCTGTCGAGCTACGAGGGCAGGGCCATTGTCTGCCGCCCGCGTTTTCGCTTTGACCAGCGAGCGCCGCGCACCGGGACGTCCGAGCGAGGCCACTGGTTCTGGACCGCGATGCGCGCCAACATGCCTATCTACCGCGATGTGCTGCTGGCGGCGTTTTTTATCAACGTGTTTGCCCTGGCGCTGCCTTTGTTCACCATGAATGTGTACGACCGTGTGGTTCCGAACTACGCGGTTGAAACCCTCTGGATGCTCGCAGCCGGCGTTATTCTTATCCTGCTGGCCGATATTTCACTGCGCACCATGCGCGGCTATTTCCTGGATCTGGCCAGTCGCCGAGTGGACGTAAAGTTGTCGGCCCAGATCATGGAACGTGTGCTTGGGATCCGGATGGAGCATCGTCCGATCTCGGTGGGGTCCTACGCGGTGAACCTGCGGTCTTTTGAGACGGTCCGTGACTTTATTACCTCGGCATCGGTTGCCACCATTATCGATGTGCCCTTTGCGATCATCTTCATGGCTGTGGTCGCCTGGATTGCATGGCCGATCCTGATTCCGATTACTATCGGCCTGGTGATCGTGCTGGGCACGGCATTCGCACTGCAGGGCAAGCTGAAAGAACTGACCGAAACAACCTATCGCGCAGGTGCCCTGCGCAACTCAACCCTGATCGAAAGCCTGGTCGGACTGGATACCATCAAGGCGATGGGTGCCGAGTCGCGTATGCAGCGCAAGTGGGAGGAGACCACCTCATTTCTGGCCCACGTTGGGGTGCAGCTGCGGCTGCTGTCGAATTCCACCATCAACGTGACCCTTTGGTCACAGCAGATGGTGACCATGTTTGTGATTGTTACCGGTGTGTACCTGATTACAGCCGGTGAGCTCAGCATGGGCGGCCTGATCGCCTGTACGATGCTGGCGGGGCGCATCATGGCGCCTTTTGGCCAGGTTGCCGGACTGGTGACGTCCTACCACAACGCGGAAATTGCGCTGAAGTCACTTGATGAGGTGATGGCAACCCCGCTGGAGCGACCCGAGGGTGCCCAGTTCCTCAGCCGCGACATGTTCCAGGGCGAAATTGAATTCAAGAACGTGACCTTTGGTTATCCGGGGTCAGAGATGTCCTCCGTGCAGGGGGTCTCCTTCAAGATCAAACCGGGTGAGCATGTGGCCATCCTGGGTCGGGTCGGTTCCGGCAAGTCAACCATCCAGAAACTGGCGATGGGTCTTTACCAGCCGACCGATGGCGCGATCATGGTTGATGGTATCGACCTCAGGCAGCTGGACCCAACCGAGTTACGATCGAGAGTTGGTTATGTGCCCCAGGACGTCACCCTGTTCTATGGCAGTCTCAGGGACAATATGACCCTGGCCAATCCGCAGGCCAGTGATGCATCGCTGATTCGTGCCGCGGAAATTGCCAACCTGTCTGACTACATCAACCGCCACCCACAGGGATTTGACATGGCGGTGAGTGAACGCGGCGACTCGCTCTCGGGAGGGCAGCGCAAGTGCGTGGCCCTGGCGCGAGCGGTTATTCATGATCCGCCAATCCTGCTGATGGATGAGCCCACCGGTTCGATGGATCATTCCACCGAGATGGCAGTGAAAGAACAGCTGGCAGGTTACATCAAGGGCAAGACCTGGTTGGTGGTAACCCACCGCAACTCTCTGTTGTCCATGGTTGATCGCATTATCGTGATCGATAACGGCAAGCTCGTTGCTGATGGGCCCAGGGACAGTGTGATGCAGGCGTTGCAGCAAGGCCAGATCGGGAAGGCGTCATGAGCGATCAACCACCGATCAATCCGCAGCCTGCCGCAGAGCCCAAACGAGGGATCGGGCGGCGCGTGGTGGACGCATTGTTCGCGCCTTGGATGCGGGATGTCAACACCACGCCCTACGACTGGCAGCACGATGCCCATAAGGCCTTTGTGGAGCAGCAGCCGCTGCGCGCCCGCGCGCTGTTATACGGAGTAGGGATAATCGTGTTTGCCCTGGTTATCTGGAGTGCGCTGGCTGAGATCGACGAAGTGACCCGTGGCCAGGGCAAGGTGATTCCCTCCAAGCAGGTTCAGGTGTTGGGCTCGCAGGACGGCGGGATTGTGACCGAGATCCTGGTGCGTGAGGGTGACATAGTTGCCGAGGGCGAGTTGCTGGTGCGATTGGACCAAACCCGTTCTGAGTCGTCCTTCCGCGAAAACCGTTCGGAGTTCCGTGCCCTGTCGGTGAAGGCAGCGCGCCTGCGAGCGGTGGTGGACAAGGCGCCGTTCGAACCCGAAGAAGAATGGACGGCAGAAGCCCCTCGTATTGTTGCCCAGGAAATGGCGCTGTATGAATCAAGCCAGGCCGAGCTCGCGCTGGAAAAGCAAATTGCCGAGGAACAGCTGATTCAGCGTGAGGAGGAGTTGCAAGAGGTCACTGCGCGGGAAGCACAGCTCGGCCGCTCGCTGGCTCTTACCGAGCGCGAGCTCAGCGTCACCAAGCCGATGGTGAATTCCGGTGCCGTGAGCGAGGTGGAAATTCTCCGCCTGGAACGGGAAGTGAACAAGATCCGGGGCGAGCGCGACCAGGCGCGCGCACAGAAGAAACGGCTCGCATCAGCCATCCAGGAAGCCACTCGCAAAGTGGAAGAGGTGGAGCTGGAGTTTTCCAATGAGGTGCGCGAGGAACTGACCGACACCATCACACGGTTGAATGCGCTGCGCGAGGCGGGCACAGGGCTGTCGGACCGGGTAGCACAAACCAATGTTCGTTCCCCGGTTAACGGAACAGTCAAACAATTGTATTTCAATACCATAGGTGGCGTGGTTCTTCCCGGTAAGGAAATTGTAGAAGTCGTGCCCCTGGATGACACGCTGCTGCTGGAAGTACGCATCCGGCCCAAAGACATTGCCTTCCTGGTGCCCGGGCAGGCGGCGCTGGTTAAATTTACCGCCTACGACTTCGTGGTGTACGGCGGTTTGGATGGGGTGGTTGAGCATATCGGTGCCGACACGGTGATGGACGAGGAGGGCAATCCCTTTTATGAAATCCTCGTGCGTACGCAGGAAGCCGACCTGGGCGTCGACAAGCCCATTATTCCTGGGATGACAGTGGAAGTAGATATCCTCACCGGTAAGAAGAGTATTCTCGCGTACCTGATGAAGCCGGTGCTGCGCGCCAAACAATACGCGCTCACGGAACGATGATGGAGCAGGTATTTGTCACCCCGACCGGGGAGCTCAAGGACCGCTGGGTGAAAGCTTTCCCAAAGGCCCAGGTGGTGAAATCGAGCGCAGATATCCCTGTTGCATCCACGGCGCCTAAGGGGGTGGTATG
>Ga0213866_10000578_pt1 | contig 28737 bp, 25 predicted proteins | sample PICome_11_FD_160079 | JGI IMG/M metagenome (GOLD analysis project Ga0213866, IMG submission 160079) | Coastal seawater microbial communities near Pivers Island, North Carolina, United States - PICO284 | ecosystem: Environmental > Aquatic > Marine > Coastal | place: USA: North Carolina... | reverse complement strand
CGGGTTGCGGAAAGTCGACTCTTCTTCGGTGCCTGAACCGCATGAACGATCTTGTGGAGACATCCAGAATTACGGGCGGTCGAATCGAGATTCTTGGTCAGGATATCAACGCTCCGGATGTCGATGTGATCGAGTTGCGAAAGCACGTCGGGATGTTGTTTCAAAAGTATAATCCTTTTCCGAAATCCATCTACGAGAATGTGGCCTATGGCTTGCGGGTGCAGGGGGTGAGGCGAATGGATATTCTCGATCAGGCTGTCGAAGAGTCGCTCCGAAAAGCCGCTCTCTGGCTGGAAGTAAAAGACCGGCTCGACTCCAGTGCCCTCGAACTTTCCGGTGGTCAGCAGCAACGTCTTTGCATCGCCCGCACCATCGCGGTAAAGCCCCGGATTATCCTCATGGACGAACCTTGTTCGGCCCTTGATCCTATTGCCACGGCAAGAATTGAGGAGCTCATCGCGGAATTACAGGATGATTTTACGATCGTGATCGTTACTCACAACATGCAGCAAGCTGCGCGGGTTTCCGATCAGACCGCCTTCTTTTATCTCGGCGAGCTTGTTGAATACGCCGACACCACGACAATTTTTGGAAATCCAAAAGCCAAACAGACGGAAGACTACATCAGTGGTCGTTTTGGCTGAATTTACCCCCACAAAAAATGCCCCATATCCTCAGAAACTATGACGAAGATCTCAGCGCGCTCAAGGACAGCGTGGTTGAGATGGGAACGATGGCCTTGGCCGCAATTGAGAAAGCTCTCAAAGGGCTGGCCTCGCGGGACAGCGATCTCTGTTATGACGTTGTTGAGCAGGACGAAATCATCGACCAGCAGGAGAAAAAAATCGATGAGCTCGGAATGGCAATCCTTCTGCGGTTCAATCCGGTGGCCTCCGATTTGCGCCACGTGTTGTCTTCGATCAACATCTGTCGAAGTCTGGAGCGGATCGGGGACCACGCCGTGAATGTCGCCAAGCGGGCCCGGAAGGTGATTCGGAGCAGCGAGCTGGATGAGACGCGATTGTTGGAGCCTCTATTTGCCGAGGCCCGCAAGATAGTCTCGGTAGCCCTGACCGCCTACTCCGATGTGGATGAGGCGATGGCTCATGAGGTGATCAAAATGGACCAAAAGGTGGATGAAATTCACAAATCGTTGGGTAAGTCACTAAGTCAGAGAATCTCAGAGGGAGGTTGTGATACCGAGGCTTTGCTCAATGTCATTTTCATTTCCAGGAGCCTGGAACGAATTGGTGATCTCGCCGTAAATATTGCAGAGGACGTGGTCTTCTCAACATCAGCTGAAGACATCAGGCATACATAAAAAACTAACTTTAAGTGCTTTATTCTGAAGGCTCGCTTTTAAGCGGGCTTCTTCTTTGATTTTTGGTCGATAATGGCGATTAATCCTTTGAAAACCCTGATTATTTAGGCTTTCTGGTTGATCTTTGGTGATCTTCAGTGTACTCCGGTGACTGCCAATACACTTGGAAAGGCGTTTTTATGAAAAAATGCGGACATCATCGTTCAGGTCATTTGGACCGTCAGCTTGATCCGAAGGGGAGAGTTTCCCTTCCGGTTGAGTGGCGTCCGAGCCATGGTGAAAGCGTTTATTTCGTGAAAGTCAGGGTGGAGGACATCCCGGCTCTAAGGGTTTTTACCCAAACGGCGTTCGATCGAAAGCTGTCTGATATCGAAAGTACACCGGACGCCACCCCCGCCCAACGCGACCGCGCGCGTGGAATCCTTTTCGGCTCTTCGATCGAGTCCAAGGTCAATGAGCAAGGGAAGCTGACGATCCCCAAGGCTTTGGCCGAAGGTCACGGACTCGCTCTTCCCGGTGCGGTTCATTTGGTGGGCCGTGGCGAGCTTTTTGAAATCTTCACCCCTGAAAATGGCAAGGCCATTGAGGCTGCCGAGGAACACGCCCGTGAAAGCGACGCGATGATCGCCGGCATGCTCGGCTTCTAACCTCCTAATTTCTACGTTCGCCATGTTATCCGCTCCTTTCACCCATACGTCTTCCGATTTCGGTTGGCTCGATGATTTTTCGATCGGCTCTCTTTTCCGGAGAGGGTCGACGGGGGTTGCCTGTGCTGTGGATTCAGGTGGCGACTCGCTGGACCAGCCTTTCTACCATGAATCCATCCTCTTGGATGAAGTGATCGAATTTTTGCAACCTGAAGCTGGGAAGCTCCTGGCAGATGGCACCTTGGGTGGCGGTGGTCACACCGAGGCTCTGTTGAAGGCGGGAGCAAGCGTCAAGGGAATTGACCGTGATGCAGATGCGCGGGCCTTTGCTAACAAGCGCCTGGCTCGCTTTGGTGATCGCTTCGAAGCAGTGGAAGGTTGCTTTGGAGATATGGCCGCTCTGGCGCAGGCCGGAGGATGGGAAGGGCTTGATGGCATCTTACTCGATCTCGGCGTTTCCTCCCACCAACTCGATTGCGGTGAGCGCGGGTTCTCATTTCGTTTCGATGGTCCCCTTGACATGCGGATGGGGGGGGGCGGACCAACCGCCGCTGATCTTGTGAATGACTGGAGCGAAGAGGATCTGCGCCAGATCTTTTGGGAGCTGGGAGAAGAAAAATCCGCCCGCAGAATCGCTGCCTGGATTGTTTTGCAACGAGAGAAGTTGAAGTTTGAAACGACAGGGCAGCTTGCCTGTGGCATTGAGAAATTGCTGGGCCGCCGCGGTCGAACTCATCCAGCCACCAAGGTCTTTCAAGCGCTCCGTATGGAGGTGAATGACGAGCTCGGAGAGCTTCGTCGTTTTTTGAAAGTCGCTCCCGATCTTTTGAAGCCGGGTGGGCGGCTCGCCATTATCACCTTCCATAGCCTTGAGGATCGAATCGTCAAACAGACATTCCGAGATGAGTCGAAGGTCGAGATCGATCGTTCCGAGTGGCCGGCTCCCCGCCCCAATCCCGATTATTTTTACCGACTTCTGACCCGCAGAGGGATTGCTCCCGGAGCCCGGGAAGTCGCCCGCAATCCCAGATCCCGGAGCTCACGACTACGTGTTGTGGAGCGAATTTGAATCTTTTTTCGTTAAAAAATGAACCGTAAAAAAAGTACTTCCAGTCTTGGGTTTTCGTCTCTTGTCCTTCTCGGTATTGCCGTCGTGATTGTTTCGAGCAGTGGGATTGGATATGTCATTATGAAGAACAGGCAAATCTCGGCTCGCAGCCAGATTACAGAGGTTCAGCGTAAGATGGAGAAACTTCAGGTGTCCATTTCGCAGCACCAATCCGATATCGAGGAGTCCTTGGGAATCTTCCGGCTTCGAGAACATCTCGAGGAAATCAATTCTCCCCTTACTGAAATCGAATTCGTTGAGCCCCTCCTCAAACATAACGAAAAATCTCCACCCGAAAACTCGGTCGCTCACCGTTAATTTATGATAGATGCCGCTTTCAAACGTCGCGCTTTCCTGGTCTGCCTGGCTCTAGTAGTCGGGCTGAGTGCGCTTTCGGTAAGGCTGATTGCGCTTCAGGTTTGGGATCGGAAGCTTTCCGACACTTCTCCGGTCCCGAGATTCAAATCCCACGTGGTGATCCCTGCGCGGCGTGGCTTCATCGTCGATCGTAATCGTACCGTAATCGCCCAGAATCGCCCGGAAGCAACCTTGGTCGCGGATCTCAATCACCTGAATACCGAATCGATTCTCCACCGGGCAGTGGCACACTTTTATGCAAGCCAGGAGGCGGGTTGGCGAAACCTTAACGAGGCCGAAAAAAATGTCCTTCTTGGAAAAGCCCGCAAGTGGATCAAAAAAAACCTCAGCAAGGAAGAGGTGATTGACAAGCATCTTGATTACGCATGCGAAATCATCGGCCGGGAACTACAAATGGAATCCGAGGCCATTCGGGGCAAGTTTAAGGATGGCGTGACCCGGATTGAAATTCAGAAACGCATTCCCGAAGGCGAGGCCCGTCGAATTGAAAACGCACTTCAGGAGCGCCGTATTCAAGGATTTAGTTTTGAGCGATACCAGCGCCGGGTCTACCCGATGCCGACTTTAGCATCCCACTTGATTGGGATTCGCGGATACAATAAGGACGACGAGCTTGTCGGCCTATCAGGACTTGAAAAATCAATGGATGGGATCCTTTCAGGTCGCGATGGCAGGCGTGTTCTGAAGCGAGATGAAAACGGTCTGGTGAACCTGACCGAGTCTGCCGAAATGCTGCCTGCAAGGATGGGCAAGCACGTTCAGGTGACATTTGACATGGGGATTCAAGCCATCGTCGAAGAAGAACTGGGTATGGCCTTTGAGGCCTTTAACGCCAAGCATGGAAGTATCATCGTCGTGGATCCTCACACCGGTGACATTCTTGCGATGGCAAGTCGTCCTGATTTCAATCTGAACCTTCGGGAGAGCTACGCCGATGCGGTGAATTACGCGGTCTCGGCGCAATATGAATCTGGCTCGGTAATGAAAATTGTCCCCATGGCGGCGACTCTTGATTTGAGGAAAGCGACTCGCGAGACGGTTGTGGATTGCGGCTGGGGTGGAATTGATCGTTACGGATTCCGGATTCGTGACCACCACCGTTATGGTGAACTGACTTTTGACGGAGTCCTGGTAAAATCCAGCAACACCGGAGTTTTCCAGTTTGCAGATATGGTGGGCCGTGGGCCTTATTATCAATACTTGCGGGATTTTGGTTTTGGTCGCCCCACTGGATTTCCAATACCAGGCGAAGCAAGCGGGGTGATTCAAAATGAGACAAACATGCGGAACTTTGCCAGTGCCACCTATGGCTATGGTGTTTCGGTGACACCGCTTCAATTGGCGATGGCCTATTCCGTTCTGGCCAACGGAGGCAAGCTCATGAAGCCTCGGTTGGTAGATTCCATCATTGCCGACAATGGTGCGGTGCTGGATCAAACTCCGGTCCACCATGTGCGCGAAGTTGTCAGCCCACGAACTGCCAAAGAGATGTGCCTTGCCCTCGAGCAAGTCGTTCTGAAAGGAACCGGTCGGCGGGCTGGAGTTCCCGGATATCGGGCCGGTGGCAAGACTGGGACCGCAGAGAAGTGGGATAGTAAAAACAGGTGCTACAACGAGTACGAAAAAATCCTCACTTTCGCAGGTATTCTCCCCGTTCACGATCCCAAGTTTGTTTGCATCGTGACCATCGATGAGCCCTCCGGGCTTGGCGAAGATTTTCAGATTGGCGGCGGCACCATCGCTGCTCCTGTTTTTTCGCAAGTTGCCGGGCGTATTGCCCGCTACATGAATTTAGCTCCCACCGAAGAGATTTCCGAAGAGATCTCCTCCATCATGCTCAATCCAAACGAATGATTTCACTTCCGTTACTTCTTGAGATTCTTCCCGAAGCCAAGGGGCTGCGCATCGAAGATATACCCGTGGTTAGCGTGACTGACCACAGTGGGCGCGTGCAAGAAGGTGCCGTCTTTGTGGCGGTGCGCGGTGCCTCGGTCGACGGCCATGACTTTCTTGATCAAGTCGTGGGAAGAAATCCCGCGGCCATTATTGCGCAATGCAAGGGGCCGGCTGATTACACCGGACTTTGGATTCAGGTTCCGGATACCCGGATCGTGTTGGGTCGCCTTGCCGCTCGTTTTGCCGGAGATCCGGCCAAGTCGATGGTGGTGATTGGTGTGACCGGAACCAACGGTAAGACCACGGTGACCCACTTTATCCATGCCCTTTTTGAGAAGTCCATGATCAAGGCGGGAATGATCGGGACGATCAAAATTAATGATGGCCGTTGCTTTAGAGCTGCCACCCATACCACACCGGGGGCGGTTGAAATGCAGAGTATCCTCAAAACAATAAAGGAAAATCGTTGCAAGGCCGTGACGATGGAAACCTCGTCACATGGTTTGGAGCAAGGGCGTTGCCAGGGGATTCCTTTCAATGTCGGGGTTTTTCTAAATCTGACCCAGGACCATCTCGATTATCACCAGACAATGCCGGCGTATTTTGCTGCAAAGAAGATCCTCTTTGAGCAAATGGCGGAGAGTGGAAGCGACGGGGTTGCCGTGATCAATATTGATGATCCTGCCGGTGAGAAGCTTGTCGCAGAGTTTGCGGGGCGCCTGAAGATCGTGACTTTTGGCTTCGGCGCGGGTGCTGATTTTCGTGCCAGCGAGGTTCGGCCCTCCATTCGCGGACAGGTCTTTGCACTCGAAGCGCGGGGGAAAAGCTTCCTTGTCAGGCTCCCGGTTGTTGGTCGCTTCAATGTCATGAATGCCCTCGCCGCGATGGCTGCGGTTTCCTCAACGGGCGTGCCATTACGAGATCTCGTTAAGGCGGTTGGGGAAACCCGTCAAACTCCGGGCCGGATGGAATTTGTTGGGGGAGATCGGATTTCGGTTTTCGTGGACTACGCGCACACTCCCGATGCGCTTGAGAAGGCCTGTGAGACCTTGAGCGATCTTCATCCAAATCGCCTCGTGACCATCTTTGGTTGCGGAGGTGACCGGGATCGCCCCAAGCGTCCCTTGATGGCCGAGGCTGCCGCCAGGCACAGTCAATTTTGTATCCTGACCTCGGATAATCCTCGGACTGAAGATCCACAGGCGATTATTGATGAAACTATCCCTGGTTTGGGAGCAGCTCGTCACGAGGTGATCGTTGATCGACGTGAGGCGATTTATTCGACGATCGAAAATGCCCTGCCAGGTGATCTGGTTCTGATCGCTGGAAAGGGACACGAGACCTATCAGGAAGTTAATGGTCGACGACAGCATTTTGACGATCGCGAGGTGGCTCGTCGGGCGCTCGAAATTCGGAAGAAAAAGGAAGAAATCGAATTTGAGAAACGGCAGGCCGAGCGGGAAGAACGGGAGCACAAGCGTGCCAGGGAAGAAGGCGGCGAAAGAAACTTTGATCAGGAATGAAACCCTATCCTCTCCAGCAACTCGCGCACGCGATGAACGGCTCCCTTCGACAGGGCGGGGAGGATTTCATCATTTCGGCGGGTGTTTCGACCGATACCCGGAGTATCGCGACCGGGGCCTTGTTCTTTGCCCTCAAGGGGGAGAATTTTGACGCGCATCACTTCTTGGTCCAGGCGGTAGAGGCGGGAGCGGGAGCCCTCGTGGTTCAGAATGATTCAGATCTGCCGGAAGGAGTTCCCTTGGTGCTCGTCAATGATACCCTGGAAGCACTTCAGGCGTTGGCCAAGTGGTATCGAAGCAAGTTGGGGATTCCGGTCGTTGCCATCACCGGGTCCAATGGAAAGACCTCGACCAAGGATCTGACACGCAGTGTTCTCAGTCAGAAGTTCCGAGTGAATGCCACCCTCGGCAATCTCAATAACCACATTGGCCTTCCTCTGACGGTCCTCTCGACAGAAGCGGATGACGAAGTCGGCGTCTTTGAAATGGGCATAAACCATTCCGGCGAACTTGCACCTCTTTGTGAGATCGGGCAGCCGGATGTGAGCATAATTACCAACATTGGGACCGCCCATATCGAGCACCTGGGAAGTCGTGAGGCAATCGCCCTTGAGAAGGGAACGGTGGCCCGTGCTTTGAGCGAGAAGGGCACTCTGCTTGTGCCGGGTGATTGCGATTACGTGGAGCAATTTCGCGCATCCACTCCCGCTAGTGTGATCACCGTAGGTGATGGCGTGATTCGAGCCGAGAACATCATGCCTGGAGAAAGCGGTTCCAGTTTTGATCTCGTGATCGATGGGTTGGGAATGGTGAGAACTTCAATCGCGGTCTCTGGGCGCCACATGATCAGCAATGCCCTGCTTGCTGCGGGAGCGGGCTTCGTACTCGGTCTTACTCTTGATGAGATTTCGGCTGGTCTTGGGAATGCTGAGCTTACCAGTGGTCGACTTCGACGCTACTGCAGCAACGAGGTGACTGTGATTGACGATACCTACAATGCCAATCCCGAGTCAGTGATCGCAGCTCTGGAAACGCTCGCGGGGCTCCCCGGGGACGGACGTCGGATTGCCGCGCTTGGGATGATGGCCGAGCTCGGCGATCACGCTGCGGCGGCTTACCCCAAAATTGGTCGCAGCGCTGCCGATCTCAAATTGACTTTGGTCACAGTCGGTGAGGACGCAAAGGCCTACGGTGCCAATCATCATTTCAACACTCGAGAAGAAGCTGCCACGTGGTTGTCCGAAGAGACCTCTTCCGGTGACATTGTTCTCTTTAAAGGAAGTCGGATGGCCGCGATGGAGCGGGTCATGAAACTCGCGTTTCCCGAATAATTCCGACAAAATCATGCTGTATTGGATCCATCAAATTTGGAAAAAAGCCGAGGAATCGGGTTCGGACTGGGCGGAAACCTTTTCGTTCCTGAGAATTCTCGGATACATTTCCGTGCGCGCCGGGCTGGCCACGCTGATTGCGTTCCTGCTGACCCTTTTGATCGGCGAGCGAGTGATCCGAAAGCTCATTTCCATGAAAGTGGGGCAGCCGCTGAGAACGGCCGAGGAAGTTCACAAGCTTGCCGAACTTCACGGTGGCAAAGCCGGAACTCCTACAATGGGAGGAATCATGATTCTGGGAACGACCATGGCTGCCATCCTGATTTGTGGACGCATCCTCAACCCGTTTGTTCTGGTGGTGTCGATCGTGACTCTCGCTCTGGGCGTCCTGGGTTTCCTGGATGATTATCAAAAAGTGGCCAAAAAGAATTCCGACGGCGTCAGCGGCAGGTTGAAGCTCGTTTGGCAGGCCGCGGTCGGACTCGGTGCGGGGCTTTTTCTCTACTTGAATCCCGAAACTTCAAGTTACGTGTTCTACTCAACCAAGGAGGGGGTTGAGGCCGCCAATGTCACTGATTTTGGATTCCCGCTTTTGACCTTCATCATTCCGCTGAGCTTGATCGCCATACCGCTCTTCATGGCTATCCTCATGGGGACATCCAATGCGGTGAACCTGACCGATGGGTTGGACGGATTGGCGACCGGGGTGACCATCACGGTGGCGATAGCCTACGCTGTGATCACCTACCTCGGGGGGCGGGCCGATGCTTCCGAATACCTTCACATTTTCCATAACCCCGGCTTGTCCGAGCTTTGCATCGTGATGATGGCTCTCGTGGGAGCCTGTTTCGGATTTCTCTGGTTTAACTGCCATCCGGCAAAGGTTTTTATGGGGGATACCGGTTCGTTGGCGATTGGTGGTGCCATTGGGATGACCGCGATTTGCGCCAAACAGGAATTCCTCCTCGTGATCGTTGGGTTCGTTTTTGTGATGGAGGCGGTTTCAGTGATCCTCCAGGTCGGAAGCTTCAAACTTCGAGGCAAGCGTATTTTTGCAATGGCGCCCATTCACCACCACTTTGAACTTCGAGGCTGGAATGAAAATCAGGTTATCATCCGATTCTGGATCATCTCCATCCTCTGCAGCCTGGGCGGTCTCGCCCTGTTGAAAGTCATCTAATGCTCAATCTTACCAAAAAAACAGTAGCCGTTCTCGGGGCAGGACGCAGTGGCCGTGCCGCTGCCCGTCTCGCGGAGCACTGTGGTGCCCGGGTGACAATCTACGATTCCCGCGAAGCTGAGGAAGCAGTCCAAGCAGGTCCGACTACCGGGCTTGGAGTGAATGTCGATCTTGTCGTGGTTAGCCCGGGAATTGAGACTCAAGGAGAGTTCGTCCAATCCTTTGCCAAGGGGAGTGGCGCGCTGTGGGCTGAAATTGAATTGGCCTGGCGATGCTATTCCGGAAAGACCATCGGGATTACCGGGACGAATGGTAAGACGACCACGACCGAGTTGGTCCGGGATTTGGTCGAGGCCACCGGCAAGAGTTGCGTAGCTTGCGGGAATTACGGTGTGCCTCTTTCCGAAGTCGTTCTTTACAATTCTCCTCCCGAAGTGATTTCACTCGAGCTAAGTTCCTTCCAGCTGGAAACTATTGTGGATTTTAAGCCGGATGTCGTCATCTGGTTGAATTTTTCGCCTGATCATATGGATCGTTATCACTCGATCGAGGAGTATCGGGAGGCCAAACTGCGGATTTTTGACAATATTGAGGATGAGACCCCGGTCGTGGTCAGGGCCGGATCCAAAGTTCCTGAGCGGGGAAGCCGGATCACTTTCTCAGCCGATGGCGAAGCCGACTGGACTCTGTCGGGCGATGATATCCTTTGCTGCGGCGAAGCATTTGTGGCAATCTCCGGAACCAAGTTGCGTGGCTTGCACAATGCCGAAAACTTAATGGCTGCCTGTGCGGCGGTTGAGGAATTGACTTGCGAAGTTGCCCGGGAAACTCTTTCGAAATACAGCCCGCCCGAGCATCGCTGTGAGTTGGTGGCAATCGTCGATGGGGTCGAATACCTCAATGATTCAAAGGCTACGAATCTTCATGCTCTCGAGTCAGCCTTGCGCTCGCAAACTAGACCCACCGTTTTGATAGCCGGAGGAAAGCAGAAAGGTCTGAACTACCAACCATTGGCTCCTTTGCTCGCCGGGAAAGCCAAAGCGATGATCACCTTTGGTGAAATTGGCGAGGAGTTGTACTCCGTTTTTTCGACCACTGTCCCATGCCGGAAGGTGGAAACTCTTGAAGAAGCGGTCCCTGCTGCCGCGGCCGAAGCAAGCCGTGGCGATACCATTCTCTTTTCTCCCGGCACTTCTTCCTTTGATCAATTTAACGGCTACGAGGAGCGCGGGCGGGCTTTCAAAGCCGCCGTGCCCCGACTGACAAAAACCCTGTGAACCATTCCAAACCATGAAGACTCCACGAACACTACAAACCAGAAGAACCCGCCCTAAGACGGGTTTCCGCATCATGCATGCTGCCACCCGATCGACGAAAAAGAGGAAACAGCGCGCTTCGACCACTGCTGTTCCCGAAGATCTCGGTGAAGTCCCCGGAGTCGGAGTTCCACTCGCGCTGGTTGTGATTTTACTCCTTCACATTGCAGCGATCGCCGGCATCTGGATCCATGACAAATGGAGTGAAAGTGCCAACCTTAAGGCGACAAAGGTTGCTCTGAAGGATAATGTCCCTCCCCAAAGAAATCCTGCATTGGATTTTGATGTTGTGAGCAGGGGAGAAACAATGGAATCGATCGCTAGGAAGCATGATGTCACCACAGACGCCTTGATTAGCGCCAACGATGGAATCGCTGAATTGCAGATTGGATGGAAGTATAACATTCCACAGCGCCCCAGCGTAATTGCTGGTCCAGCCGATGCCGTCGCGGGTCGCAGTGAAGCGACGGAAGAGCCGCTGCGCTATACTCCGCAATCACGGCCTTTGATCCAGACCCGTGATGATGAAAGTATCCCTGGAGCTCTTCCGGGACCTTTGGTTGAAGTCGGGGGGGCGGAAGCAGAATCCGGAATGACCGACGAGCCTGTCTTGATCCGCCCGGTCGAGCCTGTTCGGGTTGATTCGTTTCACGTCGATCCTGCGCGTCCGGAATCTGCACCTGCCAGTGGTGCACGACAACATATTGTAAAGTCGGGTGAAACTCTTTGGAGAATTGCCAAGAATAACAAGATCACGGTAGATCAGCTCAAGCAGGCGAATCCCAATGTGAATGTCAACGTGCTCAAGATTGGCGCGAAATTGGTCATTCCACCGAGTCGCTAATTCATAGTCTCTGCACGTGGGTAAAGGAGCTTCCATCATTCTGTGTCTGGCCGTCGCCGCACTTATCACCTTGGGCTTGGTGATGCTGGCGAGCGCCAGTGCGAAGTGGGACTACTCAGTGAATCAATACTCATATTTGGTCCGCCAGGCAACCTGGTTGGGAATTGGAGTTGTGGTGATGACGATCATGGCTCTCATGGATTACCGGATTCTTCAAAAGTTAGCTTGGCCGCTTTTTATTGCGGTCAGTATAGCGTTGCTTCTTTGTTACGTCCCGGGAATTGGTGATGCCGCAAAGGGAGAGAATCGTTGGATCGTCTTGCCGGTGATCGGTCGTTTTCAACCATCTGAACCTGCCAAACTGGTGATCATGGTGGCTCTTGCCTCATGGTTCGCGAAATATCAGGCAGAGACCAAAAGCTTCTGGAGAGGATTTGTGATTCCTTCGCTCATTCTGGGTGTTCCACTTATGTTAATTCTTTTTGAGATGGATATGGGAACAGCAGCTGGTTTGGGGGCGGCCGGATTGATCGTGCTCTTTGTGTCCGGAACCCGTATGCGCTATCTCGGGACTTCGGTCGTGATCACCCTGGCACTGGCGTATCAACTGGTTCGGAGCAATCCCAACCGATGGGAGCGAATCATCGCCTTTTTGGATTTGGAAACTTACAAGGAAGGGCGTGGTTGGCAGCAGTGGCTCGCGACTCAGGCATTTGGAAACGGAGGGACCGGTGGAATGGGACTGGGTAACGGAGTGGTGAAGCAAATGAATCTTCCCGAGCACCACACCGATTTTATTTTCCCCATCATTGGTGAAGAGTTGGGCGTTTTTGTGACGATGGGAGTGGTTCTTTGTTTCGTGGTGATCTTTTTGATCGGGTTGGGAATTTCAATGCAAGCCTCAGACCGCTTCGGAGGGGTGCTCGGAATCGGAGTGACCTCGGCCCTGATCATTCCAGCAATGATGAACCTTGGAGTGACCACGGCATCCCTTCCAAATACCGGCCTTCCTCTACCTTTCGTAAGTTATGGTGGATCGAATCTGGTCTTCAGCTTTGCAATGATCGGAGTGCTTCTTAGCATCTTGCGTCGCTCGCACTCCGGCGATGTCACCGAAATGCCAGCTATGAAACAAAAGATTCTTGAAGTTAGATTATAATCATTTTCAATAATCGGATGGTCTGGACTCTCTTCTTCAGACTAATTAAATAGTTATTGCATCGTAAATATTTAATTGAGTTATTAACGACTCTGCAACTGCAGAAAACCATCCGTCAACTTGCGCTCGCGGCTCCCCAGCATTTTGGCTACCGCCACCTTGCTTTTGTCGTCACTGATAAGCGCCGGAACCGCTCAAAAAAAACGGAAGGCCCGCACGTGCCCTTCCCAGAAAGTCTCGGTGTTCTCGCGCTCAATCACCTGCACAAAAAAGTTATCACTGTCGGCTACACTGATTACGAAGAACGGTCTCTTGTTGAGTTCTTCATCGACGTTCACCAAAGCATGACCAAAAGCCCATCTGGGGGCTCGCGCCCGTTGTTCCATGTCTATATACAAATATCCTTTCTTGAATGCGTGCCGCTTTTATCCTGACCCGAAAACCGCATCGCTTTTGCCCCGGCGTTTACAATTTACGGGTGGTCCAAGGGTGCTACTTTTGACAGTCTATTTGAATGATTCCTTGGCTTCGGTGCTGAGGCGGCAGGGATTTGCAGTGTAACTGTTGACTGAGACAGTGTCGCTTCATGCCGGTCGGCTGTCGGGTGCGCGCGTATGTATTTTTAACAAAGTGCCGGCCGAATAGATGCCACGTAAGTTGGAAGGAGGACCGGTGGTGCGGGAAGTTGCCCTCGTCGGGGAGTATGCGCTGCCTTTTGGACCGTTCCATGTCGGAAGCAGTGCGGAGTGGGCTTTTGAACGCAAGCAAGTCGATGCACTAAGGAATTTGGCGGCGATATCGGGTGGTCGTGAGCTGCTCGATCCTAAAAAAGCGTAGGTGAAACCGGAGCAGATCCAAGTGACCGATATCTGCGGCCGGTTGGTTTTCGGAGTCTTTCTGTGTGTCTTGGTGACCCGGGAGGGTTGGCCGTTATGGCAAGGGGAGGGAAAACAGGTGAAGATTTCCGCAAAGCCAGGCAAACCCATAAAAGTGATCGCGCCGACGCCGAAGCCCGAACCGACAGAACAGCAGGGTGACGGAGTGACCGCGGCAAGCGCGAGTGCCAAGCGCTGTGATCGCTTTGCCTCCAAAAAGAGGCGTTAGAACTCGCTATGGTTTGGGTAGAATCCAGATGTTCCGGAAGACCACAGGATTACCGTGATCCTGAAGATAGATGGGAAGCGGTTCGTCTTTGAGTGCTCCTTTCCCAGGAGCAGCCGTAGTGTTATCCTTGGGTAACTCTCGACTCTCATGAATGGTCACTCCGTTAAGCTGGACCGTCATGCGTGGCCAGGCGGTGCGCTTGCCGTTTTCGTCAAACTTGGCGGCGGTAAAAGTGACATCGTATGTTTGCCAGGTGAGGGGAGGGAGGCAAGCGTTTACATCGGGCTCGGCGATAGAGTAGATGCCTCCGCATTCGTTCATTTTTCCGTCGAGTGCGAAAGAATCGAGAACCTGGGTTTCCCAGCGTCCGCCAAAATACACTCCGCTGTTTCCGCGACCCTGCCCACGGGCAAGGGGCTTGTAGGGAGTGCGAAATTCAAGGTGCAGCTTGTAGTTCTTGAACTTGGGCTTACTCGTGACGCCGGTGGCCTGAAGGAGGCCGTTCTTCATCTTGCCGTTTTGCCAATGCTCCACGCTTGTTCCATCAAAGAGCACCGTGGCACCCTCGGGAGCTTTTGCGTCGAGTGTCGGGCTTTGACGGCTGATACGGGCAAGTTTAATGGCATCCTTGCCGTCTTGCTGGATGGTCAGAATTTTCTCGTTGAGGAGGGCGGAGATTCCCTTTTCTTTTGCGAACGTGACGGTTCCTTCCTCAAGGGTGCCCGTCAATTTTGTCCGTGATTTACTCTTATTCCAACCCTGTCCGGGGAGCCCCCCTTCCAAAACGTAGAGGTCAAATTTCCCGTTTCCGAGCGCTACGACCTGTCCTCCGACGGGAGCCCCCTTGCGGTGGTATTCGCCTTGAATGGCAAAGTCAGGGTCTTCCCTAAGTGCGGTCTCCGGGTCGGTCCAGGTCTTGGATTGATCAGCGGCGGTCAGAAACAGAGTTGAGAGTAAGAAGGCGAAGGGAAGAGTTTTCATGGTCAAGCGTTTGATGCAATTTATGAATACTGAATGTCGGCAGGATATCTTTCCGCGGTAAAAGCGGTGGTAGCGTGATTATTCGGAATTAGATTTTGGGATCTTAAAATCCTATTTGTTGGCGATCCACCATTTACGAATGTCTCAGGCATGCCATTCGGCACGTTCGTTCGTCTCGCTTTTAAACTAGGTCTTTCAGGTCATGCGCTTAATGTTAAGAAAAGCATTCTCACGAACGTCAGCCCAATCGAGGGTGGTGGCTTTGGTGATGATGAGATCGAGAGCTCGCTTCGAACTTCGTTGAGTCCGTTTTGTAGAGAAGAATGCAGGCGAAGTGTGGTGAAGAAAGGTCCTGACCAAGGTTGAGCGGGATGGCTGGTAGCTCGAGTTCGCCAAGGGTGATTCGTTCAAGGGTTTGGATCATCTCCCGAGAAGCGAAGCGGTCGAGCCATTTGAAGAGCCATGTAGCCTTGCCCCCGCGATCGTGTTTAGCGACGACTTCAATGAGCTTGGCTGTAATTTCCAGTCGGTCCTTGGCTGGGATTTTTCATGAGAGGTCTTCGAAAAAAGAAAAGCTGGGAAACACCGAGGAGAGTGGCGGGATCGGTTGAGTTGATAGCTTTGTCTCTTGTATCCGCAAGCGCTGGAAATGTGGCAAGTGTGAAAAAAGGGCGAGGAGTGGGAATCTCATGGTGCCTATAACTTCAATCGCAGCGCTGACGAGAGTCACTCGTCGTTCTCTGAAAAGTTTTCGGGAATGACTTTGAACTTTCGAAAAGCAATGGGGCCGTGGTCGCCTTGAATAAAGATGTGGTCTTTTGCCGCCCAGCCGCTGCGTTGGGCCGAGCGGGTGGGGCCTTTGGCTTCGACGTTTTTCTGAACGAGCTTGTCGTTAAGGTGTACGGAGATGAAGCGGGGGTGTTCGAGAACTTTCCCGTCCTTGTCCAAGCGGGGCGCCCGGAATTTGATGACCATTTTTTGCCACTCTCCGGCGGGCTTGGCGGCGTTGACCGAGGGAGCGACGCCATCGTAGCCTTTCGGATCACGGTTGTTATCCCAACGGCGATACAGTCCGCCCATGTCGCCATAACCGACTTTTTCCTTGCCGTGGCTGTCGAGAATTTGGATTTCATAACGGCCCTGAAGATAGATTCCGGAATTGGAGCCTTGCGGGATCAGGAATTCTGCGTCGATGGTGCAGTCGCCGAATTTTTCAATGGTTTGAAGGTAGCCCGCATTTTTTGGCGAAGTGGCGTTGGTGTAAACGGGAGGATCGGGAGAAGCAAGGATGATGAGGTTTTTGCCGCTGGCCGAGATTTTTTCAGCGGGTTGCCAGCCTTTTTGATTTTTGAAAATTTTGAGCCACTCGTTGGCGGAAACAGTGGAAGTGAGGGCGAGGAAGAGGAGCAGCGTTTTCATGTGAAACGTTCTGTGATGGAAATGGATGGCTACCCAAGGATGCCTTTGACGACTTTGGCGGGGTTGACGCCGGTTAGCTTTTGGTCGAGGCCCATGAAGGGAAAAGTGAGACGGTCGTGGTCGATGCCGAGTTGGTGAAGGATGGTGGCGCTGAAGTCGCGGACGGGGACTTCGTCTTTGACAACGTTGTAAGAGTAGTCGTCGGTTTCGCCGTAAATGGTACCGCCTTTGATTCCTCCCCCTGCCATCCAGGTGGAGAAGCATCTTGGGTGGTGGTCGCGGCCGTAGTTGTCACGCTCAAGTTTGCCCTGGCAGTAGGTGGTACGACCGAATTCGCCGGCGAAGACGACGAGGGTGTCAGCGAGCATGCCGCGTTGTCTTAGGTCGTTGATCAGCCCTGCGCAGGGTTGGTCGACGTCGTAAGCCTGACCTCGTACTTTCTTGGGCAAGCTGACGTGATGGTCCCAGCCGCGGTGGAAGAGCTGGATGAAGCGGACGCCGCGCTCGGCCATACGGCGGGCGAGGAGGCAGTTTCGGGCGAAGGAGCCGGACTTTTTGACTTCGGGGCCGTAGAGCTTCTCGTTGATGGTATCGTTTTCCTGGGTGAGGTCGGTGAGTTCCGGAACAGAAGCCTGCATCCGAAAGGCCATTTCCTGCTGGGCGATGGTGGTCTGAATTTCGGGGTCGCCGATTTTTGCCATTTCCTCCTCGTTGAGTTTGGTGACGAGGTCGAGCATCTTGTGGCGTGTTTCGCGAGAGACATTGGCGGGGTTGGAGAGGAAAAGGACAGGATCGCCGGAGGGCTGGAAGGGAACGCCTTGATGTTTTGAGGGGAGGAAGCCGGAGCCCCAGAGTCGGGAGTAGAGGCCCTGGACGTTTTGGCGGTCGCCTGACCAGAAGGCGGAGTTGAGGACGATAAAGTCGGGAAGGTTTTCGTTTATGCGACCGAGGCCATAAGAGAGCCAGGCTCCCATGGAAGCTTTGCCGGGGATTTCGGTGCCGGTGCAGAAGAGGGTCTTGCCAGGATCGTGATTGATGGCGGTGGTCGAGGTGGATTTGATAAGGGCGAGGTCATCGGCCACTGAGCCGAGATGCGGGAGGACCTCGGAAAGTTCCATTCCGCTTTGACCATGTTTGTTAAATTTGAACATGGAGGGCGCGACGAGTTTGTCGCGGCCCTTGGTCATGGCGGTGACACGTTGGCCCTTGGTGACGGATTCCGGGAGGGGCTCCTTGAATCGCTTGTGGAGCCCGGGCTTGTAGTCGAAAAGATCGAGCTGGGAGGGGGCGCCGGCCATGAAGAGAAAGATGACGCGTTTGGCGGGGGCTTTGGGGAGGTGGTAGCTGTGACCCCCGGCTGCTTGGGCTGCGAGGTTGCCGAGGACGGTGGCACCGAGGCCCATGCCTGTGGTGTTGAGAAATTGACGGCGGGATTGAGGATCGAACATGGGGTTTAAGGGTGAAGGCTTAAGCTTGGTTGATGGGGAGCCTTTGCTACTGCTTGTTTTTGAAGCTGTCCTGGTTGAGAAGGGTGTGGATGATCATGGTCCAGGCAAATTGTTCGTCGCCATCTTCCCCGAAGGTGGTGAGGCCGTCTTTGAGGAGTTTGAGAGTTCCAGTTGAGGGCTGATGGGCGGTGATGGTTTCGTGGAGGCGGGTTAGTTTTTCGTCCTCTGTTCCTTCCTCGGCGATGAGGGTTTGGGCTTTGTGTGCGGCCGCTTTAAAATACTCGGGCTCGTTCATGAGAAGAAGGGCTTGAAGGGGGGTATTGGTGCGTTCGCGTCGGGCGATGCAGGCGTCGCGACTGGGGGCATCGAATATGGTCATCTGCGGTGGGGCGAGGCCACGTTTCCAGAAGGTGTAAATAGAGCGGCGTTTGTCGGCGGGGGTGGGATCAGGGGTGAAGGAATTTGGATACGATGAGGGAAGAGCGACCATTTTCCAAATCCCTGGGGGTTGTGGGGTTTTGACGGAACGTCCGCTCATTTCGCGGTTAAGGACGCCGGTCACGGCGAGGACTTGGTCACGGATGACTTCCGAGTCGAGCCGGGTGCGAGAGCCGCGGGCGAGGAGGCGGTTTTCGGGGTCGGTTTCGAAGTCGACCGAGGAGGCGGCGGAGGATTGTTGGTAGGTTTGGGAGAGGACGATATCCTTGACGAGTTTTTTGACGTCCCAGCCGGATTGGTTGAATTTGAGGCTGAGGTAGTCTAGGAGTTTGGGGTGGCTGGGCCACATGCCCTGGGCGCCAAAGTCTTCGGAGGTTTTGACGAGTCCAGTGCCAAAGAATTGTTGCCAGAACCGGTTGACCGCGACGCGGGCGGTGAGGGGATTTTCTTTTTCGACGAGCCAGTTGGCGAGGTCCATGCGGGAGGGGACATTGCCGGACTTTTTGAGGGGTGGAAGGAAGTGCGGGGTGTCGCGGGTAACTTCAGCGCCGATTTGATCGTAGTTGCCCCGAACGCGGATGTGGGTCCTTTTGGGCTCGGGTCGCTCGCGCATGACCATGGCTCCACGGACTTGGTGGAGGTAGTTTGAGCGTTGTTTGTTGAGTTCGGCAATTTGCTTTTCGGCTTGGGCGATCTGGGGTTTGAAATCGGGCGTGGGTTGTGGAGTGCCATCTGGGCGGCCCGATGGCGCAGGCGCTGCTTGTTGTTTTTTGAGGTCAGTGACCCGGGCTTGGTTTGCTTGTATTTGGCGATCAAAGTCGTCGAGCTTTGCTTTCTGCTCTTCTGTCGGAAGATCGAGGTAGGGTGGTTGGAGGCCGCGATAGAAGTCGGGGCCGCCCCGACCGCCGGTTTCGGGGGCTCCGTCGAAGTTGTTGAAGAAGGCATACATTTGGAAGAAATCCTTCTGGGTGATGGGGTCGTACTTGTGGTCATGGCAGACGGCGCAGCCCATGGTGAGGCCCATGAAGGCGGTGCCGACGGCAGAGACGCGGTCGACGACGTTTTTGAAATGAGATTCCTCAGGGAGAGCGGTGCCGCGATCGATGATGAGGTGGAGGCGGTTGAAGCCGGACGCGATCAGTTGTTCCCGGGTGGGGTTTTCGTAAAGGTCGCCGGCGATTTGGTATTTGGTGAACTCGTCGTAGGGGAGATTTTTGTTAAAGGCCTGAATGACCCAGTCGCGGTAAGGGGAGTGGTCGCGAAAGTGGTCGTGGTGGTTGCCATTGGTGTCGGCGACACGGACGAGATCCAGCCAGTACTTTGCCATGTGCTCACCGTAAGCGGGTGTTGCGATGAAGCGTTCGACCATTTTTTGGTAAGCGTCGGGCGAGGAGTCGGCGAGGAATTGCTCGATTTCCTCGAGGGTGGGCGGTAGTCCGGTGAGGTCGAGGGCGAGTCGGCGGATGAGAGTGCGCTTGTTGGCCTTCTCCTTGGGTGACTTGCCTTTGGCTTCGATTTTGGCGAGGACAAATTGATCGATTTCTGATTGGGGCCACGCTTTGTTTTCGACGGAAGGAGCTTCTTGTTTCTGAGGGGGAACGAAGGCCCAGAAGTCTTCGTATTCGGCACCTTCTTGAATCCACTTTTTGAGGAGTTCTTTTTCTCTGGAAGTGAGGGGTTTGGCGTGTCCGTCGGCGGGAGGCATCGGGTCATCCTTGTCGGTGATACGGATCCAGGCTTCAGAGTTTTCGAGGGAGTTGGGGACGATGGCGGCAATGCCATCTTTCTCGGCGTAAGCTCCTTCCGGGGTGTCGAGGCGAAGGCCGGCTTTTCGGTTGGCCTTGCCTTTGGCGTCAACGCCATCATCGGGACCGTGGCACACGATGCATTTGGCAGAGAGGATGGGACGGATGTCCTGATTGAAAGAGATTTCGGCTGCCGGAAGGAGAGCAATGGTGAGGAGGCCAAGTAAGACACGTTCTACCATGATAAAAAAAGGTTCCTGATTTGAAATTAGTGGGAATTTGCGTTGTGCCAAGTCGAGGTGGATCAGATACCCAAATACCAGCTTGATCGTTTCATTCTTGGAGGACGCAAATCCCGACGAATGATTCACATCATTTGGGCAATGCCTAGAATGATCAAGGACTTTGTAGGATAGTAGACTAAGGCAGACAGAGTCTGTCAGATTTTTGGGGAACATTACAGATGGCCCTATCTCCCTAATAGATTTTATCTTAGGACGATAAAATTGAAGGGGCCACGTAGGGTGCTTTTTCCGACCTAATGATCAGCTACTTCAGACCCCAAAAAAACCAGCTCCCCTTTCGAGATGCTGGTTTTGAAAAGTAAAAATTACCCGCGGGGTTAGGCGAGAATTTCGGTGATGGGCTTGCCGGTTTTGCCTCCCATCTTGAAAGGGCGCTTGGTGGGAGAGAATACGACCTGGTCGTATTGCAATCCCATGGCGGCGGCAATGGTGGCGTTGAAGTCGGATGCGGTGGTCTTTTCCGTGATGACGTTGGAGGCTGTTTTGTCGGTCTCGCCGTAAATGGTTCCGCCTTTGATGCCGGCTCCGGCGAGAGCAAAGGAGAAGGCTTTCGGGAAGTGGTTTCGTCCGGCGTCATCGTCGATCTTTGGGGTCCGGCCGAACTCGGTGGCGATGACAACGAGAGTGCTTTCGAGAAGTCCACGTTGCTCGAGATCGGAAAGAAGGGCGGCGTAGGCTTGGTCGAGGATGGGGAGTTTCTCGTCGGCCTTGGTGAAGTTATCGGAGTGCCAGTCGAAGCCACCGAGTTGCACTTCAACAAAGCGGACTCCGTGTTCGACAAGACGTCGTGCGAGCAAAACTCCTTTGCCGAACTTATCGGTTCCGTAGGCCGCATGGGCGTCTTTGGATTCCTTGGAGAGATCAAAGGCTTCCAGGTCCTTGGACTGCATCAGGCTGACCGCGGAGCTGAACATCTCATCGTAAGCGCGAACGCTGCGCTGTCCTTTTTTGAAGCGCGAACCAAAGTCAGCGTCAAGCTTCAAGCGGAGAGCGATTTGGCGGTTAAAGGCTGACTCCGATACGTTGCTGCGGCGTCTGGAATTCTGGAGTCCCTTTTCGGCATCACCCACGGGAAGAGGCGCCACGTTGGGCTCGAAGAATCCTGCCCCGGGATGGTTGTTGCCGCTGTGAACGGTAACGTAAGGAGGGAGGGTTCCCTTAAGGCGATCGGCATCAAGTTTGTTGGCCCACGAACCGAGTGAGGGGTGGGTGATGGAGGCCCGCTGGGTATAGGACGTGTGGATGTGGTAGTTGCCTTGGGCGTGAGCCCCTTGGGTCGAGGTCATGGAGCGAACGATGGCCATCTTGTCGGTGTGCTTCGCGGTGCGTTCGAAGTGTTGGCCGAGTTGGATGCCATCCACTCTTGTTGAAATTGCTTTGATGGGGCCGCGGTATTCGGAGGGCGCCTCGGGCTTGGGGTCAAAGGTGTCGATGTGAGTCATGCCGCCTGCCATGTAGAGGTAGATCACGTTCTTGGCCTTGCCGTTGGATTTTTTGATGGCTTCGGCCGCTTCGGCGGAGGAGAACCAGGAGGCAGAAGCGCCGCCAAGGGTCACGCCGAAGGCGGTGCGGGCGGTACTGGCCAGAAAGCTCCGGCGTGATTGATCGTCGAGTTGATTAAAGGGGTTCATTGGACAAAGAGGAAACGGTTGGAGGTGAGGATGGCCCGGGCGAATGTCTCGGTGGACTCCGGGGTTTTCATTTCGGGGAGGAAGGCTTCTTTCTCGTTTTCGGTAGGGAAGGCGGAGTAGAGGCTGAGAAAGAGAAAATCGAGTTTTCTGGAGGGTGATTCAATGGCGCGGAGCGAGCGGGCAAAAGAATTCTTCTTATTGGTGAGAAGACTGGTCTCAAGCCCGTTTAGAAGGCGCAGGGTTTGGGGAACGTTTGCTTCGGTGTGAGCGGAAGACGGGCTCTCGGCATCCGATCCGCCGAATTCGGCGAGGAAGGTGCCACCTCTAGCGGGAACGGGGAGTTCGGAGGCCCGCATGCGGAACTCGGGTTCGTTGGGGCGGCCGATGCGGGCACGACGGGCAAGGGCTGGGGCTGCTTTGGTCGTTGCGCTGTTTTCGCTCATGCCTCTTCCTTTGCTGTAGCTCTTCCCGTATTTTTTCTGGACGGATCTGATTTCAGCAGAGATTTCCCGGAAGGCGGCCATGTTGCCATTTTCTCGTGCCTTCTGGGCTTTGGTGCGGAGAATGGAGACTTCCTTTTGGAGCGCCCGGCGTTGTTTTTCGCCTTCGATAACAACGGTGCTGATTTCCTTTAGTTGCTTGCTGTTGGTGCTCATGAGGAAGTCGAAGGCTTTTACATAATCATCCCAAGCTTCTTCGAATTTGTTGTTGGTGTTGGAGTCGACATTTCCGGATGCAAGAGTGATGAATGAATCCCGAATTTCCTCGGCGCTCATCCGGCGGAGAATCGGTCCCTGGAAGTCGAAGGAGAACCCTTGGGCAGGCTCCTCGGTGCTGACTTCCCGTTGGAAAAGATTGGTGTGATAAAGGATGCGCAGGAACTCCCGGAGGTCGTAGTTGGCCGCGAGCATCGCTTTTTCGACATGGTTGACGAGCTCAGGGTAGTGGGGCTGGGGCGAATTGTTCCAGTCATCGGGGTTGGCGACGAGGCCGTAGCCGAAGGCATACTCCCACATGCGGTTGGCGATGACCTTTGTGAAGTAGGGATTTTTGGGAGAAGTGACCCACTTAGCGAAGTATTCGCGCCGCTGCCCGGGTTTCACGTCCTTGGCATCAAGTCCGAAGAGGAATCCGGGCTTGACCACGTCGCCCGGTTTTCCATCTTCATATTGATAGTCGGCGGGTAGTTTGAGTTCCTTGCTGGTGTTGTCGGCTAGGGCGTTGCGGTTGTGGTAGCGGAAAACCTGACCGATGGCGCGGGCTTCCTCACGCTTGGACATGGCCTTTTCCCTCGCTTTTTTTGCCTGGAGGGCGAATCTCCGTCGCTCCTCTTTGGTCATGTTCTTAAAGGCTTTTTTGGGCCGTTTATCGGGATTGAACCCGATCGCTTCCTTGATTTTTTCCCGGCCACCCTCGAAGCGGTAGTCGGTGCCTCCCAGGAAAGCCGCCAATTGGTAATACTCCATTTGGGTGGTGTCGTCGAAGGGGTGGTCGTGGCACTGGGCGCAGCCGATTTGCTGGCCGAGGAAAACCTGGACGGTATTACTGACGTTATCGAGCAGCATGCCACGATCACGCAGGTAGTATCCCACGGCAGGATTTTCGGCAGCGTGGCCGTCGGCCGCGAGCATTTCCGTGACCATCTTGTCGTAGGGCATGTTGTTCTCGACGGCATCCTTCAACCAGACGTGCCAACCCAGTCCATTGTGCTCGTTGTTTGTTTGGACGCGAAGGAGGTCGGTCCAGAAGTTGAAGAGCCGGGAGTTGAAGCCGGAAGATTCGACCAAGGAGTCGATAAGCTTGGTTCGCTTTTCTTGATCGCTTGATTCCAGGAAGGAGCGGGCTTCGTCGTGAGTCGGGAGGCGTCCGATGATGTTCAGGTAGCTCCGGCGAATGAAGGTGGAATCATCGGTGATGGGATTTGCCTTGATGCTTCGGGCCTCTTGGCCGGCGTGCAAGAGCTCGTCGATCTCACGGGCGGTATTGCGCACCACGTCCAAGGGCAGCGGCTTCGCAAAAACCACTGAAATGGTGACAATTAGGGGGAGGAGGACTTTCATGGTGAGTTTAATTTAGTAGAGAAGAGCGACGATTTCCGCGTCGGAGAGGAGGGTTGGGTCTTCAGCCGCTCCCGAGAGGAGTTCGGTAGCGAAGGTGTCTTCGAGTTGATCGAAGTCTTCGGTGACCTCAGGAGTCTTTGCGACTGTTCCGCCCGTCGGGGCAGGTTCGCTGGGCAACGAGATTACGATTGCGATGGCAGCCAGCGCAGCTCCGGCGGCTCCCATGAGTGGTTTTGGGGAGAAGAGAGTTTTCCACCAAGGGGATTTCCGTTCGGTCTCTTCAAGACGCACCCGGCGGAGGGTATCCTGCACAAAACGGGGGGACGGATCGGTTGGGGTTGCGTCATCAAGAAGATTCCAGACGGCATCGTTTTCGAGGTCCGCGTCGAAATCTGAGGGTGGATTGGTAGGGTGGTTCGGCTTCATGGCTTTCTCCGGCTGCTGGAATAAACCCGGGTTCTCCGGAAAAGTTTCAAAAAACCTGAATGTGAGATGAATTTCCCACTTGGGCTATCTTGATTTAGGTTTCGGCGAGCTATTTAGAGCTTTTTCTTTTTCCTCCGGTTCCCCGTCATGTGCTCAAGGGCTTCCATTTCAGTGGCTTTGCCTCGATCACCGCAGGATTTCATCCAGGCCTGGAGCTCTTGGTAGAGGTTTTTCTGAATTTTGGCTAATTCGGGCTTTCCGGCGAGATTGGTCAATTCGAGCGGATCTTTTTGGATGTCGTAGAGTTCGAACTCCGGCCGTCGCTGGTAGCGGGTGGTTTTAGCGATGGCATCCGGATTTCCGGTTTCAGCTAGGTCGAGCCAGCTTTTGAATTCAGGAGCGGTGGTGCAGGCGTTCACAAACTTGATCTCTGGAGTGAGATTCCAGATTAATTTGTAGCTTTCCGAGCGGATCGAGCGGATGCCATAATGCTGCGAGCCGTCATTAATGCCACGGGTGGTCATGATTCCGTGGACGAACTTCTTATGGGATTGTTTTCCGGCGAAGACCGGAAGGAGGCTTTTACCCCGGAGATCGGCGGGCGGGGTTCCACCTCCGGCCTCGATGAAGGTTGGGAGAAGGTCCAGGTACTCGATCATGGCATGGTTCACAGATCCGGGTTTGATGTGTCCAGGCCACCGGGCGATGAGAGCGGTCTGGAGGCCGTTGTCGTAGCAAGTCCACTTGGCAAAGGCGAAGGAGTTACCCTGTTCGGAGGTCACAATGAAGAGGGTGTCGTCGGTGAGGCCATTTTGTTCAACCAGTTCCATAGCTTGGCCGACTTGGGAATCGAAGTAGGTGATCTCGGAAAGATAGCGTGAGAATCCATCGCGGGTTTCGGGGGTATCGACGAAGTAAGAGGGAAGTTTTAATTTGTCGACTGGGTAGCGTGAGCGATCTCCCAAATTCCACGGAGTGTGTGGTTCGTTGGAGCAAAGCAGGAGGCAGAAGGGCTTCTTTTTTTCGACTTGTTCCTTGATGAATGAACTTACTTTTTCGAACTCGGGATTTTTGCCACCCGGGATTTTTTGCCAGCTGAAGACCTTTCCGGGTGAGACGTGCGTTTTACCGCTTTGAGCGACGGTGTAGCCGAGTTCGGAGAGATGTTGCACTACGCTTTTTGTTTCGGGTGCGACGAAGGTGTGGTTTGGATAGGCGCCGCTTACGACCGGAGGAAGGCCGGTGTAAATATTGTGCCGGGTGGGCGAACACATTGGCGCGGTTTGGAAGCAGCGGGTGAAGCGCATGCCCTGGCCGGCGAGTTTGTCGATGTTGGGAGTGTGGGCCTGCCCCCCGTAGCACCCTAGGTCGCGGAAGGTGCAATCGTCGGCAATAATAAAGACGATGTTGGGCTTGCCCAAGGCCGCGACAGAGAGGAGGAGATAGAGGAAGGAGCGCATTTTGGTTTTGGTTGATAAGGGGGAATTGTTTTTCGGAAGGTCTTTTCCAAAGGTGGTTGGCAATCGTTTTGGTTTCTGTTTCTCCGGAGCAGGCCGGAGATGGTGTTTCAACGTTTCAAATGGCGACGTTCTTCCAACGGGTTCGCTTGGATGATCTCTCGATCAGGAGCTGAGTTCGTTATTGCGGGTTTCACCGTCGACGTTGGTTTGCCAGTAGTGGCCGGACTCCACATGGAGACAGGTGAGCCAGCCGCCGCGGCCGACGTCGGTATCGATGTTGATGGCGTGTCCTAGGTTGAGGGGGAGGTGGGGAGCTTTTTGGGCGGTGTGGCCACAGACCATGACCTTTCCGGACTGGTGGGGAAGCGGCGTGCCGAATTTCTTGTGAATCAGGGTGAAAGGATGCTGGTTCGGAACGGGAATGTCATGCTCAAGGTTGGCATGTACAAAGATGTGGGTTCCGGTCTCGTAGTAAGGCTGGGTGTTGCGGATAAACTCCCAGTGGGATTCGGGGACGGCGTCCATGCCTCCATAGGATTCAAGGGTCTCCCCGCCGCCCCACGCCTCAAGCCAATGGGCGAGGTCGGTGTGATCGATCCGGGAAAGGAGAAGCTTCTCCTCGTGGTTTCCGTGCAGGAAGGTGGCTCTGTATTTTTCTTTGATGCCGATGAGGAACTCGATGACTCCTTTGGAATCTGGGCCGCGATCGACGTAGTCTCCGACGAAAATGAGATGGTCTTCCGGGGTGGGGGCGATGACCTCGATCATTTGTTTGAGCGGGTCGAGGCATCCGTGAATGTCGCTGATGGCAAGTGTTCTCATGAATTCTCGTTAAGGGTAAGCTTTTCGGGCCCCTAGAGTTAAGCACAGAAGTGATGAATGTCTGAGAGCGTCTTTAGTTTTCGTATTGATGGGTTGTGGTGCACGGATACCTTCACACAGACGCTTATGAAATTGCTTTTCTCGCTCCCCGCTCTCTTTCTTCTTGTGAATTGCACGGCTGATCTTCCTTCAAGCCAATCGCCCAATGCCTTGAGGAGGGCTGCGGTGACTCCGGCGAACACAGGCGGACTGCAACACATTATTAACGTCTCGGCTTATGATCCGAAGGAACGGTCGCGCTCGGGCTGGAGTTATTCCGAGCATGATGTCACTTCGCTGCGGGCCAATGGTGCAAAAGGTCTCATCGCCCGGGCGGGGAAAGGTGGAAATCTTGATGAAAAGTGCGGATCCTTCATCAAAGCGGCAGACCGGGCCGGATTGCTGGCCGGAGTATATTACCGGGTCCAGAAGCATATGAGTGCGAGGCGTCAGGCTGATCAATTCGTTGACCGGGCGCAATCTCTCTCCGGGGGCGGTCTGCCGGAGCAGCTCCATTACTGCTTTGCGGGGATTACGACGGCGATTTATCCTTGTCGGCCATCCTAGCGTTTCAAGATCGGGTCGAGCAACGAACCGGGGTGGTTCCGGTGGCTTATTTGGAGAATAGCCAGGACTTGAAGCTCAAAATGAGAGCGGCGGATCGAGGAACCAAGTCGCGGCTTCGTCGGGCTCCCTATTGGCTTGCCTTGTATTCTCACGAGAGCGGGAAAACCTCGAATTTTTCTCCACCGGGAAGTCCTGAAGCTCTCGTGGATCAATACGCTGTTTGGCCGACGTGGACGATTTGGCAATACGGTGGAGTGAGTTGGGAGAATCGTCGTTCGAATGCCAAGGTTTATAGTCACGGGCGATATCAGTTCCCCAAATATTTCGGCAGCATGGACCGGGTGCTCGAGCGCAATGTTTTCAAAGGATCCTATGGCAGTCTGGTTGATTTCTGGAATCGCCACGGGATGCGATGATCCGAAATTGTTTATAAAAAGAGGATCTGCCGCACGAAGCTTTCGACATGTGCTGTCGGCTTGAGGTTTTTCGGAGCGGCAACGACCAGCTGGCGGACCAGCGAACGGGGGATGGGAATGATTTGGAACAGCAGTAAAAAAGGAGCCATTCCCCGGGGGAATGCTCCTTTGAGAGAGAGTATCGGAGCGCCTAGGCCTCGTTGGAGAGAGTGGGAATTGGATTCTCTTTTTTCCCGAGGGCGCGCCGCATTTTATCCAGAGCAATGTTCTGCAACTGGCGGATGCGCTCCCGGGTAACGCCGAAGTCGCGGCTGATTTCCTCGAGAGTGAGGGGTTTCTTTCCGTTGAGTCCGAACCGGGCTCCGATAATTTTGGTCTCGCGCTTGTCGAGAAGGTTGAGGAGCGGGCCGAGTTCGTTGTGCATCTCCTTGGCAGTTAGCGCCTCGGAAGGGTCAACTGCCTTGGAATCGCCAAGAGTTTCGGCGTAGGTGGTCGAGCTGTCCTCTCCGACAGGTGCGTCGAGGGAGGTCGGGCGCTGGGCCGCCTGCTTGAGGAGAGCCAGCTTTTTGCGAGGAATCCCCAGTAGTTCGGTCAACTCCTCATCGGAGGGTTCGCGGCCGAGTTCCTCGGTAAGGGCGAGGGAAATCTTACGGAGCCGCGCGATCTTATCGACCATGTGGACCGGCAGACGCACGGTCTTGCTCTGGTTTGAGAGGGCACGCTTGATCGACTGTTTGATCCACCAGGCGGCATAGGTCGATAGCTTTCCGCCCTTTTCAGGGTCATATTTCTCCACTGCCTTCATCAAGCCGATGTTGCCCTCCGAGATAAGGTCGGCGAGCGGGAGGCCGTAGTTTGAATAGTCTTTCGCGATTTTAACGACAAGGCGCAGGTTGGCGCGGATCATGTGATCGCGGGCTACCTCGTCCCCGTCCTTGATGCGTTCGGCGAGTTCAACTTCCTCTTCAATGGTTAAAAGCGGGGTTTTGGCGATCTCGTTCATGTAAACACGCAAGATGCTATCGGAATCCTTGTTCATGGCGGACGAGTTTGGCACATAATCCAGAGTTGACTAGGAGTTAGATTAATTTTTGGGCGATTTCTCAGTTATCGGAGATCTAAGTAAAATAAAACCGCCGAGTCATAAACCCGACGGTGCAAATGGCAGAAGTG
>Ga0213866_10000576_pt1 | contig 28779 bp, 28 predicted proteins | sample PICome_11_FD_160079 | JGI IMG/M metagenome (GOLD analysis project Ga0213866, IMG submission 160079) | Coastal seawater microbial communities near Pivers Island, North Carolina, United States - PICO284 | ecosystem: Environmental > Aquatic > Marine > Coastal | place: USA: North Carolina... | reverse complement strand
CCTGGGTGAATCCCCAGTGCATCGGCAGAAAGACTGAGCCGCGTCGAATGCGATCGGTGACCTTCACCGTGGCGGTGAGATGGCCGCGGCGTGAGCTGATCGCTGCCAGTTCACCATTGCGCAGTTTCAACTCCTGCGCGTCACCGGGGTGAATCTCCAGCAGCGGCTCAGGATGCTGTTTCATCAGCCGTTCCACCTTGCCGGTGCGGGTCATCGTGTGCCACTGGCCCAGGTAGCGGCCCACCGTCAGCACCAGCGGATAGGTGTCGCAGGGGGGTTCCGCCAGTCCCAGCGGTTGATCGGTGCTGAAGCGGGCGCGTTTGTTGGGGGTGGCGAATTGATGATCTTCGTAGAGCCGTTTGGCGTCTGTGGTGGGGGAGCTGCCGCTGGGATAGGGCCATTGCTGCGGTCCTTCGCCTTCCAGCAGTTCATGGCTGAGACCGCTGACATCGCAAAGCCTGCCCTGGGTGAGAGCCGTGAATTCGGCGTACACCTCAGCCGCTGATTCGAAGTTGAACTGCTCGCTGTAGCCCAGGCGCCGGCCCACCTCGGCAAACACCTCCCAGTCGGGACGGCTCTCGCCGAAACGACGCCGGTAGGCCGGGCAGTAGGTGACCCGCCGTTCGGAATTGGTCATGGCGCCGGCCTTCTCGCTCCACTGGGCTGCGGGCAACAGCAGATGGGCGTAGTGGGAGGTTTCCGAGTCGGCGTAGGCCTCGCTCACCACCACCAGCGGACACTTCTGCATGGCTGACTTCACCCGGTCGAGATCCGGGAGGCTCACTAGGGGGTTGGTGGCGGCCACCCACCACAGATCCAGCGCTTCCTGTTCCATGGCTTCGATCTGCTGCCATGCCGCCAATCCGGGCTTGGCGTTGATTCGTCCTGCCGGCAGCTGCCAGGCCTGTTCCACTTCGGCGCGGTGTTTGGCGTTGGCCACCAAGCGGTAGCCCGGCAGCAGGTGGGCGAGTCCCCCGGCTTCGCGTCCGCCCATGGCGTTGGGTTGGCCGGTGAGGGAAAAGGGTCCCGCTCCTTCCTTGCCGATCTGGCCGGTGAGCAGATGCAGGTTGATCAAGCCCTGCACCACGGCCGTTCCTTCACGGCGTTGGTTCACGCCCATCGACCAGAGGCTGAGCACCCTCTCGCGCCGGTGGAACAGGGACGCCACTTCCCGCAGGCGTTTTTCGGGGATGTTGCAGAACCGGGCCACCCGTCTGGGGGTCCAGCGGGCGGCGACGTCAAAAAAGGCGTCGTAATTCTCGGTGTGGTCGTCGATGAAGGCCGGATCCTGGCCGTTGTCTCTCAGCACCAGGTGGGCAATGCCGTGTAGCAGGGCCAGGTCACTGCCCGGTGCAATCGGCAAGTGGATATCGGCGGCCTTGGCGGTGTCGGTGCGGCGTGGATCCACCACCACGATCTTGACGCTGCCGGGGTTCTTGCGTTTTCGCTTCAGCAGCCGCTGGAACAGCACCGGATGGCATTCGGCCGTGTTGGTACCGATCAGAAACGCCACCGTGCAGTGGTCGAGGTCCTCGTAGCTGCAGGGGGGACCATCGGAACCCAGGCTGCGGGTGTAGCCCGCCACCGCTGAGCTCATGCACAGCCGCGAATTGGCGTCGAAATTGTTGGTGCCCAGGGCGCCTTTCAGCAGTTTCTGGGCCAGGTAGTAATCCTCGGTGTGGAACTGACCGGAGCCGTACATGGCAATGCCATCGGCGTTGCCGCGCCGGGCCACGCTCGCCTGGATCTGACCGGTGATTTTGTCGAGGGCGTCGTCCCAGCTGATCGGCGTGAAGTTGTCCTCGAGGGTCTGGCGGAACAGGGGTTGGCGCAGGCGGCCTGGGGCCAGGGTTTCGCCGACGGTTGCGCCCTTGATGCAGACCTGGCCAAGGCTGGAGGGGTGTTCGCGGTCGCCGCGGGCGGTCCACATCGGGTTGCCTTCGGCATCCCGTTTCACGGCCTCACCCTTCACGGCAGGAGGCAAAAGCTCCAGGCCACAACCCACGCCGCAGTAGGGGCACTGGCTGCGCACGCTGCGGGGTGAGTTGGTCATGCAGGAACCAAAAAAAGAACAAAACCCGGAGCCGAAGCTCCGGGTCGTTGTGCAGCGACAGCGTGCTGCGGAGGGAGATGGATCAGGCGGTTTCGCCTTCGTGCAGGTCTGCGAAGGACCCCTTGGGCTCCTTCAGGAAGAAGAAGCAGAAGAAGGCCACGATCAGACCGGCCACGCCCAGGATCTGGAAGAAGGCACTGTTGGAAGCCGCGATCACCTCTGGGGTGGGTTCGCCGCCACCGCCCATCCACATCGGCAGGAGGCTGAAGATGGTCAGGTAGGTCACAGCACCAACGTTGCCGTAGGCACCCACCAGGCCGGCCACCTGACCGGTGACGCGACGCTTGACCAGGGGCACCAGCGCGAAGGTGGCGCCTTCACCGGACTGCACGAAGAAGGAGGCGAGCATGGTGATCACCACGGCAACGGCAATGCCGGTGGTGCCGGTGAAGGTGCCGGGCTTGATCATGCTCATCACCAGGTAGCCCACGCCGAGACCGGCGGTGAGGAAGCCCATGGTGTTCTTGCGGCTGCCGACGCGGTCGGAGATCAGACCACCGGCAGGGCGGGCGACCAGGTTCACAAAGGCGAAGCAGGACGCCAGGATTCCGGCGGTGGCCTTCGGCAGATCGAAGGTGGTTTCAAAGAAGGTGGGCAGCATCGAAACCACGGCCAGCTCGGAGCCGAAGTTCACGATGTAGGTGAGCTCGAGAATCGCCACCTGGCGGAACTCGTAGCGGTCTTCTTTGGGATAGACCTTGTTGCCGAGGATCAGGTCGCGGTTGGTGCGGATGATTCCCCAGGTCTGGAAGGCAAACCAGACGGCGACGGCACCAAGGGCCAGCGGATAGGTGCCTGCGGTGAGGAAGCCCACCTTGGAGAGGCGCCAGCAGAGCACGCAGAGGATGGCGGCGAAGGGCACGTTCATTCCCAGCAGGCCCCAGAAGTCGCGCATGGAGGTGACTTCCAAACCTGCGGTCTTGGCAGGGCGCTGATACGTCTTGCCGGGGGGTGTGTCGGTGACGTTGAAGAAGTAGAAGAGGCCGTAGACGGCGGAGACGATGCCGGTCAGCGCGATGGCACCGCGCCAGTTCAGAACGGCGCCGGTGGGCAGTTCAAAGCCACCGGAGAAGGAGAGGAAGCCGGCGAGGGCCACCATGGTGAGGGCGGAGAAGGCGGAACCGAAGTTGCCCCAGCCGCCGTAGATGCCTTCAGCCAGGCCGATTTCCTTGGGCGGGAACCACTCGGCCACCATGCGGATGCCGATCACGAAGCCGGCGCCAACGATGGAGAGCAGCAGACGGGCCACCACCAGTTGGTTGAAGTCCTGAGCGGACGCAAACAGCAGGCAGGGAATCGCCGAGAACACCAGGATCGAGGAGTAGGTGATCCGGGGGCCGAATTTGTCCAGGAGCATGCCGATCAGCACGCGCGCCGGAATGGTGAGGGCCACGTTGCAGATGGCCACGGTGCGGATCTGAGCAACGGTCAGTCCCAGGTCCGCTTTCACGGTGGTGGCCAGAGGGGCCAGGTTGAACCAGACCACGAAGGTCAGGAAGAAGGCGATCCAGGTCAGGTGAAGGGTTCGGTACCTGCCCTGGAACGACCAGAGGTCGCCAAGCATTGAGGAGAAGAAAAGGAACCTCGGGCTTCAAAACGAAGGGTGCCCGGGGATGGCAAAACGGTCGAAAAAAGAATCCGTTTAACCCGGGCAGTTAATCAATTCGTCAGCCCCTTGTTTGGTCAGATTGGTTACCAATTCCTGTTTTTCTGTGCCGAAGCAAACATCAATGGGGGCTGATTGATGGGATCAGGTGTTCTTGTGCCGCAATAATTTGGTAGCGGTTGCAACTTTTAGGGGTTGTTGGACTTCGTTGGTGCAGATTGTTGGCTGGCGATGTGAACCAAGGCTTGCGGGTTTGTTTGCTCAGCGGCGGAAGCAGCCGTCGCATGGGGCGTGACAAGGCGCTGTTGCCACATCCCTCCGGTGGTGTCTGGCTCACGGCCTTGGTCGATGAGCTGTTGCCCCTCGGCCATCCGGTGCAGGTGTTGAGTCGTCATGCGGAGCACGCAGAAGTGCTGGCCCACCGGCCCGGATGTTCCGTGGTGTTGGAGCCCCCTCCCTGGAATGGCCCCCTGCAGGCCTTGGCCAGGGTGTTGCCGTCTCGACCTGGGGAGGCTTTGTTGGTGCTGCCGGTGGACATGCCCCGTTTGCGGACCGCCGTGATCCAACAGCTCATTGCGGCCTGGAATCGTGCTCCTGAGCACGCAGCGGTGGCCCATGACGGGCAGCGGCTGCAGCCGTTGCTGGCGGTGATTCCGTCGGGCCCTCCCTTCCGCTCCTGTCTTGATCAGCAACTCCAACGTGGAGAGTTGCGCTGGATGGACTGGTTGAGCCGCGTTCCCCATCAGACGGTGCTCTTGCCTGAAGAGGCGTTGGTGAATGCCAACTGCCCTGCAGATCTGGCAGCGTTGGAGGGATGAGCACTTCGCTGCCGCTCGCAGATCGTCTCCACCGGCCCATCGGGGTGCTGCGGTTGTCGCTCACGGCCCGTTGCAATCTCTCCTGTCCGTACTGCTGTCCGGACGTGGAGGAGCCCCCGGGCCTGCTCACACTTGACCAGCAGATGCGCGTGATTCGTGTGGCCGCGCGCCTGGGGGTACAGACGCTGCGGCTCACCGGTGGAGAGCCGTTGTTGAGCCGTCGCTTGTTGCCTTTGCTGGAGGCGGTGGCGCAGGCCCGGCGGGATCGTTCGGATCCGATCGCCGGTTTGCAGACCGTGGCGCTCACCAGCAACGGGGTGCTGTTGTCGGAACTGGTGGCGCGGGTGTTGCGTGCCGCAGGGCTGGATCGCATCACCATCAGCCTCGATGCAGCGGAAGGGGAGGCAGCGGCGCGTATGGCTGGTCTCCAGGGTGGTGCCGTGGCTGGGCACCGCCTTGTCCGCCAGGTGCAGGACGGCATCGCTGCCGCCCGCGATGCTGGTTTTGCCCCCTCACGCGGTGAGCTCAAGCTCAATGCCGTGATTCAACGGGGGAGCAATGACGATCAGCTGCTGCCCTTGGCCGGTTTGGCGCGGCAGCAGGGGGTGGAGCTGCGTTTAATCGAGTTCATGGATGTGGGCAACCGCAACCAGTGGACGCTGGACCAGGTGCTGCCGGCGGCGAAGATGGTGGAGCACATTCATGCCCGTTGGCCCCTGGAGCCTTTGGGTCGACCGCGGGGTGGGACGGCTCGGCGATGGCGCTATGGCGATGGCGCTGGAACCATCGGTGTGATTGCCTCCATCAGTGAGCCGTTCTGCGGGGATTGCAACCGCTTGCGTGTCACCGCCGATGGGCAGGCGTTCACCTGCCTGTTTTCTGCTGAAGGCACTGATCTCAAGCCCGCCCTCGCCTCGGAATTTCAGCTTGAGCAGGCCATGCGCCAGCTCTGGCAGCGGCGTCAAGACCGCTACAGCGAGGAGCGTGATCCAGCCGCCGTTGCGTCAACCCATGCGGAAATGGCGTATCTGGGGGGCTGAACCGTCGTGATCGTCACCGTTTTTGCGTGATGCCCTCGGTACAACGGGGCAGCTGAAGGATCCAAAAGGATCCATCGACATGTTTGAACTGCTGGCCTACGAGCGCTTCCGCGACACCCCGTCGGTTCGTTTTTTCGACGTCACCGTGGACACCTCGAATGCGCGCGACCTGGTGATTCACAGCGGCCCGGCTGTGTCGCCCCCCAACGATCCGGAGAGCGGAGCCTGGCAGTTCTATCTGCATCCCCATCAGGAAGACAATCTGCTGGCGGCCAGTGGCGGCAGAACCTTCTTTCTGGTGAACCTGGCCTGGGAACAGCCGTTCCACATCGTTCGGCTCGAGAGCGGTGGTGACATCCTTCGCATCCCTCCTGGCACCTTCCACCGTTCGATCTCCGATCCCGATGGTTCCGTCGTTCTGAACCAGGCTGTTCGTGAGGAGGGCGCTTCTCTGGTGCGGGAATTCCGCGTCTACAACAGCGCCGAGATCCCGGCCTTGATGGCAGCCACCCACAGCTCGGCGCCGAAGCCCCAGTTGCACGGCGTGGAACCGTTGCTTCAGGCGGCTTGAACCAGGTTGCGTGACAAGGGCTCCGTTGCGGAGGCTTTCTCGGTGAACTGAATCTGCCAATTCAGTTCGCTCTGTGTTCCTGGGGGGCCGCTGAAGCTGCCGCTCACGGCTGCGGTGAGTTCCGGCTTGGAGGAGGTGGCCAGCACCACATAGCGCTCGTTGACTTCCATCCCGGCACTGGGGTCAAAGCCCCGCCAGCCTGCTCCCGGCAGGTAAACCTCCGCCCAGGCATGCAGGTCGTACTCCTTCGGGGGAGGTTGCTGCAGTTGATAGCCGCTCACAAATCGGGCCGGAAGACCCACCACGCGGCAGCAGGCCACCATCAGCATGGCCAGATCGCGGCAGGAGCCGATCCGCTCGCGCAGGGTTCGGCCCGCCGGCCAGGCCGGCCCCACATGGCGTTGGGTGTATTTCACCCGCTCTTGAATCAGTTCAATCAGTTGCTTCAGAAAGGCCAGGGTCTGCTGGTTGCTGCCCATCAGGGCTTCCTGGGTGAGGTCGATGGCCGAGGGTTCGTGCTGGCCGTTGGGCAACCAGCCCTCCAGGGCTCCCTGCAGATCGCTGTTGAGCTGGCCCCGTGGGTAGGGCAGGGGTGGTTCGAGTCCGTTGAAGCAGCTCTCCAGCGGGGGTGCAGGTCGGGTCTCCACCAGGCTGCGGGCCTCAAAGATCAGTTCCTCAGTGCTGCCGAGAAAGCGAAGCCGTTGGATTTCATCGCCGCTGGCGGCCACCAGTTCCCGACGTTGATGAGGTTCCGGCAGCACGTTGAGTTGATGTTCCAGCAGGGTCTGAAACCCCTGCCCTCGAGGCCTCAGACACAGGCGATGTTCCCCCAGAGCAACAGGGGCGTCATACCGATACGTCAGGCGGTGAACGATGAGAGCGCGCATGCGGGATCGGTGGGGATGGAACGGAGGTCTGCGCTGGTGAAGTAGCGGGTCTGGATCAGGCTGTGGAGTTGGTTGAGGTCCTGCTGAAGCTGGTCAATGGCTTCGTGCAGACCGGCTTCGATCAGGTTGTCGATCCGCACGTAGCTCCAGCGGGCCAGGAGTTGTCCGCGCAAGCAGTCGAGGTCATCCGGCGTGTCTTGGCTCGGGTGCTGCTGGATCTGTTGCAAGGTGTCGCTGATGCCCTGGAGGCAGTACCGCACCGAGCGAGGAAAGCTGGGATCCAGCAGCAAAAAGCGGGCCACGGATGCCGGGCTGATCGCTTGCTGCACGCTCTGGCGGTACATCTGATAGGCGCCTGCCGTCCGCAGCAGGGTGATCCACTGCAGTTCGTCCAGCACGCCGCCCACCTCCTCAGGGGAGGGCAGCAGCAGGAAGTATTTGACGTCGAGGATGCGCGAGGTTTTGTCGCCGCGTTCGATCAGACGTCCCAGCTGACTGAACAGCCAGCTCAGATCACGGCTCAAGGTGGTGTCGGTGATTCCGTACACGAGCTGGCAGCCGCGGCGGATGATCCGCAGTTGTTCCTGCACCGGTTCCCGCCAGATGTCTTCGTCGTCTTGAAGGCTCCAGTGCAGATCATTGATCTGCTCCCACATTTCCGTGGTGATCACATCCCTGATCTGCCGTGCGTTTTCCCGGGCCACCGCAATGCAGCTCACGATGCTGTTGGGATTGCTGCGGTCCCGTAGCAGGAAGTGCACCACCTGTTTGGGCGTGGCATCGGGATAGGCCGTATCGAAGCGGTGGCGATCCCCCGTTACCTCCACCAGCGGCAGCCACGGTTCGGCGCTGCCCGGAGGACAGTCCAGCGCCATCGCCTCGCTCACTTCCAGAAAACGCGAGATGTTTTCGGCCCGTTCCAGATAGCGGTTAATCCAGTAGAGCGAATCGGCGACGCGACTCAACACGGCACCGCCTCCTGGGGCTGCGGTGCTGCCATCCGTTGGTCGTCGACGATCCAGGTGTCCTTGCAGCCGCCCCCCTGGGACGAATTCACCACAAGCGAGCCCCGCTTGAGAGCCACGCGCGTCAGCCCGCCAGGGCTCACCCAGCTGCTGGAGCCGCGCAGCACGTAGGGGCGCAGATCCACGTGGCAGGGATAGAGCTCACCGTCACTGAGGGATGGCACGGTGGAGAGCTGCAGCGTGGGCTGTGCGATGAAATTGCGGGGATTCGCACGGATCTTCGTGTCGAAGTCCGCCAGCTCCGATCGGCTGGCCTGGGGGCCGATCAGCATGCCGTAGCCACCGGCCTCCGCCACTGATTTCACCACCAGCTGCTCGAGGTGTTCGAGCACGTAGCGCTGATCATCCGGCCGGGCACAGAGATAGGTGGGAACGTTCTCGATGATCGGCTCCTCATCGAGGTAGTAGCGGATCATTGCCGGCACATGGGCGTAGATCAGCTTGTCGTCGGCGACGCCAGTGCCAGGGGCATTGGCGATGGCGACCCGTCCTTGCCGGAGCACGTCGATCAATCCCGGCACCCCCAGCATCGAGTCCTGTCGGAACACGGTGGGATCGAGAAAATCGTCGTCGATGCGGCGATAGATCACATCCACGGGTTTGAGCCCGTTGGTGCTGCGCATCCACACCCGGCCGTCTTCGCACACCAGGTCGCGCCCCTCCACCAGTGCAATGCCCATCTGCTGGGCCAGATAGCTGTGCTCGAAATAGGCGCTGTTGAACACCCCTGGCGTCAGGATCGCCACGCGGGGGCTGTCACTCCAGGGCGCAAGGTCCTGAAGGGTGCGCAGCAGGTGGGAGGGATAGGCATCGATCGGTTGAACGGCACGGCCTTCGAACAGACCAGGGAACAACCGTTTCATCACCCGACGGTTCTCGAGGAAATAGGCCACCCCCGACGGACAGCGCAGGTTGTCCTCCAGCACCCGCCAGGTGCCATTGCCGTCGCGGATCAGGTCGAGCCCGGAGATGTGGCACCAGCGGTTGAGCGGCAGGCTGATGCCTTGCATCTGAGGTCGCCAGCCGGAGGAACTTTCAACGTCTTCCCGTGGGATGACGCCGTCGTTGAGAATCTGCTGGGGGCCGTAGATGTCGCCGAGGAAGCAGTCGATGGCTTCCAGGCGTTGCAGCAGTCCACGCTCCAGGGTGATCCAGTCGCTGCGCCCGATGAGCCGGGGCAAGGGATCGAAGGGGAGGATCCGTTCGCTGCCTTTGAGCCCGGAATCGTTCAGGCGGAAGGTGGCGCCGAGACGACGCAGCAGCTGACTGGCTGAGGCATGGCTGCGGTTGAGCTCGGGCAATCCCATCTGCCCCAGTGATGTGAGCAGCGTGGCCAGATCGTCGCGCGGTCGGGCCGTTTCACTGCAGAAATATTCGTCGAAGCCGACCGTGGGCTTGTAGTCGGTAAACATCCCGATGGAATGGGCGGATGGCATCCAACGCGTCGCCCCAACCCCCTTCGGGTTGCAGTTGCTACACATTCCGCAATTTCAGGCGACCGGGCGCTGATCGCCTGCTGTTTGGGTAGCCGAAGGCACCTGAATGGAGGACATAGGGCCAGGGCTTGGTGCCTCCTTTGCTTATCTGTTTTTGGAGTTCAAACGCTCTTCGCTTTGGATGAACTGCTCTGGGCGCGGCTGATCTTTGCCCTCGGTGCCGTTGTGACCGCGGCGACGGTGGTGATGATTCTGCGCGGACATTTGTATTGGAACCGCAGGGGGTCGACGGATGTCCGCTGACTCAGTTCCCTTCCTCCAGCCCGGGATCGCCTGGGCACTGGTGGTGCTGTTCTCTGTTCTCTGGGTGGCCCTTGGGATTGCCTGGGGCCGGCGCGGTCAAGGCAATGCTGACGACTACATGCTGGCGGGCCGCAACATCGGGCTGGCCCTGAGCACGGCCACGTTGATGGCCTCCTGGGTCACCGGCAACACCACCCTGCTTGCCCCTGAATTCGGCTACAAAACCGGCCTCTGGGGCATGTTCAGCTATGCCCTGGCCGGGCTTGGCTTGATCCTGTTCGCCCCCCTGGCTTCGCGGATCAAGCAGCTGATGCCCAACGGGCGCACCAGCGGCGATTTCATTCGCCTGCGCTACGGGCGTCTGGCCTGGTGGGTGTTCATGCTGATCACCGCGGTCTACACCCTGGGCTTTCTGATGACCCAGGCGATGGGTGCTGGCCTGCTGCTGCAGGCCCTTTCAGGCTTCGACTACCACGTGGGAATGGTGGTGGTGATTGGTGTCGCCACCGTCTACACCCTGTTCGGCGGAATGCGGGCCGTGATCGGCACTGATTTCATTCAGTCGCTGTTGATCATGGTGTTGCTGGCGGTGGTGGCGGTGCTTGCGTTCCGTCAATTCCCGATGCCTGAGGTGCATGCTTCCTTGCTGGCCCGGCATCCCGATCGGCTTGATCTTCTGCTGCCGGCCGGCTTGTTGATCGCCTGGAATTCCGCCCTTTTTTCGATGGGCGAGGTGTTTCACAACAACATCTGGTGGTCCCGGGTCTTCGCCAGTCGGCGTTCGGTGGTGATGACCTCTTTTGTATTAGGGGGAATCGCCTGGATGAGCGTGCCGATGGTGACGGGCTCCATCGGCCTGGTGGCCTTGGCCCGTGAGTTGCCTCTCGAGCAGGTGAACATGGTGTTCCCCGTGATGGCAGCTGATCTGCTCGGGGCGGGCGGTGCGGCCTTGGTGTTTGTGGTGGTGTTTGCCTCGCTCACCTCCACCCTTGATTCGCTGCTGGCCTCCACCGCCGATCTGCTGGCGGAGGATGTGTACTTCCGCTTGCTGCGGCCCCAGGCCAGCGACCTGCAGCTCAAGCAGGCGGCGCGGCTGATGGTGGTGGGATTGGCCGTCGTCACCCTGGCGCTGTCCTGGCCGCGGCTGGATTCGCTGGCGTCGGTGCTGTTCTTCACCGGTGCCCTGGTGGCCTCCACGGTGTGGCCGGTGGCCTGCGGTTTGTACTGGCGTACAGCCAACCGCACCGCTGCCATTGCGGCCATGCTCGCCGGAAGTGTTGTAGGCCTGCTCGCCTATGTGCTGATCGCGCCCTATTGCGCTGCTGTGTTTTCGGCGGCCGTGTCAGCGGTTGTGATGCTTCTGGGCAGTCGGTTCTGGCCGGAACGCTTCGACTTCACCTTGTTGCAGGAGGAGGGATGATCCAAACGCTTCCTTTGATGGCCGGCCTCGTTGGTCTGTCTGGCTTTCAGTTCCTGCTGGTGGCCAGTCAGGTTGCCCTGGTGCTGTCGGTGCTCGTTCTGCTGCTGATCTGGTGGGTGGAGTGGCGGAACGGTCGTGTGTGGTGACGCCTGCACGGATGAGTAGCAGGCTGAACGTTTTTTCCGGATCTTTGCTTAAGAAGCTGCTTTGTGGTGGACGCAGGTGTGTGGTTGTTGTTACGGGTAAAAGATGTGATTCCTGGCTTTAGCACTCGGTTTGGCAAACAGAGTGTTGATCCGATTCCGCTATGGCACAGGCCAAATCAGCAGTTGTTGAGGTGTCGTCGGCTCAGATTCGGTTTGAGCCGATGGGTCGCCCAGACGTCTATGGGGAGAACCAACCCCAGGAGCTGCTGGCCGCCATTGCCGAAGACGTTGAACCGTTGAAGGATCTGGTGGATCAGCACGTGGTGTCGATCCAACCGTTTCGCCCAGAGACTCTTTTGCAGGTGTTTCGGCTGGCGGCGAAATTCGAGAGCAATCCAGACCGCTATTGCCGTCACAACACGCCGCTCACCGGGAAGATTCTGATCAACGCCTTTTACGAACCCAGCACGCGCACGCGGCTGTCTTTTGACAGCGCTTGGCACCGCCTCGGCGGTACCTCGATCAACATCACCGACAGGGCCACCACGGGGATCGCCAAGGGCGAATCCCTCGAAGATGTCGCCCACATGTTCAACAACTACGGCGATTGTGTGGTGCTGCGGGACAGCGATCCCGGTGCGGTTTATGCGATGACGTCAACCCTGCGGATTCCCATCATCAATGCGGGGAATGGAATCGATGAGCATCCAACCCAGGCGATGGCGGATCTCTACACCATCTTCAAGTGGCGGCCCAAGCTCGCTGAGTTGGACGTGGCGTCCGCAGATCGGATTCGCATTGGGATCGTTGGAATTCCATCGCGGATGCGAACGGTTCGTTCTCTGTTGCGGATCCTGGCCAAATTCCCGCAGATCGTGGATGAGGTGGTGGTGATTCATGCCCCCGGGCTTGAGCCGGATCAGCCGCTGTTCGATCCTGGACAGTTGGAGGAGCTTGAAGCGTGTGGGATGAAGGTGCGCTCCAGCACTGATCTGCAGGCGGAACTACCCGACTTGGATGTCGTCTACATCAACGCCATCGCCTGGGTGGGTGATTCCTATGAAGTGCATGGCGGAGGGTTCCGCCTCACCCGCGACATGCCGTTCAAGCCGGAAGCGATCGTGCTTCATCCGCTGGCGCGGGGAGCGGAGCTCAGCACCTGTCTGGATGACACCTCCCACAACTGGTATTTCAGCCAGGCCAGGGGAGCTGTGTTCCTGCGGATGGCCCTGCTCACCTGCATGGTGGATCGGGCCGAACGCGTGATGGATGTGATCTGAGGTGAGCTGATGTGTGGAATCGGTGGTGTCTTCAACGCAGACCGTCAACAGACAGTGGATCGCCAGCTGCTGGTCAACATGGCGGCGATTCAGGCCCATCGCGGGCCCGATGGTTTCGGCGTTGAGGTGATCGATCAGGCCGGCGTCGGCTTCTGCCATGCCCGCCTTTCGATTATTGATCTGAACGAGTCACGGGGCCGGCAGCCCTTCCTCACCGATGACGGTGAGGTGCTGATGGCCCACAACGGTGAGTTCTACGACTTCCAGCGGATCCGGGCTGACCTCACCGCCCAGGGGGTGCGCTTCAGCAGCAAAAGCGATTCCGAGATCCTGCTGCGGTTGTATCAACGCCAGGGCTTGGAGGCGACTCTGCCTTTGTTGCGGGGGGAATTTGCCTTCGCCTTGTTTGACCGGGCCGAAGACTGCCTCTACCTGGTGCGGGATCGCTTCGGTATCAAACCGCAGTACTGGGCGATGACGCCCGAGGGTCTGGTGTTCGGTTCCGAGTTGAAGGTGCTGTTTGCCCATCCGGCGGTGGAGCGACGCTTCACCTCTGAGGGTCTGTTCCACCAGTTGATGCAGACCATGGTTCCAGGCACCACTGCCTTTGCCGGGGTGCATCAGGTGAAGCCCGGCCATGTGCTGAAGGTGCAACGGGTGAACGGGCGGCTGGAGGTGTCGGAGTCGACCTACTGGGATGTCGACTTTCCACGCAAGGACGAGCGGGACCCCAACCGAACCGAGGCCGACCACATCACTGCAGTTCGTGCGGCGTTGCTGGAGGCCGTTGAGCTGCGCATGGTGGCTGACGTGCCGGTGGGTTGTTATCTCTCCGGCGGCATCGACAGCTGTTCGATCCTCGGCTTGGCGTCAGCCGTCAGCCAGGCACCGGTGAAGGCGTTCACGATCGGCTTTGATGACGCGCGCTACGACGAGTCGCCGATTGCCCGGGAAATGGCCGAGGCCACGGGAGCTGAGCAGGATCTGATGCGGCTTTCGGGCCAGGAGCTCTATGGCCACATGGAGCGCACCGTCTGGCATGCCGAGCGAACGATCTACAACACCTTGGCGGTGGCCAAGTTTTTGATGAGCCGCCATGTCAACGACGTGGATTACAAGGTCGTGATGACCGGTGAAGGCTCAGATGAGCTCTTCGGCGGCTACCCCGCCTTTCGCCGCGACATGTTCCTCCATGGTCTGGATGACCTGCCGCAGGAAGAGCGCGCCAACTGGGAAAACCTGCTGCAACAGTCCAATGCCCTGGTGAAGGGGGCGATGCTGGCTGAAAACCAAGTGGATGATCCCGATCTCGATGCGGTGGTCGGCTTCACCCCGAGTTGTCTGCAGCCGTGGCTGGCCTGCGCGCCCTTGGTGCCCGAGCTTCTGGCGGAGTCCCATGCCGAAGCCTTGAAGAATTACTCCCCGGGCAAGGCGATTGCCGCCCAACTGGATGGGGATCAACTGGACGGGCGCCATGCCCTGGACAAGGCCCAGTACGTCTGGATCAAGACGATGCTGGAGGGTCAGATTCTCACCTGGGGTGGCGACCGGGTCGACATGGCCAATTCCATGGAGGCGCGACCCGCCTTCCTGGATCACCATCTGGCGGCGGTGGCGGTGCAGGTGCCGCCCGAACTGCGAATCAAGGGGAAAACCGAGAAATACGTGCTTCGGGAAGCCATGGCGGGCTTGTTGCCGGAGGTGTTGTACAAGCGTGAGAAGTTCGCCTTCATGGCACCGCCAGCCCACACGGAGCCTGAGAAGTGGGAGCAGATGAAGCAGCTTGCCGACGACTACCTCAGTGATGAGGCGATCGATGCCGCTGGTTTGTTGAGCAAGGCTGGCGTGCGCGCCTTGTTTGCGCGCCACGAGGATCCGGCCACCACCGATGCGGAGCGTGTGCAGATGGATGCGGTGATCAATCACCTGCTGGGTGTGCAGATGCTTCACCGCATGTTTGTGGCGGAAGACGTGCCAGCGCTGGCCCGCCGGGAGGCGGACCGCCTGGGCTGGCGGGTGCTGATGCCCGTTTGAATTCTTTGGTCAGGATTAAATCGTTGCGCTAGCTACAAGACTCCGCGTGTTTTCGGGTGAGTATTGATCTCCGTTTGAAACGAAGGTCACGGCATTGCCAGCGCTCATCTCGGCTTCTCCGACCACCCCTGCAACCGGGATTGAGCCAAGCAAAATTGCCGCGCTTCCGAACCGTGACCGGCTGATCGGAACGATTGAGCAGCTGGCCAGCATTGGCGCCAAGCCGGACGGCAGCGTCTGCAGACGCGGGTTCTCGCCGGAGGATGTGCAGGGTCGTGAGTTGCTGGCCCACTGGATGAAGCAACTCGGCATGCAAGTGCGTGTTGATGCCGCTGGCAACTTGATCGGACGGCTGGAAGGCATCGATCCCCACCGCCCTGCCCTGGTGACCGGCTCGCACCTCGACACGGTTCCCACCGGTGGACGTTTTGATGGGGCCCTGGGGGTGTTGGCCGGTCTGGAAGCCTGCCGCGCTCTTCAAGACCATGGCCTGCGCCTGCGACACGGCATCGAGTTGATCGCCTTTGCCGACGAGGAGTCGACCATGGTGGGCTGCAAGGGCTTGGCGGGCACGGCCTCCGCTGACCCGGAGAGTTACGCCACCAGCAACGGTCAGCCGATTCAGGACAACCTGGCGCGCATCGGGGGGCATTGGCCCTCTTTGGCGTCAGCCCGCCGTTCTGACGAGGCTTATGCCGCTTTCCTGGAGTTGCATGTTGAGCAGGGTGGTGTTCTCGAGCAACGCGGCGATGCCATTGGTGTTGTGGAGGGAGTTGTGGGTCAGCGTCGGTTCAGCATCAACGTGCAGGGCCAGGCCAATCACGCCGGCACCACGCCGATGGGGCTGCGACAGGACGCCCTCGTGGCGGCCTCGCGCATTGTTTTAGCCGTCGAGGCCATGGCTTCCCGTCATCCTGGGGATCCGGTGGCGACGGTGGGTCGACTCGAGGTTTGGCCCAATGCTGCCAATGTTGTTCCCGGCGCTGTCGCCCTGACGGTCGATCTAAGGGATGTGGATCCGACCGTTCTCGATCAGTTGGTGGAGGAGTTGATGCAGCAGGTGGAGAACATCGGCGCTGAAACGGGCTGCCCGATCGCGGTGGATCCCCAGTTCAGTGTTGATCCCACCCCTGCTGATGCTGTGGTGATGGCCAAGATTGCTGAGGCCGCTGCCGATCTCGGCCTGTCCCACAGCCATCTCCCCAGCCGAGCCAGCCACGATGCGCAGGAGGTCGGCCGCCGTTGGCCGATGGGCATGATTTTTGTTCCCAGCCGGGGCGGACTGAGTCATTCCGCGGCGGAGTTCACCAGCGATGAGCAGTGCTGGGCAGGCACCGCGGTGCTGCTGGAAACCTTGCTGCGGCTCGACCGTCAGCTGCCGTGACCTTTTCGATCCTGGCCCGAGACCCTAATAACGGTCGCTTTGGTGTGGCTGTGGCTACCTGTCATCTGGCTGTTGGATCCACCGTGCCCCACATCCGCGCCGGGGTTGGTGCTGTCGCCACCCAGGCCCACACCAATCCCTATCTGGGGATTTGCGGCCTTGAGCGCCTGGAGCAGAGTTCGGATGCCGAGAGCGTTCTGGCCAGCCTTCTTGCAGATGATCAGCACCGTGATCGGCGTCAGTTTCACTTGATCGACCTGGACGGTCGCACGGCCTGTTGGACGGGGCAGGATTGCGGCCCTTGGGCAGGGCATCGCCATCAGCGTGACGTGTCCGTTGCTGGTAATTGCTTGGTGGACGAGGGCGTGTTGGCGACGATGGAGCAGGCCTTTCTCACCAGCGACCCCAGCTTGAAACTGGGACGTCGCCTGATGATGGCTCTGCAGGCCGGGGAAGCCGCTGGGGGTGACCATCGTTCTCCGTTCTGCACGTCAGCAGCGGTGCAGGTGAGCGGTGAAGCTGCTTTCCCGCTGTTGGATCTGCGGGTTGATTTCCACGAGCGAGCCGTGGAGCAGTTGATGGAGGTGTACGAGCGTAGCCAGGACCTCTGGGCTCAGCAGTGGAGGGATGAGCTATCGGAGTTGCCCATGCTCAATCGCTTGGTGGCTTGAGCATTCACTTTTGTTTGTGCCATTAAAAAATCCCTGCACACGACCATGTGCAGGGATTTATTGAATTCAAGGGAATTCAGCTGGGGACGGAAGCTTCCCACTCCACGTTCAAGCCAGCTTCCCGAGCATCACTGATCAGATCGTCGATGCAATCCATTCCGAAGGCTGCTTGCCCGGACAGCAGGGAATCCCATTCCTCAGCTGGAAAGTGCGTTTGCAGCCAGAACACACCGTGCACGCTGGAGGGGTTCACCTGCACGAGGCCTTGGTCGAGGCGAGTAGTGATGAGATCCAACGTCGTTGCTGAAGCTGGATCTATTACGCACCAATCCGCAGAACCGGAATGTTCGAGTTGCTACAGATTGAGAAGTTGCCCTAGCGCGTGTAGCCCACGCCGCGGTAAACGAGCTGCACCGGAGTGCGGCGGGCGTCACTTTGATGGGCTTGGTACACGTTGCGGCGGTAGACCAGCTGCACAGCAGGCTTGCCCTCGGTGGCGTTGCTTTGCTGGTACTGGTGGCCGCGATAGAGAAGGGTGGTCATTGGATGGTCCTCGAAGCAAGCTCAGGTCCCCGTTCCATGGCCTGAGTCGAACTGCGCTTCGCGTGATGCGAAGTGAACGATCGGTAGCTGTTGCTACAGAAATATTGAAGCGCCTGCAAGAGCCGAAGTGGTGTTCAGCTTGATACCTCTTCAGAAAAGTTTTTGGTTTTGTTTATTTTTGTCCGTAGGAATTAGTGGGGTTTGCTGCACTCAATCAGCTGATTGAGTGCAGCATCAAAGAAGTGTCGGCCTTGTTCCTGGAGCGTGGCGCCAAGCCTGCGCCACTCCTGGCTAAGGCGATCGGGCCCTTCAGGCCCAAGGGCACTCACCACATAGTCGTGGTCGTTGGCGATCCAGCGCTCAAGCGCATCACCGTCGATCTCGATGTGGCATTGCAGGCCAATGGCATGGGCTCCGATTCGAAACACCTGTTCCGCGCAGTGCAACGAGGAACCCAGCAGGGTTGCATCAGCCGGCAGTTGGACGCGATCGCCATGCCAGTGCAGCACCAAGCTGCTGCTTGGTTGTCCTTTGAGCAGAGCTTCATCGCTTGGATCCGCGACCCAGTGGATCGCGCCGAGGCCCAGCTCCTTCAGCTGCTGTGGTGGTGATCCCACCTGCAGGGGCTGCACGCTGCCCCCTGCAGCCACAGCCAAGAGCTGTGCCCCCAGGCAGATGCCCAGCACAGGTCGGTGATGCTGGTGCCAGGCCGTCAGCCAGTCCAGTTCCTGCCGCAACCAGTCCATGCCCGGTTGGTCGCGCTCGTTCACGCTCATCGGACCACCGAGCACAAGGGCAATGCTGTTCGCACATGCCCTGGGATCCGGCAGAGCGTCGCCCCGGTCGGGCCTCAGGGTCTGAAGGGTCATGCCCCGTTGCCGCGCCAGTGCTCCCACCAGTGCGGCGTCTTCGTGGTCAACGTGTTGGACCACCAGCAGGGTGGTGCTCAAAGCAGCAGGTAGCGCTGGGCGAGGGGCAGCACCTCGGCGGGCTCGCAGGTGAGCAGTTCACCGTCGGCGAACACCTCATAGGTCTGTGGGTCCACGCTCACCGTTGGCAGCGCTGAATTCAGCTTGAGGGCGCTCTTGCCGACGCTGCGGGTGTCCTTCACCGCCATGCAGGTGCGCTCTAAGCCGAGCTGACGTTGGATGTCGGCATCCATCGCCGCTTCGCTCACGAAGGTGAGACAACTGGGGGCCAGGGCTTTGCCGAAGGCGCCGAACATCGGCCGGCCGTGCACCGGGCCGGGGGTGGGAATTGAGGCGTTGGCATCACCCATCTGGGCCCAGACGATCGAACCTCCCTTCACCACCAGTTCCGGGCGAATGCCGAAGAAACCCGGTTTCCACAGCACGAGATCGGCGAGCTTGCCGGTTTCAATCGACCCCACTTCGGTGCTGATGCCGTGGGCCAATGCCGGGTTGATCGTCACCTTGGCGATGTAGCGCTTGAGGCGGTGGTTGTCGTTGCGAGCAGAGTCTTCCGGGAGGGCACCCCGCTGCACTTTCATCTTGTGAGCGGTCTGGAAGGTGCGGGTGATCACTTCGCCCACGCGGCCCATGGCCTGGGAGTCGCTGGCGATGATCGAGAAGGCGCCCAGGTCGTGAAGGATGTCTTCGGCGGCGATCGTTTCGCGCCGGATCCGTGATTCGGCGAAGGCCACGTCCTCGGGGATCTTCGGATCGAGGTGGTGGCACACCATCAGCATGTCGAGGTGCTCCTCGAGCGTGTTGCGGGTGTAGGGCCGGGTGGGGTTGGTGCTGCTCGGCAGCACGTTGGCCTCTCCGCAGATCTTGATGATGTCCGGGGCATGGCCGCCGCCAGCACCTTCGGTGTGGAAGGTGTGAATCGTGCGTCCCTTGATGGCGGCGATCGTGTCTTCCACGAAGCCAGCCTCATTCAAGGTGTCGGTGTGGATGCACACCTGCACATCCATTTGATCGGCCACCGACAGGCAGGCGTCGATGGTGGCCGGCGTGGTGCCCCAGTCTTCGTGCAGCTTCAGGCCACAGGCGCCGGCGCGCACCTGTTCTTCCAGGGCTTCCGGGGTGCTGGCATTGCCCTTCCCGAAAAAGCCCAGGTTCACCGGCAGGCCTTCAGCGGCCTGGAGCATGCGGCCGATGTGGAAGGCGCCGGGGGTGCAGGTGGTGGCATTGGTGCCGGTGGCTGGTCCGGTGCCGCCGCCCATCAGGGTGGTGACGCCGCTGGCCAGGGCCGTTTCGATCTGCTGGGGGCAGATGAAGTGGATATGCGTGTCGATGCCACCGGCCGTGAGGATGTGTCCTTCCCCTGCGATGGCTTCGGTGCCTGGACCCACCACGATCGTCACCCCTTCCTGGGTGTCGGGGTTCCCGGCTTTGCCGATGCCGACGATCCGGCCGTCCTTGAGACCGACATCGGCTTTAACGATGCCCCACCAGTCGAGGATCAGGGCATTGGTGATCACCGTGTCGACGGCGCCCTCAGCGCGAGGGGTCTGGGATTGGCCCATGCCGTCGCGGATCACCTTGCCGCCGCCGAACTTCACCTCATCGCCGTAGACGGTGTAATCCTTCTCGACTTCGAGGATCAGATCGGTGTCGGCCAGGCGAACCCTGTCGCCGGTGGTGGGTCCGTAGGTCTCGGCGTAGGCCTGGCGGGAGATGCGGTAGGGCATGGGTCAGACGTCGAGGGGTCCGTTGATCTGGCCGTTGAAGCCGATGACGCGTCGCGCGCCGGCAAACGGGATGAGGTTCACGTCGCGGTTATCGCCGGGTTCAAAGCGGATGGCGGTGCCGGCGGGGATGTCGAGCCGTTGACCGCGGGCTGCGGCCCGGTCGAACTGCAGGGCGGCGTTGGCTTCGGCGAAATGGAAATGGGAGCCCACTTGCACGGGCCGGTCACCGCTGTTGGACACGCTCAAAGTGGTTACAGGCCGGCCTGCATTCAGCTCCAGTTCACCCGGTTCGGGAAGCAGTTCGCCTGGAATGAGAGGTGCCATGGGTTCTGCCTCAGCGAATCGGGTCGTGCAGGGTGACGAGTTTGGTGCCATCGGGGAAGACGGCCTCGATCTGCACCTCATGGATGAGCTCGGGCACGCCCTCCATCACCTGGTCCTGACGCAGCCAGGTGGTGCCCTCCTGCATCAGCTCCGCCACGCTCTTGCCGTCACGGGCGCCTTCCAACACAAGAAAGCTGAGCCAGGCCACCGCTTCGGGGTGGTTGAGCTTGAGGCCACGATTCAAGCGCCGCTCGGCCAGCAGTGCCGCGGTCACGATCAGGAGCTTGTCCTTTTCCTGGGGACTGAGATGCATTGCGAAGCTCGGTCTTCTTCAGTGTGTCTCCGCTGCGGTCTCGAAAGCGTTCACGGTGAACGTTTGCCGGCGCAGAGGCTTTTCCTGCAGGGGCCAGACCCTGGGGATGCGTGGCCGTGTCAGGCCCCGAAGCGATCGCGTGTGCTCCCAGATCCGGCTGAACCAGAAGCGGGCATCGCGGCTGGACGTGCCCGAATAGCGGGCGATTAGCCCCTGATCGAGGGCGCCGCAGCGCATCGTGCCCGTGAGACCCTCACGGTCGGCCCGCGCTCCCTCCAGCAGAGTTGCTGTTGTTTCGGCGCCCATGGCCATTGGCGCGGCCCAGACCAGCGTGCCGAACACCGGGTCTCCTCCCAGCCCGTGCGTGCTGTCCAGGCTGGCGCCGCCGAGGTCCACGCGATCCGCCAGCTCCCAGGTGGAGCTATCGGCTGCGAGGCGCTGAATGGTGAGGCTCGACCGCCACCGTCCCTGCTGCAGGGTTTCACCAGCGGCGGTTCGCCCCAAGCGCACGATCTCTGCACTGAGAAAGGAGGCGTCCTGGGGCAGGGTCACCGTCAGCTGCTGCTCGAACAGGGCATCGGCGTAGAGCACCAGTTCCTGTGGCAGCCATTCGAGATCACTGCCGCGGGCCAGCGCGCAGCGCACCTGTTGATGGGCAAAGCAACCCTCGGGTTGCAGACGGCTGCGGCCGATCGACCCGTAAACCTTCTGCGCCGCCACGCTGGTGATCAGGCCGCGGCTGTTGGAATCAAGCTTGATGTCCAGGCTGAGTTGATCGCCACCCACCAGGCCTCCGGCGGTGTGCAGTACGGGCAGCTCGCAGCGTCCGTCATCACCGCGTTCACTGCGAAGCAGCTTGAACGGAGCTGTGCATCCCCCCTGGTGTTTGGTGCTGCCGTTGGTGGCATCAAACTGCAGGTCGCAGCGGCCGTGCCAGGGATCAAGACGTTGCATGGCCTTACGCTCCGCCGCCACCGGCTTCAACTCTGTAGCAACGCACACCAAAGCGCTGTTGATTGATCGGCACGCTTTCGTTGTGGATCTGGAGAGGAGCTGCTTGTGACGGATGCGGTGGTCGTGCTGGAGCAGTGCCTGCAGAACAGCAGTGCCACGGCAACCCTGCAGTTGCCATTAACGGCCGAAGAGCGCACGGTGCTGCGTGGCCGTCGCACCACCTCCTGCGGTCGTCCGGTGCTGCTGCAGTTGCCCCGTGTGGGATCGCTGCAGCCGGGTGATCTGCTGGGGGACCAGTCGGGTACGACCGTTGTAGAGGTGACGGCAGCGCCGGAGGCGTTGTTGCGGGTCCAGGGGGCGCATCCCCTTGAGTTGTTGCAGGCGGCCTATCACTTGGGTAATCGCCATGTCGCCCTGGAGCTGCATGAGCAGGAGCTGTTGCTGCCGGAGGACTCCGTTCTCGCCACGATGCTGGAGGGGCGTGGCTTGAAGGTCAGCCGCTGCCTGCAGTCGTTTGCCCCTGAGGGCGGTGCCTACGGAAGCCATCAGCACGGATGACTTCCCTGGCGTTGTTGCAACTGGTCAGCCCGGCCCTGCCCGTGGGTGCCTTCAGCTATTCAGAGGGCCTGGAGGTGCTGATTCAGGCGGGATCCATCGCCGATGAGCAGGCCATCCAGGCTTGGTTGGAGGCTGAACTGCAACGGGGCGCGGTGCGGCTGGAAGCCGCGGCATTAAGCCCTCTGGCGGAGGCTTTGGTGGCCTGGTCAACGCAGGCTGATGCGGCGGCCAAGGCGCGCCTGATCGATCTGGACGGTTGGCTGTTGGCCACCCGCGAAGCCGCGGAGCTGCGCGCCCAGCAGCGTCAGATGGGGATGTCGCTGCTGCAGTTGATGTCTGACATGGGGCACGATCTACCTGAACCTGTGGCCCTGAGCTGGCCAGCGGCCTGGGCCTGGGCTGCGGTGGGCCTGTCGGTTCCAGCGGGAGACATGGTGGAGGGGTACCTCTACGGCTGGGTTGCCAATCAGCTCAGTGCCTCGGTGCGGCTGTTGCCGTTGGGTCCGTCTCGAGCGCAGGTGATGCAACAGCGGCTGCTGCCGCTGATTACTTCGCAAGCGCAGTTGCTTCAGGCGGCCGATCCGCAGCAGCTCTGGAGCAGCGGTGTGGGTGCGGGCATGGCGCAGCTTGCCCATGCTGAGCTGTATTCACGCCTGTTTCGAAGCTGATGAGCAGCAAACTGCGCCTGGGGGTGGCGGGTCCCGTGGGATCCGGCAAGACCGCACTGGTGGAGGCGCTTTGTCGCCGCTTGCGCGACGACCTGCAGCTCGCGGTTGTTACCAACGACATCTACACCCAGGAGGATGCCCAATTCCTCACCCGTGCCGGTGCCCTGGAGCCAGAGAGGATCCGTGGGGTGGAGACCGGTGGCTGCCCCCACACGGCGATCCGCGAAGACTGCTCGATCAACAGAGCCGCCGTGGCGGAGCTGGAGGCGCAATTCCCTGATCTTGATCTTGTTTTGGTGGAGAGCGGCGGCGACAACCTGGCGGCGAGCTTCAGTCCTGAACTGGTGGATCTCTGCATCTACGTGATCGACGTGGCGGCCGGCGACAAGATTCCCCGAAAGGGAGGGCCGGGCATCACCCGCTCCGATCTGCTGGTGATCAACAAGATTGATCTGGCTCCCCAGGTTGGTGCTGACCTTGCGGTGATGGAACAGGACACCCTGCGAATGCGTGGAGACCGGCCCTGGTGTTTCACCAATCTCCACAGCGGCGAAGGCTTGGAGCAGGTGGTGGGCTTCTTGTTGCAACAGCTACCGAATCGTTGATCGGCAGCCGCTGGGCTCGCAATTTGGTTCTTGTTGATACCAAGGCAAGGGCACGCTGATTCGTACCTTCCGTCAGCTGCCGTCAGGCACATTCCTGTGTTGTGGAACACCATGAGCTCTTCTCTCTCTAAGCGACTGTTCGCTGGCATGGCCGCGGCTTCGCTGGGTCTTGCCGTGACCGCCTGTGGTGGTGACGACAAAGCGTCTGCTCCTGCGACCGACTTTGACGACACCGTCACCGTTGGCATCCTGCATTCGCTGACCGGCACCATGGCCATCTCGGAATCCACCCTGGTGGACACCGAGAAAATGGCGATCGATGAGATCAACGCCGCCGGTGGCGTTGAAGTCGACGGCAAGAAATACAAGATCGAGTACATCGTCGAGGACGGTGCCTCCGATTGGCCCACCTTCGCTGAAAAGTCCAAGAAGCTGATCGACCAGGACCAGGTGCCTGTCGTCTTCGGTGGCTGGACCTCAGCCAGCCGCAAGGCGATGCTGCCTGTGTACGAGTCGAAGAACGCCTTCCTGTACTACCCGATTCAGTACGAGGGTCAGGAGTGTTCCAAGAACATTTTCTACACCGGTGCAACTCCGAACCAGCAGTCGGAGCCTGCCACCAAATTCATGTATGAGAAGTCGCCTGCCGCTGGTAAGCCCTTCTTCCTTGTGGGTTCGGACTACGTCTTCCCCCGCACCTCTAACACCATCACCAAGGAACAGCTCAAGTCCTTGGGTGGGGAAGTGGTCGGTGAGGACTACCTGCCCCTGGGCAACACCGAGGTTGCTCCGATCATCGCCAAAATCAAGGAGGCCCTGCCTGACGGCGGTGTGATCATCAACACCCTGAACGGTGACCAGAACGTCGCCTTCTTTAAGCAGATCCAGGACGCCGGCATTACCCCTGAGAACGGCTACTTCGTGATGAGCTATTCCATCGCGGAAGAGGAGATCAGCACCATCGGTTCCGAGTTCCTTGAGGGCCACTACGGCGCTTGGAATTACATGATGTCGATCGACACCCCGGCATCCAAGAAGTTCGCTGCTGACTTCAAGGCCAAGTACGGCGAAGAGCGTCAGGTCGCTGACCCTCAGGAGTCGGCCTACAACATGGTCTACCTCTGGAAGAAGGCCGTCGAGAAGGCCAACAGCTTCGACGACGACAAGGTGCGTGAGGCTCTGGTCGGCATCGAGTTCGACGCGCCTCAGGGTCCTGTGAAGGTGATGCCCAACCACCACCTGTCCCAGACCGTGCGCATCGGCCAGATCACGGCTGACGGTCAGTTCGACATCCTCGAATCCACCGATGGCCCTGTGGCTCCTCAGGCTTGGAACCAGTTCGAGCCCAGCTCCAAGGGCTTCGCTTGCGACTGGACCGACGCCGCTAAGGGCGAGAAGTACAAGCTCTGATCTTCTGATCACAGCCTGATTGCTCTTCAGGGAGGAGCCCGGTGACGGGCTCCTCCTTTCGTCGTTTCATTGAACGCTTCGTTTCACACGTCCGTGCAACTGCTTCTCGAAAGCCTGTTCAACGGTGTTGCCATCGGCTCGGTGCTGCTGATGGCCGCCCTCGGACTGGCCATTGTCTTCGGCCTCATGGGCGTGATCAACCTCGCCCATGGCGAGCTGATCATGCTTGGGGCCTACACCACCTACGTGGTGCAGCTGATCTTCAAACTGCCTGCACTGCAGCCGGTTTACCACGCCTACGTGCTGGTGGCGCTTCCCCTCGCCTTCATTGTTAGTGGTGTGGTCGGCATCCTGCTGGAACGCACTGTGATTCGCCGGCTCTACGGCAACCCGCTGGAGACGTTGCTGGCGACCTGGGGTGTCAGTTTGATTCTCCAGCAGTTTGTGCGGAGTGTCCCTCTGGCCAACGCCGCAGGCCTGATCCTGGCACTGGTGCTGGGCTTTGGCCTCCCGCTGCTGCTGCCTTCCTCTCTCCTCTCAGGGCCTCGAGCTCGCTTGGTGCGTGCGGGGAGTTGGGCTGTTTCAGCCCTGGGCGGTGTACTGCTTGCTGGTGGCCTGGCCTCACAAATCAGTCGCATCGCACGAGCCACCTCCCGCAACGTGGATGTGACGGCACCCAAATGGATGCGCGGTGGGATCGAATTCATGGATATCACTTTTCCTGTGCCGCGCCTGGTAATCATCGTGATCACGATCGTTGCGGTGGTTGGGGTGACGTGGTTCCTCAACAAAAGCGTGTGGGGCATGCGCATTCGTGCCGTCACCCAGAACCGTTCGATGAGTGATTGTCTCGGCATCCCCACCGATACCGTTGATGTGCTCACCTTCGGCATCGGCTCCGGTTTGGCCGGTGTGGCGGGGGTTGCTGTTTCCCTGCTGGGTTCGGTGGGCCCCAACGTGGGCGGGTCTTACATCGTGGGCTGCTTCATGGTGGTGGTGCTCGGCGGCGTCGGAAACCTGTTAGGCACCGTTCTCGCTTCCTTTGCCATTGGCCTGCTCACCGACCTGATCGGTGCTGGCCGCCTGCTGACGATCTGGCCTGACATGCCAGCTCCCCTGGCTGGTGCGGTGAATTTCTTTGCCACCACGAGCATGGCCCAGGTGATGGTGTTCGCTCTGATCGTGGTGTTCCTTCAATTCCGTCCCGCGGGTCTGTTCCCGCAAAAAGGACGCATGGTGGAGGCTTGATCTGATGTTCCAAGTATTTCAACAACGCCGTTGGCCTTTGATCATCCTTTGGGTGGTGATCGTTGCGGCCATCGTTGCCGCGCCTGCTGTTCTGCCGGTGTTTCGGCTCAATCTGTTGGGTCGATTCCTTTCTTTGGCGATCGTTGCCCTGGGCATCGATTTGATCTGGGGCTTCACCGGTCTGCTCAGCCTTGGTCAGGGCATCTTTTTTGCCCTCGGCGGCTACGTGGCAGCCATGTATTTGCAGCTGAACAGCTCCGCTGATCTGCCCAACGGCATTCCCGAGTTCTTCAGCCTGTACGGCCTGGATCGGTTGCCCGCCTTCTGGGAGCCGTTCCATTCCCCGCTGTTCACCCTGGTGGCGATTTGGTTGGTTCCAGCCGTGCTGGCCGCCGTGCTCGGCAACCTGGTGTTCCGTAACCGGATCAAGGGGGTCTACTTCTCGATCCTCACCCAGGCGGCCCTGCTCGTTTTCTTCAATTTCTTCAACGGACAGCAGAAGCTGATCAACGGCACCAACGGTCTTAAAACCGATGTGACCCAGCTGTTCGGTCAGATGGTGGGTTCCCCCGAGATGCAGCGGGGTTTCTTCTGGTTGACCTCTGTGGTGGTGATCCTGGTCTGGCTGTTTCTGCGCTGGGTGGTGCGGGGCCGGTTTGGAGACGTGTTGATCGCCATTCGCGATGACGAACCCCGGCTGCGCTTTGCCGGTTACAACCCAACCCTGTTCAAGACGATCGTCTTCGCCATCGCTGGTGGTTTGGCCGGAATCGGTGGTGCGCTCTACACCGTTCAGTCGGGCATCGTTTCGCCGCAGTACATGACTGTTCCCTTCTCGATTGAGATGGTGATCTGGGTTGCTGTGGGCGGTCGAGGCACGCTCGTGGGAGCCATCCTTGGCGCTGTGGCCATCAACTACGCCAAGAGTTTGGTGAGCGAAGCACTGCCCCAGAGTTGGTTGTTCATCCAAGGTGGCCTGTTCATCCTCGTGGTGACGGCCTTACCAGAAGGCGTCATTGGTTGGTTCCGAGGTGATGGACCTCGCAATTGGCTCAACCGATTCGGTATCGCCCGTCGGAGTGAGACCTATCCACGTCTCGATCTTGAAGGTCAGGAAGAGGTTCAGTCATGAGTACGGCTTTATTGGAGTTGCGCCAAATCACCGTCAGTTTTGATGGCTTTTTGGCGCTCCGCGATCTCAACCTCAGCCTTCAGCCTGGGGAGCTGCGCGCCGTGATCGGCCCGAATGGCGCCGGTAAAACCACGTTCCTTGATGTGATTACTGGCAAGACCGCTCCCACTGAAGGGGATGTGGTGTTCAAGGGTCGCTCTCTGGTGGGAACGCGCGAGCACCGCATCGCGCGCCTCGGCATCGGCCGCAAGTTTCAGAGCCCCCGTGTGTTCGAGAAGCTCAGCGTTCAGGAGAACCTGGCTCTGGCGGTCAGCCGGCCCAAGCAGCCCTGGTCGCTCTTGTTCGGTGGCCTCAATGCTGCGCAGCGTGACCGTGTGCATCACTTGATGAGCATCGTCAATCTGCAGAACCGTTCCGATTGGGCTGCTGGGTCGTTGTCCCATGGCCAGAAACAGTGGCTTGAGATCGCCATGCTGGTGGGTCAGGATCCCGACCTGTTGCTGGTGGATGAGCCAGTGGCTGGGCTCACGGACGAGGAGACCGATCTGACGGCGGATTTGCTCAAGTCGTTGGCGGGGGATCACACCGTGTTGGTGATCGAGCACGACATGGAATTCATTCGGCGACTTGAAAGTCCGGTGACGGTTCTGCACCAGGGTCATGTCCTCTGTGAGGGCACGATGGATCAGGTGCAGACCGATCCCCGGGTGATTGAGGTTTATCTCGGCACCACTGAGGAGGAGAACGGATGACAACGTTGCTGGAAATCCGTGGTTTGAACACCTATTACGGCGAGAGCCACATTCTTCGCGATGTGGACCTCACCGTGAAGCAAGGGGAGATGGTCTGCCTGATCGGTCGTAACGGTGTGGGTAAGACCACGCTGCTCAAATCCCTGATTGGGCTGCTGCGGCCCCGCACGGGTGAGATCGTTTTCAACGGCCATGGACTCGATCGTCAGGCGCCCCATCAACGGGCCCAGGCCGGTGTGGGCTACGTGCCGCAGGGTCGCGAGATCATCCCCCAGCTCACGGTCGAAGACAACCTGATGCTGGGCATGGAGGCGTTACCGGGGGGGCTGGGCCGCAACCGTCGGATTGACCCCTTCGTCTACGAACTTTTCCCGATCCTGCAGGAGTTTTTGCTCCGTAAGGGCGGAGACCTCAGCGGGGGTCAGCAACAGCAGCTCGCGATTGCTCGGGCTTTGCTCGGTAAGCCGAAGCTGTTGCTGCTCGATGAGCCCACTGAGGGTATCCAGCCCAACATCGTGCAGGACATCGAGGCAGCGGTGCGCCGGATCATTGCCGAGACCGGTATCGGTGTGTTGCTGGTGGAGCAGCATCTCCACTTCGTGCGTCAAGCAGACCGTTATTACGCCATGCAGAGGGGCGGGATTGTGGCCAGTGGTCCAACCAGTGACCTCAGTCAGGCGGTGGTGGATCAGTTCCTCAGCGTCTAAGACTCTGTTATCGGAGGATTCTTCTGGGTCAGTTCAGCTGGCCCAGAGGGATTCCGTCGCAGGCTCTTCAGCCATGGCGTAGTCGTTCACATCGGCACGCACATGCAGCATCTGTCCTGTCATCGACATTTTCCAGATTTCCAAGCGCGCATCTTTGGGCGCTTCGAACCAAAAG
>Ga0213866_10000575_pt1 | contig 28819 bp, 14 predicted proteins | sample PICome_11_FD_160079 | JGI IMG/M metagenome (GOLD analysis project Ga0213866, IMG submission 160079) | Coastal seawater microbial communities near Pivers Island, North Carolina, United States - PICO284 | ecosystem: Environmental > Aquatic > Marine > Coastal | place: USA: North Carolina... | reverse complement strand
AAATGTTGTCTGATTTGTGGTAATGTCTCCACCATCAACATTTAAATCTCCAGTAATATCAGTATTTCCACCGACATTGAGATTTTCTTCAATACCAACACCACCTTCAACTACAAGAGCACCAGTATCTTTATCAGTTGAAGTTGTTGTGTCACTAATTGTAATTTGAACACCAGATGCGAAGTTCCAATCAGCACCTTCTACTTGGATCTTGTCAGAAGTAGTCTCATCATAATACATTCTGGCATCATTGTCTGTGCCAAATTGGAAATGAATATCGTCAGCAACTCTAATATCTGCAGTTGCTCCAGCACCACCTCTTTCAAAGAAGATTGCATCTTTGGCAGTATCGTATGACAATCTAATGTCATCGCTGGTGCCAAATTGCAATTCATCATCATCTAAGAACTGAACTCTACCAGTTCCATTTGGTGTAATGGTAATATGACCATCAGTATCTGTAGAGGTAAGTGCATTACCATCTAATGTTAAATTATCTACGTTCCACTGATCAACTTTGCGGTTCTGATCAACAATTGCTACGAAACCGTTTGATGCAGTTGTTGCGTTTGCGGCAGCTGCAACAGAACCTGGAGTGTTGCTTAAAAGATCTGTATAGTACTGACCACCAATCAGTTGAGGATTACTGGAACTATCACCAATAAAGAATCTTTGTCCTCTGTTTGCCTGAGTACCACCGCCAATAGTATATGCTAATTCACCATAATTTAGGGTTGATGGTGCAGAAGTACCAGTAGATCTTTTGACCCTAATGATACTTGCCATTAAAAGCTACCTCCGTTAATGTCTAAATTCTGCGTAGTTCCTGGTGTCAATTCTAAAGTTGCATCCCATTTGTTTGTTGTAGAATTATAAACTAGGACCATACCGTTAGATAAGGTACTGGCATTAACGTCACTTAAACCAGACAAAGTTCTGTCTCCAAAAATAGATGAAACAACTTTAATAGAATTTTGTTGTCCTACTCTTACCTTAATATCTGCCATTAGAGTGTCATTGATTTACGGGTTTTCAAAGGATCATATAAAAAGTCCATTTAATGGTCAGGATCTAAAATATATTTATACGGGCAATTTTCTAGGAGCTGAGTCCAATTGCAGTAACTACTTCTTGTTGTTTAAAATATAGTTTAATATATGCTTTCGCAATATTTTTTAGCAATTCAATATCATTACAATTATCAACCTCCGATGAAAGTTTGTGATATTCAAAACTTTTGGTTAGATTTTCTAACTCTATTTCACTAGGATCGATTTTCATTAATTAACTCCATAAGTAGATTTTTGATTTGCTGAACGTCAGATTTCAATTCAGCAATTTCATCCTTTTGTCTCTGACGTTCTTTTTTCATTCTAATATATTGATTATATTCAATAGTATCAGAATTAACTATAGCACCCGATGATTCATCTCTAAAAAGATTATTATGCCCTTCAATTGGAATCATTATGCTAGTGCGATTGCTCTCAAGTCGCGGAATCTAGGTGCATATGCCTCATTGGTTCCACTCATTACAATTTTAATAGCAAATCCAGTAAATTGCTCAAGTTCATCTGCTGTAAATTGATATTCTAGGAATTGATCATCATTACTTGCATTGACGAATGCATCTGATGAACCATCATTTAGATTAACATCAATTACAGTATCTCCAATACCATCACCGTCAGTGTCTGTCAAGTTTGAATAACCTGGGAATAATTCATAAGTTTGATTAATTTCACTAGAGTCTGCTCTAAAGAGTTGATAAAGAACTCTAAAATCGCTAGATGCATTTCTATATGCAGTGAGAATGACCTTAAGTGAAGATGCAGGTTGTAATAGATTTACTCTCTTTGAAATATAAACTGATGCATGTGGATCGTCGGTCAATTGATTTGATCTTGGATCTGTGGCATAATTGAGAATTGGTTTATTCAATCTATTTCTATTCAGTACAAATGTAGCAGCATCTGTTAAATCAATAACTGGAGAAACATTAGTATTGCTTGTTTGCATTCTTACTCCAAGAGTTAGTGATTTATTTCTTGGTAAAGAAGTCAAACGATTTGTTTCATTAACTCTGGAGCATACAATTCTTGGGGTATTGAGTTGATTTACCTGATTAAGAGTCACTGATTCGAATCCCTGATCAATAAATGAATCTTCAGATCCTCCAGCACTCGTTCCAGAAACGGATCTTAAAGTTGCTGAAACTGCAGTGTTTTCTGGAGATATTACATTAAACTGTGGAATGATCTCATTGAACTGAATGTTTTGAGTTGCTCTACAACTTTGACCACCAAGTGTACTCTCATTTGTGAATGAAAGTTGTGTATCTCCAGTTGCCTTATCAGATCTATCGAATTGTAAATGATATGAATCAATCTGCCTTTCTCCCTTAAGAGTTGCATTTGATGGCATACTATGAGAATTGTTAATTCTTCTCAAAGAAACTCCATTTATTTCATATTTGTAAATTAAGTCTCCAACGGAATGGTTTCTAACCGCTGACTGGTCAATTCCTCTGCTTGATACGTTCAAAACATTTGTGCTAACAGATGTATATGAAATAATCTCATCATTTACCAAAACATATCCAGGATTTGATGCAGAAACTGTAGCACCTTCAAACGTGGTAAAGTTTGAAGTGTTTGCAATAGATATTGTATTATTTGTAGAAACAATACTTGCGGTTAATGCTTCACCCGATGTGTTTGGTCTTACACCACTTATATTAACAATATTTGAATTGGAATGCATTCCGTGATTATAATGCAATACTTCAAATACATTTCCAGTATAAAGATCACTTGGAATTGTTGAAGATCCTCTGGTTACTGTTCCTGCAAGTGAAATTTGGGTATCACCCTGATAATATGACAATGTTTGATTATCTGTAAATTCTTCACCAGATACATTAGTTAAGAACAGTCTATCAATATTTGGTACGGATTGAACAGAAATTGTTGCTCCGCTGCCTCTTGTAACTGAACTTGTTGAGATTCCGAGAAGGTCACCAACTCTATATCCAGTTCCAGTATTTGCAATGGAAACGCTAGTCAATTGATTTGATGTAATCGTTACGGTCGCGGTTGCTCCACTTCCAGATCCTGTGATGGAGAAGAGAGAAACACCAGAGTATGTTCCATTCGAATAACCAGCACCAACATTTGTTGTTGAAACAACTCCAATGTTTCCACCTACAGATTCAACATAACCATATGCGTCACCCTCTCCAACTTTAGCACCAACCTGAAGAACACTATTCAATCCATAAGTTGTAACTAGTCCAACATTAAGTTTTTTTGGAAGAGTCTTAATTGGGTTGTTAATTAGTATTGGGAAGTTGGCATCAATTTCTGCATAAGTGCTTCCTACCGAGAGTGTTGGGTTGTGAAGATAAACCGTTCCATTTGTGGAAGTAAAGCTTGCTTTGTAGAACTTAAACTTAAGATCTTCTAGTAAACTCGAATTCCATACGGAACCATTTTGTGGTTTAAAGAGATTTCCACCAACATATTGATTTGAGTAGATTACCTGCTCGGCATTTGGATATGACTGCGTTGCAACCGTTGCCTGATTTGATTCTGCAATCCAAACTTTATAATCATCAGATGAAGGGCATGAAAGAGAAAGAGCATATTGCTTATTTGGTTGCAAATAAACAGGTGAGGGGAAAGAAATCTTCGTTGCAGTTGCTCCAGTCGAAGAAGTTGTAATTCCTGCAGGTAAAACTTCTGCTCTTGCAAAGTTTTGGATTAACTTGTCCTTTGGAGTTCCTCCAATATCAGTTTCTCTAATCTCAACAAACAATTTCTCTGTCGTATCTTTTCCACTAAAATACAAGTCGACTGCAGTTACAAATCCACCCTCATTATCTGTCCTAAATGTCTGTGCTAGGGGATCTCTTCTCAATGCATTGAGTGGAAGAGCAGGAGGAGTTCTTCTAACAACTAAACTTGAACTATATGTTGATGCATCAACAATACCAGAACCATAGAATGTGGTCTCTGTAAATGAAACTGTTGTTGCGGTAGAATTTGTCGAACTCGAAGTTAGTTTGAATGTTTTTGGACCAACTCTAAATGATGATGTTGGTGCTGGATTTTGTAGAGGATTTCTAATAAAGAAGCACCCAATCAAATCACCAACAGAATCCGAAGTAAGTGATTGGGTATTGACAGTTGCTTGAGCAGAACTGGTCTTTCCAACTAATCTCATTCCAGATGGTGTATATCCATAAAATCTTCCATCAGCATCATCTGCTAAAGAATAAGTATCAATATTTAAAACCGATGAAGAAGATGAATACGATTCTAAAGTAGTATTTGCAGAATAAGGATCTTCTGCAAATGATGTCGATGGTGAATTATATGCACCAGATTTGTGGTTTGAATTAGCAACTCTAAATGCTGCTACCTTTCTTCCATTCATATAACCGTAAACGGTTTCTCCACTCTCAAAAACACCAGAAATCATGGTGATTTTTAGAAGTTTTGGTACAATGTCAATATTTGAATTTCCGTCAAAGAATGAATAGTAGTTTGTAGAAGGATTTAGACCACTTGCTCTAAATTCAACATTTCTAGATCTAAACTTATTATTTGGAATAGAACTGGTCTGGAGATTTCCAATGTAAGTGTTATTCCAATTACTTTGAGTTCTAGAAACAACTCCATTTTCACTATTAATAGTTCTAACCCAAGTATCGGAAGATGGAGTTAGTTTTACGAATCCATTATAATTTGCAACTCCAAAAGGATTAACCGATTGCTCTTTAGTTGCAAAAGATTGTTGAATGTTTGTCCATGCAACTTCAGAATAATTTAGTGTTACCAGATCTCCAGTTTTCTTAACATTCGAATCTTGTAAATTGAAGTTGGATGAAAAATCTTGAGTGTTTGTATTTAAATCTGAAGCGGGTGATACTTGAGATTTGAGAGAATATGAAGAAATATCAGATCTCAATTCATTATCTGAATTATTAGTATCGATACAGACTTTAGAATCTGGATTATCTACGTCAATAAAATCAGTTCCATCAAAATTATCTACAAAGAATCCAGACTTGAATCTACTTAAACCATCAGCATCTTGAATTTGTAAAGTTTTGGTATTTAATTCAAGTAAAGTCAATGATGCTAGTTTTTCAACATTGGAAATTCTGTCTTCCAAATTACCAATGTCTCTCATAGTATATCTCTTATTATCAAATAGATATACTTTTACATCATCTGTACTGTACAAATATGCTGGAAGTTCGATTCTGGCAAGATCCATTGACTCTTCAATGGTCGTTGGTTCTTTTGGATTTGGTGCAGAAACTCCCTTCGTAATTGTTAGATCTCCATTTTTGTTTAAAGAAATCTTATCAATTCTTGGCAAATAATATGAATATGTAATAGATGAAGTTTCATTAGGAGCAACAACGAACGTTGGATTTGATCCCGCAGATGCAAAATTTCTACTTGAGAAAGCGAATGGTGAAGTTGTCGTACTGGTGAAGTCAGAAACTCTGGGTCTAAAATCTAATACATCAGATGCTCTATAACCAGATTTTAGAGTTGGTATATCGTTCTTATATCTTTGCTCACCATAACTCTTAACTGTATAAAGATCGCCCGCATCATTTGTGGGTACTTCATAGTGATCAAAGAGTATTACAAGTCTTCTAGAAGGAACTACTGCGCCAGTTTTTCTAACAATTCTTGAATAGTCATAATATTGTTCTTTTTGACCCTTATCTAATGTAAAGTCTTGAGTTTTATTTACATAAGTTCCTTGTAAAATTGAAGCAATTGCACCAGAAATTCCAGACTCCTCAAATCTTACAGTTTCGCCAACAATAAACGTATTAGAATTTAGATAAACAAATTCAATTTCTGTTGAAGAAGATCTAGTTACGATTTGTGCTATTGCACCACTACTAGAACCTGTTATCTTCTCTCCAAGAATAGATTCGGTGTCTAAACCTAATCCAGCATTGAATGTAAGTTTATCTAATACAACCTGTCCATTATTTACAGATTCATAAACAGCAATTACCTTTACTGCATCTGGTACATTTAGAGAAATTTCTTCATCTTCAACTCTTAACCCGTAATTGGTGGTTGAAGTTAAACCAGTAATAGCAGTTGAAATTCCTGAAGAGCTTTGAGTAACATCTACTCGACTACTTCTGATATATGTTTTTTGCTTATTTGTAATTGCATTTTTCTTGACCGTTGCATTAATAACCACATCTGACTCACTTGGTTGCAATCCAGTGAAAGTCACAACAGTTGAATTGCTACTTAAAGATACTTTTTCGCTAGAAAGTTGATCAATAGAACCATCTCCATAGAAAATTGAATATCTCTCACTATTATATGGTTGGAAATATGCACTAGTGATTCCAACTTCCGACAATGTCAAAGACATTGTTCCAGTAGCAGATGTTGATTTTCCTGTTACTTGTCTTCTTACTGTTAAATCTGATGAGGAAAGATTTACATCTGCAACGTTTTTGGAGTTAATTTTAGCATATAGGAATGAATTTTCTTCATTCTGAATACTTGGGACTCCAAGAGAAAATGTTGGTGTTACGGTTGATGTTGGTAAAGATCCGTTGCAAACACCAGATACAGATGGAACTGACACTAGTGTCATTGTCAGTCCATCACTGGAAACAGATTCAACTCTATTGAAAGTTTCTGAAGTATTTCCTGAAAGTTGATATTTGATAATGGTATCGCTCTTGATTCCTACAAAATTCTTTCCTGCACAAGTTGCTATACCCGTTGCACTAATTTCTAAAGTATCTGTATTTGTAAAATTCTTTGCAATTTTAGTTTGTAAGAAAGTGTCTGCAACAAACGAAGTTGATAAACCAACCTCCGCAGCATCTTGAAAAACTGATTTAATATCTTGTGTTCCAAAAACCTTCACTGCAGAAACAGTTCTGGAATAAGATGTACTTCCATTAATTAAAAGTTGTTCGCCAACGGTAAATGATCCCGAAGTCTGTTGAACGTTAATATCATTTCCAGAGGGAGTGCCGACAACATAACCAGAAGCACCGCTACTCATTCCTTTAATATATGATGTTTCTGGACACTGTCCAGAAGTTAATGCTTCGTTTAATGTAATTTTTGTATATGTTTGAATATCATAAAGATATAATTCCCAACTATCAGCAGCATTTTCATATGCATTTGGTGTTGAGAAGGAATATACTCTTGCTTTACCAATAGTGGTTCCTGTTCCTACAGTAGTAGAATTTTTTCTTTGATTGTTTAAGTAGATAACATGATTATTATCAATACCAACAATTGGAGTTCCAGAAGCATTATTAACCTTTAAAAGGCTACCCATCTCAAATGGGACAGGAGAATCACTAACTTGAGTCGTATTTCTTGGTTTTTCTACATCAAGAATAGTGGTTGCTGTTTTCTCAACATCAAATCCTCTTACATACGCTTTACCTGGAGATACTTTAATCACTAATAAATTTTCTGAAGGAGTATTCCCCTGATCTGTTAATTGACTTGCGAGAAATACCCCATCAGAACCTAGACGATCATTCAAAGAATCTTCAACATCAATTTCAAATGGATCTACAGAATAGTTTCCAGACTCTTCATAAGTTCTTTCTGCAAAGTATTCTTTGATTAGAGAATATGTGTTAGTATCTTGGATCTTCTTAACAACACCACTTGAAATTCTTAAAATCTCAATAAAGTTCTTATCATCAGTATCATTTAATGCTTTCTTTGTTAAAGTTGCCGATATTTTTAATCTATCTGCACCAGGTGCCGCATAATTAGAGAAACCTCTTGCATTATCATAAAGACTATTATCTTCTTTTGCATCAACTAAAGATTCTGATACAAATAGACCTACTCTATACGAAGGTGTATTTGTATATTGATCTAATAATAAGGTGTCATCTTCAACATTAACAAAATGTCCCCTAATGAAGTATACACCCTTTGAAATAGATGCTGCAGATGCAATAGAGGTTGCATCCTGACTAATTGTAGTTGCAAATGTATCTCCAGAAGCAATCGTGGTATTTCCATATACCAGATTTTCTTCCATAATCAAAGTTTCACCATCTCTAAATTGGGAAATTTCAAAAGCAGAGTCTGCAGAAACATATTTTACATATAATGTATAATCTTCAGTCTCTGATTCGGTATTAAATAAAACTTTTTGTACAACAGCTACCAATCCCGAAGTCTGTCCTTTTATCTTTTTACCAACTAATTGATTTAAATATAATCCAACGCTTAATCCAACGTGTGTTGGGTTTATCTTAACAGAATAATATTGTGGATTGTATGAAATACTTCCAGGAAGTACAACAGAACCATCTTTAAATATATGACTACCAAACGATGCAATTTGGTTTTGAAGAATTGACTGTAAAGTAGTTAATTCTCTAGATTGAACTGGAAATCCTGGTTTAAACAGAACTCGATAAAAGTTCTTATTTGCATCAAAGTCATCATAGTATGGAGATACGTTGAGATTGGTTTTTTGTGACATCTTTAGAATTCCAGTATGATTTTAATATCTTCTTTTTGTCTTGGGTTTCTAGAAACTCTGGGTCTATTATCAACGTAGATAATTTCCCCCGATCCTTTATTTATTTCAGGAAGAGATATACCATTATTGAATTCAGTAGCAAGATTTACTCTCTTTGTTGTAGTAACTGTTGTGGTTATCCCAGTAAATGTTGAATCGATAGCACCACTAAAATTGTTAGTTGCTGTTATTGTTCCGCCAGTTATGCTAAAGTCAACTTTTGTTGCTTCCGAAACAATATTTCTAGAATCTTTTTGATCATATGAACTTTGGTTGTAATACAGTGATCTGTCGTCATAATATTTTAAAACCGCAGTCTCTGTATCGTAAGAAGCAATATAACCAGTTGCAGTTCCAACTCCAGTAATTGTCTGGAAGATTCTTGTTCCAGGAACAGCATCCGAAGCGTTAGAAACAGATGTCAGTTTCAGTCCACCCAAATTTGAAAACTGATTTTCCGAAAAAATAGAAGTTGCAGATCCAATTCTGGTTGGATTTTTTATAATTCCAATTTGAGAAAATCTAGTATCTAGTGGAAAATCCTTTGTAGAATCATCAAAACGAGAATAAATCAATACTTTATCAGTTCCAAGTTCTTCATAAAGATTGTATCCGTGACCTCTTGATGGTGGAATAATTGGAATTAGATGAGCAAATTCGGTTGCACCAGAGTTGATAGTTGATAAATCAACTCTTCCGTAAGAATAGTTTTTACCACCAGATGAAACAGTTACATCTGTAATTTTTCCTCCAGTTACATCAACAATAACTCTTCCACCATCACCATCGCCAAGAATATCTAATTCAGCATCAGTTGTGTTATATCCTGCACCTTGATTTTGAATATAGATTTTTTTAATTTGATTTTCATTTACTAGAGAATCGCCATTTTCTCTAACTGACTGAATCTGTGCATCTGTTGTGGTTGTCCAATTATTTGGAACTGGTATATATTCAATAGAATCAAATTTGATAATATCACTTGGCGAGACCGTAAACAAATATTTCCAAATATATCCATCACCACTTTCACCCGCTCTCGATGGTTCTAAGTCGATGAAAGTTGGTTCATCTTGAGAGAAATTTCCAGCAACATTTGCCGCTGATGCTCCATTATCGATACAAATATAAACTCTATAATCGCTATTCATTACATAGTAGTTTGCATCATATAAACGAGTTGAGTTTGTTTGTGGAGATGTATTACTTACACTGTAATCATGACGATACATCTCATAAACAGTTCCCTGTCTCCAGTCAACTCTCCTGATCAGTCTACGAATATCGTTTACGGTAATCTTTTTACCGAAAATCATCGTATCTTTTACATGATTTAAGTAATTTAGATTATCAACGGGATTGGGAGTATTAGTATCCCAAGTGGTAGATCTTCCAAATCCGACAGCACTCGGATTAGGAAGACTCAGAAAAACATAGTAAGAGTTGTTAGGATCACTAACGGAATCCACAAAGTTCCCCGCATTTAATATTCTAAACAGATCTGTTACAATTGCCGCCATCGTGAGAGCTTTTTTCTATATTTATAATTGATTAACCAAGGTCTTTTCTCAAGGCACCACTATCTCTTAATCCAAAATTACGTCTTTGTAATGTTGGGAACGTAGTAAGTCCAGAATTAACAGTGTATCCAGAAACCGCAACACCAATAGATGATGCATTTCTTTCAAATCCAGAAAGTCTTCCCCATGAGAATCTTCCAGAAATTAAATTTGGCATTGTATGAACTCCACTTGTATTTGTTGTGGAGAGAATATTACTAGTTATAATTCCAGTTAAATTATCTCTAGTTATTGAATGGATGTAATAGATGTTATCAACAAATGTTGATCCAATTCCAACTAAAGAACTATCACTATTATCAATAGATGTTACTCCATGTCCAACATGTGTATCAAAAACATATATTGGATAATTTTGAATCAAAGAATCAATATCTGATGTTGAATCGTAAAGAACATGGAAAGTCAATGCAAGTGGATTTCCATTTATGCCAGTAGTTGTTGTAATTCCAGTAATGATTCCACTAAATCCTTGAACGAATCTAATATCATCAATTAATTCACTTGAAAGATTTGGAGTAGATACCGTTACATCGGGAGGATGTGTTGTTGTGTATCCTGCTCCAGCAGTAGTTATTGATGTTAAGGTAACAATGCCAGAGGAAGAGACAAATGCCGATCCAATAGCGATTGCTTGATCTTGGTATCTACCAAAATCAAATGATCTTGTAAGACTTACTACGTTTGAAGCACTCTTACTCAATAGAACAGAACCACCAGATCCAGTATGAATTCCAGTTACAGTTACTGTAGTATCTAAAACATTCTCAATTGATTTAATTGCTTGCCCAACTCTAATTGAGGAAGTATCAATTCCAACAATAATATCAGATCCAATTCCAAGAATACCTGGTCTTCTCTTAACATCAAATTTGAATACTGTTCCAATTCCACCAATTGGTTTTCCAATTTTAAGTTCGAGAACGGAATTTGGAATGTATCCAAATCCACCATCAGCAACAGTTACCGAAGAAATAGTACCAGCAACAGATACGTTTGCAGTAAATGCTGCAGAAACGGGATCATTTCCACCCTGTACCAACAATCCAGAAACATCCTGAATGCTGATTGAGGACTCATTTTCCTCATAATTAAAGAATTGTGCATTATCAACGAAAATATCAAGATCTGTTGAGGTAAAGTCCTTAATAATCTTAGCAGTTGGGAAAACCATTCCCTCTAGATAATCTCTAACTTTTGGTTGGACATTATCATTCAGCAGTAAATCACGTTTTTGCTTAGTCCAATCAATTGGTTTGTAATTAGCATCATCAATACCATCACCCAAGTAAATGCCAGTTCTAATCAAATCTGAAGAAACAATTTCAGAAACAATTCTGGAATCCTGTCCAATTGTTTGTGGTATATTGTCATTTTTAATGATCTGAACAGTATCTCCAGGTTTGATAGATTCATTAACATCTACCTCAATACTATCTTCATCTCTAGTTCCTCTATAGAAGAATATGTCAATCTTATCACTTGCTTTTGGTGCTTCTTTAAAGGAGAATGTTGTTCCACCAGTAAATTCATAAGAAACCTTAGGTTCTTGCATTACACCATTCACATAAATCAGTAGAATTGCATCTAGATCAATCAAAGATGAATCTACATTTGATGTGTCTTTTTGGAAACTTAAGAGTTGACTGTTCTTATACAGTGGGAATCTTGTTCTTTCACCATCTTGTAGAGCACTAACACTATCAATAAAGTCAAACTCGCCTAACTGCCAGGATGCAAACGAATCCGTAAATACATCTGTAACTGTAAATTGTAATTCTTCAATAGGAGATGACAATCTTGAATCGGTCACTAAACCAACTACTTTAAATGTATCCCCAATATTGTAAGAGTATCCAGGTTTTGTAACCTCATATGAACGAATTTCAAAATAAGTTGATCCAATACCAGTAGCAGCATAACTTGGTCCAACTTCCAGTGTCATTGATAAACCAACACCAGTTTGTGTTGTATTTCCAATTCCAAGTCTAGAAACACCAATTACAGGGAGATTTTCATATGATGGATCGTTGATTTCAAATATTGGATCAGTATATCCAGATCCACCGTTAGATATTGTTGGTATTAGGGATCCACCTGCACCAACTGTTACTGAAATATCAGCACCACTACCAGAGGAATCAGAAACACCAATGGAAATATTGTTGAAGTATCCAGATCCAAATGTTAATTTGCTATAGTATGGGAACGCAGAACCCTGTCCAACATAATTATGTGCAATCGTACTTACGCCAATATTAACGTTGAATGTTTTTGCCGAAATAATTCCCACAACTGGGAAAACATTTCCCAGAGTTCCATCTGGGAATATGGTTGTTGTTACTCCTGCATGTGGAGCAGCACAAGAAAATTCAAGATTTTCTAGATAAACATCGTCTTCGGATGCATCAAATGGGTGATTACTAGAAGTCGTAACTTCCAATATTCCAGTATCTTTATTGTAAGTTGATGTACTGATTTGATATGCTTGTCCATAAGTTGGAACACCAACAATATTGGTGATTACACCTCCAGTGGTTTCTGCTCTCAATCTCGCACCAACTAGTGGAGCATATCCAAGTCCACCAGTTTGTGCAAGTGCAATTACAACACCACCTCTTGGAATTTGATTCTGATTTACATCAGACTCAACAATGATAACGTCATCGGTATTTGGTCTCTTAACACCAGTGAAAGTTACACTGGAAATGCCAGTTGAAGCAGTTTCTTCAAAGAAATAATTATTTCCACTATTATTTGGTGTATCTGGAGTCTGGAATATATCGTTTATGAATAAAAGATTACTACCAGCTTCCAATCCCGTTGTATTTTGTCCTTCTTTGTATACTGTGAAAGTTCTACCAATTCCATTAAACTCTAGAGAAGTATCATCATAGATCTTATTGTCTGTATAATCTTTACGCAGGTAAACCCTTCCATTAAACGATGATTTTGGTAGAGCAAGGTTGCTAGAATTTAATCTGTCATTGTTACCCTTTCCATCTGGTGCTTCAGTGAAGTGAATTTTATTACCAACGATATTATATGCACCTTTATAAATTCTAACTTCACTTCCATCTAGGTGTGTAGTTGCGGAAGATCCAACAAATCCCCTAGAAACTTCAATAATTGGTACATCACCAGTACCATCAATAGGACCTGCTGTGGTTGTCCCTAATCCAACATTCTTAATATTCAAAAATTCATCATCTACTTTAAGAATATCTCTTGGTTTAATTGAAGAAATGCCAGAAAGAGATAAGAATGTTACACCAGCACCAATGGTTGCATCATTATTTTCTAGTGTATAAGTTAGTGGTGTATACATCAATGGATATTGTGTTACACCGTCAATTGTAATCAGCGTTTTTTCAAGTTTTTTCTTCATTTCAAGTTCATGGCGATTACCACTACCAATTGAAGTGAACGTGAATCCAATACCACTACCACCAGATGTGCCTGTTAATTTAAATTGATCTTTAGAGATTCTAATTGCATATACTGTTGTTGGGCAAATGTCTGTCGTAATTCCAGTGGAGTAAGTTTTTCTGAAAGTAGAACCAACTGATACGCCATCGAGTTCTAAAGCAAATGCTTCATCTGTTGTATAGTAAATCCTATCAGTTCCTACAGGAATTGATTCTGTAGAGGTGATTGAGTTTATTCCAATCGAAGTAATAGTTCCTAATCCAGTATTATCTCCAGAGAAGATACCAGCACCAACTGTAAGTATTGCAGTATTACCTATACCAGTAATCACCGATGATCCACCACCAACAGATTGACCAACAAAGAAAGTATAATTTGTTGTGATACCTGTAATTTTGGTTGTACTTGAAGGAACAGAGTCGCCAAAGATAAACGAATCTGTAGTAATACCAGTAGTAACAGCAATACCAGTGACAGTGCTAAATCCTACAATAAAATCTGCAGTAAATGATCTACCAGAAACAATGGTTTCTCCAATTCCCATTGGTTCTCCATCAATTCCAATCAATGTTGAATTTGGTGTATAGATTAATTCTTCCCCAGTTTCAAAGAAATGGTTATCAATGGAGAAAACACCAGTTGCTCTGTTTAGGACATTAGAGTCATTTGGATTGAAAGTCTTTTCAAAGATTGGAATTGTATTATAGTTTAGATCAAAATCTAATTTATCCTTACCAAATTCATTAACAGATCCATAGAAAGCATTTGTTATTCCTTCAACACCATTTCCATAAGTTAGATCTTCTGGCACATTAAATTCATCAATATCTGTGTAGATGAACTGATTGAATGTTTGTACGACCAGATTGTCGGAAGAATAATCAGAATCTGGATAGAATTTAACAATGACATCAGTTCCAACCATTTCGGATCCAAATGTTCCAATTCCAGTTCCAGAACCAACACTTAAGAATTGTGAATGTTGAATATTTGTTCTGGTTTGATCTGCGACAACCAGTAAGTTGTGCAGTGCCACTGTCGAACCAGCAGAAACCTTAACAATTGACTTTAAGGTAGAATCTAAAACACTATCAAAACTAATGATTGTTGAAATGCCAGTAGTTATTTCATATTGAGAATCAAGTCTTGCTGTTCTTTCTGTTCCGTCAATCTGCCCATCAACAGTATATCGATAAGTTCCAACTCCAGCAGTTGTAGATCCAATACCAACAACTTTTGTTTTTACTCTTACATTATTGTTACTATTATCATTCTTAAATGATAATGAAAGAACTCCTCCACTAACATTTAAACCAAATGATCCAATAGATCCAGAAGAAGTTGAACTATTCTGTGTATCAAAATAGAACTCTGATATGTAAGTATCCGTTCCATCATAATGTCCAGCAACTTCAAAATAGTTTGATTGGTTTGTTACTACATCAGTGACCTGTGCAAATGCATAAACAGTATCATATAGTGCTGCTTGAGACTCAAACACCGTGGTGCTTACTCCAAGCAATCCGCCACCACCAGATGGTCCTACATTTTCAGTTGTTCCTGAAAGTCTGGTAAATCCAAATTCAGTAAAACCAATACCAATACTAAATGGATCATTGGTGAAAGATTCTCTGTATATCTTCAAGTTGTAGTTAAAATCATTTGCATTTACTGGAGCAAATCTTAAAATTGGATCTCCAACATCACCAAATGCACCACCAAAATCTCCAAGTTTTTGATCAGTGAACAGGTCTATTTTGTTTAAAGTATATGTATTGTTATAGTCATTAAGAACAACAATTTCACTAACTTGAGTACTTTGCTTATTCTCGTCCATAACTTGGACTAAGAATTTAGAATAGAAATCCGTGATAGGATACTCAATAGTATCTGTAAAAGTATCTTTGTTAAATTCTGAACTAGAGAATCTTCCACTTATATCGTCAATTTGTAAAACCCTGTTAGATCTACATTCAACATAATCAGATAATTTCTTATTCTTGAATGTAATAAATCTAGATGATGTGCTAGTTGGATCATAATCAAGTGCTAAATCAAAATTGTTGATTGTATCAACTCTTCTTTCGGAAACAAAATCGAGAACGGGTAAAAGAGATATTGAAGATGCGATAGAAACATTTGCCTTTGAAGTAATCTCCGTGTCTGCAAAGTTCTTAAGACCTGTTGGGTGAACTAATTGGTTCACCTTATCACGCATTTTCTCCCACTCAATCGGACTCTTAATTGTATATGAGAGATTTTGATAATAGTCATTATTTGCAAGAACTTGCAAATCATAATTCAGTTTACCGACATCATCTTTCCAATCTAGTTCTTTTTTATTGGAATAACTTACATCAAATCTACTTTCATTCTTGTAAATGTTATCAATGGTTGCAAAGTTACCTGAATTAATTCCTTTAATTCTGTCACCAATTTTTATTTCATATTCTCCAGTAACCTTAATAAAGTTCTTTCTAACTAATTCTACATTTAAATCTGTTTGAACATTATTTACGCTTAAAGATTCGCCATCAAAGAAGACACCTGGAACTCTATCAATTTTAAATACTGGATAATTCTGATTTTTAACAATTGAGTTAAATGTAGTTTGAATTGTTACGGGTGTTCCAGCGTTTTCAGTATATTCACTAATATTGTACTTAAGTATTGCTGGATTTGAATTTGTGTACTCAACAACTTCAAAGAAATTATATCCATTATCAGAGGAGTTAAATCCAGTTCCTGGTGATGTTACATTTCCTAGAGCATCAGTGAAGTTTTGTTTTTGAATTCCCTCAACAAAAATTCTATCTCCAACATTAAATGGTGGGTTAATAAAACCATCAATAGGAGGAGTGCTCAATTCACATTCTACAATTCCACCAGTATATGATAAAACTCTCTCAATTTGAACACCATTACTATTGTTTACAGTGAAAATTCTATAGTCAACATCATCTAGTCCTTTTGGTTCTTCGACAACATCAACAGAAACAATAGTATTACCTTTAAAATTGGCAACTAATAGACCACTATCTACAATACTTCTGTCGTAGAGATTTACAATTATCAACGTTGGCGCAGAAATATAATTCTTACCACCATCCAAAACGGAAATGTTTTGAATCTTTTGAGATCCTTTCAGTGATAAAACTGTTGGTACTTCTGCATTAGGTCTGAGTGTTTTGTCAGAAGCATATTCAAATCCTTCATTAAGGATTCTATATTCATTGATTTTACCAATGGTTTCAGTATTTGCTCTTAATACTGCATTTGATCCAACACTAGTGGAAGATCCTGTTGTTAAACCAACAATCCTTGGAAGAACTTTATAGTTAAAACCACTAGAAATAATGTTAACTTTTTTTATTGGTCCAGCAGCATCAATAGAAGAAGTATCATATTCAATAGCATCACACTCGGAAGATGTATAAGATAATTTTTCTGGAACTTCATCTAAAGAAATGTCAAATGTAGTCGCTCCAATACCAAAAACTTTATAAGATCCATTATATAAACTATCAACATATAATATTTCCGAATAATCTTTTACGTCGGTATCTGGATCAACTAATACACCATCCTTTTCTAATGAATAGTATAGTTTAGTTGGTAGTGAATCATCATAGTTAATGGTAATATAGGTTGTTGATCCACCAACTACAGTTTCTTGAATATTAAATGTATTTGTGGATCCAGTGGAAACAAACTCACTCTGATAATTTTGATCATAAAATAGTTTAAATTTATAATCAAACAACGATGAATCGGAAACATCCACAAAAATCTTATTGTTATTTGTGATTTTCAGTTGTGGATTGATAAGACTCAATTCCTGCTCTTTACCGCCAGTGCTGGCAATACTTACCGTTAATGGAGGATTTGAGTTTACATCATTAAATGTTTCGGATAATTTGATATTATCACTATCAACTTTGTAAACATAGTAACTACCAGTTGAAAGACCACTTGCAACTAAGTCTGAAGAATTATAGAAAACTTTTTCTCCAGAAGTAAATCCATGATCCTTAATATAGATTTGATCAGTGCTTGTGTTAATTCTGTCAGAAGTAAATCCAACAGTGTTTACTAGTAATTTTTTATTTTCTTGATTGTATTTGATCCTGATCGATTCTGAAGATCCAACACCAACAGTGAGTTTTGGTTTGATGTGTAATGAAATTTCATCATTGTCAGAGAGACCATGAATAGTTGATATTGAAACAGTTGCTTTAATTCTTTTTGCAGTAGCAGTTAATTCTACATAATTTGTTTCTAAACTATATTCATAATTATCAGATCCATTATTTGTAAAGAATAATCCTCCTCCAGATGTTGTCAAACCAACCAAAGTAGTTAATCCAACAAAATCTTTAGATTTATTAATAACGTATACATCTTGCGATGAACCAGAACTTGGTAAGTCAAAAGTTAAACCACCAGAAGTATCTGATACAGTCAATGCATTAGACGATGCTGGTATTGTAAGCGTCAATCTCTGCTTATCTTTAAATGGGTGATTTGGAATGTAAATACTTTGAGATGGAACAGAAATTACTTTTGGAGTGTTTCCAATGTAGTAATTAATTGAAGTTTCTGCACCAGTGTTTATTCCAACACCAACAGATTCAACTGGGTTAAAGTAAATTTTTGCATTTCTTGTTGATTCAAAATATTCAGTTTCTAGTGGAATTGTAAAAGAATCTGCAAAATAATCAATAATATCGCCAGAGGTATGTGCTGTTCCAGCAGCACCCCTCTTAACTCTTAAGATATTATCAGAATCAAAACGGTTAAGAACCGAAAGCATTTCAGTACCAATACCGATTGTTGTTCCAGAACCAACATTAACACCAATAGATGAAACGTAAATGTCCGTTACCAGACCAACATTAGCAGGAATGTCTTCAGAAAGTGCAGTTCTTTCTGAAGAAACCCCGATAATATGAGATCCAAGAAGATCTTCAACAAAGGTTGAAATTCCTGAAATTGTAATTGAATCTCCAGAATTTAATGAATGATAACCTGAAGTATAAACTCTTAAAGATTGTTTATCCTGCCAAGTTATAACAGTATTTTCAAAGTTATCATAAGTGGTCTGAACATTATTGACATTGAATCCAGATATTCTCGAAACTTTTGCGGATACTCCTCCACCACCAGTTCCTTCATTTTCAAAAGTTAGTAAATTACCTATCTTATAGTCTTCTCCTGGACTTATAACTGTTACCGAACTAATATCACCTTCTGAAACAGATTCAATGTTAGTAATTTGATTAAAGAATTCATTAGATTCTATTATAAAATCATTTCCAGAATTTTCTTGATCGATTCTATATGGGAATGTGTTTCTAACTAAACGAGAGTTATTAAAATCAAAGGATTGGTCTAAATCTTCAACTACTGGTTTTGATCTAAATGAATCTCCAATAAAATATGGGAATTTAGGTTCTAGTTTTCCACTAGGAGATGCAGTTGCAACGCCAACATAGTAAGCATAAACTCCATTTGGATATTCTGGAGTTTTGGCAAATCTTCCATTGTGTTCATCAAGATTCCCATTGTTAGTGTACTTGAAGTCTTCTGTAAAGAATCCTAGGGGGAAAGTTGATGTTGGTGGTCTATTATATACGTTTTGTGGAGAAGACTCATATCCTGGTTTTAGGATGACTATCTTTGAGTTATTATCTTCTGGATCAGAATAACCAAAAGGTCCATAAATTGGGTTTCCGTCGATTGCCCATCCAATTACTCTAGAGTGTCCAGTATTTTCGTTTGGATCTAAAAATTCTTCCCCATCTCTATCTGTAGAGTAACCAACGATTCCATAGGAAAGATCCTCCCCATATTCTGTAAAAATTTCATCGGAGAATCTTTCCTGATTATTGATACTTAAGTATCTAACATTGGATTCAATAACTGCATTTTTTCCTGGTGGTATTACAGAAATTGATGTATTTTTATCTTCATAATTTACGCCCTGATTAATAATAATTACATCCTTGATAACACCATCAACAACAGATGCTCTTAATTTTGCTCCAGATCCTGTTCCATTAACTGTCAAATCAGGAGCAGCATTATAATATTTTCCACCATTTTGAACTTCAACTGCAATAATTTTTCCAGCCTTTAAAATTGGTTTTAGTTCGGCACCAACACCATTTCTAACAGTTACTGAAGGATTCTTGTGGAAGTTTAGAATGTCTGAACCATAGTTGGTTCCTTTTTCATAGAGATATGCATCAACGATTTCTCCTCTAACTTGTGGAGTAGCAGTAATAGTACCAATAAATGAACCTGGAAATTCTGCATTGATTTCAATTTCAATTGGTGGATATGAGAATGTTTGATATCCACTACCTGTTGTTTCAAGTCTTACAAATTTCTTCCTATCATAATCAGTAGTTGCTGCGCCAACAGTTCCAGCATCTGCTAGTTGGAAATCCGAATCATTTAATCTGATTACTCTATATTGAGATGTTGAAGAAAGACCTGATATTGCCGATTCCTCAAATGAGTAATTTACAAGATCTCCATCTTTAAATCCATGGTTGGTGAATGATATTCTATTAAATTCTGTCGATATGCCAGTTGGTTTTACTTTTAGAGATCTATTCTCATATCCACTTCCAGGATCAATAACTCTTATTTCAGAAACTACATCTTGTGCTTCAAATAATCTGAATTTATGAGTTCCACCAGTGTTTATTGTAGTAAATCCAACAGTATTAATTCCCGCCAGATAATCTTGCTCGGTTTCATAGAGATAAATTGCTCTGGTGTTTATAACTTCTGGATAATATGTCGCACCATTTACCAGATATCTACCTTGATCGGTGTTTGAGAACTTGAATGACCCAATACCAAGCGGTTGATTTCCAGATGGGTTATATACAATTCTTTCGCCACTTTCTAAATTGTGTCTTTCGGTAAAAGTAATAGTCTCATTGTTGATATCTACACCACCAGTCGCTGCTAAACCAACCTGTGTGCCGTTGAAATCAATCTCTCTATACTGTTTACTCAATACGTGTTGTAACTTTGCTCCTTGCCCATTTCCACCCTTTATGGTGGTTGATAATACACGATTAATACTAAAGTTCTGTGGATCAACCAATACACTCTTTACAGATCCACGAACAACTGCTTGTGCTAGAGCGGTTGTTCCAACTCCAACGGGACCAGGAATAACTATGGATGGTGGATTAATTACATCATAATCATCACCACCATTATAGATTCTCAAAGAATCTATTGGACCGTAGTAAACCCTGTCATTTGTTTTATAGTTAATAATATCGACACCATTTACCAGTTTGCCGATAGTTCCAACTTCTGTTGGAGAAGTCCCACCTTGAATATTTGTCTCAAGAGGGAATTTTGTCAGTGTTTTCTTGGGAACTAACTTTTTATTATAATGTTGTAGTAGAGTAAAGTTGTGATTAGAATTTTCGCCATATCTACCAAACTCAACAAAACTTTGTGTTGCTACAAAAGATCTTGCATTGAATAATCTTATTTTATTTTTTCTGCCAGACTCTTCAATAACTTCGACATAATAAGTTCTTCCAAAAACCAATTCTGGGATAACTTCATTATCACCATGATAAACTATGGCATCTCCAGTAATGAATGGTACATCATCCGTAAAGGAAAGAACCGAATATAAATCGGTTAGAGGATTATAATTCTGGAATATGTCATTAAGGTTTGAGGATGGTGTTAAAGTAATTTTCGCAGTAGAAAGTTTCTCATCAATCTCATATCCTGGAAGTGAGTTTGATGCAACATACATGTAGTCATCTTTTTCACTATAAGTATTTTGAATATTTGCAATTATACTAGATGCACTTATTAGAGTGTTGGAAGAAGATGCATATGTGTACTGCCTTCTAACACTCAACCTTCTATTAGCAGCGACCCCAGTAACATTCTTATCGAGTTCAATTAAAGATCCATTAATAGAAGTTACAGTCGCATCAGATACAACAATATTTTCAGAATTTCTATCTAACACATCAACAATATCATTTACCTTAAGGCTAGATTTGTCCGGTGCCTCAAATAAAGTTAATTGGTTATTGTTGAAAGAATTTACCTCATATCGTGATCTAACGTTGTAAATCCATGTATTAAATGAAAACTCTTTTGTATTCTTATTATTATTTTTTACTTTATCTCCAAGATTTTTGACGGAAATATTATCTCCATCCAATAATAGAGTAAACTCATCTGGATTTTCGATTTCAGAAAGAACACCAGTGACTCTTAATTCAACTCTTTTTGACAATTCGCCATTCTCATATCCATAAATGATTTGATTAGAACGAATATCAGATGCTGGCGTTATTGCCGAAGAAACTCCATCACAACCGAAAAACTGGTTAATACTCTTGTCAGTATACGTAATTGTATTTGATCCAGTAATTAATGTGCCCGAATCGGGGAAACCAACTGTACTATCTACAGTGATTACTGAAGAACCAATAGAAACATTGTCAGAAACTATGGATTTAGGAGTTATTCTAAAAGTACCTTCAATTAAACTCTTTTCATCATATCCAGAGAAAAGTTGAACTTTATAAAAAGTTTTATTATTTCTTGTTATAATTTCAACTTCAGAAACTGGACCTGTGGCAGAATCATCAATGTTTCTGACCATTTGACCCACTAGTTTTAATGGATCTCCAGAAATTCTTTCTGTAACTAATACTTCTCTTCTAATAAATTCTGCATCAGAAGGTTTCAATAAAAAATCTTCAAGATTTATGACTTTTGGTGTAGTTCCGTATAAGACATTGAAGAGTATTCTAAAGGACTCATCAGTTCCTTTTGAAAGATAGAAACTGCGAGCATTCTTTATGAAGTTATTAACATCAATTTCCGATACAAAATCAACATCTTCAAAACCTGGTGCAAGAAGATACTTTAATTTTTTATAGAATTCTTTTAAAAATAAAGCACTTAAATTGTGTACTCTGGTATTATTGTGGTGTGATGATGAAGATGATGATGCGAAAACTAACTCTTCTGGGTTTGTTTCATTCCTGTAACTAGTAATTCCACTAAATCCGCGAACACATCCAGTAAAACTATTAGTTGTAATTCCAGTATAAGTGATTATTTCATCATTAAGTTTAAACAGACCATACTGTTTTGGGAATCCTTTCGTTGATCCAACATAAATGGTATCATCGCTATCAGTAACTGCACTAGTTAATGAAGTAATTCCAGTTATAACTTCTGGGGAAAGGTTATTTAAATTCAGATATTGATCTAAATTCTCTGCAATATCTACTGGACCTCCCTGATATTCTTGGGAGACGTAGTATTGCTTTAGAAAATCGACAGACTTAGGTGACTCGCTAAGTAAAAATTCTGGTAACTGATTCTCAATAATTTGCTGTATTTTTACCCTAGCGTCAAAACCAGTTGTAATCATATCCCCTTATTACCTCGTTAGTTTTCCGTTTGAATAGCTTGATCTTACTGGGTAATCGACTCCAGAAATTTGCTCTCCGGATGCTATAGTATCCTTAACCATATTTATAGTGCTTTTGCTAACATCAAAGACAAGATATAGGTCTTTGAGACCGATGACATCATTTGATTCTGGATATGCCTGAATCTCAATAATACCTCCATCAATAGAGGTAGAAATTATATTAATTGTATTGACTAAGATTTCACCTTTGATATAATCTACAGTTCCAATTGATTTTTTAACAATTTCATATGTGTTTGGATCTAGTGTTGGTTTAACAACGGAAAGAATTCCAATATCACTGTCTTCTGATGATACATCAACAAAGTAAACGGTATCTGCTTCACCTGCAATTCTAAACCCAGTACTCTTAATGTTATAAGATCCTATAGTTTTATGAAATTGATTACCAAAACATATTTCATATTGTGCAAAAGTGTTTAGTACGCAATTAATATTTCTCCTCATTTTCACGCGAGTGATGTTCGATGTAATCGATGTATCAACATTATCAATGACTTGAAGTGCTTTACTATACTTGAATCTGCCACCAAACTTATTCAGATCTACAGATTGTGAATACTTGTCTAATGCGGAAACAACTCTTGCATTCAAATCTTGTACATTGCTTACTCTAGATGAGTTATAGAAGACATCACTATCAACTTCAACATAAAGTAGTTTTAGGTCTATAATTTCTTGGTTTATTCCAGAAACCGAATATTGCTTAAGATCATTTAGAATTTCTGTCTTTGTAAAATCGGAAATAGAAATACCATTCTTTGGTTTGATACTTAAAAGTACCTTTCCAAACTGTGGTGGATCTAATTCTTCACCACCAACCACAGAAACCGATTCTGTGTTTGGATATATTTTCTGAATAATCGCTTCATAATCTCTTGCAGTGACAGCACGATATTGTGAAGAATATACCCTAGGAGCAAAGTACTTGATAGAATCTATAGATTCTATGCTGCTTCCCCCCGAAGCACGGTTCACGGTGCTTACAGATACCGTTCCCGAAGGAGTTACAAGTATATCACTACTATCGGTTGTAGTTCCTGAATAAGAGAATAGTGAAGGACCATTTCCATCTGCACCATCAGTTGTAATATAACTGACTTTAATTGTTGTTCCTGTTTCTATTTTCTTTCCAATAATTCCATCACCGAATAAAAGTTCATATTTTTCATCGGCAATTTCTTGTAACAAATAAATTTCAGAGTTTGAATCTACTGTAAAAATATTATCGACCTGCTTATACTCACGAGTTCCAACTTTAACAACAATTGTACTCGTATCAATATTTGGATTATTTAAAATAAATCTTTGATTGGTTGAATTATCAACTACGAATTCTTTGGTGAGGTAAATCCCCTGATAAACTTCAATATTATCAAATGATGCAGATCCATTGACATTGTTTCTTGTAATGTCTTCTGGTACGGAGAACGTATATGAGGTGTTGTCAACCGCTCCAACACACACCAAACCTGCCTTAAGTATTATCTGTGCCGAAGTGCTTGAAGAAGCAATATTGAAGGACACAACTGCCTTTGCGGCACTTCTAGAACGAGGAACATATCCAACATTTCGCGCTAGAGAAACTACATTCTCTCTCAATGTTGCCGAATCCAAGAAGGATTCGTTGACAATCATGTTCGAGTTGAATGCAGTAATATAGGTATTATATGCAAGCGTATCGATTAGGACAGAAAAGTTCGATCCCTCAAAGTCAAAATCCGTGAAAGTCGAATTTGCACGGAGATAATCCTTGATGGATGTCTTTATCTGATCAAAATCTAGATTTGTAAACTTTGTAAAAGGCATATTATCTTGTTGCCTCTAGGATATATGAGAATTGTTGGCGTGGAACTTCTAATCCCACAATGGTAAAGGTAACAGTAATCTCAAAAGCATTCAAATCTGGTCTAGGATCCACTACAACACGTGGATTTTCGACTCTTGGTTCATAATTTTGTATCGCAATTTCAATTTGTTTCTGCAAAACTGATGCCGTACCAAAATCTACGAAGTCAAATAGACTCGTTTTTACATCGGCACCAATTGTGGGGTTAAAAAATCTCTCGGTTGGAACAGTTTGAACCAAATTACGAATTGATCTTTTAATTGCATCCTCATTTTTAAGTACGAGAATATCCTTCGTCACTGGATGCATGTCAAATGACAAACTTATATCCTTAAATGCTCTGGATATTCTCTGTACCGCCATTTATGAGGAGAATTTATGTATTTTTATTTATACCTTCATCCAGAAATCTTACCATAATATGGTTCCGTACCATAATCCCAATCATCGTAGTCCTCATCATTGCGAATTTTTTCATGAATTTCGTTTTGATGTACAAAATCGTGCTTTTTGGGTGTGATATCATCATTTGCAATCTCACGAAGCATCTTTTGATGCTGATGATTGCCCAAATTATCCAAAAAATCGCTTTGAGGAGTCATTTTTTCGTCTCTGTAGTAATCTGTAACAAGTCTTGTGGTTCCCCACATCTCTCTCATGTAGTTTTTATCTCTGTCAACGGGTGAATTTGCCATTTTTGCTCCTGTTTTTGGTAAAACAGAACTTTTTAAGGGGTTTCTATCCCTTTTTCGTATTTATTTTGCAATTCGTGCTCCCAAAAATACCCCTCAGAGTGTCCAAGAGATCCTGAACAGTGAGAACCACCATTTTCAACGGTAAAACTTCTTGTAGAAACAAGAAAATCTGGTTTTTTGAGTGTTGGAGGAGTTAAACTCTCTTCAATCCAACGACATCTATTGTTTGGATATAGACCAATCTGCCCATTTGGGAGAACGATGCAGTTGTGAGACTTATGTTCTTCAGGAAATTCTGCAAATGTTAGGTCTGGAACATCCCTGTCCGCATGATATGAATCAATCGTGAACAAATATTTACCATTTTGAGAAATATGACCAGAACGATGCTTAACTTCTACAGACATCGTATATAAAAATTGTTTTTCAATGACTCTAACATCATAATCAAAACTATCCCAATACTGCAAATCACTAATTGGTAAATCTGGTTTTATTTCTCTTGGGCGTTCATGATGATCACTTTCCCAATCCAAGAATGCAGATATTGGTAGTTTATCATAAAGTGCTCCATATTCTGGAATATAAGTTTCAAAATAGAAACATCTACCCCAAATTGATTTAAGAGAAACCCACCATCCTTTTACATATTCTCCGTGCCCATCACGAAGATCTCTTAGATATTCTTTTCGAATCCAAACCTTTTTTGGTGGTAAGTTAACTACATTCATTAGAAATCTCTTTCGTCTGGTCTATAATATGTCGTCAACTCTTCACCTGATTTAATATCTTTAATTGAAAAGAGTTCATCATTCCTCCTATCCCAAAATACATTTGGTTCGAAGGAATGGTTGACATAATATGCGGTATATATTTTAAATGCGGGAACATCCAGATAAAAACCTTCTTCTGTTCCATCTGTCATTCCCAATATGTAGTCTTGAATATTGGATGGCAGATTTTCTATTTCCGACATCTTAAAAAAGAAATCATCGGATCTATTCACATCAAATATAAGAGTATCTTTAGGAATATCAACCAAAGAAAAAACCCCAACCCCAGCACCAGGAATAGTGCTAGGTTTGAGGCATGTCTTAAGGTCTTTGATCGAATTTAAAATTTGATCGCGACTATACATCTAATTAACCTTTGCCTTGTCCGCGATACTTCTTACGTGCTTTATTACGAGACGACGCTGCGTACTTCGTGTGTTGACCCATGCCTTGACGAGACTTTTTAGGAGCCCCCTCCACATAACCGCCACCTTTACGACTTGCCATAATGATTCTCCAAATAAAATTAAATAACACGTGTTTTTTCGTGACCGACTCGAATACGAGGATCACACCAAATTTCAAATCCTGCTTCCTTCGCATCAAGACAGAAAGAAACATCCTCACCGCACATATCTTGCACTTCTCCTGATTCGAAAACTTGCATCTTTGGTGCGAACCAGGGATACTTCATTTCAGAGTGCTCGAAGACTCCTTTCTTGATCAGAAGCCATCCGAAACCAGTGTAATCAACGGTGAAGGGTTTACGACGCTTTGCGATGCTCTCCAGGGTTTCGTGATTCATCACACCACCATTACCACGGAAATCATCTTCGTCCAACCAATGTGCAACGGAGGTGGTGTGACCGTCTTCGGTACAATACCAACCAGCTGCAATATCCTGGTCCATCAGAATCAATTGCCAGAACTTCTCAGAGTTAAACACAATATCACTATCAATCCACAGTTGATAATCATATTGTAGTTTTCCGTCCCAAGGCAGTTGATCTGGACCGCGCAGAACATTTGCTCCAAGGCACTTGCATCGTGCAAAGTTTACCATTGAAGAGTAGTCTTGCGAGATTTGGATACTGGCACCTGCCTGCACCAAATCAAAGCATAATTGTACAAAGTTCTTTAGGTAAGTATAAGAGACTCCCCTTCCAGGTAAACAAAAGACGATGGACTTTCCTTTGACCATCTCTTTTGCTTTTGAATAGTCCCATTCTTCTACATTCTTATTAGCAACGGGTGCCTTTGCTTTAACAGTAAATCCTTTTGACATGAGATAAAGTAGTTACATCAGTATCATACAGTATTATCTAGGTGAAGTCAAGAGCAGTCTATTCTTCTTTGACTTCCGTAATTAGAATACAATTACCCTCGACTTCCATATTGACTTCCGTGCCCTCGTACCATCCGTACTCGTTTAGAATCCACTCTGGTATCGTAATATAATACTCTCCAGTAATTGGATCAACCTCTACAGTCGTAAAATTTTCTCCGGGATTTTTTTGCATCTCATCAATCTTTTCCATTGTTTTTATATAGCGAAAAAAAATTTTATAGTGCTTTGTAAATTTAGCTGCCTTCCGTAACACTTTATAGCTTAGGGTAGTTATGCGTTTTTATACGCGGCGGGGGTAACGCCCCCCATCAACGGGGGGCACTGGTGCTGTCACGAACGAATGGCGTCAGCGAACGTCTGCCAGGGCGCTTGCCTTGGTGCTCTGGTGAACGGAGCGGGAACCAGCACCCGTCCGAACACGGGAGGAACCCCCCTTGATACGATCCGCCCAACGGTTGGCAGCAGTGCCATGAGCGATGGGAAGGCGGGTGACCTTGAATTGAACGCCGTTGATGGTGGTGGTGGAAGGCATCGGAATCGGTTGCGTGTTCTTTGGTATTGTAGCAGATCGGGGGAGGGGGTCAACCCTCCAGAACCCACATCCCCAGTTCCCCAGCATCCAGGCGCTGATTCAGCAGTGCCCACCAGGGAGAGGCAATGAACTCATCCAGCAACCCCAGGTGATGAACGAACCGCAATCCCTGTAACCAGGAAACGGTGCCATCCCATTCGGCGGCGGAGAGGAACTCATCCCAGGTCTTCACTTCGAACTGTTCGGGGGTCATGAGGCGTTTCGTTTGGAACCCCCATATCCTACAGCATCGGGCGGCAGGAACGGGGGGTGTTCACAAAACTTCAGAAAGCGATCGGGTCGGCAGTCGGAGCAGAGATGGCAGCATAATGGGCGGCGCAATCCTCAATGCCCTGAGTTTCCAGATCGGTGGCGATGCTCTCCAGGATCGCCAGGAGTTGGGTGCCATCGGCAGCACGGTTCAGGAGGGAGGTTGCCAGGTCGCGGGTCATGGTAGGATGTTGGTTTGTGATTTGGCGGCAGTCTTTGAGG
>Ga0213866_10000574_pt1:0-27500 | contig 28892 bp, 24 predicted proteins | sample PICome_11_FD_160079 | JGI IMG/M metagenome (GOLD analysis project Ga0213866, IMG submission 160079) | Coastal seawater microbial communities near Pivers Island, North Carolina, United States - PICO284 | ecosystem: Environmental > Aquatic > Marine > Coastal | place: USA: North Carolina... | reverse complement strand
AATTTGCGATCGAAATAACGCCAGCCTCGCCAGCCCAACAACACCAGAAACAGCACGCCGTAAACCAGTGCTTCGCCAACGTCAGAGCGCGCCTGCCAGAGCAAGTGCAGACTGCCCGCGATCGCTGCCACATAGACCAGTTGGTGGAGCCTCAGCCAACGCTTACCCAAACGGCGCTGCCACCCACGGGTTGATGTAACGGCCAGGGGCAGCATCATGAGCCAGGCTGCAAACCCGGCCGTGATGTAGGGCCGCTCCACCAACTCTTCGATCAGTATGGCACTATCCCAGCCGATATAGAGCTGGCCAAAGCCCACCAGATGCACCGTGCCGTAGAAGAACGCGAACAGGCCCAGCATCCGCCGGAACCGAAACGGATACCGCCAGAGACCAAGCTGCCTCAGGGGTGAAAGGCACAGCGTTACGGCAAGCAGGCGCAGGGACCATTCGCCGGTGAAGTGCATAACGTCCCTGGCGGGGTCGGGCCCCAGCTGGTTAGTAACCGCGGCGAATACCAGCCAGTGAAACGGTGAAGCCGCCGCCAGGAATACCAGCGATCGAATCAGTGTCGCCTGCATCTAGTAGAACTTGCTCAGATCCATCCCAGAATAAAGTGTAGCGACCTGCTCTTCGTAACCATTGAACTTCTGGGTTGGAATTCTATTCGGGTTAAACAGCGTCGAGGGCAAACGACGTTCGAATCGCTGACTCCACCGCGGGTGGTCTACGTCCGGGTTAACATTCGAGTAAAAGCCGTACTCGTGCGCGGCGAGCTCCTGCCAGGAGGTCCCCGGTTGCCGGTCAGTCAACCGAATTTGCACGACCGACTTGATACTTTTGAATCCATACTTCCAGGGCACAATCAGGCGTATAGGCGCGCCGTTCTGGTTGGGCAGGGTTTTGCCGTACATACCAACTGACATCAAGGTCAGCGGGTGCATGGCCTCATCCATTCTCAGCCCTTCCTTATAGGGCCAGTCGATAATGCTGGTGAACGAACGAGTGCCGCGCATCTCGTTTCGCCGGTAGAGGGTACGAAATTCGACGTACTTCGCGTCTGCGGTGGGCTCGAAGCGGTTCAGCAGGGAGGAAAGTGGAAAACCTATCCAGGGCACCACCATGGACCAGGCCTCGACGCAGCGAAAGCGATAAATCCGCTCCTCCAGATCAAACCTGCCCAGGATATCCTCCAGATTGAGCTTGCCAGGCTTGTTGACCAGCCCGGTCACTTCGACCGACCAGGGATCAACAGTCATCTCCGATGCATACTTGGCCGGGTCGCCCTTATCGGTGCCGAATTCGTAAAAATTGCAGTAGGACTGCACGTCGCTTTCCGGGGTGAGAGACTCCTCCGTAAAGAACCCCTGCTCTCCCGCTGAAGCGGCCTTGAATTCCAGTGGCCTGGCAGCCGCTGCGGCCCTGGAAGCGCCAGACAGTGCGCAGGGCAATGCGGCGATGCCTGCAGCTTTCATCAGCTCGCGCCGATTGAAGTAAGCGGTCTCGGAGGTGATTTGTGAAGAGGCGATATGTGGAGCCTTGAAGCGCCGTGCCATCGAGGAGTCCTTTAACGTTTAGTCAGTTATTTCTCAGAGTTCGGCAACCCGATAAGGTTCCCTGTGACTATTTACGCAAACGGGGCGGGACTGTCTCAGGACGCGGAGCGGGATCGACTACGCCATTGGCGCAAGGCCATGATGGGGCCGGACGCGGCATAACCGAGAAAGGCCACCAGGAAGACAGTGGGCGGGTCGACCGTGACCAGGCCAAAAACCAGCACCACCAGGAAAATCACCACGAATGGCACCCGGCGGCGAAAATCGATGCCTTTAAAGCTGTAATAGGGAAAGTTCACGATCATCAGAAAGCCAACCGTCGCGGTCAACAGGGCGACAACAACCGACAGTTCCGAAGGCAGCTCACTGCCCATCAGGCCCAGGTCGTGGCAGACCCACACCGTACTGGCGATAATGGCAGCAGCGGACGGGCTGGCAAGCCCGGTGAAGAAGTTCTTGTCTGCGGTATCGATCTGCGTGTTAAACCGCGCCAGGCGCAGGGCAGCGCAGGCAACATAGATAAAGGCAGCACTCCAGCCGAACTTGCCCAGATCGCCCAAGCCCCAGCTGAACACCACCAGGGCGGGCGCCAGGCCAAACGACACCATATCTGACAGGCTGTCGTACTCCGCGCCAAACTTACTGGAGGTGTTGGTCAGCCGCGCTACGCGCCCGTCCAGCGTATCAAAGGCCATGGCAAAGAAGATCGCGATGGCAGCCGGCTCAAAATCGCCGCGCATAGCAGCGATGATCGCGTAGAAGCCCGAGAACAAGGCGCCGGTCGTGAACAGGTTTGGTAGAAGGTAAACACCCTTCTGACGAACAGTACGCCCGTTTTCGGAGACCTCCTCCTCGTGCTCATCGACCAGGAGATCCAGTGACGCGCCAACACTCGCCTGCTCGTTGAGAGGCTCTGTTTCAGTGTCTGGCGATTTGTTGTCTGTGCTATCCATAGGGGTAGAGTTTATCAGACACCGCCGGCATAAGCCTGTCGGGCGGCTTCCCAGAATGCCGACAAAAGCGGCGTGCCCAGGCGATTGCGCAAGCAACACAGGCCTACTGACAGCGGCGGTAGCGGCGCGTCCAGGGGCAGAAAATCCACCTGCTCGCGCATGCCGCTGGCCTCGATGACCAGTAGCGGGGCAATGCCTACGCCCAGCCCCAGTGCCACCATCGACACAATGGCCTCGTGGCCGGCAACCTGCGCAGTCACTCTGGGCTGTAGGTGGTGGCTGGCAAACCAGTCTTCCAGCAATCCACGTGTCACGCCGCGCTCGGGAATCACGAACGGCGTGGTGCGCCAGCCCTCATCCTCAAGGCTGGCCAACGACATGACGTGTTGCCGCACAGCACAATCGCCCGCGGGCACGATGATCCGCAGCGGCGACTCGGTCAGTGGCAGGAAGGCGAGGCGCTCCGGAAGCACCGGGGGCCGGCCGCTGACAGACAGGTCATTCTCGCCGGCCAGTACACGCTGCACGCCCTCTGCCTGGTCGCCGGTTTGCAACATCAGGTCGACCCTGGGGTGTGATTGCCGGAACCGATCGAGAATTGGGGCAAGCACCCGGTAACTGGCAGTGACCGACCCGAACAAGCTGAGCTCACCGGTCAGCTCGCTCTCATCAGAGACCTCCCGTCGCACCTGCTGCCATCGCGAAACGGCGTCGCGGGCGTAGCGAGCAAAGGTTCGACCCGCTGTTGTCAGCTCCATACTGCGCCGGTCCCTGGTCAGTAACTCGTGGCCCAGGTCGGATTCCAGCCGCTGGACAGTGCGGCTGACCGCCGAGACACTGAGGTGCAACTGCTCGGCGGTACGACTGAAATTCAGGGTTTCGGAGGCGTGTAGAAACACCTCCAGGGCACGAACATCCATTCTATTGCGTATCCTGCAAAACAGTTTCTATTATATAGCGTTTTACGCAATCTAAATACTCCTCTACAGTCGCCCTCACTCTCAACAACAGGGAGGCCTCGACATGGGCCAGAACTACTTCAACACCCTGCCCCTCCGGGTTCAGCTGGAAGAACTGGGCAAATGCCGCTTCATGGGAAGCGATGAATTTGCCGATGGCTGTGACTACCTCAAGGGCAAGAAAATCGTGATCGTCGGCTGCGGCGCCCAGGGCTTGAACCAAGGGCTGAACCTGCGGGACTCAGGCCTTGATGTGACTTATGCGCTGCGAGACTCGGCGATCGCCGAACAGCGCCAGTCCTGGAAGAACGCGACCGAGAACGGCTTCACTGTGGGCACCTACGAGGAGCTGATACCTGCAGCTGACGTGGTGATGAACCTGACCCCCGATAAACAGCACACCAGCGTTGTCAACGCGGTCATGCCGCTGATGAAAGAAGGCGCCTGCCTGGACTACGCGCACGGCTTCAATCTGGTCGAAGAAGGCATGCAGATCCGCAAGGACATTACCGTGGTGATGATGTGCCCCAAGTGCCCCGGCACTGAAGTGCGCGAAGAGTACAAGCGCGGGTTTGGTGTTCCGACTCTGATCGCCGTACACCGTGAGAATGACCCGCAGGGCGAAGGTATGGATATCGCCAAAGCCCTGGCTTCAGGTACCGGCGGTGACCGCGCGGGCGTTCTTGAATCCTCGCCTATCGCGGAAGTGAAGTCTGACCTGATGGGTGAACAAACGATTCTGTGCGGCATGCTGCAGACCGGATCTCTGTTGTGCTTCGACAAGATGGTCGAAAAAGGCATCGATGCCAGCTATGCCGCCAAGCTCATCCAGTTCGGCTGGGAAACAGTCACTGAGGGGCTAAAGCACGGCGGCATCACCAACATGATGGATCGCCTCTCAAACCCGGCCAAAGTCCGGGCCTACTACCTGGCGGAAGAACTCAAGGACATCATGCGGCCCCTGTACGAGAAGCACCAGGACGACATCATGTCGGGGCACTTCTCCACCACCATGATGGAAGATTGGGCCAACGATGACGCCAACCTGCTGTCATGGCGTGCGGCAACTGCGGAAACCACCTTCGAGAATGCAACAAACACGGATGCCGAGATTGCTGAACAGGCGTACTACGACCACGGCATCCTGATGGTCGCCATGGTCAAGGCCGGGGTAGAACTGGCGTTCGACACCATGGTAGCCGCGGGCATCAAGGATGAGTCTGCGTATTATGAGTCTCTGCACGAGACCCCGCTGATTGCCAATACCATTGCCCGCAAGAAGCTCTACGAGATGAACGTGGTGATTTCAGACACGGCGGAATACGGTTGCTACCTGTTCGATCACGCCTGTCGCCCGCTGCTGGCCGACTTCATGTCCAAGGTCGATACCGATGTTATCGGCAAGGGCATCGCCGGCGACAACGGCGTGGACAACCAGGAGTTGATTGCCATCAATGAAGCGATCAGGTCTCACCCTGTCGAGGTGATCGGCAAAACCCTGCGCGGCTATATGACAGCTATGAAGCGCATCGTGTAAACGCTACTGCGAGACCGGAAAGGGAGCCATCGGGCTCCCTTTTTTGTATCAGTAAGACCGGTAAGCGAAAGCATTATCGAGAGCACGCTCTACAGGCGCAGTACTTTCTCGCCTCGAGCGATGCCCGCCACACCAGAGCGCACCACTTCGAGAATGTCCGCTTCACCCATAGCTGCCACAAACGAATCCAACTTGTCGGCAGTGCCCGTGAGCTGAATGGTGTACACAGAGGGCCCCACGTCGACGATCTGCCCGCGGAAGATATCCGTCGTTCGTTTCACCTCGTCGCGCGCAGCGCCCGTCGCCCTGACCTTGATCAGCATCAGGTCACGCTCGATGTGCGCGCCCTCAGAGAGGTCGACAAGCTTCACCACGTCAACAATCTTGTTGAGGTGCTTGGTAATCTGCTCAATCGTTGTGTCATCGCCCACCGTGGTCAGCGTCAGACGCGACAGTGTCGGGTCTTCTGTGGCCGCCACGTTAAGGGTCTCGATGTTATAGCCCCGCTGCGAGAACAGCCCAACAACACGGGAAAGCGCGCCCGGCTCGTTCTCCATCAGAATCGAAATTATCCGTCGCATGATCAGGTCCTCTCGTTCTTGCTGAGCCACATATCCTTCATCGACCCATTGGGTGCAATGTGCATGGGATACACATGCTCCATGGGATCGATAAAGACATCGAGGAAGACCAGCCGGTCCTTCATGGCAAAGGCTTCGTCCATGGCCGCGTCGAGGTCTTCAAGCTTTCTCACTTCCATGCCGACATGCCCATAGGACTCCACCAGCTTCACAAAGTCTGGCAGGGAGTCCTCGTAAGTGCTCATGGCATAGCGACCTTCGTACTGCATGTCCTGCCACTGCTTGACCATGCCGAGGTAGTTGTTGCGAAGGTTGACGATCTTGAACGGCGTGTTGTATTGCGTACAGGTCGACAGCTCCTGAATGTTCATCTGGATACTGCCCTCGCCGGTCACGCAAGCTACTTCCATATCCGGGAACGCCAATTTCACACCCATCGCCGCGGGTAGACCAAAGCCCATGGTTCCCAGGCCGCCGGAGTTAATCCAGCGCCTCGGCTTGTCGAACTTGTAATACTGGGCAGCGAACATCTGGTGCTGGCCCACGTCGGACGTCACATAGGCATCGCCGTTGGTCGCGCGATACAGGCTCTCGATTACCTGCTGCGGCATGATGCTGTCTGACTCCGAATAGCGTCGCCCGGTCCAGAGGCCGTGCTCGCCACGCCAATCATCGATCTGTTGCCACCAGCGTCCCAATGCCGCGCCATCCGTAATCTCTGAATCCTTTTCACGGATCTGCGTTACATGATCGATAAGATCACTCAGCACTGACTGCACAGGTCCAACAATGGGAATATCGGCCGCCACGGTTTTCGAGATACTTGCCGGGTCAACATCGATATGAATGATTTTTGCGCCCGGGCAGAACTTGCTGACAGTGTTGGTAACACGGTCATCAAACCTGGCGCCCACGGCGAGAATGACGTCTGAGTGGTGCATGGCCATGTTCGCTTCGTAGAAGCCGTGCATACCCAACATCCCCAGGAACTGGCGATCGCTGCCGGGATAGGCACCCAGGCCCATCAAGGTGTTCGTCACCGGGTAGTTCAGCAGTTGTGCCAGTTCGGTCAGCAGGTCACTGGCCTCCCCCAGAACAACGCCGCCGCCGGAGTAGATCACGGGGCGCTTGGCGGCGAGCAACATCCGGGCTGCTTTCTTGATTTGGCCTGTGTGTCCCCGCTGCGCCGGGTTGTAGGACCGGATCTTCACCGACTCCGGATACACATACTCAAATTTTTCATCGGGGCGCGTGATGTCTTTGGGAATATCAATAACCACCGGTCCAGGGCGACCACTGGCGGCAATGTGAAAGGCCTTTTTGATGGTTTCCGGGAGCTCCTGCGCGTGTCGCACCTGGAAGCTGTGCTTCACGATGGGCCGCGAGATGCCGACCATGTCGGTCTCCTGGAAGGCGTCCTCACCAATGAGGTGACTCTGCACCTGCCCGGACAGCACCACCATCGGAATTGAGTCCATGTAAGCCGTGGCGATGCCGGTGACCGCGTTGGTCGCGCCGGGCCCTGAGGTTACCAGCACAACACCGGGCTTGCCTGTCGCCCGAGCGTAACCGTCAGCCGCATGCGTGGCCGCCTGTTCGTGACGCACCAGAACGTGAGGCACCTTACTGGCCTTAAACAGCGCATCGTAAATATGCAGTACTGCTCCGCCAGGATAACCAAAAATATATTCAACGCCCTCGTCTTCGAGTGCGCGGGCGATCATCTCGCCACCGGATAACAACTCCACGGTTGAACTCCCATTAGCAAATCGCAACAGCGCGTAACCCTCGCTATTGCGTGCCAGTGTTTATGTGTGGACGTTGCTTGACGAACACCTGAACCGGTATTCGGTTGGCCACGCCACCCCCTTGTGCACGACACACAGCCCGGATCGATTCCAGGACGCTCCAGCGGCGAAATCGATCACGAACCCGTGTAATCGGTCGGCCTGCGGGGTAGCGCAGTGTCGGGCCCTCAACGCGGCCTGTTCGGCTCACGTTGAATACGGGACATGCAGACAGCTGGCTCGAATAATCGCATCGAGACAGTAGGCCAGCGGTTGAGGGTACTCAACATTAGCCGTTGCCATCTGCAGGACCCCTCTATTGTTGAAATGTTGACCAGCCGTGTCAACCGGCAAGCGCATCGATGTGATTTATACCGGGAATTACCCAGCAGTGGCTAACTCGCTGATTTTGGTTTACTTTTAGATCAAAGAACGACGTGATGGGGCCAGATTTTGAACAACTTTCTACGCTATCAACTGCCTTTGCTGGCGGTGCTCGTTGCTTTCCTGGCAAGTCCTATCGCGGAGGCTCAGAAGGTCCATTACCGCTGGATCAATGACCGTGGGTACCCGGTTCATAGCGATCGGCCGCCGCCCAAAGGCACCGACTATGAGGTCATCGAAACCGGCAGCGACCTGATTCGCAAGGTCAGTGGTGATGAAGGCGCCGTGCCGGCAGAAACCATGCCTCGAGTGGGCAACGAGTTCACCCCCATCGACACAAGGCCTGACGAGACGGGCCCAAATCCAGAGCTCTGTCAACGAGCGCGGGAAAACCTGGCGGCGTTGAACTCCGGTGCTGAAATTTCTATGCGCAATGACCAGGGCGAAGAGCGAGTACTGGGCGATGATGAAGTAGAAGCCCAGAGAGCGAAGGCGAACGATTCCATCCGCCGATACTGTCAATGAAGGATCGCACCATGATGACAGCACCGGGTTTAGCCATGCTCTTTACGGTGGCCCTCGCGATGAGTGCACTGCCTTATCCGTCGATGGCGGACGGCAAATACTATCGTTGGACCGACAGCACTGGTGCCATGCAGATCAGTGATCGCCCGCCGCCTTTGGGGACGGAGTATGAAGTGGGCTACATGGCCGGCGGCGGCAACTTCGTTTCAGCCCCTGAGGCGCAGAATGCGCCCAGGCCAAGCAATGAACGCTCTGAGCCGATGATGGCTGTCGGGTCTAATCCGGGAGCGGCGCCAGAATACGTCAAGGATCCCGCGCTGTGCCAAAGTGCGCGAGAGAACCTGCAGGCACTGGAAAACTACGTACGCATTATGGTGCAGGACTCAGACGGAACACAGCGCATCCTGAGCCCGGAAGAAAAGCAGACGGAAATGGCCAAAGCCCAGCAGATAATCGATTTGAATTGCGACTAAGCGCGCCCTTTTTACTAGGGACAGCTACCCGTGGCCGTTCTAGTCACGTTCGTTCTACCTACTGTACTAACAGCAATCTGTCGCTCCTGATTCCCGGCACTGGGTATTTGGCGACAGATTTTGAAGTTGGTGGCAGGGGATGCAGCACCTGCTGACGAGAAGGTAATCAGGTGCGCTCCGCCGCCATCTGCAATGGAAAACCCGCTATCAAAGGCTGGTTTTTGCTGTAGAACAGTATCATTGGGATCCAGCACCAACCAGCCCTGGGCCCAGCCGCCCGTCGTGGCGCAGGTGGTGCCATTGGCGGAGGCGCACAATCGCACATTTGTGTTGCGCTTGATTGCCTCGCCCCGGGCGAGGTAAACACTGCCGACCATCTCATTGGCGTAATTCGCCAGGCGTGTTGAGAGAAATACATTCTGGAAACCCGGCAAGGTAACGCTGAGGATGACGGCCAGGATGATCAGCACGATCATCAGTTCGATGAGCGTAAACCCCCTCTGGCCGATTTCTAGACACTCCTTATCGTTCATGATGGAAGGCTCCGGCATCACTTCTCGATATTCCAGTAGATGCGGCTCTTCGGCTGCGACCACGAAATACCACTGGTCACCTGGCTGCCGCCAATAGCCGATTCCTCGCCACCGCAGCCAATACAGAATGGAACCGTTTGACCATTATCCAGAGTGACCTTACCTGCGACCGGCGTTGGCACCAGGCCACCGCCAGTAATTGGAATGAGGTCGCCGCTACCGGACTCGTAACCTATATTGTAAGTAGTCGCGGTGCCAAGGTCTGAAGAGCAGGCGGTCGCGTCAGGTTGCACGGGGATGTGCGTAGAGAAGTTCACGATATCTGCCACGATAAGCGAACCAGAGACCACCTGCTCGCCGCTGCGCATGCTGGCAGCCCATCCTTTGCCACTGGCCGCGCTGGGATCGAGGGGGCCATTCGGATCTACTACCGTCAGTGAATCCAGGCAGATAGAATTGGCTCCGCAGGTAGAGCTTTCAGAGGTCAACCAGCTCGCCACACTCGGGGAATCGTAGATACCGAAGAAATAGTTTTGCACCGAGGCTGCCGCACCGTAGTCAGCAAGGGGTTTTTCTCGTTCACCCGAGCCTACAAAAATACCGTACTCAGCAGCAACATCACTGCCGTTAGGAATGCGCACCACATCAGGACCATAGAGGAACTTTCGATTTGCAGTGCAAGTGGCGGTCGATGTTGTCCCACAACCCAAATCAGCGATCTTGGTAATTATCCAATCCGCAGGCGCTGTGGTTCCTATGACATCTGGGTCGCCGCCTGCTGTCTCTCCCGAAATCCGATAGACATTTCCGCCCATGTCAGCCGCATAAGCATATTTAATCGAGGGGTCGTTGTCGCTGACAGTAACAACAGTTACCGCTCCCGGAACGGCCCGTTCGATTTCAGCGTCAAACTCTTTAACCACCTCGCCGCTGGTCGCGTTGAACACGTAAATGACGTCGCCATCTGTTCCTGCACCACAACTGTGGTTAGCCGGTGTGTTCGGGTCGTCGTAGTCTTCACAGGTGTCGTATCCACCTCCCATTATCAGGTAGCGGGTGCTGTCTCCCTGTACCGTCACCTGATTCATCGGCGACCAGGTCTGGCCAATGTCATCCCAGTCTGACGATGAGGCACAGCCGGTATTATCGCCCAATGGTGTGTCACACCCCAAGCGCCACATCACCGAGGGGCTATTCACTGTCGAGACATTAAACCCGTATATGGAGCGCCCGCCTCGGCGAAGTCCCATGTAGAGCTCTCGCGTGGACACTTCATCGTCGTAAGCTGTCAGCGGACCGTCTGGTCCATACCCCTTACCCGACCCAGCAGTGCTGCCATTGGTCGTGGCAGGGAAATTGATGATTGGCGAGTTATCGTAATTCTGCTGTATGTCGTCGTAATAGTCAGGCGGCATGAAAGCCCAGAATTCATTACCGGCGGCTTTGGAATTGTGGCTGGTGGTCCTGTTGCCGTTAATGGCTCGCAACATCCCGTCATTGGCGCCGTAAAACACCACAACGTTCGGGTTATTGGGGTCGGCCGCATAATCAATCGCCACCGGCTGGGAGTGAATAACGTCTCCATGCAATGAGGGCCGGTATTCGCCGAAATCCGAATCACCGTCTTCGTCTAGAATGTCTGCGCCACGGGCCCAGTTGATTTTATTCGACCCAAGCGCGCCAAGGGCAGAATTAGTGTCCGCGAAGTTGCTCATTGCGGCACAAGACGTTGGAGTTGCACCGGTGCCGCAGAGAGAGTCGGCCATTGTTTTGACCGTCCGGCCGGACGCCACGGCCGAGCCGAAGGAGGCGCCGCCTCGACCCATGTAGGCCTGGCCACCCTTTTCTACAATGGGGCCGTCCGGGTAATTCGAGACTTCAGAATTGGCCACATCCGTGCATTCGCCACGTCGTTCATTATCTGGCAGGTAGCTCCAATAGCTGTCCGTAGAAGATGGGGTCCAGAACGAACGCGCGCACTCTCTTACAAACCCAGTGCCGGAATCGATAATCGCGCTCTCTCCAGCGTCAACAACCCTCAAAACCTCGTCGCCGGTAGAGGCATCAAATGCAAACTTATACTGCTTCATGTTGCCAAACCAGCGCGGTTTGGCTTGCTCGTCAGGGCGGAAGAGCCCGATGTATATCTGGTTGATAAAGGTACTTTGGGTATTGGCAGAAGCAGGCAGTGCGACCGATGCGAATACGGAATTGACGGCCAGTATTCGGCTGAACGCATCGTTTACAGCTCCCGAGATGCCAGCCACACCAGAGTCAACGTCGTAATAAGTGCCGCCCGACTCATCGGCCATGCTTTTCAGCAACGCAGTCCAACCTGGACCCTGACCGTTGGTAACCTTGTCCACATCTATGGTGAAGGTCGTAATCGCCTCAGGGCTGCCCGCCATAAAACGCGCCCATTCGTCAGCGGGATTATTTGCACTCCCACTTGGCGTGATCGATATCTGGCTGATATCACCGCCCAATCCAGACAACGTCGCTTCACCACGCCTGATATCCGACGTGTTGTCCTGCGCGGCCCCATTGCTGATGAAAATAATGTAATTTTTGCCGCAATAGCCTCCGGGAATTGGACTGTTGTAGGTCGAATCTGACTTGGTATCGAGGGCATTGCCGGGCAACGACCAGACAGCGCCGTCTGCATTGGGCCCTCCGGGCGTTGTTGTAGTGACGTCGCAAGTCCTGGGCTGTCCATTGCCCTTGAAGCCGCAAATATCGCCGTCAGTAACTCTTTCCGTGACGGTTGTCGGGGGGTCTATACCATCCGGGTTGTTTGTGTAGTCTGTTTTCTGCTTGTCGTTACCCGCGTCAACCGAGCCGCCAGAGAAATAGAGGTAGGCCTCCTGCATCGCGAGCCCGGCTTTACCACCGTTGGACTTGTCGTCATTTTCATCAAAGGAAAGAATTTGTTGTCGGTAGAGTTCTTTATTGGTGCTATTCATGAAACGGATTGCAGAGCGAATGTATCCGCCATCCACATTGTCGTTGCTTCCACCAGTTTCTGTGAACAGCATGATGCCCACGTTCACGGCGTTCGGGTCCAGCGCCTGGAATATGTTTGCAAGCGCGGTCTGCTCAGAATCCCAGATAGGCTGACCAGTGACTGCACTGGTCTGGCTCCAGTTCGCCGTATTGTCGATCACAAACAGCACATTGGGGGCATCTGCGGACGTGGCCGGCAAACCGAGAAAAAGGTCAATGTCTTCCGCCAATAGCGGTTTCGCCAACAGCAGCAAAAACAAAGCCGCAACCGACTTAATGTTCTTGTTGAAAACGTTCATATTGAATTCCTCACTACGGTTATCCTTAGACTAGGTAGGGCAAACCGCGTTCTTTTCCACATTCGTCAGTAAATACCTGACACCATGGATGATGCTGACTCTAGCGCCGGTAGTGGCATCAGTTGCTATCGCATTAATTTCCCAAGTTGTGTTCCATGCACCGCCAGCCGAGAACCCAGGCAGAGTCACACTGCTGGTTGATGTCGTATTAGCCTGGGTAGCACGAACACAGATAGGAATAGGCACGTCAACGATGTAGTCGTTCACACCATCGCCGTTGATATCAACCTGTGAGGTACGGGCGGTTTGAAAGGCAGACAACCCGGCATTCTCGAGTATTACCTGTTCAATTACCGTTTGAGCTGAGGCAATAGCTTCATTCCTTGCCTGCACATTACCCACCGCTTTCAGGTTTGTCGTACTGATGGAGAACGCTGTTGTGATCAACAAGGTAATCAACAGCAGCATCACCATAGCAACAAAGATAGTAATCACGCCCCCTTCCCGCCTCACGCTGCAAACATAATTCATGGTGTCTCTCTCCGGCCTGCCACGTTATTAATACGCACCGTGGTACCGAACACGTGTCGCTTGAAGCTGTCTCCAAAAGCCGGAACGCTTAACGCTCCCAGGGTATAAGACTTGGAATCCGTATAACCCGGCGTTCCCTCATCGGCTCTTGCGAGCACATAAACCTTAACGGCAACAGTGTTCATCAGTTGGGCAGCGGTGCAGGGGGTCGAAGTGGTGCAGTGCACATAGGTGCCATCCGGCACGCCATCACCACGATTTAAGGCCTTGGTCCAATTGGAATCATCCTCCCAGTCAACCGCGAGTAAATACTGCCCGTATGCAACTGCAGTTCCATCCTCGTTTTCCAAGTCAAATCCAAGTTCGACTCGAAAGCGCTCTATTCCCTGAACCAGTTGTTCAGTGGTGTACGACAAGACGCCGCCAATGACGTTCGCTTCGGCGCGCATCAGTGTTGGGATGCCATCGCCCGCCGTATTGGCATGGTCACGAACATAGTAAATATTTTGAATAAACCGTCGCTTCGCCGCCCTTGTGGTGCAATCTTTTTCCGTAGTATTTGGGTCCAAAGGGCCAAACGAGTAGAAAACGCCACTGTCGAGCTCGGCCTCGCAGTTTGACGCCTGAAAATAAAGAGGCGCCGACGCGCCCGTCATTTCAGCAGCACAATTTGTAGCACCGGCAACACAGGTTTCAGCGTGCCTGACAACAAGAATATCTGTTCCTGACAGATGGTCTGTGAGTACTGATGCACAGCTTGAAGGTACTGCCTCATAAGCATCTACCGGCACACCTAGAAGGTTTCGCGCGGTCCAGCTGCTGTTGTCGCAAACATCAACCACCGCAGATGGACGATCAAGCGGCGGATCAGCGAACATCAAGTCATCAAACTGTGGGATGAAAGGCCCCCAGTAGCCTGCATGTACAATGTCATTTCGCAGGTACTGGATTGCGAACCGGGCGTTCTCAATCTGGCTGCTTGCTTTAGCCATCTCCCGGTTAGTACGAGACACATCGGAGAACAACTGGGTCAGCGCAGCCACTATCACCAAACCAAGCGCGGTTGCGATTAAAAGCTCGATAAGACTGAGGCCCTGCTGTCTTCCCAGAGATGACGGTCTGACTTTTCTAAGAGCGCTCATACCTAGAGGTCCGTTAAATCTGCAATGCGAACCAGGGTCGTCACATAGCGTCGGCATGCGTCGGCATTTGATGCACAGGATGATCCCGTCGGCAGATTGTATAGATTCAGTCCACAAGCAATACTTGATGGCGGTGCCGCGATGGGTGTAAGTCCCTGCCAGACCACAGTGACGCGATATTCAGTGACCCCGCCCGTACCAACGGACTCAACACAACCACGGCCACCCACCAGCGAACCGACGCCGACTCCGCCCGCCTGTTCAGCCGCGCCCTGTAAAGCGTTGCACCACTCACGCTCATCGACTTCCGCTACCGTTGTTGCAGTAGTTGGGCAGGTAGCCCCAAATCCGGTCGGTGTCGTGGTCACGTAGGCTGCGGAGCTGGTTCGGTTTGAGGAAATCCTGCTGGCCATATCGTTCACCAACATCAGCGCCTGGGTACGCTGATAAGACTCCATTTCCGAAACTTGAAGTCGCGCCTGCACGTCCATCAACCCCCACAAACCGATAATCACGATCGCAATGGTGATCAGTATCTCAATCATTAATCCACCTGACTGGCGGTTGCGCAGGTTCATATGATTTAGCGGTCCCATTTTTCCGCTGGCGTCCCGACGCCTTGCTCATTCAAGGTCAAATTGCCGTCAGTGGCCTGACCTCCCAACGCAGTGAAAGTGATCACAAAGGTCGGCGGAGCCACGGCATTATTTGGAACCACTGTGTAGCTGTAATTCTGGGAAACATCCGCATCGAGCGTGAAACCTGTGCCCGCCAAAACCGTCGTATCCATATAAGACCGGTTTGAAAGCAGGTACTGTTGCTGGCGATTGGCGATGTCCATCATTTCGGCCTGTGCGGCCGTTCGTTTGGCGCGCTTCACCTGGTTTTGCCAAGCAGGCAAAGCCACCGCCAACAGAATTGCCAGAATCGCCAACACGATCATGAGTTCAATTAGCGTGAATCCGCGCTGTTTCCGCGACGCTCCATAACGACTTGGCATCTTTCTCCCACCTACTTTGACCCCATTACAACGTAACGGCTGGCTACCGCAATATCTGCCCTTTCCCGACAAGCGGTGCAGAATCCCAGATAAACGGTCAATAAAAAGCCCCGAGGACTGAATCCACGGGGCTTCAGGAGAAAACTAAAGCGCTTAAGCCGCTTTGAAGGCGGGCGCGTCCTCTTCGACGCCAACACGGATTGACTGCCCTGGTTCGAACTCGCCGGCCAGGATTCTCTGCGCCAAAGGGTTCTCCAGTTCTTGCTGTATCGCTCGCTTCAGCGGTCTGGCGCCGTACACGGGGTCGAAACCAGCCTCCACCAGTCGCTCCATGAATGGCTCCGATATCTCCAGCGACAGCTCGCGCTCCGCCAGCCTTGCCCTCAGGTGCTGCAGCTGAATGTCGGCGATGCCGCGAATCTGGCTTTGTTGCAGCGGGTGGAAGACGACGGTCTCATCAATCCGGTTGATAAACTCCGGACGGAAGTGGGTACCAACAACACCCATGACCGCGGCTTTCATGCGCGCGTAGTTGTCCTCACCGGCCATCTCCTGAATCTCCCCTGAGCCCAGGTTCGAGGTCATTACAATAACCGTGTTCCTAAAGTCTACCGTACGACCCTGGCCGTCAGTCAGGCGGCCATCCTCCAACACCTGCAGTAGGATATTGAATACATCGGGGTGTGCCTTTTCCACTTCGTCGAGCAACAGCAGCGAGTAGGGCTTGCGACGCACTGCCTCTGTGAGATAGCCGCCCTCCTCGTAACCCACATAGCCGGGAGGGGCACCGATCAGCCTGGCAACAGAGTGTTTCTCCATGAACTCGGACATATCGATGCGCACCATCGCCTGCTCACTATCAAACAGGAACTCCGCCAGTGCCTTGCACAACTCGGTTTTACCGACACCGGTGGGGCCGAGGAAAAGGAAGGACCCGTTCGGCCGGTTGGGATCGGACAGCCCTGCTCTGGAGCGACGCACAGCATTGGAGACTGCAACCACAGCTTCGTCCTGACCCACAACACGTGCGTGCAATGAGTCCTCCATGCGTAGCAGCTTCTCGCGGTCACCCTCGAGCATCTTGGACACGGGAATGCCGGTCCAGCGCGAAACGACTTCTGCAACCTCCTCTTCCGTGACTTTGCTGCGCAGCAGTGTTCGTTCAGTCGATTCGGCTTCCGAGGCCATCGTCAACCGATTTTCGAGATCCGGCATGAGCCCGTATTGAATCTCAGACATCCGGGTCAGGTCACCCGCACGGCGAGCAGATTCCAGGTCCAGCTTTGCCTGCTCGATGTCGCTCTTGATCTGCGCAGTACCCTGTACTGACGCTTTCTCAGCAGTCCACACTTCCTCAAGGTCAGCGAATTCGCGCTCGATGTCGGCTATCTGCTCATCCAGCAGTTCCACCTGCTTCTTCGCAGAGTCGGATGTGTCTTTCTTGACCGCCTCGCGCTCGATCTTGAGCTGGATCAGGCGACGCTCGAGCTTGTCCATAACCTCGGGCTTGGAGTCGATTTCCATCCGTATGCGGCTGGCCGCCTCATCAACCAGGTCAATGGCCTTGTCGGGCAACTGGCGGTCAGTGATGTAACGCTGCGACAGTTTCGCGGCCGCGATGATGGCGCTGTCAGTGATATCCACACTGTGGTGAACCTCGTAACGCTCCTTCAGGCCACGAAGGATGGCAATGGTATCTTCCTCGCTGGGTTCGTCCACCAGCACTTTCTGGAATCGGCGCTCAAGCGCGGCATCTTTTTCCACGTACTGGCGGTACTCGTCCAGCGTGGTCGCGCCGACGCAGTGCAATTCTCCGCGGGCCAGTGCTGGTTTCAACATGTTGCCCGCGTCCATGGACCCCTCTGCCTTGCCGGCACCGACCATGGTGTGCAGCTCGTCGATAAACAGGATGATTCTGCCTTCCTGTTTGGAGAGCTCGTTCAACACCGCCTTAAGACGCTCCTCGAAATCGCCGCGAAACTTGGCTCCCGCAAGCAGTGCGCCCAGGTCCAGCGAGAGAATGCGCTTGTCTTTCAGGCCTTCGGGCACCTCGGCATTAACCACGCGCTGGGCCAGGCCCTCAATAATCGCCGTTTTGCCCACGCCGGGTTCGCCAATGAGCACAGGATTGTTCTTGGTACGGCGCTGCAGCACTTGAATAGTGCGGCGGATCTCGTCATCCCGACCAATCACCGGGTCGAGCTTACCCTGCTCCGCACGTTCAGTAAGATCGATGGTGTACTTGTCCAACGCCTGCCGCGACTCCTCGGCCTCAGGTGATGAAACAGCTTCACCGCCGCGAACAGCCTCGATCGCTGTGCGCAAACCCTCTCGGGTGACCCCGCTCTGGGTCAGCAAATCGCCGGCGGAAGACTTCGCCTCCAGCAAGGCCAGCAATACCAATTCGCTGGAGATATAGGCGTCGCCACCCTGCTGGGCCAGTTTGTCAGACAGGTTCAGCACCTTACCCAGGTCGGGCGACACATGGATCTCGCCCGAGGACCCGCTAACAGTAGGCAGCGCGTGAACGGCAGCCTCCACGGCGGCCGTCAGCGCGGCGATATCCCCCCCCGCCTTTTGCAGCAACGGGCGCGCAGAGCCACCCTGCTGGTTCAACAACGCCGTCAGCAGGTGGACCGGCTCGATAACTGTGTGATCCCTGCCAAGCGCAAGCGACTGGGCATCTGCCAGCGCGCCTTGTAGTTGGTTGGTCAGCTTATCCATTCTCATAATGGCCACTCTCCTCGGGCGCCCTCGCGAACTGCCCTCAATTCTTGACTATGGCGAATATATGGGGCCGAAAATGACCTATTTCAAGAGTGAGATTGAACGGGTTTGATACAGATCAAGCTGGCCATACGCCCGGTTTCGCCGTCTCTGCGGTAGGAGAAAAACGATTCCCGCTCAGTCACAGTGCAGTGACCCCCGCCGTAGATATGGGCAACGCCGGCAGATTGCAAACGATGCCTTCCGAGGGCATAGATATCGGCGAGATAATGACCGGCGCGTGTTGGGCTGGGCAGGAAAGCGTAGTCAGGCAATTCTGATGCCGCATACAGTGCAGCATCGACGAAAGCACGTCGCACCTCGGGACCCACTTCAAACGCTTGCGGCCCGATGGCAGGACCCAGCCACGCCAACAGGTCCTCGGGAGACCCAGGCATGGAATGAAGCGTTGCCTCAATGACACCGGCTGCCAGGCCGCGCCAACCGGCGTGAATGGCCGCGATGTGATGCCCGTCGCGCGTACAAAACAGAATCGGCAGGCAGTCAGCTGTGAGTACCGCCAGCGCAACACCCGGCTGGTCTGTCCACACCGCATCGGCGGTGACACCCTGCGGCGCCGGGGCCCTGGCAACGGCTACGCCATGAACCTGATTTAACCACTGAACAGAAACCCCTCCGGGCAGCCACTGAGCCATTGTATCCCGGTTGCTGGTCACCGCTTCAGCGTCGTCACCGACATGCTGGGCAAGATTAAAGCTCTTGTAAGGTTCCGTGCTGTAGCCCCCTGTGCGGGTGGTCGTGAAGGCCAGGACGCCGCTGGGCGCCGGCCACTCGGGCGAAATAATGGCGACCATATCAGCCTGCCGGATCCTCGCTTTGCAGAACAGCCAGCAACTGCGACATATCCAAGGGCAACGGGCATTCAAAATCTAGCTCCATGCCCGAGTCCGGATGCTCCAGCGACAAGGCTTCTGCGTGCAGGGCCTGTCTCGGAAAACTTCTCAGTGCATCAATCAGTGTGTCACTCGCGCCTGCCGGAATCCGGGGGCGACCGCCGTACTGAGGATCACCAATCAGCGGGTAGTGCCGGTGGGCCATATGCACCCGAATCTGGTGCGTGCGCCCGGTCTCGAGATTGACCGCAATGTGGGTGTGATGTCCAAACCGCTGCACGACGCGATAGTGGGTTACCGCTGGTTTTCCGCCCACGACCACAACAGCCATCTTTTTGCGCTGCTTGGGATGACGACCAATGGGAGCGTCGATGGTCGCGCCACCGGTCATTACCCCGATACAGAACGCGCAATACTGCCGCTTGACGGTGCGCGCCTGTAGCTGCGCAACCAGTGAATGGTGTGCCGTTAAAGTCTTGGCCGCCACCATCACGCCCGAGGTTTCACGATCCAACCGGTGGACGATTCCGCCTCGCGGCAATTTCGCCATCTCAGGGGCGTGATGCAGCAGGGCGTTCACCAGGGTGCCATCGGCATGCCCCGCAGCCGGATGCACAACCAGGCCTGCCGGTTTATTGAGTACGATGATGGCCTCGTCCTCGTGCAGGATATCCAGCTCGATGGATTGCGGCTGCCAGCTCACAGCCTCTTCGATCGTGGCCCGCACCTCCAGCAGCGCTCCGGCGCTGACCTTGTCGCGTGGGCGCAAAGTAACGCCGTTGACCCGCAGTTCGCCCGAGCGAATCCAGGCCTGCAGCCGGGAACGGGAGTAGTCGGAAAACAGTCGCGCAGCGACCTGGTCCAGGCGCTCACCGTCGTTTTCCGGTGGCACCCGGGCCTCCAGTTCTACCTGTTCGCTCATCGTAAGTTCCTGTTTCGGGCGCGGTGCGCCTGTGGTTAAATAGCGCACCAGATAAGGTCAGCATAGTAACACGCACAAGGCACCGAAGTTGTTGAAATCATTGACATATCCGCTCGTCATCCTGGCAGTACTGGCACTGGCTGCCTGCTCTGGAAATGACGAACTCCCCGAAATTGCCGCCGACGCTGGCGAGCAGCAGATGTACCAGGAGGCACAGCGCCACCTGAATAACCGCAACTTCGACCTTGCGGTGCGTACCCTGCAGTTGCTTGAGTCCAGGTACCCCTTCGGCAAGTACGCAGAGCAAGCCCAACTGGAACTGATCTACGCGCACTACGGGGCTTACGAACACGAAGCGGCGGTTGAGGCGGCAGACCGCTTTATCCGGCTGCACCCGCAACATCCCAACGTTGACTATGCGTACTACATGAAGGGATTGTCCGCGTATACCGGCAACGAGGATGTGTTCGCTCGCTTCCTACCGACTGACAAGACCAAACGGGATACCAGTCACGCCAAGGAAGCCTTCGCTGAATTTGCCCAGCTTGTTTCACGCTTCCCGGATAGCCCCTATGCCGCCGACGCGAAGTCCCGCATGGTGTACCTGCGAAACCTGCTCGCCCGTCACGAGATCAACGTGGCCAACTACTACTTCCGCCGAGGTGCCTACCTGGCGGCAGCCAATCGGGGGCGCTACGTGGTAGAAAACTTCCAGCGTACACCGGCGGTTGCCGACGGACTGGCCGTGATGGCCCAGGGCTATCTGCTGCTGGGCATGGAAGACCTGGCCCGCGATGCGATCGACACGCTCGCCATGAACTACCCCTCTCATCCCGCCCTGAATGACGAAGGTGACTTCGATACGGTGTATACCCTGGACGGCTTGCAGCGCTCCTGGATAAACAAGGCGACCTTCGGCCTGTTCGATCCGCCCAAGCCACCCCAGTTCGACAATCGTCCAATGAAATTCTGAGCAGGCATAGCCCTGCTCGTTAGATACCGATCTTCCAGCCTGAGGTGATCGGGTAGCGACGATCCCGACCAAAACCGCGCCGCGTGATCCGCACACCGATCGGCGCCTGACGCCGCTTGTATTCGTTGAGATCGACCAGTCGCACCACCCGCTCCACCTGCGCTCTGTCCATCCCCTGGGCGATGATGTCTTCTGCGCTGACATCCTGCTCTACATAGAGCTCCAGAATCCGATCCAGCACATCATAGGGGGGCAGAGAGTCCTCGTCCTTCTGGTCGGGCGCTAACTCCGCCGAGGGTGGACGCTCAATCACACGCTCAGGGATACAGGGACCGAGAGAATTGCGGAACCGACAGAGGTCATACACCAGGGTCTTAGGCACGTCCTTCAGCACATCAAACCCGCCGGCCATGTCACCGTAAAGTGTCGAGTAACCCACAGCCATCTCGGACTTATTACCCGTAGTCAGCACCAGAAAGCCCTTTTTATTGGAGATGGACATCAGCAGCACGCCTCGGCAGCGCGCCTGCAGGTTTTCCTCGGTGGTATCCGGTGCCAGCCCCCTGAATTCATCACTCAAACTGTCCATAAATGCGTTGTAGATGGACTCAATCGATATGACCTTATGGTTCACTCCCAGTATCCGGGATTGCTCTGCCGCGTCCTCAACGCTCATCTGGGAGGTATAACGGAAGGGCATCATCACCGCCTCTACCCGGCCAGGACCAAGCGCCTCAACCGCTACCGCCAGGGTCAGCGCTGAATCAACGCCACCGGATAGCCCAAGCACAACACCCTTGAATCGGTTTTTGTTAACGTAATCCCGTACCCCGAGCACCAGGGCGCGCCAGACAGCATCCAGCTCATTGAGCGGCGGTGCCACCCCGGAGCCGGCGACAATGAGCGGGCCGCTACCCGCCGTGATTTCGAGCCAATATTCACCCTCTTCGAAGCTGGGCGACGCGGCTAGTACGGTTCCGGTTGGGTCAGCGGCGAAAGACCCTCCATCGAATACCAATTCGTCCTGTCCGCCCACCTGGTTTACGTAAACGATGGCACAGCCAGTGTCCTGGGCCCGCTGGGCGACCAGGTCCCAACGTTCCTGTCGCTTGCCTCGATGGTAAGGCGAGGAATTCATATTCAGCAGCAGCGCTGCACCTGCCTCGGCTGCCTGCTGGCTGGGCCCGGGTTCCCAGATATCTTCACAGATGGACAGCCCAACCTTCACACCTCGAATATCGAGCACACAGGCCTGGTCGCCCGGCTCAAAATAGCGCTTCTCGTCAAACACCTGGTAATTGGGCAAGGCCTGTTTCCGGTACTCGGCAACCATTTCCCCGGCGTGAAATACACCGGCCACGTTGTACAGTTTGCCAGCATCCATTTTCGGGTAGCCCACAACGACCCAGGCATTGCCCTGCAGCGCGGTGCACAAGCGATCAAGCGATTGCTGCACGCGCACCTCAATGCTTGGGCGCAGAAGCAGGTCCTCCGGAGGATAGCCAGACAGCGTAAGCTCTGGAAACACCACCACGGGTTCCACGTGCCGCTCCTGTGCCCGACGCACGACGTCGATCACCTGCTGGGTATTTCCCTCGAAATCACCCACGAAGGTGTTGATCTGAGCCATCAGGATATTCAGTGTGGTCATCGAATCTCGAATTCTGAGCTAACGGGGGCCGCTATTTTCAGCCAATACCGCCGCATTGGCCAGTCATTCAGTCTCAACATCGGCCGCCCGCCCACGCTGTGTACTGGTAAACTGGGGTGCAGATGAAAGATAAAAGCCCCCTATCATGAGTCGCCCTGCGATCCTCTCCCCTCCGGGCGCTGCATCCAACCGCCAACAAAACGTGGCGCTGTTTCGGGTGTATGTGGCTTATCGGTCACTGCTGTCCGTGGTTTTGTTAATCATGTTGATCAGCCCGAATACAAGACAGTTGGTCGGTGTATTGAACCCCCCGCTCTATGTGGGCGTGGCGATCTTCTATCTCGCAACCAGTGTCTTCCTGATGGGATCACTGGCGACACGCCTGCATCAGAGCCAGACCGCGCTGTTTGCCGTGTTCCTGGTGGACATTGCCGCCATTACCATTCTGTCCGATGCCAGTGGCGGCATGGTCAGCGGTTTACCCGTACTGCTCACAATCACAGTAGCGGCCAGTGCCGTTCTGATTACCAATCGCACCATCGCAACCCTGGTTGCTGCCCTGGCGGCCCTTGCCTTGTTACTGGACACGGTTCGCCTGATCGCCATGGGAACGACCGGGTTCGCCACACTATTCCCGGCAGGATTGCTTGGGTTACTTCTATTCGGCGTGTCACTCATGGTACAGGTGATTACCATGCGACTCGGTCGCGCCGAAGAACTAGCCCGTACGAGGGCTTCCGATCTATACAATCTGCAGCGCCTGAATGAGCAGATCGTCCAGCATATGCAAGCAGGTATCCTGCTGGTGGCCGGCGACGGCATCGTCCGCGTCATGAATAAGGCAGCCTCCTCCCTGCTGGCACCCGAGCGGCCGATTACGGTGGAACAGGGGCGCCAGTTGGCAGACTACAGCAGCGAATTGGCGTACCAGTTCGAACTGTGGCGCGACACTGGTCAGCACCGCGCCCGGCCATTCAGCAGCATGGAGGACGCACCGCCACTGATCGCCCACTTCCGTGAGCTGCAGCCCAACACGAGCGGAGAAGCGCTGATCTTCGTAGAAGACTACACCCCGGTCACCCAGTACGCGCAGTCGCTAAAACTCACGTCACTGGGTCGTCTGACCGCCAGCATAGCCCACGAAATCCGCAACCCCCTGGGCGCGATGAGCCACGCAGCCCAACTGCTACAGGAATCACCCAATATCTCTGACGAAGACCGTCGTATGGCGGATATCATGGTCGAGAACAGTACGCGCGTGAACCAGATCGTAGAAAACGTCATGCAGATCTCGCGTCGTCAGGCGCCAAAGCCTGAATACCTTCGGCTGGGCGACTGGTTGCACAGTTATCTGGAAGAATACCTGGCCACATTGCAAGGTACGGCTGATGCAACTCTGATCTGCGATTATCGTGATCTGGTGGTTGAGTTCGACCCGGAGAATCTCAAGCGTATTCTGGCGAACCTGCTGGACAACGCACTACGACACAGCGCCATGGCGACGGGTAAAGAGTCGGCGAGGATCGAGGTGAATATGGACTTCGCCAGCCACCAGTGCTGTGTCGACGTTATCGACCAGGGCACCGGCGTGGCACCTGGCGATCGGGCGAAACTCTTCGAGCCGTTCTTCACAACCGTTGAGCAAGGCAGCGGCATGGGCTTGTACCTGTGCAAGGAATTGTGTGAAATCAACCATGCCGACCTCAGCTACAGAATAACCAGCGCGGGCGAAAGCTGTTTTCGCATCGCCATGAACCAGCGCGCCAACTGAGACAGCCGTTACCTATGAGCCAGCAAATCGTTCTTATCGTTGATGACGAACCGGATATCCGGGAGCTGCTGGATATCACCATCGGGCGCATGGGCCTGGCAACACGATCGGCGGCCACCCTCGCCCAGGCCCAGGCACTGATAGATGAAGTGCGGCCAGACCTATGCCTGACCGACATGAAACTCCCCGATGGGAATGGCATCAGCCTGGTGGAGTACATCCAGCAGTCACAGCCCCAAATTCCTGTCGCTATGATCACTGCCCACGGATCAGTAGAAACAGCGATCAGCGCCCTGAAGGCCGGTGCGTTCGACTTTGTCAGCAAACCCATAGAGTTGGACGGCCTGCGTAATCTGGTCAATACCGCCCTGCAGATGACGGGCAGCATTGACAGCACAGACACCGGGCTAAACGCCGACCTGATCGGTTCCGCGCCGGCCATCGAGGAACTCAGGAGGCAGATCACCAAGCTGGCCCGCAGCCAGGCGCCGGTTCACGTCCACGGCGAGTCCGGGTCGGGCAAAGAGGTGGTCGCGCGACTGATTCATAACAACGGACCGCGAGCCTCCGGGCCATTCATTGCCGTCAACTGTGGCGCTATTCCGCCAGACCTGATGGAGAGTGAACTGTTCGGGCACGTGAAAGGCAGCTTCACCGGTGCGAGCCGCGACAAGATAGGCCTGTTTCAGGCGGCCAATGGCGGCACCCTCTTTCTGGATGAGGTGGCCGACTTACCCTTGGCCATGCAGGTGAAGCTGTTGCGTGCGATTCAGGAAAAGTCGATAAGGCCCGTGGGTGCGAACGAAGAGCATACGGTGGACATCCGACTGCTGTCTGCCACCCACAAGGACCTGGGCGGTGAGGTCGAAGCAGGACGTTTTCGTGATGACTTGTACTATCGCATCAACGTCATCGATCTTTACGTTCCCACGCTGCGGGAACGTAAGGAGGACCTGCCCGTGCTGGTCACAGCCCTACTAGAGCGCATAGCCGCCGAGGAAGGCAGCGATGCCGCGGGCATCGATGACGCGGCATTGGAAGCGCTGCAAAACTACAACTTCCCGGGCAACGTGCGTGAACTTGAAAACATGCTGGAACGCGCCCTGGCCCTGTCTGACAAGGGGGTCATCACCGCGGAGGATCTGCAGTTCTCCAACATGGCCCCACGAAACCCAGCGCTTAGAGAGCGCGCCTCAGATCGTGAGAATGGCGCACTGGGTGGCTTGCGACTGGAGGAAGCTTACGGTGACCTGGAAGGCTACCTGGACGATATCGAGCGGCAGATACTCAGCGCTGCGCTGGAAGAATGCCGCTGGAACAAGACCGCAACGGCCAAGAAACTCGGGGTCAGCTTCCGCAGCCTTCGCTACCGATTGCAAAAACTGGGCCTGGACGAGTAAGACTAGGGCAAGGCCTCGATGGGGCAGTCACCCCAGTTTCTCGCCATTCGCGGTCTTCCTATTCTATTGAGAACGACACTCCAGGAGTCGGCATCCGGGTAGCTTGCCGAACACACCAGCAATGTCAGATTCCTACGCGAACTGCCATCACCGAAGTAGGTGATCAATTCATCGGCTCGCCGATTTCCCTTCCTGTTGGTCACAGTGAAACCGGCGACAAGCCCCGCCCCTTCAGCGACTCCCACTTCATCGAGATCGCGGCGCCTGTCGCGATCGGGGTTAACAAACATCATCCAGCCCTGAGAGTAATCATGGGAACAGTCGTTTGGGGAGACACCTACAGATCGCGGGCAAAGACTCACCGGCAGATTGCGCTTGATCGCTTCACTGCGGGTCAGGTGCACTGCGCTGAATAACTTTTGTGCCTCGGTCCTGATCCGAATGCTCGCCACCAGCCGGCCGAATGACGGCAGCGCCAGGGAAAGCAGTAGACCGAGCATAGTCACCACAACCAGCAGCTCGATCACGGTAAAGCCAGGCATCCATGCTCGGTCTCGCATGCCACATCGTCCTGAATGGCAAAGACAGGCACTATCCAAAGCACGGAGAAGGGCCGCAAGCGAATGGACGAGTTAGGCAAAATTTGGCCAGGAATGGCCAGGTCGAGCAATCAGGAAAGATTCTTCACCGGAATGCGCAGCTCGCGTGGGAGCGAGAAGGTTACGTTCTCGGGTCGACCTTCAACTTCCACCGGGGCTTCACAGCCAAGGCGTCTAAGCCCGTTAATCACGTCCTGCACCAATACCTCGGGGGCGGAAGCGCCCGCGGTCACGCCGATACGGGATTTTCCCTGCAACCACTGTGGCTGAATGTCTTCCACACCGTCCAGCAGGTAGGCCTCTGCGCCCATGCGCTCGGCAAGCTCTCGAAGTCGGTTGGAATTGGACGAGTTTGGAGACCCCACCACCAGCATCAGGTCACAGCTGGCAGCAAGCTGTTTAACAGCGTCCTGGCGATTCTGGGTGGCGTAACAGATGTCGTCCTTGCGCGGGCCGGTGATAGCCGGAAACCTCTCTCTCAGCGCTTCAATAACGCGGGCGGTATCATCCATCGACAGGGTGGTTTGCGTCACGTAGGACAGCTTGCCCGGATCCCGAACGGCAAGCGCAGCTGCCTGTGCCTCATCCTCTACCAGGTAAATGTCACCACCAGCAGCGTGGTCATACTGGCCCATGGTGCCCTCGACTTCCGGGTGACCTTCGTGACCAATGAGGACGCACTCCCTGCCCTCGGCACTGTATCGGGCGACCTCAATGTGAACCTTGGTGACCAGGGGACAGGTTGCGTCAAATACCTTCAGGCTGCGCCTGTCAGCCTCATTACGAACAGCCTGGGAAACACCATGGGCACTGAAAACAACAATGCAGTCGTCAGGGACTTCATCGAGCTGATCAACAAAGACTGCGCCGCGCGTACGCAGGTCCTCCACCACAAATTTGTTATGCACCACTTCATGACGCACATAGATGGGTGCGCCGAAAACTTCCAAGGCATGGTTGACGATATCAATCGCTCGATCGACCCCTGCGCAGAACCCCCTCGGATTGGCCAGATTAATCTGCATCAGTGCAACTCCGCCGCCTCTACGCGGTGAACCTGAACGTCGAACAAAATTGTACGCCCCGCCAGGGGGTGATTGAAGTCAATGGTCACCTCCTCTTCATCAAAGGACACCACGAGGCCTGGTAACTCACCGCCGGAGGCGTCGGCAAAGGAAAACACCAGGCCGATCTCCAACTCGATGTCGTCGTCGAACTGCTCCGTGGGGATCACCTGCACGTTGTTGTCATTGGGCTGGCCGAAGGCGTCCTCAGGTTGAATAGTAAACACTTGTCGCTGCTCG
>Ga0213866_10000573_pt1 | contig 28897 bp, 24 predicted proteins | sample PICome_11_FD_160079 | JGI IMG/M metagenome (GOLD analysis project Ga0213866, IMG submission 160079) | Coastal seawater microbial communities near Pivers Island, North Carolina, United States - PICO284 | ecosystem: Environmental > Aquatic > Marine > Coastal | place: USA: North Carolina... | reverse complement strand
GGCTGCGCTCATCTCAAACTCCTGCGTCTCGTACATCTGCGCGGCTGCATACCGCCGCTAGACGCAGTGTAGCGTGATCTTTTCTTCGTGCCCTACTGAGCGGTCGCGCTGGTCAGATCAATGCCCCAGTCTTCAACCGCCTCGCTCATTCGGTGAACCAGATGTGAGGCCTTAAAGTCGACTCTCCTCACTGGCATTTGTTTCGGCCCTTTCCACGATTCAGAAAGAAAATCTTTCACTAACTCAGGCAGCTTGTATCGATTCGTTCGAAGCGGCAGAAAGAACCAGTCACACCCTGCGAAGCTTGCATTGATGACAGTTTGGCTCCCAATATGTACGGCTTCCATCGGGACGATGGCCGCTACGCCGGTCCGGAGTAGCTCTTCCTGAGAATCTCTCATCCCTGTGATTGCTTGGCAGCACACCCCCAACTCTTCCGCACCAATTGGAACGCCGGAGATGAGAGCGTTTCGCAGTTTGCGATTCCAGAATCCATTCAGTTCCAAGTTTCCGAGTGGCCCTTGCGAGACAGCAGCGCGCCAGATCAGCGATTGAAGAAAAAGCAGAGTCTTGGGGTAATCCAAATCCTGCAAGAGCCAGAGGCTCTCTGTTCCCGGCCACTTTTCTTCGTTCAAAAAAGGCCAATTCTCAGAGAAATACTTCTCCCACGCCCCGACTTGGGCATTGTCACAACCCGAGCACAAGAGCTTCTCCTTTGGGCCGGATTGTCGCCATTTAGTTATGCCCTTTTCTCTGTCCAACTCCGGAATCTGCCGCTTCGGATTGAGCATTGGCTGGAAGAGAAACTGTGGAAAGATATGGGAGTTCACGAGCTTGTTCCCCGCGCCGCAAAGGGCGCAGTGGGTTCGCGCAGGAATGGTAAGCTTGTTCATCTAGAATCCCGATCTTGGGCCTATAGTGTGTGTGGCCAGACATGAGCCAAAAACTTTGGCATGAAACCGGACAGGTGATGCATCATGCATTCGACGGGCATTAAGTGCTTCGATATGGTTTTCGCAACGGTTTTTCCAGTGCAGCCAGCAGGCGTACCAACGTCAGCCTCATCGCATTTTGTCAGCCGACGGTGGTACCAAAAGGGGCGCGTTCATGGCTCACCTCGGAATGCGCTGCTCCAAAAAGCTCGCGAGTGGCGCTGGCAGCGCATCCAAACTGGTTCCGCTCAGGTGGACTATCATGCACCAGACTGGGCTCCTGCTCCGCGCAGCGATCCAAGCTTCAAGTTCGACGCCGCCAAGCGCGGCTGCGATTTCCTCTTCGCTCGACGCCGTGAAAGTGCAGTCGATCAGCATAACGGTGCGCGGCCGGATGGTCTTGAGCGTGTTGACGAGGTCAAGCACACTCATTCCGCAGCTATGCGCGTAGAATGTTGACTTATCGTACTCCGGCTGCGAGGAGGGGGAGTCCTTTCTTGATCTCGGAGCCGCTTTCACACCCGGCCCGCAGTCTTCAAGAATCAAGCTGAACTGCTGCACGTTGAGCTCTTCGCAACGCTGCAAAAACGCTGTGATCGAACCCGAGAATCCCCGGATCGGCTCGTGTCTTGCAGGCTCCCACTTGCTGAACCAAGTCGCTAGACCGTCTGGCGTAAGCCCCGAGTGATCTTGAAGCAGCACATCCCAGGACCGCTGGCGATGAGCGGGAAAAACGGCGGCAGCGAGAAAGGCATTCACGTCCGCATGCGTCACTGCTTGATCAACGAAGAACTGGGCCGGTCGCCTGCTAAGCGTTTCATGATCGGTGTAGAGATTCGCGAAGCCAGAGTGGATCACGACTAGCTCCGGAGCCAAAGGCGACTAGGACTCCACTCCCATCGCCCAGCTCATCACAAGTGCCAACAAACCCACCGCGATTAACCCTACGAAAAGGAAGACCCCTCCGAGCACAACCGTTTCGAAGCAGCTTCGAGATTGGAAGGCAGGTTCACTGGGCGCGTCCGCCGCTGGGGTCTGTTGCGGGAATGGATTGATAGATGACATCCGAGTTCCTTTGAGTCAGTTCGCTGAATAGGTACTTCGATGCGCTGTCGAAGGTATTTCAAAGCTGATCCAATTGTAGTGGAAAGAGAAGCTCTTCGTGCGGAGCACGACACAGGGTTAGCCCCCGGTGCAACCGGGGGTTTCGAGATCAGCGCTGCGTTCCCCGGTTGCTTCGCCCCGGTACTGCTACTGCGCTGAGAACTCCGTCCAGACGAGCAGCTCGGCGAGCTCGCTTGCCAGCGCTTCTGGCGGTGCTGGTAGCTCGCCCTGCAAGAGCGCATCGTAGTCATCACGTCGCAGGAATGGGTGGTAGGTAATGTCTGGATTCTCCAGCTTCCAACGCTCAGCTTCTTGCGCTTCGCCAAGCAGGCCATGCTGGAATGCCGCCACAAGCTGGTTGATGTCGCGCGACTCCCAATACCCACTCTGATCATCCACATCAAGCTCAAAGCCAAGCGCGAGCGCCATGTCCAGCGCTGCAACGTTGAGTAGATGCTGGCGAAGAGCTTGGGTGAACTCTTCATCTCCATTGGGAGCGACACTGGCGTGATAGGATTGCGCAACCCAGCCTTCGCCGCGCACGGGGAGCGATTGCAGCGCTCGCTCGTATAGCTCGTCACTAAGCTCACTTCGCAATTGAATGAGGGGCCAGCGCGCAATGCCCATGTCCGCGAACCCATGCGAAGAACCACCGGGACTGGGGTGAAAGATGAAAGCTCGATCAGCGATGATCGTCCTCCAGCTCTTGTCGTCGCCTCGCAACTTGGAGCGATCTTTCGCTCCTCGCAAGGGCGCATCAAATGGCCCGTGTGGGAGACTTTCACCTGCGCTCAACTCGCCGACGAAGAGATTGCGTCCGACCATGCGCGGGAAGTCGTCGTTCATGCCAGAGCAATTGTGGATCGCAGAACCGGGCTTCATACACGCGCCGTGATAGCGAAACACGGTCGTGGTATCTGGATAGTTCGACCAAGGCAAGCTCGCGGTCTTCGCGTACCAAGCATCAACGCGCTCGAAAACTTCAGCTTCGCTCAGCGTGCCGGGCAACGATACAAGCCACCGGATGTCAATCATGCCTGGCCCCCCGCTGACGAACGCCAATCTTGATTCGGTCGATCTGTCGTGAGTTCGATCAAGCGTGCAAGGTCTTCATCCCAAACTTCGCGCAAGTTTGGCAGCCTGCCTGATTCGAGATGCTCGAAGTCCGGGCGCGTCACAATGTCATTGCAAATGATCGCACCTGTCTCGTCCTTCAAGCGGCCTACGGCTTTCGCTTCCTCGACGAGGCTCGTGCCGAGAGTTTCGAGCAGAGCGTCAACGTCCCGCTCATCCCAAAAACCAGACGTATCCGAAACAGAGACTTCAAAGCCAAGCTCTCGCGCCGCATCAAACGCCGCGATCATCGAAAGATAGGCGCTAAGAAAGTTTGCAACCCCGCCATGCTTTGGATTGGCGCAGTCCGCAGCGATGAATGCACCGCCGCCAGACCAGCCGCTCAGGTGATCGGGTAGTTCCTTGGTAAGGGTGGGGCCATCTGGATCGTCGGGATGTTTGTAGGCAAGGACTTCCGGCCACTTCGCAACTCCGAAGCTGCTCCCCATGATCCCGCCAGCGCCTGGGAGCAGCGAAAAGTAATAGGCCTCAAGTGAGCGCACGCTGATTTTGTCGTCGTCTCGATAGGTTCTGCTCTCGCCGGGCATGAGAGGCTCATGTTCGCGAACTTGGATATGCGTGGTGACGATGCCAAGCGGCCCGCGCTCGGGTGATAAGAAGAAGTAGAGTGGCTGCCCTTCTGCTTCCTTAGGCTTCGGCACTGGTTCCTTTTCAGGCAGCTTGCGGTAGTGCTCGAGCCTGGGATCTATCGACGCGAAGCGCAGCGAGCAGCAGTAATCGAAAAGCTCGTTCACGCGCTGGAAGACGCCTGCGAAGTCCAGCGACTCTGGCAGCTTGAGATTGTAGAAAAGCCCAATCATCCGGCTTCTCCCTGGGTGTGGAACGCCCTCTCGCGCTGGCTACAGAGCCAACAATGGCACACAGAAGCGCAGTGAGCATAGCATTCCTTGGATCATAACGCACTACTCTGAAGTCGTTGCGAAGCCTAATGCCTGCGCGTGACCTTGATCCGAATCGCGTCGATCACAGCGCTGAACTTGCCGGAAAGCTTTTCCGCGCGGGGCGATGGAGAGCGATGCGAGCCAGCGCCGTGAATCGCTCTAACCTCAACGAGAATATAGGGTTAGGGCGATTCTTCTGGCCTTCTCAATCCCATTGGCACGCTTCCTGCTATCTCATCCTCCAAAGGTCCTTCAGACCTGGATTGAGCGGCTGCGCTTCACGGCGCAATGCGCTCTATCCATGCAGATTGCAGGCTACTGGGCTGTTTCGGGGCATCGCGCTTCGGGCGGCCGGGATGACGATAATGATGGAAACTTCTTCCCTCGGCGGATTCGGACGCAAAGTGGTGCGCGCAAGCGCTCTGCTCGTCGCGCTTTTGCTCGGCTCGATGGCTCTTGCTCGCCTCACGCTTGACGTGGTGCGTGCGCAGGACGACGTAATCGTCGTGATCTCGCTTGTAGAGGAAGCGAAAGTTGAATCCGGCGTGGTGTGCGTCAGCGACCTGGCCCAGATTCAGGGCGAGAGCAAGCTGGCGGTCAAGATCGGCAACGCGATTGTCTGCCGCGCACCCAGTGATGGGGCGGGCGAGGAAGTCGCAGCCGGTCGCGTCAAGCGCGCGCTGATGCGTGCAGGCGTGGACGCCGACTCCTTCATTATTGAAGGCGAGCGCGTGCAGGTCTATCTGCGCTCCCTGACCGTTGAGGCGAAGGCCGACGAAGCTGAGGTTGCCGGCGAAGTCAGCGCTGAAGATTCGGATGCTGAGGCCTACCCCGCGCCATCGATGGAAGTCGGCGGGGCATACGATCACAAAGCGGAAGCCGAAGCGAAGGCCGAGCGCGAAGCGAACAAGCGCCGCATCGACGACGTGAATACGACTCCTCGCGATCAGGGCGAGAAGGAAAGCGTCGAAGCTGAATCTAGCGCGGCGGGCTACCGTCCCGGTCAATACTTCCGCAAGCGCCTGGAAGACAAGCAGGCGAGCAATGCGAACAAGCCCAAGCCTCAAGCCGCTACGGATGTGGTCGAGCTGGTGATCAATCAAATCGGCGCGAGCACCAGCAAGGCGCTGGGCATTGACGAGCAAGACGTGAGCGTGCGCGAAGTGCGCCGCAACATGCAGCTCTCGCGTTTGCCTAAGGGCGCGCAACGCCTCGCCTCGAAAGTCGAGTGCTTGAACCTTGGTTGCGATCTCGGCGAACTGCGCTACCGCTTCAGCGTCGTGGTGAATGACGAGACCTTTGAGGACCTCGTGCTGACGGTGAACGTTCAGCGCTTCGCCAACGTCGTGGTGTATGCCCGCGATGTGCGCAACAAGCAGGCGATTCTCGCCTCCGACTTGATGCTGCAACGCCTGAGCTTCGATACCAAAGCAGAGAACTACTTCACCGACATCGACGATGTGATTGGCATGGCGCCGCGAGTCGCTGGCCGCGCAGGTTCGACGGTTGCGCCTTCAGACTTGGAGCGCGCGATTCTGGTGCAGAAGGGGGATCTGGTGGTCGTCTATCGGCAGTTCGGAGGGTCAAGTATCGAGCTTCAAGGAATCGCGCTGGAGAGTGGAGCGCGCGGCGACACGATCAAACTTGAGCGCGTCAACCCATCGCAAAGCAAGAATCGCAGCAGCCACGAAAAGCCGGCCACGTTCCACGGCGTTGTCGAATCAAGCGGACGCGCCCGCATCGCCACCGCCGGAACAAACAACTAGCCCGCAGCGCCTGCATGAAGCAGGTGCGCGAATCAGGAGAACAACATGCGTCTTATCCTCTCAGTCCTTTTGCTCAGCCTCTTCGCTGGCTTTGCAGCAGAATCCAACGCGCAAGCGCTCTGGAAGAAGCGCGGCAGCGGCGACGATGGCTCGTGGTACAAGCGCGAACGCGAAAAGGTCCGCGAGTGGGCCAAGCACGACCTCGTGCTGATCCGCATCAACGAGCGCACGGTCGCATCGCGTGAAGGCGAGTTTGAAGAGCGCTCGCGCTACAACGCGAACCTTTCGATCCAAGATTACATTCGCCTCGGCAGCGGCTTGAGCCTGCAGCCCGGTGATGGCGAAGAACGCTCGCTTGGGATTGAGTCTGACGTGCAGAACCGCAAAGAAGGCTCGATCGACAAGCAGTCGAGCTTCAGCGACGTGATCATGGCCGAGGTCACCCAGGTGATGCCCGACTATGACCGCGAAGAAGGCACCGGCGGCTTGATGATTCGCGCCTACAAGGAAGTGCGCTTCGATGGCGACGTGGAACGCGTCGAGCTGACGGGACGCATCGATGCTCGTCACATCGACAAGCAAGACGACTCCATCTCAGCCGAATACATCTTCGGCATGAACATTCAGTACTACGGCGAAGGCGACGTTGCGAACGCATCGAGCCCCGGCTGGCTCGGGCGCTTCCTGAGCTGGGCCTGGCCCTTCTAAGTCAATCCACGGATTGATTCGCAGAGAGGCTTCCTCGAAGGAAGTAGCGCCAAGTGCGCAACGGAAACAAACAACACTCAACGCAATGCAGCCGGACGCTACCGGCTAAGCCGCGGAGAACGAAGATCATGCTCAAGCACGTGTTTACTCTGATCGCCCTGCTCGCGCTTTGCGCCCCGGTGATCGCGCAAGAAGTCAACATCCGCGTCAAGGACGCAACCCGCTTTCGTCTGAGCGGCGGTGACACACTGGAAGGCCAAGGCTTGGTCTACGGCCTGAACGGCACCGGCGACGCCGACGACAAACTCGCGCAGGAAATGGCGCGTGCTCGTGCAGCTCACGGCGGCGACAACAAGCTGGACGACAAGAACTACACGAATGAAGACTTCTCAGCAGACAACATCTGCCGCGTCGTCGTCACGCTGAAGGTTGAGTCCGGCGAAGGCGTAGCAGGTAACGTGCTCAGCGCAACCATCTCGATTGCGGACAACGCGACGAGTCTGCGCGGCGGTCAACTACTGCTCACCTCGCTCAAAAACGCGAGCGACGCAACCGACGCCGTCATCTACGCCACCGCTTCCGGTGCGATCTACATTCCCCCGGTTGCTGGCGGCCAAGGCAACAACGCTGCCGCTCCCAACGGGCAAGTGGATGCCACGCTGGTTGAAGACATCGACGAGATCTTCTACTCAGAAGACAAGGACGAGTACGGCAACACCAGCTACAACATGACGTTGCAGCTCCACAAGCCGAGCACGACCAACGCCAACGCGATCGCTCGCTCAATCAACAACGACCCGAACATTCTCGGTCTCGCGTCGACCGTCGGCGCTGACGGCGAACTGCCAGAAGCCCCGCGCGTCGCTCGCGCCGAAGGCTCAGGCAAAGTCGTGATCGACGTGCCCGCCAAGTGGCACAAGGACTTGATGGAGTTCCGCGAGATCATCGAGAACGCTTCCTTCCCGGCTGAAGTTCCGGCTGAAGTCATCATCAACATGGAAAGCGGCGTTATCACGGTGAGCAGCACCGTGCGCTTCTCGCCTGGCACGATCATCGCCGCTGGCGTCACGATTCAACTCGGCGCGAACGGCGAGCTGCCGACGCCCGATGCGAACGCCGACGGCACACGCGATCCGGCCGTTCCGCTGACGCAAGATTCCCGCAACGTGAATGACGAGCTGATGCAGACGCTCAACGTGCTCAACCTGAGCGCTGCTGAGAAAGCGGAAGTGTTCCGCGCCCTCGATAAGGCCGGAATGCTGCACGGCAAGCTGGTCATCGACCGCTAGTCGATCTGACCCAGAACGCACGCGAAGCAGTCAAGAAACGTCAGTCAGAAAGCGAACCGTGGAAAGCACACTTACACCCATCAGCCAGACCGCCCGAGCCAGCGATGTTCAACACATCGCCAAGGGCGCCAAGGTGAACACGCCAGGCTTGCGTTGGCCGACGGAAGATGAATTGCGCTCGAACTTCGAGCTGCAAGGCATGAACAAGAAGCAGATTGATGAGGCCGTCGAGAAGACGCTCAAAGATCGCAAGTCGGTTCACGAGTCGGCGCTCGATTTCGAACGCTACTTCTTCACGCTCATGATGGCGGAAATGAAGAAGAGCAAGATGAAGAACAAGATGTTCGATGGCGGGCGCGGCGAAGAGATCTTCGACGGCATGCTCAACCACGAATACGCCAAGCAAATGGTCAACGACCGCACCTCGCTCGGACTCGCCCGCATGGTCGAGCAAGAGCTGATGCGCGGCCTCGGCGGAGTCTCAGGCTCCTACGAAGAAATGAAGAAGCCGCTCAGCGCGAACGACACGCCAGACCGTGTAGCGCGCATGCAGTTCGAGCAGGCGACTGGCAAAAGCACGCAGCCTGCGAGCGTCGAAAAGACTTCGAGCGCTGTCGACCCGCGCGCTCTGATCGCTGAGAGCTTGGGCGAAGAAGAAGCGCAAAAGATTGACAAGATCCTCGCCGGCAAGGTCGAGGCAACGCAACGCGCGTATCGCTCACAAGCAGCGTCACTCGCCTACGCGAACCAGGAGGCTCTGCGATGAATCGAGCAATCGAAAAACTCGTACGCACACTCGAACGCCTCCATGCGCTCTATCTAGAGCTGCTTGAGTGCTCGCAAGAGAAATCAGATTACCTGGTGGACTGCGACGTCGAGTCAATTGAAGCCGCGCAGAATCACGAAGAGATGGTGGTCAACAAGATCGTCAAGCTCGAAGGACTGCGCGACGAGAGCATGGTGGAAGCGGCGGAAGCGCTGGCTTGCGACATGCGTCCGATCACCCTGACGGCACTTGTGCTGGCGATGGGACCGGAAGAAGAAGGACGCGAGGAGCTGACTGGACTGCGCGATGCACTGGTGGAAACCAGCCGCGAGTTGAGTGCAGCGAATCGCTTGAACGAAGAACTCTGCCGCCAATCGCTCATGCACCTGGACGTGTACATGGGGCTTTTGACGGGACGCGTGGGTCGCCAATCGACTTACGACGCGCGTGGCCGCACCACGCCGCACAGTGCTCGGGCGCTGGTGCAACGCGACGCCTGATCGGTAGCGATCAGCAAAACGATCAGAGAGGAAACGCGAGCTACTCAGGAAAGCAGCTTGCGCAGGCATAGGGAAAGAACTTCACATGGGACTCTTCACCGCACTCAGTCTCGGCGCTTCAGCGATTCGTTCGCAACAGACAGCGCTTGATACCGTGGGTCAGAACATCTCGAACGCGAACACGGAAGGCTACTCACGCCAACGCGTGGAGTTTGAGAATCTGCCGCCGACGCGCTTCGGAAACCTCTTTGTCGGCAATGGCGTGAACATCGCTGATGTCCGCCGCGTGTTTGACCAACAGGTTGAGAATCGCTTGCAGCAGGCGCTGAGCACGCTGGGCTCGCTGGGCCGTCAGAACGACGTGTACAACCAGCTTGAGCAAGCCATCAATGCGCTCGGCGATGATCCTGCGAATGGCGTGACTGCCAGCGTTGGTGCTCAGCTTGACGAGTTCTTTGGGCAGCTCAATGCGCTCTCGTCTGATCCTTCGTCGAACGCGCTGCGTCAGGTTTTCGTTTCGCAAGGCGAAGCGTTGACCTACACGATCAGCAAGCTTGCTGAGGACGTGAACGATCTGCGCGAGTCCTACAACTCCTCGGTGGTCGACGCCGTCCGCAACGTGAATCAGTACGCGAAAGAGATCGCACAGCTCAACGACAAGATCGTGAAAGCTGAAGTTGGCGGCCAGCTCACCGGCGAAGCCAACGACCTGCGTGACCGTCGCGACCTGATGCTGCGCAAGCTTTCCGAGATGGTCGATATCGATGCGGTCGAAGGCAAGACCGGCGCCGTTGACGTGCGCGTGGCTGGTACTTTTCTTGTCAGCGGCGACGACTACTTCACGCTTGAAACCAACATCGTGCCCGATCAAGGCATAGACATCGCCGAGGTTGAGTATCAGATCACCGGCTCTGCTTTCTCGCCTCGTGAAGGCGAGCTTGGCGGCCTGCTGATGGCGCGCGACGACATCTTGCCGAGCTTCCTCGACGATCTGAATCTGATCGCTCGCACGCTGATCCAAACCTTCAACGAGATTCACTCGCAAGGCCAAGGCGTCAACGGCCTGAAGGAAGTCACCTCCGATCCCTTCACCGCAACCAACGCGCTGAATGCTCAACTGCCGATCTCAATCGCCGGTACGGTGAACCGTGGCAACGATGCAGGAACCTTCCTCGTCGATCCGAACCTGCGCAACTTCCCGAACGGCCAGTCTGATCCGGAGCATTTCGTTGGCGCCAAGGTGCTCTTTACGAGCGGTGCGAACGAAGGCCACAGCTCGACTATCCTGCGCTACGACCCAGCCAGCGGTCGCCTTGATCTGAACCCGCCGCAGAGCCATCCGATTGATGCTGGCGACGGCTTTGAGATCACGAGTCTCGACTTCCCGATCCGCAACGGCAGCTTCAAGCTGAACGTGCGCAACGATGTGAGCGGCGTGACCGACGTGTTCGACATCGAGCTTGATCGTGACGGCCTGCCGAATCCGCCGCACCTTGATGACACGACGCTGCAAGATCTGGTAACGGACATCAATACGCAGCTCGACTCGTTCTACGGCGGCATTCCGCCAGTCGTTGCGCGCATCGACGAAGACTACCGCTTGCGCATTGAGTCGATTGAGTCGGACACGACCTTCAGCTTCTCCGACGATACGTCGGGCTTCCTCGCAGCCGCTGGCATCAACACCTTCTTCAAGGGTCGCGATGCTTACACGATCGGTGTGAAGGAAGAGATCCTGGATGACGTTTCGCTGCTGGCGACCGGCATGAGTGCCGCGCCTGGCGACAACGGCAACGTCCAACGCATGCTTGGCATGCGCGACGAGAAGCTCTTCGTCAACGGCAGCTCGACCTTGAGCGAATACTACCAGGGCGTGATTGGCACGGTTGCGGTTGAAACCGCGACGGCGCGCGAGCTCGCGACCAATCAGGCCAAGATTGCTGAATCGGCGATGAACGCACGCGAACGCATTAGCGGCGTCAACATCGATGAAGAAGCGATCGATCTGATCAAGTTCCAACGCAGTTTCCAGGCAGCCGCGCGCTACTTGGGTGTGGTGGACCAACTGCTGGCGGAGCTGATGAACATCGTTTGATCGTTCACCACTTCGACTAGTACGAGAACAAGACAATCCTCCCGCCTTCACTTTTGGAAGTCGGGTAAGCCCCTGAGATATCAGGGCAGCAGAGGGAAACGAGGAGACTCAAATGGCTCTGGGACCGAATTTCGGACGCGTCACGACCGCCATGCTTGGCCGCACGATGCTTGCTCACCTGAACAATTCAGGCAACGAGCTCTTCGTTACGCAACAGCAGCTTTCGACGGGCAAGCGCATTCTGACGCCTTCGATGGATGCACTGGGGGCAAGCGAGTACCTGCGCTTTCAGGGACGCGGCACTCGCAACGACGAGTACTTGGGCAACACTTCCGAGCTCGCTTCGGTCTACAACTTCATCGACACACAGATCGGTGAGGGTTCTGACCTGATCAATTCGCTCAAGCAGATTGCTCTGCGCGAATCGAACGACGGCGCGAGTGATGCGCAGACGCGCTCGCTCTCCGCTACGGAGGTCGCCAACCTGCAAACTTCGCTGATGCAAATCGCGAACGCGCAGTTCAAGGGACTGAGCGTCTTTGCTGGCAAAAACACGACCTCGACGGCCTTCTCGCTCTTCGGCGACGCTTTCGTGTACAACGGTACGCAAGACGTCAACAAGCGCTTGATCGAAGACAACATCGAGTTTGATGCGACCATGCAGGCCGAGAAGCTCTTCGGCGAACTGGTCACCAAGTCGGCCTCTCGCAAGGATCTGAATCCTTCCGTCGAGTTGGCGCTGGTGTCACCTCCCGGACAGCCTGAAGTTTCAACGCCGCTCTCCGCGCTGAATGGCGGACGTGGTGTCGACCGCGGAATCATCTCCGTGCAAGTTCTACCCGAAGGCGGCTACGGCGCTCTGGCCGGGCGTCGCTACAACGTCGACCTGCGCGAAGCCAACACGATCGCTGACGTCGCAGAAGCCTTCAACAACACGCTGGGCACCGATGGCGAACCCGTGTTTGATGTTGAAATCTACGAAAGCAACGGCCTCGACTATCCGCAGAACGGCAGCAATCGCGCTGCGGGCCTCAAGATCACCGCGATTGGTGAAGCAGGCGCAGCGGTCGCTGGACGCAACGCCGAGATTCGCTTCGTCGATCAGCCTGGCCACCACACCAGCCGCGACCTGGGCTTACTGACCGGCACGCTGAGCTACGGCATCACCACGCAAAGCGATGTGTTTGATGAGACCGGCGCTCCCGGCGCTGGCCGCTTCGCAGGCACCTACGACTTTGATCTGACGATCAACGGTCAGCAGACTTCAGTCAGCGTTACCCCGAGTGGTGCGCAGGACTTCGATGATCTGATGAGCGAGCTGGAAACCGCGATCAACGTCGAAGCTGCGGCACTTGGCGCTTTCGGCTTCCAAGTCTCGTTCAGCACGAGCGACGCTGACGGCGACGGCACGAACGACACGCTGACCGCAGGCATCACCGATAACACCGGCACTGGTAGCATCGAGCTGATCGCAGCGACTGGCGCGAACGAAGACAGCAAGCTGATTGCGGACCTCTTCGCTAGCGCTGAGATCAGCACGCAGCCTGCATTCCAGCAAGGCTCAGCGGCCTTCACGACGGGCAGCTTCACGGGCCGCGATCTGAACCCGGTGCTCTCGGCGAGCACGGCGATCAACAGCTTGTTCGGCGGCAAGGGATTCCAGCTCTCACGCGATGACGTTGCCAATCCTGTTGTGCCGCAAGGCATCAGCATCTCGAACGGCGCGCTCAGCACGAACATTGATCTCAGCGATCTGCTGCAAAGCAGTACCGCGACGATCGGCGATCTGGTCAATCGCATCAACACGAGCGGCGTCCAAATCTCTGCCAAGATCAGCGAAGATGGCGATCGCCTCGTGCTTGAAAGCAAGCTGACTGGCGTCGCGCTCAAGATCGACAACTACAACGGTACGATCGCATCGCAGCTTGGCGTGGAGACCACATTCAACGAAACGCGCGTGGCCGATCTGAACGATCGACGCGGCGTGGCATTCGCTGAAGGCAACGACTTCCGCGCGATCACTAGCGATGGCCGCACGGTTGAGTTTGATCTGGGTGAGCCTCGCACCGTGGGCGAGATCATCAATGCGATCAACGATGCAGGCGCCAACCAGATTGCGGGTGGCGGCACGCTCTTCACCGCGGCTGCGGTTACCGAGCGCACCTTCGAGTCGCAAGATGTGAGCGCGCAGCTTGGCACGAACCCGAGCTTCGAAGTGTCGCTGAATGGACGCGAGCCTCGCGTCGTCGAGATCACCAGCAACCCTGCTACGCTCGACGAAATGGCTGCGGCGCTGCAAAGCGAGCTCCGTGGCATTGCGGCTGAGCTGGATATGGACGGCTACGAAGTGCGCGTCACTGCTGACGCCACGACGAACCGCTTGAGCTTTGAGATTCAGGACGAGAGCGGCCCCGCGGCGATCGACTTCTACGGCGCTTCAACTTCGCTCTTTGGCCTGGACGGCGTGATCTCACCGAATGGAACGCGCAATCTGCCGAACGAAGAGGTAGTCAATCGCTTCAAGCTGACCGACAACACCTTTGACTATGCTAGCTACCAGCCTGGCGAGACCACGCCGACGCTGCAGAACATCGGCACCTCGTCGGTGCTGACGGATCTCGGGCTCGTGCAGAGCGATGGCGTTCGCCGCCAGTTGATCGGCACGGGAATCGATGCAACGACTCTGCCCGCTGCCGGCACCTTCGATGTGAATCTCTCGCGCGGCCCGACGATGAACGTCGCCGTGACGGGCACTGCGACAAGCTGGTCCGGTGTGGCAGAGGAAATCGAGGACAGCCTGCGCGTGCAGTTGGCAGCGAACAACGTTGAAGGCTTGCGCATCAGCGTGAACTACGATCAGCCGACAGAATCGCTGATCTTCGAAGTGCAAGACGGCTTCGGCGACGCGGAAATCAGCTTGAGCAATTCAGTTCCGGGCACGACCTTGACTGAGCTTGGGCTCGACACCGCGACGCTTGGCGATCCCGCGAGCTTGGCGTTCAACGCTGCCACAGCAAGTTACGAGGGCCAGGATCATGGGCTTGTTGGTCGCAGTGCGGACAACATCTTCACCACGATCAATGACCTGACTCGCGCATTGCAGAACAACGCTACGGCTGCGGTCGGCAACACGCTTGGATCACTTGAAAGCTCGCTCGATCGCTTGCTCAACGCGCAAGCCGAAGCGGGTTCCAAGGTGCGCAGGCTTGATCTGGCGACGAACCGTTTGGACCGTGAGAACTTCCAACTGGCCGAGCAAAGCTCGCGCGTGATGGATGCAGATCTGGCCGAAGCTGCCACGCGACTTGCGCAACAGCAGACGCTTTTCCAGGCGGGTATTCAAGCCACGGCGACCATTCTTCGCGTGAGTGTGCTTGACTACGTGTAACGAGAGTGGTAATGCCCAAATCGGACAGCGCCACGTAAGCGCAAGTTTGCGTGGCGTCTGACTCAATCGGGGTGAGTTCACCCCAGACTCTTGCAAGGCACTATGAAGGTTGAAACGACAAGATTCGGAAGCGTCGAAGTAGCCGACGATGAGATTCTGAGCTTCCCCGAGGGGTTGCTTGGTTTTTCGAATTGTCAGCGCTTCGCAGTGCTACCCAACCCCTCAGGCGGTCCGCTTCAGTGGTTGCAATCGGTTGAGGATGCGAATCTGGCCTTCGTGATTTGCCAGCCTCAGCTCTTCAAGCCTGACTATCGCATTCCGGTGCGTGAAGAGGATCTGCGCTCGATCGAGCTGAAGAGTATTGAAGAAGCGCTCATCTACACCATCATGGTGGTGCCCAAAGACAATCCGAAGAACATGACTGCGAACCTGCAAGGGCCGCTAATCATCAACAAGAGCAGAGGGCTTGGGAAACAGTACGTCCTGATCCATTCTGAATACACCACCAAGTACCGTCTCTTTCCGCAGGACTAGGCCCCATGCTTGTTCTCTCTCGACAAGTGAACGAGAGCATCATGATCGGCGATTCGATCGAGGTGACGATCGTCGATATCAAAGGGGACAAGGTCCGCATCGGGATTTCCGCGCCCAAAAATGTCAGCGTCCACCGCAAAGAAATTTACTTGGCGATCCAGCAAGAGAACATCGAAGCCGCGAAGCAGTCTGCTGACCTCGGCGACCTTGGCGATCTCTTCGGCGGCGCTACCCCGAAATAGCCAACGTAGTGGCACCGACACTCCTGTCGGTGGTCGCATTCCGATGCGACCGAGCCTCAAGTTGATCTGAGCTTCAGGCAGTAGAACCGGCATTCTTGCCGGTTCTTTGCTTTTGCTGAGCACTACGTCATCCCGAGGGAGCCACGAAGTGGCGAGGCAAGGGATTCCTTTTCGAGCAGTGCTCACGCATCAATCCCTAGCCCTTCGCGTTCCGAGAAGGGATCCCTCCCCTCCGCCTTCGGCTCCGGTCGGGATGACGGCCAAGTGCTTTCTCGGAGCAATCAAGCTTCTGCGTCCATGCGCGAACCCTCTCCTAAAACAACCAGCAGCGCGAGCTTTCACCCGCGCTGCCAGTCCAATCATCGCTGAAGATCAGCGCTTACACGCGGTCTTCTTCGTTCGACACCCAAGCGTCCGCGGGACGCTCGTAGCTCAGCAGTTCTTCTGGCTTGAACCAAAGTTCGAGCTCGCGCTGAGCGCTCTCGACGCTGTCTGAACCGTGGATCAGGTTCATGCCCTTGGAGATGCCGAAGTCGCCGCGGATCGTGCCGCCTTCAGCTTCGTTGCCGAAGGTCTTGCCGATCAGTTTGCGCGCAACGCTGACGGCGTAGGGGCCTTCAAGCGCCAGGCAAAGCACGGGGCTCTTGGTGATGAAGTCGACGAGACCGTCATAGAAGGGCTTGCCCTTGTGCTCGCCGTAGTGCGTTTCGGCGAGTTCGCGCGCGACGCTGATCAGCTTGGTGCCGACGAGCTTCAGGCCCTTGCGCTCGAAGCGCGTCATGATTTCGCCGCAAATGCCGCGCTGGACCGCGTCCGGCTTGAAGATGATGAAAGTGCGTTCAACCGCCATGTCGTTACCTCGTTCGTTCTGTGTCGTAAATCCTTGGATCGTTGCGATCGCAGTCGCGCGAAGTGTATAGCGCGTGCTTGTGGCTAGCAAGTGCTGTGCCGCATCGCGATTGCCGGGCTATCACCCCTTCGCTTCAACCGCTTCCTTGCCAACTTTTGTTGTCGACGCGTTGCGCACCAAGGCGCGGAAAGCATCGTTCAGTCCAGCTTCTTCCAAGCGCAGCTCATTGATCGAAAGATTGCTCTTGGCGAGGAGCGCAAAGACCTCCGCCCCAAGCGATTGCTTCGCTTTGTCGTTCAGCGCGAGCGTCGCTCCGCCCTTTGCTCCCGCTTCGAGCTCGTGAACGCCGTGCAAGCCACGCAACGTTTTGAGCAGCGCTTCGTCAAGCTTCGTGCTACTGCGGATGTGCAGCTTCGGCACGCAGCCTGCAGAACGTGCTACGTCGAGGGCCGTCCCATTCGCCAACACGCGACCCTGATGCAGCACGACAAGGCGATGCGCGACGGCGTCAACTTCGCTCAAGATGTGCGTAGAGAAAACAATCGCCTTGCCTTGATCGGCGAGACTGCGCATCAGCTCGTGAATCTCAACGATCTGCGAGGGATCAAGTCCACTGGTTGGCTCGTCGAGGATCAGCAGGTCTGGATCATGCAGGAGGGCTGCTGCAAATCCCGTGCGCTGACGGTAGCCGCGCGAAAGCTCGCGGATCGGCTTGGCCAACATTCCACTCAGTCCTACTTCTGCGGCTACGCGCGTGATTGCCTCGCGCACTTCTTTGCTTTTCATGCCGCGCATGGAGCCTGCCCATGCGAGATACTCGCGGGCCTCCATGTCTTCGTAGAGGGGGTTGTTTTCTGGCAGCGCACCAATCAGCGCGCGCGTCTCCATCGGGTGTTCGTGGACTTCCAGATCGCCGACAAAGACCTTGCCCGAATCGGCGGCCATGTAGCCGGTGATGATCTTCATCGCGGTAGACTTACCGGCGCCGTTCGGCCCGAGAAAGCCAAGCACTTCGCCCGCTTTCGCGGTGAAGGAGACATCATCAAGCGCGACAAGGTTGCCGTAGCTGCGGGTGAGTTTTTCAACGCTGAGCATTGCAGATTCCTGAGCGAAAAATCGTTGGGGATGATCCGCTGGCTGGGAGGGCAGGCAGCAAGCCCAGTATAGCTCGCGCTGCTTGTGCTGCGCACCCTCGCTATAATTCTCGCTCGGTCAGCGCGTTCACTTGCGGGTGTGCTGAAGTTGGATTGCGCAGCACAGCGATTCGCAAAGAGCTGTTTGGAGCAGGCAATGAGTCTTGGCGTCATCGATCATCCCTACATTAGCGATCCCTGGTACACCACCGCGATCATCTCGTGGTTCAGCGAAATCCCCGTGCTCAAGGATGGTTTTCCCTGGATCAACATCGGCGCTTTCCTGCGCGGCTTCCACTTCAGCACGATCGCGCCCGAAGGCGTCGAGGCAACGACGTTGCTCGATGTGTACTACGGTTCGTATGGACTCTGCTTCATCGCGTCCTTCTTCCTTTTAAGGGCATGGCAGCGCAAGGGCAGCTTCCGCGTTCGCAAGGTTCACCTCTACGACATGGTGCTGGTCTACATGATCGGCATGCTGGCGGGCGCGAAGCTCGGCTATGTGCTCTTCTATAACTGGGAGTACTACAGTCAGTACCCATCGCAGATTCTGACCAATTGGTCTGGCATGGCGAGTCACGGCACGATGATCGGCGTGGTGATTGCAATCTGGATCTGGGCGCGCAAACAAAAGCTCAACTACTGGCACGTGATGGATCATTTGGCGCTCTGCGCGCCATTCGGTGGGCTTTTCATTCGCTCGGCGAACTTTCTGAACGGTGAGCTTTACGGCAAACCCGTGGATGAAGACTTCCCCCTCGCGATGCACTTTCCCATGCGCGATGACCGTGGGCAGCAGCTCTACGTCGACAAAGCAGGCCAGGTCTACGCGGGCCATTTCTATGAAGGCGGCCAAGAGCTGGAGACGCCTTACTTCGTCAAGAGCGAGGCGAAGACTGAGTACCGCGAGATGGAATCCTTCATCAAGATGAACCTGCCGATCGGCAAGCCCGATGCGACGAAGCAGGAGCCTCAAGAGAAGGTGATTGCGGCTAGGATTGCGAAGCCAAGCAAAGGAGATGAGGCCTCTGTAGAGCTGACGACGGCAGATGGCGATCCAATGGTTGTGGATGAGGCAGGCAACTTTTACGCGGTGAAGCGCTACCAAGAGAACACAGAAAAAGATGGCAAGCCGCACACCATCTTGGGGAACTACGCTGAGCCAGTCGAGTTCGACGGCGAGTACGAGTTCTACCAGTACAAGCTGCCCACGCGCATGCCCTTGGAATCGAGCGAAAGTCAGGAGTTCATCACAGCGCAGCGTTTGATGACCGGCCCAGTCCATCCAAGCCAGCTCTATCAAGGCTTTATGACAGGCGTTGTGCTGCTCGTGCTGCTGCTTTTGATTCGCCGCAAGGCGAAGCGTGTCGGCGTCATCTTCGGCAGCTTCCTGCTGATCTACGGCGGCGGGCGCATTCTGACCGAGTACTTCCGCCAGCAGGATTACCAGCGCGCGGATGGCATCTTTCAGTACATCAGCATGGGCCAGATTCTCAGCATCTGCCTGATCACAGCGGGCGCCGTGATCTTCTTGCGTCAGCGCAAGCAAGGCGCGCTGATCAGCGAACTCCCGAACGCCGATCAGTTGCGCGATGCAGCGCGAGAACGCGCGCGAGCCGCTGGCAAGCTCAAGGATGACGCGGGGGAAAGCAGCGTTGCGGCTGAGGACTCAGCGCCGAGTGATGAGCCGAGCGATAAGCCAAAGGATGAGAAGAGCGCTGACTGATCGCGTCAGGCGGAATGAAACGCAGGGTTAGGCCCTTGCGCGAGCATGCCACTTCTTCTGGCCTCCCATGGCTCGCTCACCTTCTCCACCATGATGGAGAAGGAGCATGGACGAATCTCTCGCAGCGCAAGCATCGGCGTGCTACGCTAGCGCCTGTGTACACGCAATCAGAGGCAAGCATGAGCTCCGTCTACGAATCTCTCGGCACTGGCGATGATCGCCTCGACGAAACCCTGCGCCCCGCGCAGATGGAGGAGTTCGTCGGTCAACCCAAGCTGATCGAGAACCTGCGCCTCTACATTCAAGCTGCGCGCATGCGGGGCGAGTCGCTCGACCACGTGCTCTTCGCTGGCCAACCCGGACTTGGCAAGACTACGCTGGCCCGGCTGATCGCCGCAGAAATGGGCGCGCAAATCAAAGAAACCAGCGGCCCCGTGCTGGAGCGCGCAGGCGATCTGGTTGGCACGCTGACCTCGCTCGAAGAAGGCGACGTGCTCTTCATCGACGAGATTCACCGCTTGCCCGTGACCGTTGAGGAGTACCTCTATTCCGCGATGGAAGACGGCCACGTCGACGTAATGCTCGACACCGGGCCTGCTGCCCGCAGCGTTCGAATTGACCTCAAACCCTTTACGCTGATCGGCGCGACCACGCGCGAAGGCTTGCTCACCGCGCCATTCCGCGCGCGCTTCGGCGTGCTGGAGCGACTTGAGCCCTATCCCGTCAGCGATCTGATGCGCATCGTGACGCGCTCCGCCCGCATTCTCGGCGTGACAGTGAACGATGAAGGCTGCGAGCTGCTTGCATCGCGGGCGAGAGGCACGCCTCGCATCGCCAACCGCATTCTGCGCCGCGTGCGCGATGTGGCGCAGGTGTTGGGCGAGGGCCAGATCGACACGGCAATTGCGCAGGACGGCCTGAGTCGCCTCGGCATCGACGAAAACGGCCTAACGGCAATGGACCGCAAACTGATTGAGACCCTTGCCAAGAGTGGCGGCGGTCCAGTCGGCCTCAAGACGCTTGCCGTCGCTGTGGGCGAAGAAGAAGACACGATCGAAGATGTCTACGAGCCCTTCCTTATTCAGCAGGGCTTCATCACAAAAACTCCGCGCGGCCGTTCGCTGACGGATCACGGCATCCAAGTCAGCGGCTTCAGGCTCGGCCCCAACGCCGCCCGCAAGCGCGAGTTGTTTTGAAGCAGGTTTCTTCGGAGTGAGTAGCACGGAGCGCACTGAGAGACGAAGCTGACTGAGCCTCGCGGATCGGGTAACGCATTCCAGCGTGAGCAATAGTTCGCTGATCAGGGCTATCCGGCTTGACTGACGAATAGCTCGCAGGCGATTGAGTAGTGATCTCTTGCCTGCGAGTTCCTGTCTCCGTGAGGGCGAGCTCCAAAGCAGACGCGGCGCTCGTTGCCTCCCCCACTCCATGCGCCGAGGCAAGTACTCAGAACTCTCAGCCATGACGGGCATGAAGACTTTCGCTGCGTCTTAGCTGGCCACGCGGCCTCAGCAGCGGCTCTTCTAAACGCCCAGCACTCAGCTTTCCCTTCCAACTCCGGCGGCATCCGTGCGTATAATCTTGTGGGCTTTTCCGCTAGGCAACTTGCGGAGGTGACGCGCTTCGCACCTCGCCGTTCCTGTGTTAAAAGCGCCGCGATACGATTGATGAGCAGCTCACAAAGGTTCACGCATGCCCGTTTACGAATACAAAGCACTGGATGGCTCGGCCAAGTCCACCTCCGGTGTGATCGATGCGGAGACGCCGCGCGAGGCTCGCGAGAAGCTGCGCCAGAAGAAGATTTACGTTACCGATCTGACGACCGTCGGCGAAAAGAGCGCGCCTGATCCGACCAAGAAGCCGACCTTCGTCAGCAGGCTGCCCCTGCCCAAGCTGGGCGGCGGCAAGCGCATGGCCGAGGTCAGCCAGTTCACGCGCCAGCTCTCCGTGCTGCTCAGAGCGGGTATCCCCCTCACGCAGTCGCTCAATGCGCTCGTTGAGCAGACGCAAGATCGACAAATGCAAACGATCATCCGCGACATCCGCGAGCGCGTCAGCTCAGGCACGGACCTTGAAGCAGCGCTGGCGGTTCACCCCGATCACTTTTCGAGCCTCTTCCGCAGTATGGTGGCGGCAGGGCAAGCGTCCGGCGAACTTGACGCAGTGCTTGGTCGTGTCGCCGACTTCATGCAGAAGCAAACGCGCCTGCGCGGCAAGGTCAGCACGGCGCTCACCTATCCGGCGATCATGCTCTTCGTGTCGCTGGCAGTTGTCGTCTTCCTGCTGCTTTTCGTCGTGCCGCAGATTACGGTGATGATGGAGAAGCAAGACATCGAGAAGCCTCTGCCCACGCTGCTTGTGACCGGCGCGTCGGACTTCATGGCCCAATACTGGTACCTGGTGATTGGCGGTCTCTTCGGCATGGCGGGCGCTTTCAAGTGGTGGAAGTCGACTGAGAAGGGCGAGTACTCCTGGCACCGCTTTCTCTTGCGCGCGCCGCTCTTTGGGTCGCTCTTTACGAAGACCTCGGTGAGCCGATTCGCGACGACCTTCTCGGTGCTGCTAAAGTCTGGTCTGCCCGCGCTTGATTCCCTGCGCATCGTTAAAGAAGTCGTAGGCAACGTGGCGCTTTCGAAGGTGATCGGGCAGGTTCACGATTCGATCGTGGAAGGCACGGATATCTCAACGCCGATCAAGAAGTCAGGCTTCTTCCCGCCGGTGGTGGGTTACATGATTTCCGTTGGCGAGCAGACTGGTGAGCTTGAGAATCTGCTTGAGCGCATCGCCGATGCCTACGATGAGGAAGTCGATCTGGCCGTGCAGAAATTGACGGCAATGATCGAGCCAATCATGATCGTATTCATGGCCGTTACCGTGGGCACGATTATTGCCTCAGTGATGCTGCCATTGATGGAGATTTCCAGCGGCGGAGCGCGCTGACAATCGTTCTATATGCAAGTGCGCGGGCGGGACAGCCGGCGTGGATTCAACAAGGAGCTACGAGATGCAGAAGCAGAGAACTCGGCGCACGCGCGCCAACAAGGGCTTTACCCTGATCGAACTGATGGTGGTGATTGTGATCCTCGGGATCATGGGTACCGCGGCCTACAGCTTCTTCGGCGGCGCCACGGCTGACGCTGAATACTCCCGCGCTGCGACCGAAATCCGCAGCATGTCGGATCTGCTGAAGACCTACAAAACTCGCCAGCGCGAGTATCCAGCCAGTTTGGAAGAGCTGAACGATTGGAACGACGGCGGTCTGAACCTGCAAGACCCCTGGGGCAACGACTATCAGTACCAAGAAGGTGGCGAGGCCGGTTTTGAGCTTTGGACCGAAGGCAAGCTCCAAGACGATCCAGATGACAACATCTTCGCCGATGCGAAGGGCATCGTGAACGGCTACCAGACGAACTTCGTCGACCAAGGCCGTTCGATCGACTAACGTCAATCCTTGCTGACACACCGGCGGAACGCGAAGCGAAAGCCTCGCGTTCCGCCCGCCAGCAGCGGCCCGGCTTTTCACTTTCTATCAAGCAACATTTCCCACTCCCGCTCCAGCAGCTAATTCTGCTAACTCGGAGATTCACTCATGCTCGCCGCACGCAGGCTTCCCGCTCGCTCTTCTCGCTCAGCTTTCACGTTGATCGAGTTGGTGATGGTTGCCGTGATGATGGCGATGTTCATGGGCATCGTCGCCACAGCGGGGGGCTGGAATCAAGGCCCCGACTACGCCATCCGCGAACGCGCTCGGCGCATCGCTGGCACGATGGAGCAAGCGCTGATCGAGACCGGCACGACCGGCGTGATGGTCAAGCTTGTGTATGACATGGACGAGCAAACCGTCTCGCTCGCGCTTCCGCCGGAATATGAAGAAGGCGAAGAGCGCCCCGATCCAGAAGACGAAGAGTACGAGCTTTTCTGGACCTTTGAGATCGGCGATCCAGATGATCCTGAACGCTCTGACGTCTGGCTCGAAGGCGTGCAGACGCTGGATGGCAAAATGCATTCGCGCGGCGTCTTCGAAGTGCTGATTGCGACCAACGGAACCAGCATGGGCCACCTCGTTCACCTAACCAGCGGTGCGGATCGACCTGAAGAGTTCAGCATTGAGATGAGCCCAATTACCGGCATGGCGCACATCTATCAGTACAACAAGAAGGCCGAGGAGCCTGAGAAAGACTAGTCCGAATCATCTCCCCTTACCCGCGAGATGTTTCTCTGGAGCCACCATGCAGCGCCGCTCACTACCAGCCCGTAAAGCCCGCTTGGGTCTGACCCTGCTTGAGATGATCGTTTGCCTGATCATCATTGCGCTGGTACTGGTGCCGATGTGGAACTCGGTGACGGCCTCCGGCTACAACTTCTGGGAAGCGCAGCGCGGCACCGATGGCCCCTGGATGGCCAACATGATCATGACCACGCTGGTCAGCGAGCGCTTGCCGCAGTACCCAGAAGAAGGCGACGCACGCAGCAGCTTGGGCGATCAATCAGCGGTGATCGAAGAGGAAGGCACCGTGCGCGAGTTTCTCGAAGAGCTCGGCTACGGCGATGGCGACTACTACAGCGAGGCACAGCTCGAAAAGTTTGAGCGCTGGCGCTACGAATGGACCAAGGAAATTGTCCTCGTTAACAAGGAAGGCTCGTACTACTCGACACTTTCAGACTCCGGCTCTACGCCAGTGCCTGACTTCGGGCAAGAAGACTACGACGACACGATCCGCGATGAAGATGGCCGCACGGTTGAGAATACAGAGCTTCCGCCGGAAGAGCTTTCCCAACTACCCGCAGCGCGCGTCATTCGCATCACGCTCAAGCTCTACGTTCCTAGCAGGGAAGATGGCGAGAGCGATGACGATGAAGACGTGGAATACGAAGAAGGCGATCTGCGCGGCACGGAAGCCGGCGATCCCAACGTGATCACGCTGATCACTTTTGTTGACGCCGACGATTTCCGCCCCGAAGAAGCACCCGCTACTGACGATGAGCTAGCAGCGGCAGAAGAAGCCAACGCCGAGAATAACGCAAACGGCGGCACGAACACTCAGCCTCAACCCAACGGCGGAGGAAACTAATGCGCACTCTCCGACGCGGCTTCACCATTCTCGAACTCCTCCTCGCATCAACCCTGCTCGTGGTGGTGTTCATGGCGATCTTCGGCCTGATCTCGAATCTGCTGAGCGAGCTTGATGACGTCACAACGGTAGCCAAGCAGGGGCGCGAAGCTCAGGCGATCATGTCGCTGATCGAGAAGGATCTCGTCAACGCCTACGCCGATCCGAAGATGAAAGAGATGTTCTCTGCGGAAGGCGGGCGCGACGGCACGGAGATTCGCTTCGTCACCAGCCGTAACTCGATTCTCTTCCTTGATGGCGTGCAATCTGACATCACTGAAGTCGGGTATCGGGTCAAGCGGAACAAGCAGGAAGGCAGCCGCGATCTCTACACCCTCTATCGGCGCGAAGACTTCCTTTTGGACGACGAGCCGCTGGAAGGCGGTATGTGGGTTCCGGTGGCTGACAACATTGTTGAGTTCACCTGCACCTTCTTCGATCTGCCCGATCTTGAGCGCCAGGACGACCTGCGCCTGCCGGAGCTAACGCTTGGGCAAGAGGCTTCGGAGGAGCTTGACGACTGGGACAAGGAAGATCGCTATCTGCCCTATGCCGTCAAGATCGTGCTGACCGTCGACATCCGCGAGGAAGACGTTCGTCTAGACGAAGAGAGCGAAGCCGAGGGACTGCAAACCCTAGTCTCGTTCGTTCGCTTGCCGCCCTTCTCGCGCAACATGCCGGAAGATGATGAAGAGGAAGAGATTCGCTTGAACATCCCGCCCGTCGCGAACACGAACAACGATGGTGGCGCCAATAACGGCGGCGCAAACAATAACGGCGGAGCCAATAACAACGGTGGCGCGAACAACAACGGCGGCAACTGATCGCCCTTAGCCCAGCCTTGAATCACGACTCCCGCGATTCCCCACAATTCCTGACGCTTTCTGCTTGGAGCAATCCGCTCGCGGGTGCATCCTTGCATTTTGCGCAATTGCGCGCGAAGTTGTGCTGACGGAGAATCATGAGCGACGCATCCCCATTCACTGCCCTTGGACTGCCGGAGCATCTCGCTCGCGCTGCGCTCAAATGCGGATTCACCGAACCAACGCCAATCCAAACGCTGGCCGTCCCGCCCGCGCTCGAGCGCAAGCACATCCTCGGCTGCGCACAGACTGGCACGGGAAAGACCGCGGCTTTCGTGTGGCCGATGCTCGTCGAGCTGGAGAACTCCGAGCGCAGCAATTCGCCACGCGCGCTGATTCTCGCGCCGACTCGCGAGCTTGCCGTGCAGATCACGCAGATGATCTATCAGCTCCAGGGCGACTCGCCGCTCCACGTCACGCTGATCGTCGGCGGACTTGATCGCGATGCGCAGAGCTCTGATCTCAAGTTTGGTACGGACGTTGTGGTCGCCACTCCCGGCCGCTTGGTCGAGCACGTGCTCGCTGGTCGCGTCGATCTCAGCCACGTTCGCTTCGCCGTGTTGGATGAAGCGGATCGCATGTTGGAGCTTGGCTTTTACACTGACACGCGCCGTCTGATGCGCGCCACGGGCCCAGGTGCGCAGGTACTCTTTTTCAGCGCAACGCTTGCGCCGCAGATCGAGGAGTGGGCGCAGAATCTCCTCAAAGACCCGGTACTCGTTGAGGCTTCCACCGCTGGCGAGATGGCAACGCTGATCCGCGAGGAATCGCATCGCGCGCGCCCCACGGTCAAGCCTTACCTCTTGAAGCATCTGCTGCAAAAGCGGCCGGCAGGCAGCACGCTGGTCTTCGTCAATCGCCGAGCGCGTGCAGAGCAGTTGCAGATTTTCCTCGCCGGCGCGGGCATCTCTTGTGCTGCGATCCACGGCACGAAATCCCAGCGCGACCGCATGCGCACGCTCAAGAACTTCCGCGACGGCCAGTTCAACGTGCTGATCGCCACCGACGTCGCAGCGCGCGGCCTCGACATCCCCGCTGTCGCAACCGTCTACAACTTCGAGCAATCGAGCGATGTAGTCGAGTACGTTCACCGCTGCGGGCGCACAGCGCGTATGGGTCGCGACGGGCTGGTCACGAATCTCGTCAGCGACGAGGAAGTCCCGCTGATTCGCGAGGCCTGTGAGATGACCGGACGCGCTTACGTTGAAACCAAGGTCGAAGATTTCGACGTCGACGCGAGCTTTGAGCGTCTGCCCGAGCCGAACGTCGCGCAGCCGCGCAAGAGCAAGGGTGCCAAGGGCAAGCAGCGCTTTCAGTCGCCGAAGGAACGCGCCAAGTCGCAGGCGCGCAAGACCCGCAAGGCTTCTCCAGTGAAGGCTGGCGAGACGAAGCTGAAGACTCGTCGCAGCAAAGCGGCTCCGAAGCGTCGGCCCAAGAAGTAAGGCTGGCTAAATCCGACTTGCGCGACATGCCCTCTGTGACCTATACTGCTACTTGGTGAGCGTCCCCAATGCTCGCCACGGACATCGACCCCGAGACGATCTCCCCTTCCGGAGGGCGCGATATGCGCTTCGCCCTACTTAGCTGTGCTGCATTGCTGACGACTGGACTGGTTGCCTGCGTGGTTCCAGGAAACGAGCGCATGGGCGCGTCTGGCAATTCCAATCACATGTTCTTCGACAACAGCGAATACATCGCCGTCGACAACGCCATCTATGACACGCTCGCTGAGCGTTTCGGCGCTGACAATGTCCAGGAGTCGACCTTCCCCGAGAAGGAATACCATCACTGGTACGTGCTCAGCCCTGAATCCTTCAACGGCGCGCGCAGTCGCATGCGCGTGGAAGGCAACGCCTACAAAGATAGCGATGGCGGCTACAGCGCGGAAATCCGTGTGAAGGAAGAGACCTATATGGAAGCCGACCCCTGGTACAGGAGTCGCTCCAACACGATCGGTGAACAGCGTTGGTTTGAGGGTGGTCGCAACCACAAGCTCGAAGCCAACATCATGAACGAAGTGAACCGCAAGCTGACCGTCTGGCGCAGCCGCGGTCGTCCTTCGAGCATGCCGAATCGCCGCGACCAATACCGCGATGGTGGTGGTAGTGATCGCGATAGCTTCGGCGAAGCGAAAGAATCAAGCGAGGCAGGCGGCCAATAGCCCACCTGCGAATTCGGGCTGACCGCCGATGGCGCTTGGCACCGACACTCCACGAGACATGAGGGGGCTTGGTCCGCCGGGCCAAGCTCCCTTGTGATTCCCCGCTTCCCCTTTGGGAGCGCTTATGCGATCACTCCAACTCAGCTTGCGATGGTCTCTGCTCACCGTCTGCGCGGTGACCCTGCTTCTCGCAGTCGCGTTGCGCACATCAGCCGCGAGCGTGGACTCCACCAACCTCGACAACCAACTCGCCCAACTGCAAAGCGATGGCGCTGAGCAGCTTCTGGATCTCGTCACGCGCCAAGCAAGTTTGCTACCGCGCGACGCCAAGGTGCAGTTCATGCTCGGCATGACGTTGCTCGAAGCGGGGCACGCGGATGCCGCATCAGCCGCGCTTCACCGCGCATGGCAGGCAAGCCCTGAGCTTTTCAAGCGACCGCAAGATCTGCGCGAAATCTTTGGGACGCGCTTTGACACCGTCAGCGCGCGACTCGCTGAGCAAGCAAAGCAGGGCAATCGCGATGCGCTCTTTCTGCTCGGACTCCTCTACACTTGGGGAGGTGATCGCAGTGGCGGCGACTCCGCGCTGCGTCTCTATGAGCTGCTAAGCGGCGGCGATCCACTCGCCACATCCCTTCTAGGCGAGACGCAAGTGCGCGCGGACATGCGCGCGGAGGCCGCTGCCAAGCGTGGAAGTTTGGACGAAGCGCTCGCCGAGCTGCTGCTTGCCTCGGCGCAGGCCGAGTTGCGCTGGTCGCGCGAAGGCAAACTGAGCGCGCTCCTGATCTCGACCGGCAAAATCAAGGCCGCGCGCGAGCGACTCTCGATGCACCTGGATTCTCAGGAAGCAATGGGTTCGCTGATCGCGGCGCTGCCTCCCTCCAACTCACATTGGTGGAGCTATGCGGGCCTGCGCCAAGTGCTCGATTCAATAGATCAGGATGAAATCAGCGCGCTGCGCATCGTTGCTCTGAGCGCGAGTGGCGAGTGGCTCGTCGCCGAGAGCATCGTGAGAGATCTGCTCGCTGATCCCGCGAAGAGCGCCGCAAGCGGGCTCAACGCAAGGCAAGTCAATCAGCTTGATCTCTTCGTCGGTGCCTGCCGAGGTGCTGGCCTGCCGCCCGACGCGGCTGCCGCCAAGGCCAAAGTGCTCGCTACGGATGCTGAGATTCTCGCTCTGCTCAAAGCCGGCGAGCAGGATGACGCTGCGCAAGAAATCGTGAAGCGCAAGTCAAAGGAAGACGAGAGTGCCAGCGTGCTCGCGCTCACCACCGCGTGGCAGATTCACCGTGGCGATTGGGATCAAGCGTCTGGCGCATTGCTCACTTGGCTGCGAATGCTCAAAGCGGGAGACTCGCTCACTCCATTGATCTCGCCCGCCTTCTCCAGTGAAGGCTGGAAAGAAACCAAGCGCAAGCTCGGTGCGGCGCTGCAAGCCAACCCGACGAACGTCGAGTTGCGCATCATCCTCGCCGTCATGCTTGTGCAAGATGGCGACGCGGAAGCGCTCAAGCACGCGCGCATGCTCGATCAGATGTATGCGGGCGAAGCGGGCTTCGAGAATCTGCTCGCCCTGGCAGAGCAGCTAGGCAGTAGCGAGCATATGCCCGAGCCGAACACCGCCGATGCGCCCGATGCTGGTGAGCTCAAGCGCATGGGCGACGCAGCGATGCGCGCTGGGAAGTTTCAGTCTGCTTTGGACAACTATCTGGCG